>Ga0180437_10001645_pt1 | contig 37882 bp, 41 predicted proteins | sample SS_ome_4_FD_132410 | JGI IMG/M metagenome (GOLD analysis project Ga0180437, IMG submission 132410) | Hypersaline lake sediment archaeal communities from the Salton Sea, California, USA - SS_3_D_1 metaG | ecosystem: Environmental > Aquatic > Non-marine Saline and Alkaline > Hypersaline >...
AAGTTTTACAAATCCGAAGGATTTATCACAACGAAGTTTTACAAATCCGAAGGATTTATCACAACGAAGTTTTACAAATCCGAAGGATTTATCACAACGAAGTTTTACAAATCTCGTTCAGTGGGTGGAAGATAGTTGATATTTAAAATATCGAACAGTTCTTTCTCTGATGTCAGAGTTGTAACCTCACCTGTTTTAGTGTTTGTCAAACCGTACTCATTGAGAGACAAACCCAATGAGTTCGCCTTCTGTCTAATAAGAACGTTGAAGTTCTTAGAACCAGTAAAGTACAGAATCGCTGCATAGTACTCTTCAATATTGAAGCATCTTATATCGATCCTTCTATTACGGTTGCTCTTGTTAGATGTATCAACATTGATAACACCCATATACTTCTTATCCCCATTAGTCGTCAGATCGTCAACGATGTGACCACTTGCTTTAAGTTCAGCAACAATCTTCTGAAGATACCCATTCTCATGAATATCCGATTCCGCTTTTGCATTTGGGTCAGTGAAGATAACGTCAACGTCACCACTATCCTTCAATCCACGGCGATATGAGCCACAAATTTCAAAAGTCAACTTCTTGTTCACTTTCTTAACAGCTTTTGCAAACAGTTTCTTAATAATATCGATCTCTGTTCTTGGGATACGATGTTGGAAATCACCATAATAGCGAAGTCCTACATCTATGTGATGTGTTGTTGTTATTTCACCGGCATCCCTAGCCTTGATAATATCCTGAATGGATGTGTATCCAGCTTTGACCCACTTTTCAGCTCTAACATTACCAACACCTGTAATACTCTTAAATCTATCCAGAAGTTCAACGTCAATGTTTGCATCCTCTGTGGAAATATCGGCAAGAGTTCCTGTTGCAAGAATCTCATCAATTCTTGTAATCATACCCTTTCCAATACCTTTCAGATGTGCAACGTCGTTGCCTTCTTTAATTGTTTCAGAATAATCCTTGAGAATACCGATTGCCTTTTGCAAAGCGATTGCTTTCCACTTTTTGGATTTATCCTTACGGTAAGCGTTAAGTTCTTTTGATAGAGAGTCTATAATAGTCTTATTAATCATGAACTGTTTTACTTTTTACAGGGGGTGACAAATTAAAAATCAACTTTTTTTCAAAACATTTCTCACCATATTGTAGTAATGAAGGTCAAGAACAAGAAACTCACGAAAATCTTCACTGATATTAAAAAAGCTTACAAAAAGATCGATGTTCAACTTGATGACATTCAATTTGTAAGGGCAAATGAGTTTGAAATGATCAATCAACTCCACAAAAACCGATTCTTTCCAGATGAGATTATAGAGCATATTCAAGAAAAACTCATATACTGTTTTGTTATAAAATTTATGAACACAACCATAAACTTCTTCACAGATAAACATATGAATAGGATAGTTAACAATATTGATCCAACAGTTGGTATAATAAACACAATATGTAGATTGGTATTTCTTGTGAGAACTTTGATGAAGAACAGTAATCATTTGGAATTGAACTATTTCGATTGTCCCCACAAGAAGGTGTTTCCAAAGCATAGAGGAGAGATGTTAAATGAGGGGAATTGTAATAGTGGATCTAGTTATGTTGGTAACTATCAGATGTATGTCTATAGGAGAGAGGAGTATAAGAGAGTTGTTATACATGAGTTGATTCACTCTTTTCTGGGTGATTACCATCTCATAGAAGATGAGTTCAATTTGAAATTGCAAAAATATTTCTGTTTGGATGATTTGGAGAATATCAATATAAATGAGACATACACAGAGACATTCGCAACTGTTATAAACATGGTGTTCACAGTATTGGAGAGAGGTGATGGTGTAAGAGATTTGGGCAAATATTTTGATAATGAGTTTAAGCATTCCGTGAAAGTGTTGGTGTCAATATTGAGACATTACAGATACACAAGTATTGAGCAGTTGGTCAGACAGAAGAAGGGCGATTGCAAAATTCTGCAACAGGGGACAAGTGTTTTCAATTACTATGTTATGAAACCGTTTATGTTGGCAAACTTGGATGGTTTATTGTCACTCAATAATAAGTGTTCAAAGGATATGATATATTTCGGGGATGTTGGATGTTTGAAGGCATTTTACGATTTGATTATTAAGAGTTTTAATAATAAGGAGTTGAAAGAGTATATCGATAAGGCATTAACGTTGGGTAGAATGAAGACAAACAAGTTGGTTATGGTTTTTTATGAAAAATAAAAAAAAATGATATTTTTGAAATATATTTAAATGTTATTCATTGTATAATAACCAATACAATGGGAATTAAATCGCTAAGTACTATACTGAATCAATACTCTAAAAATGGTATTAAATATGTTACATTGGACAATTTTAAAGGAAAAGTTGTATCCATTGATACCAGTATATATCTTTACAAGTTCATCTATAACAATTCCGATTATTTAGAAGGATTTACCAGACAACTATTGAGATTATTGAAGAATGGTATTATACCTCTATATGTTTTTGATGGGAAGCCTCCTGAAGAGAAGAAGGATATTCTCAATGGTCGTAAAGAGAGGAAGGAGTTTTTAGTTGAGAAGAAGAAGGTTATTGAGAATATTTTGAATGGAAAGACTGATTGTAGTGAGGAACAAAAGGATACTTTGAAAACATATGAGAAAGAATTGGATGGAAAGAGTGAAGAGGAGTTGAAGTCAGAAATGCAGAAATTGAAGAAGAAGATTATTTACATTAAGGATAAGGATATTGAGAATTGTAAAAAGCTTTTCGATCTCTTTGGAGTACCACATTTGACTGCTGATGGAGAGGCTGAGACGTTTTGTGCGGTTCTTTCGAGACATGGATATGTTAAAGGATGTATTACGGAGGATACTGACTATTTGGCATCAGGTGGAGATAACTTCATGAGAGGATTCAATTCGAACAGCAATAGTGTTACTCTGTATAAGATTAAGGATATTCTTGGTGAAATGGATGTTACATATGATCAGTTTATTGACATATGTATTCTGTGTGGTTGTGATTATACAACAAAAATTACGGGTATTGGAGCAATAAAGGCTTATAAGTTTATCAAGAAACATGGTACAATTGAACAAATTATTGAGAGTTTGAAGACTAACTCATCATATAAGGTTCAACCAAACTTTAATTATTGTAATGCACGATGTTTATTGAAATGTGAGAACACTTTCGATATGAGTGGTATCGACGTAAGTAAGTTTGTGGTTAAGAAAACAAGCATTGATGATTTAGTCAACTATCTTAAGGAAAATTCACCGAGACTGAAACCGAAGTTTTATACAGAAATTCAGAAGAAACTTGATACTTACAAAGATGGATGTCAAACTTTAGATAATTCTGCTAACAGTAAGCGTAAACAGAAGACAATAACAAGTTTCTTTGAGAAGAGGAAGTACTTTATAACTGATGAAATTAATTAACGAGATGTAGTTGTATATTCTCTCTTAAATTATTGAAAGTCAGCTCTTTATCTTTAAAAATATTTTCAAGTTGTTCATCCAAGTTTATAACCATTCTATTATCTTTATTTTGTAAATCGTTATCCTTAATGTATGCTATTATTTTCTGTGTCGCATCGATTAAGGATATCTTTTCATCTTCTCCGAGGTTGAGGAACTCTGCAACTTCTGGCGTGACCTCTTTTGGTTCTGTCAAGTGGCAAAGTTCAGGTTCTTTTGTTGCCTTTTTAGATTTTCTAGGTTTCTTTGTAGATGAGGCAATACACTTCTTAGCACATTTTTCCAACTGTTTCACCTTCGTTTTAAGTTCTCTAAGTTCACTTTGCATAGAACCTATTTTGTCAAGTATAGTTTCAACTAGATCATCTATTTTTTCCATAATAGTATAGTTTTGGGGATTAATTTTAAGATGCTTTTTTACGCAAAAAAGTTCTAAGTATATATTAGTTTATGACCGATAAATGTCCTAATATTGAGGAGGCTATAGATTACTGGTACTCATTATCGAACGTTCCAATTACGGCAAATATGAGTAATATAGAACAACTGAAACAACAAGTTTCCAATCTTGTTCCACAAAAGTTTTCACTTGTTTGGCTTATCAATTTATTTTACAAGATAATCAAAATAAAATCAGGTGTAGGAAAAAACGGTGCTATCGAGTTATCAGAGTTAGGTCCTGATTCCAAACATGTTAATATGACCCAAAAATATGTCACACCAAATGACAAGACTAATATTTACAATATGTTCAATGCCCTAAAATATTACAATCCAGTAATATTCATTATTTTCACAATACTCGTTATTACAGATTGTGAACCAATTTGGAAGATTGGTGATAGTGTTGTTGTAAAAAACATACCGACTAGTTACAATTTCTTATACATGATTCTATTTGCTGTTGTTATGGGTATAATTGTTTACAAGTTTTTCAAACAGTTCTCGTGTTTTAGTGGATTGATGAACTCCATCAAATCAAACGGCATCAAAAGTCATTATGTAATGTCATTCATAATTGTTATATGTTTTGTTGTACTGTTCATTTTTGTTATTCCATCGATTATTGATCCAATAGTGGATGTTATTGGCGGAGATGACGATTCTTCATCAACAACGGGACTCTCAAAGAGTTGGATAAAGAAATTGATAGTTTACGGATTGTTCTTCATAGGATCTATAATATTGGTTCTCGTAACAGCGGGTGCTTATAAAAAGAGAATTTTCGGTTCTAGTGGATCTATAATGAATCTTGATTCTCAATTCTATTCGATCACAACATCCATTGGAACTCTTTTCTACGTAATATTCTCACTCCTATTAATTACTGGAATTGTGACATATGTTTTCAATGGTTTAGGTTCATTTATTGTTGCTTGTATGCTTGCAGGAGTATATTTCTGTTACATTGTTGTTATATATGTGATGGTATACAGTGTTATAGAAGGACCACAGTACAATAAGATTTTAGCATTCAGTTTGATACTACTCATTGTTATGACTATTGCTGGTCTATATGTTATGTATGAAGTTGTTAACACTATGGAGAATTCATGTAAAGATTCGGATACAACGAATATAACTATGTTCTCATTGTTTGCAAATCTTGTTCTACCAATGGTTCTGTTTGCATTGTTCCTGTATTTATATGGTATGATCTATACTGACCAAAATTGGTTGACAAATAAAGGTAAATTCTACACTTTTTATAGTATATACACAATTATTATAGTGATCAGTTGGTTCAGTAGTAACATATCAGTTGGAACAATATACACTATTTTGTGGATAGTTTTGACAATCATTCAATGGAAATGGGTGAAGAAGTGGGGGTCAGCTATAAAGTATGAATTGGCATCTGCTGGAAAAGATGTTAAGAGAATGGTGAAGAATGTTGAGAAGAATGTGAATAAGATTTAATTTATAATTTTTCTATTTATACAGAAGCCTCTTCTACGTTTTGTGTTCTTCTGCTATTACGTGCTTTCAACTCTTTGAGTTCACGTTCTGTATTGTAAAGTTTAATACACGTTGAACGTGTCCACTCCACTAGACCCCAAATGATTAGAACCAATGATGTAACAGAAAAAACAGTTGTCGATTCAATCAACAGATTGCGAACCACAATATTTTCACCAACGTCAATCCAATCACTGGAGTGATTGTGGATGTGATTGTCAACAAAGTATGACAACAAAACCAACGACCAAAATCTCAAACACATATTTACAATAAACGATGTTATTGTTTGTATATTGTAACCATTTTTTTTGTTTGAAAAGAGGAGAAATGATGCGAAACTTGCACCAGAAAGTGCTATAAACAAAAGATTCGCCATAACTTGATGAAACTCTTCATGAACAACATGTTCAAAATCACCTATAGATAAGAGTGTAACATATGTTCCCGCTTCCAAAATAAGAAATAGTGAACACATAAAATAGAAACACGTTATCCATGACTTACAACAAAAACACATTGTAACCGCTCCACAATTTGTTTCATATTTTTCATGTAAATTATCACTAATACTAAAAATACTATCAGACATGTTCAAATAAATGAATATGCATCATACCAAAAAAAAAAATCATTTTTTTTGTGAAAAATGATGCAAAAAATGTGTAGATTCTTCATGTTTTATTGTAATTGTGACTGGAAAGAAATCACTGGAAAAAAAAGTCAGAGAACTCCGCCGACGCATCTCTAGGATCAAAGCCAAGATTCAGCGTATGGAGATAAAGCTTGGACGACAATTCGGTATCGTTACCATTGTGACAATCAACTTCAAGGAAGGTAGGATAGATGATGTAAGTACATATACAATAATTCTCAATAATTTGGTTATCGCACAGGAGTATGCAATGAAAGTATTCATCAGACAGAAGAATAAGTACAACGCTATCAGGCTTGAAGATGATGAATGCATATTCAGACTCCAAATTGGTGAGAACAAGGTTATGAAAATTTATGTGGACGAACGCGAAATCAATTCCAATTCAAAAACTCGAAGGAATCTATTGGGTGAACCAATCGATACCTTTGTGGATGAGACAGATGGTGACTTAGATGACGAAGAGTATTCTTAATTTTTATTTTTATAAATTTTAATAATAGGATGTAGGTTGTACAGGGATTACAAAATTGATTTTATAAATTTCATGGTATTACTCATATATGGATCAAGTATGAGTAATAACTTAGTTGGGGCAGACAAAAGTGCTGATTTTAGTAAATGGTATACAAATTTGATAACTCGTACAGAATTGATCGATTACTATGACGTTTCCGGTTGTTATATTCTTCTTCCTGATGCATGTGCAATTTGGGAAGAGATTAAACAATATATTGATGCAAAATTGAAAGGAATGGGTGTTAAAAATGTCTATTTTCCTCTTTTTGTATCTGAGAAAGCTCTACATGTAGAGAAGGATCACATTGAAGGATTCGAACCAGAAGTAGCATGGGTTACACGATCTGGTAGAAAGGATCTCAAGAAACCGATTGCCATCAGACCAACATCTGAAACGATCATATATCCATACTTCGCAAAAAGGATCAAATCTATTGCTGATCTTCCCATGAAATTCAATCAATGGACAAATGTGGTACGTTGGGAATTTAAACATCCAACACCTTTCTTGAGAACTAGGGAATTCCTCTGGCAAGAGGGTCACACAGTATATGCTAACAAAGCTGATGCAGAGAAGGAGGTACATGATATTATTGATCTGTACAGATCGGTTTATGAAGATATCTTAGCTGTACCTGTTATTGTTGGTAGGAAATCTGAGAAAGAGAAGTTCGCCGGTGCGGAGTATACTATGACAGTTGAAGCTCACATTCCAGGAGCTGGTAAAGCTATTCAAGGAGCAACCAGTCACTTTTTAGGACAGAACTTTGCGAAGATGTGTAATATCAGATATGAGGGTGAGAAACAACAAGGTGTAAATCGTGAAGAGGAGCTTGTACTCCGAGCCAAGATGAAATCGCTAGTTGCGGAGATGAAAACTCTTCAGGCTGAAATGAAGGAGCTGAAGAAGGCTGGTGGATCGGCTGAGGACCGTAGAGCTCTGGCTGGAGAAATTTCTGAGAGGAGAACTGAAGTGGAAGAGATTAAAGCGACATTGAATTTAGTGTCAAAAATGTATCTTCCATATCAGAACTCTTGGGGATTGACCACGAGAACTATCGGAGTTGCTATTATGGTGCATTCTGATAATATGGGATTGGTTCTTCCACCTAAGATCGCACCTACACAGGTTGTTATTGTTAATATTCCATGTGCAGACAAACTGACTACTGAACTGATGGAGATTTCATCGTATACCATGATGAACAATTTCGAAAATGCCGGTATTCGAGCTTATTACGATAATCGAACGGATAAAACACCTGGGTCAAAATTCAATCATTATGAGTTGAAAGGTGTTCCCATCAGGATTGAGATTGGTGCGAAAGAGATTGAATCTCAATCAGCCAAGATCGTGTGTCGTTTCGATGGATCAAAACATTACATACCTTTCAAGAACATTGCAACATCTATTGGAAAGACTTTGAATATTATTCAGAGTGAAATGTTGAAGAAAGCTTCCGTATCTGTTGAAGTAACAGAAGATTGGGACAGATTCGTGGAGATTGTGAACGAAGGAAAGATGGCTAAAGTTCCATGGTGCGAATCTGTTGATAGTGAAGAGGATGTCATTAAGAAAGTACCAGGAATCAAGACTCTGTGTATTGTACCTGACCAGATGGTAAAAAATTACAAATGCTTTACAGGGAGTGGTGATAATGCAACTTGTTGGTGTGTATGGGGAAAAAGCTTTTGAAAAAAATATTTTTTTTTCATGATATAAAAAATTTTATCAATATATGTAAGGAATAGTATAGGGTTGTTAACAACATCCTTTACTTAAAAATTTATCAATATATTATAAATACCATGAGTAGAGAGAAATCTGATAAAACACATGAAGAGGTAATAGCCGATTTCAAATTATTACGATCGGTTGGTGAAGAGATAATTGATGAAGAAGATCTCCTTGCCCTATTGAAGAATAAGAGTAATCCAGTTGTTTACGATGGATTTGAACCATCAGGTAGAATGCATATTGCCCAAGGTTTGTTGCGTGCGATAAATGTGAACAAGTTTTTGGAAGCAGGTTGTAAATTTAAGTTTTGGGTTGCTGATTGGTTTGCCCTTCTTAATCACAAACTAGACGGAAATCTCAAGAAGATTCGTCGTGCAGGTGAGCTTATGATTGAGACATGGAAAGCCTGTGGAATGGATGTTGAAAATCCGAATTTGGAGTTTCTGTGGTCATCTGATGAGATTAACAAAGAGCCGTACAAGTACTGGTCAATTGTTATCGATATTTCCACAAAGTTCAATCTAAACAGAATTCGAAAGTGTACTCAGATAATGGGTAGAGAGGATAGTGATGAGTTGGCGACATCTCAAATATTCTACCCTGTTATGCAAGCAGCAGATGTTTTCTTCTTGAAAGTGGATATCTGTTCGTTGGGTAAAGATCAACGTAAAGTGAATATGCTCTGTAGAGAGTATTGTGATAAGATCAATAAGAGGATGAAACCGATTATTATTTCACATCATATGTTGATGGGATTGGATGGTTCATCTAAGATGTCCAAATCAAATCCAGACAATGCTATCTTTATGGATGATTCAGAGAGTGAGGTCAATAGAAAGATCAAGAAGGCATACTGTAAACCAGGAGATATTGACACTAATCCTATATTGGAATATGTTCAATACATCATTTTCGAAGTTGATGATGAGTTTGTGATTGAGCGAAGTGAAGAATATGGTGGCAATTTGACATACACAGATTACGAGGAAGTTATTTACGATTTTGAACAGGAGAAGTTACATCCAGCTGATCTGAAGAAGGCTGTTATTAAATGTATTAACAGATATTTGACACCTGTCAGAGCTTACTTTAAGAAGAATGAGGAGGCTAACAAACTTTTGAAAACAATCAAGAGTTTCAAACCTAAGAAACAGAAGAATAAGAAGTAATCTAGGATATAGCTACTAACAGTGTTTATTATAAAAATATTATTATTTGTGGAAAATAATAATATTTAACGCTTCAGCCCGGACTCGAACCATGAAACTCCCCAGTGACGGTGGGGAATGATAACCCCTTTCACTACTAAAGCGTGAAGTATTTTATGAAAAAATTGATTTATTTGTGATATGTTTTATTAAAGTGATGGTGTATCATGGAGAGTATAATGACAGAGACAACAAATTTGATATTTCCGATTGACGAAAAAGAATATCTCAGATTCACTTTGGATGCTCTACGCGAATATGGTGTTATTGTTCACAATTATTGTCAAAAGGTTCTTGTAATAAGTCCAGAAAGACAACAAATTTATTGCGTAGCACACGTAACATATGATGGTATAACAGGATTTGTACTGTTTCTTTTACATACTGGAGATTCTAGTGCTTGTCCTAAATCGTTCTTCAACGGTTATGAGATGGAGAATTGGTGTGATCGGGATAAACTGTATAGATTTTGGAAACAGAATACAGAGATTGGTATTAAACAGTTTGCATTGAAGCATTTTGTTGAGTATATTATTTATCATTACAGATTTGATAGATATGTCTGTGATGTGTGTAACAGACAATCCATCAATTACCGTAGTGATAAACATATGTATATTTGTGAAAGATGTGAACTTCACACTGATGATACATGGAATTTATGTGAAGATTGTTATTATGAAGTAGGGTTTGATAGTAAACACAAAGTGGATATATTGTCCAATGATCCAATATCTCTAATATTGGATATTGATAAGATAATGGTTGATATTGATGCATTGAGTCTGGATTCAGATAAAAGAGAATGTTTAAAAGAGTTCTGTAGAAGAGCTTAAAAAGATGATCACTATTAAAGTAAGTATGAGTAATGTACCGGAATCGATAAAGATGAAGGTTGGAAGAAACCTTCATTTGCAAAAGAATCATCCAATTGAGATTGTCAAGAGAATAGTTGTTGATTATTTCAAGGGATTAAAAAATTATAATTTCGCAGTTTTTGATAATCTGTCTCCATATGTATCTGTTGAGGATAATTTCGACAAATTGTTGATACCGAAGAGTCATCCATCAAGGAGTAGATCAGATACATACTATGTTGATGATGAAACTGTTTTGAGAACGCAGACATCGAGTCATCAGAATCAGTTGTTGTCAGATGGTCATAATGACTTCATTGTTGCTGGAGATGTTTACAGAAAGGACGAGATAGATTCATCTCACTATCCAGTTTTCCATCAGATGGAAGTTGTTGGAAAGATTGCTGATGGCGTAGGAGATGCTAAGGAAGAGTTGTTCAGGGTTATTGATGGACTTGTGGAATATTTGTTTCCTGGTTGTGAGTACAGAGTGAATGATGATTATTTCCCTTTCACAGAGCCGTCATTTGAGTATGAGGTGAAGTTTGGAGATAAATGGATGGAGATTTTGGGATGTGGAATAATGCATGAGAAGATTGTTGAAAATAATGGTTTAGCACCTAATAGATATTGGGCTATGGGATTGGGTTTGGATAGAATGTGTTGTATATGTTGTGATATACCAGACATTAGGTATTTGTGGTCAACACATAAGAGATTCTTATCACAGTTCGATGATGGGAGGCTTCATAAATTCCAGACTTATTCAGAGTTACCAACTGAATCTCAGGATATTTCATTTTTCATTGATGAGGAGCAATTAAAGGATAATCGGGCTGTTTGGTTACAGGAAAACGATTTCTTCGATATTGTTCGAGATGTTTGTGGGGATTGGATTGCGAATGTTGAGAAGAGGGATGAGTTTTTCCATCCAAAACATCAGAAATTGGCTAGGATGTATAGATTGGATTATTCACCTTATGATCCTTCATTGAAGAATCCGTCAGATTTCAAAAAGAAGATAACAGAGTTGCAGAACACTGTTAGGAAGAGAGTTGTTGAGTTGGGTATAGAACTTCGTTAATATTATCTTTTGTAAAGTATGGAGTGGTGGAAAACTGTAAAGAAAAAGAAGCGGAAAAAAAAGCTTGTTTTTATTCACACACCGAAATGTGGCGGAACATATGCCGGAGAAATATTCAAAGATTTAGGTATTAAGAATAAATTTCATAATAGAGCGAACAAAAGAGATGGAATAACCTTCACTATTATAAGAGATCCGGTTGATAGATTTGAAAGTTTACTGAATTACAGACTGACCGCACGGAGACCTCGAAGTGATTGGCCTATTAATTTAAGAGGTGTTTACAGGAAAAAGAATATTAGTCTCAATAAAATAGTGAAAAGAATGACTAATGTACAGATTCGAGGATTTCGTCCTTACAAGACGCTTGTTTATTGGTCAAAAAACGTAGATATAATTATAACAATAGACAAACTCCCCGAATTATTAAATTTTTTTGGTTACAAATATGATAAGAATAAATATAAGAGAAAGAATGTATCAAAAAAAACGAGAGGTAAACTTGATGAAAATACAAGAGCTAGAATTGCAAAACTATTTGCACCTGATGTTTTACTTTATAATAAAATCAAGGAACATTGCGGAAAGTCACAGACACTCGGCGACCACGCATAACTCGTTTGTCACCAACTTTATCGGATAATCTCTGTCTCATTTCGTGTGTCCATTTATACCTAGCATCTCCTGACATTATATACAATGTATTGGGTTCAACATAGAGATCAACTGTTTTGTCATCTTGTTTGAAAGTCATTGTTGCACCTGATCCAAATGTGTAACATCCTATCACCGAACCATACGATTTCACATCGATATGTCTACCAATTCCTTGATTCCCTTTGTAATTATTAACAATACATTGGTTGAATGTGTAGGATTCTGGTGCTAATTTTTTCAATTGAACAATTTTAGAAAGTTTCTTTTGCAAAGGTTCTAAAAATGATGGAATGGGTTCTGCTAACTCATTAATATCATACGATTTGTACCCATATTTGTACCCATAGTGTTGAATCAATCGTGAATCTGGATTGTCAGGAGATACTGGTTTCCATTCTTCTTTATCAAGTTCTTCTATAACATTATCTGGTAATTTTAGACCAGTAATGTAATACAATCCATCAACTTCTTTAATCTTTTTAAGTAGGGGCATAATTTTATAATAAAATATAAGAACTATTTTTTTAAAGTGTTATAATTTTCAATTTTATAGGCTTAGTTACAATTTGAAGAGATGCATTGTGTTGATTAGCATGAACAAGTATATTAAATGTGTGTATTGTGGTAAATTGTATAAATTTGATATGGAAAAAGATATATGTCATTATCAGAAGAATTTGACACGATGTCCTAACAAACTACTATTTAATCGAGAATGTTTCACATGTGGAGAGGTTCGTAAACGCAAATTCAGGGATATTCATTGTGAACAAGTCGATGGATTTAGAAGATGCAGCCATTGTGTGAGAGAGGGATATGTATTGAGATATCAGCGATACGATAAACATGTTTTGACCAAAGGGGAACAATTGATGAGGGATATTAAGAAGTTAGATTACAACAGTGTTGTTGAACATTTAAATAGCAATGTCAATCCCAATTTCACAGCTCAATTGCGTTTAACAGATGAGGAGAGAGAGTATTTGGGGGATGATTTCAATTATTATAATGACGATTATGACACAGCTTTCGATCGTTTGTGGTATAGTAATGGCAGACCTATTAGAGATACGCGTAATACAGAACCTACAACTCCTTTGAAAATGGCTGTTCATATAATTGCCGATAATTTTATGAACGATTCAGCTATGATTGTAATTTATAATATTGTAAAAATATTAATCGAAAAAGGTGGACGTACAGAACCAGCATATCGTTATTGGATTCATAGATATGGAAAGATAGATTTGAAAAATCCGAAGAGTTTCATGTTCTTATCTATTTTCACATTGTTGATTAGTTCATTTGATTTATAAAAACGGGGAGATTGCATCTCCCCGTAAACCCCTACGCGTTAACTTAGTTTACTTTTTGGGTGTTAGCACCTTTTTTTAAAAGGGGTTTTTGGGTGTTAGCACCTTTTTTTAAAAGGGGTTTTTGGGTGTTAGCACCTTTTTTTAAAAGGGGTTTTTGGGTGTTAGCACCTTTTTTTAAAAGGGATTTTTTTATAAAAAAATATATGATTATTGTTCCAGTTGTGCCTCAAGCTCATGGATTCGTTTATATAGACCATTAATTGTTCTCAAACGATCCTTCATACATTTCAATGCTTCGTGTAGAGTAATGTAGATACTACCATTCTCAAGTTCGAGTAACTTTTTCCCAAGTTCATTGTATTCTACAATCTTTGGATGGTTGTCAAGCACGTTGTTGTCTGCATCATGGATGTTTCCTACATCATCCATTATTTCATTGATCTCTGTATCAAGAAAAGCCATTCTCTTTCTGATGTTATTGTACAATTCGAGACATCCTTTTCCTGCATCCAATGCTTCCTTGGGAAAATCGTAGAGTGGTTTTTCTGGAATTTTCAAGTGTTCCATAATTTATAATCTCTATAAATCATTATAAATTATTTTTTATCATTTTTTTTAATAAAAAGGTATTAAAAACATGTAATACTATCTATATACTATATTATAGGTCATGGAATTAACTTGTGATACTATTCTGGATGATGAAGACGTGAAAGAGAAGAACTATAATGTCTGCATAGATGGTAAGCCATTACTCTTCCTTGCCACTATGCAGAATAGAATCGACGCCATTGAGATTATGATTAATGGAAAAGTTAATTTAGATGCTCGTACAGAGTGTAGAGGAATGACCTCGGTATTCATCTCTGCATATACAAACAGAGTTGATATACTTAAATTGTTATTGGACTGTAAAGCTGATCCCAACTTGGGTACATCTGATGGTGAGAGTACTCCATTGGTTGCAGCTGCAGAGTGTGATAACGTTGATAGTCTCAATGCATTGATAGTTTTTAAGGCAGATGTTGATAGAAAGCTTGAAGATGGCTCAACTGCTCTATTTACGGCAGCATGGTATAATAGTTTAGATTGTTTAGGAGTATTGATAAATATGAAATGTGATGTGAATGTTGTCAACGAAGATGGGGACACACCTCTGTACGTTGCAGTTGAAGAGGGAAATATAGATGTTGTTAAAATGTTGTTGGAAGCAAGTGCTGATCCAAACTATACAAAGAATGGTGGTTGGAAAACACCTGTTACCAAGGCAGTTCATAACAAAGATGTTGATTGTTTAGAGAGTCTGTTATTGCACGGGGGTGATCCAAATTTGAGGCATAGTATAGGATTGTCTCCAATATTCTTGTCAATATTTTGGAACAGTATGGATTGTTTGAAGTTATTGATAAAGAGTGGTGCAAACTGTAATCAACCATCTTGTGATAATATAGGAAAGGGTAGAATGACGCCTTTACACATATCCATTGCTGAGAATAATCCGAAATCCATAAAGATATTAATAGATGCTAAGGCTGATCCAAATATGAAATCTTCAAACAATGACGAATCTCCAGTTTATATTGCGTCATATCTCAACAATTTTGATTGTTTGAAGATTTTGTTGGAGTGTAAAGGGCGTCCTGATTTTAGGAAGAACAATACAAGGTATAGTTCTTTAGATGTTGCTGTTAAAGATTCGGATTGTTACAAGCTTTTGTTTGATTTGAAACAGGTAGAGAAGAAAGCTATTGTTGTAAAATTGGTGGGAGAGAATTGTCCGATATGTTTAGATGATATGAGTGAGAGGGAGGATATAGAGGTAACAAACTGTTATCACGGATTTCATAAGGATTGTTGGGAAGAATATGATGATAAGGGTGTTTGTCCAATATGTAGGGGTATTGCAGAATAAAAATATATTCGACTCAATCAGGTGAAGTTCAAAAAAACAACTATGAGAATATAATTTCATATATAGATAGAATATCTGTTGATATGTCGGAAAAAGTGATTTTTTTATCTTAAAAAAATGTTAAGTGATAGATTATACTATGAATCAGTTAACAACTACCATAAATTTGGACAAGATTAAATTGTTTGATGATTACAAACTGATAAAAACTTTGATAAATAATGGAATTCTCAATGACCAAACAAAAGTCGGAGATGATCCACTCTTGTCTTATGCTATTTCAAAACGAAAGAATTACACTGTTGAATTATTACTTAGGAGGAGTAAAGATAATGTAAATAAGTGTGTTTACGGCAGAACTCCTCTATATATCGCTGCGTGGAAGGATAACAATGACATTATCAAACTTTTGCTTGAAATGAAAGCAGATTGTGATATAGTTAGAGAATCTAATGGTGCAACGGCTTTGTATAAGTGTGTTGAGAACAATAATATCAACGGTGTTCATTTATTGATAGAGGCTAAGGCTAATGTGAATATTGAACTCTGTGATGGTGCAAATCCACTCTTGATATCTGTTCAGAATGGGAGTAAAAGATGTACGGAGATGTTATTGGATGCAAAAGCGAATGTCAACAAAGTTTCCATATTGGATGTGACTCCTCTATACATGGCTGCTCAGAGTAATAGTGTACAGGTTATGAAACTGCTATTGAAACATGGTGCAGATCCTGATGCTGTTTCGAAAGGTAAATACTATCCGATATCTGTGGCAATTGTTGAAGATAGTGTGGATTGTATGGATATTCTTTTGGAAGCTAAAGCTGATATAACACGTGATAAAGGGTATCTACATGTTGCAGCGGAATACAAGAGTGTGAAGTGTATGAAGAAATTGGCTGAAATATGTAAGGATAATATAGATTTACTTGATGAGTCTAAATGCACTCCTTTGCATAAAGCAGTTGAAGCAGGAAGTCCTGAGATAATAGATATATTGATTAAATCTGGAGCTAATGCTAATGCTGTTGGAAGGAGTAATTTGACACCTTTGTACAATGCTGTTGTTGGAGGTAATTGCGAGATTGTTAAATTGTTATTGGAAGGAGGTGCTGATCCTAATATTCCTTTATTGGATAGTGTTATTCCAGTGTCAACGACTATATTGAACAAGTGTTTCAACAATTTCAAGAAGATATATGATAATGTTGAGGATCACGATATTATAAGTAGTTCTATCAATCGTTCAACTCCAGTATATATAGCAACAATGAAATCCAATAACAGTATGTTGGAGATGTTATTGGAAGCAAAAGGAGATCCGAACAATAAGCTTATGGATGGGAAAACTCCAATATTTATCGCAGCGTATACGAATAATAAAGAGTGTTTGAGTACACTTCTGAAATATCATGCAAAAGTTGATCACAATGCTTACGATATTGCAGTTAAAAATAAGTACAAAGAGTGTGAAAAGATGTTGAAACTCATAATTGATGCTGAGAGACACACAAAATTGGTGAGCAATATTGGTGACACTTGTCCAATATGTTTAGATGTGATCAAGACTATAGACGATGCAGTTATGACAAACTGTTACCATATTTTTCATGTGAAATGTTGGGGAGAATATGGGAAGAATAAGTGTCCTGTTTGTCGTAATGAACATGCATTGTAGGTTAATTTATAATAAAAACGTCTTATCTATCTTCATGATGACCAATTGTTGAAACAACATGTTCAGATGAAAAATCTTCAAGTGGTATAGTGACATATGATTTGGGTTTCTCTTGAGGCACTGGAGAGTTCGAAACCAATTTTTCAAATGTGTTGGGGCGTTGATCCTTATCTGTCATATATTCACCATGATCAAATGGACACTTTTTCGAATACTCAAATCTCGTTGTTTCAACAAATTTTATTAAATCTCGAGAAGTTACATAATGACAGTCACACTTGAAATCGCCATTCTTACACTTTTTCTTAAAAAGTTTATCGAAATGTTTGGCTTGTTTTTCTTTCTCTCGAATGCTTATCTTGAGCTGTTTGATTTTTGCGTGGTTACGCTTCTTTACAGCCTTTTTCAAATCATTTCTTTTTTGATAAATTTCCCGATTAAGACTCGACGCTTTCGACTTGTATACTACTGGTTGTTCTGTAGACACACTATATATGTGATATTTCTTTTCTACAGACATTTTGCATCACTTTTTATGAAAAAAAAAATGAGTTTTTTTCATAGATTTGGTTTGGTACTACCAATAATAGTTCAAGAGATTGCAAAGCATACGATAGTTCAAATCAAACAACTGGATCTTATAGCAAAATAGGTCTGTTCAGATTACTTGAATGCAATTACAATCAATATATAACAAAATCTCTTGCAATCACAATAATTTGTATGATGTTTATAGCATTTATGGTAACAACGATATTATGTTTAGTTATTCACAAAAAGAATACAATGAAATATTAAAAAATTGATTTATAAAATACCATTACACATTGGATATGTAATAGATTAAATGCAAACTCAGTATAGAACTTGTGTATTTGTAGAATCACCATATTCGGGAGATATTGACCGAAACGTACGATATTTGAAACTTTGTAAATACGATTGTTGGGCTAGAAATGAGATGCCGTGTGCATCTCATGATGACATGACTCAACATCCAGCAAAGGTGGATTTCTATGTTTCGGATTATGAACCGGAATGGGATGTTTATACAAGAGATGAAGCAATCAATGGTGCACATGCATTACGTGCACTGTGTGCTAAGACAATTTTTTATGTGGATCTTGGTGAATCGAGAGGTATGAAAGCAGGTATGGAGTATTGTAAGAAACACAATATTCCATATGAAGTCCGAAAACTGAATTATGACAATGTTCTATCTTTGAAAGCCGATTTAATCTCGCGAGAGTTTATTGACGCTATTTTAACAGGAAAATCATATGAGAAGTATCTGAAAGGATCACGCCTTGTAAGTTGACTCAGTTAACGCGTAGGGTCTAGTAGGGAGAGGCACTCTCCCTACAAAATTGATTTATAAAATACATAAATAATTGATTTATAAAATACATAAATAATTGATTATTAATTGATATTATGGAAATAATAGTTAATTTTAACAATTTTAATATGAATTTTGATGAAAAGGTGTGTATAAAATCGAAATACTTGACGGATATGGTTAATAATGAAGAATCTTTCAGAAAACTTGTTGATGATGGAGTTATTGATAAGATTGGTGATGTTGATTTTTTTGAGTTTGCTGTGATGAAAAAATATAGAGAATCTGTCAAATATTTTCTGGAAAAGTATCCAGAATTTCGTCATAAATATCGAAACCTTGTACATAAATATGCCAAAAAAGATGCTAGTTATTCTGAATGTTTAAAAATACTCATTGATAATGGATTTGATGTCAATGCAGATGATCGTTTTTCCAAAAGAGCTGTTGAACGTGCAATCGATAGTGATGCATATGATATGTTGAAAATTCTTTTGGATGCAGGTGCTGAAACAGAATTTTTAATGTGTCATACACTGGAGCAAACACCTCTACTTTATGCGGTTGAGAACAAGTGTCTCAAATGTGTTGAGCTTTTGATTGACGCAAAATGTGATGTGAATTCATCTGATAAAGATGGCAAAACAGTTGCACATTATATAGGTAAATTGTATGAGCTAGAACCTCGTTTTTGCGGTAGTCTCCATAGTTCAATTGTAAAATGTCGAAAAATTGCAGATATAATTCTACCACTATGCAGTATTGAGACCATGAACAAATTGGATAACTTTAATAGATCACCTCTTTTCTATGCATGTACAAGAATCGATATTGGTAGATACGGTCCAAAAAGATTGGTTAATGCAAAAGCAGACATTGATGGAAAAGCGTTCAGTTCGGAATTTACGGTTCTTGAGTATGCAATCGAATACAAATACAGAGGATTAGGTTTTTTTGAAAATATAATCAGATGCAAACCAAATTTGTTTAAATTGCTTGGGGGATACAATGTTTTTGAACAATGTGTTATTAAACGTAATGAGACTGCACTTGTCTCAATATTAGAGTTCTCAAATAAAAAACATTTGGATATGATTAATAATGCAATTAAATATGCAAAGAAAGAGTTACCAATATGTTCATATGAAAGAAATAGTTTTATTCGTTTGTTCAGCAAATATAAAAAAAAGATTAAAAAAAGATTTGAAGTTGATTTTGATAAACTTGATGTTAAATTTGTCGAATATGTTAATGTTCAGTCAATACAGATAACAGAGACATTTGGACATGATCAATAATGCAATTAAATATGCAGAACGTTCATTACCATTGTGTTCAAAATGGAGGTCTATATTTATCAAAAAATGCTTAGATTCCAAGAAGAGAATAAAGAAAAAGATGAATACTCGAGGCAACTCGAAAGAGTCCCGAGGCAGCTCGAAAGTGTATCCAATGTAAATTGACTTAAAAAATTAAAAATTTTATTATAAAATGAGTAGAGAATTGATAGAAAAAATTATGTTTAACTTCTTAGTTGGGCAATATTGCAATGGAGATCCAATCAGTTTTGATAACGATGCACGTGGTCCTAATGACAAAATTGTCAAACCAGATGGTGTAACAAATCTGGAAGAACTTATTCAACACGGCGTTGAATGTCTTGAGATGAACATACAAGAGGCAAAAGATTATTTCAAAGAGAGAGTTGAGTTCATAAAGAGACACAATGAAAAGTGTGCAGAGAAAGGCATTGAAGATGTATCACGAACAAGATTGTGTACAAGATGTGATAGTATGGTATTCGATATGGAGAGATGTTATGAGAGTAAGGATGGTACAGGTATTTATGTTTATAAAATTGAGTGTTACAATAAACTGTTTGAAAATCCAAAATACAGAAAATGGCTACAGAATAGCTATAAACTTTATGAACCGAATTGTGAAAAGAGGATAGATGAAGGTCTAATAGAATATTTTGAGAATCCATTAGCTGTACATGAAGATTACGATGCGAACGAGATGTATATTGATAATATTGTTTATAAAACGATGACAGATATTATTCCAGCTAGGATCGCTTTTGGAGGCGATTCAGACACAGGTGATTTTGAAGAAGATTTGAGAGAATATATCAAAAATAAACTCTCTATGCTTCAAAATCCATAAGACTCAAAATTGGAAAATCTCCAAGGTTCTCATTCAATTTCAATCCCGTTAACCGAATCGGAGCAATCGCACCAACTGGTTCTGCTCCAATCATCTTAATAAGCTCTCTTCCAGCATATATTGTTCCACCTGTTGCAATTAAATCGTCAACAATAAGAACTTTTGCACCTGGTGGAAGAGAATTCTCCTCAATTGTCAAAGTGTCTGTACCATATTCCTTTTCATATGTGAAGGAAACTGTGTTTGGCAACTTATTGGGCTTTCTGAGCATAACAAACCCGCATCCCATCTCCAATGCCAATGGAATGAAGAGGAAACCCCTTGATTCCATACCCGCAATGTAATCGATATCTTTTAAACCAGAATCCCTCAGTAGTTTTGCCATGAGTTTGATAGTTGCGGAGAACAGTTTGTGATCTGCTAATAGAGGACCAATGTGTCTAAAGGTTATTCCCTTTTTGGGAAAATTCTCAATAGCCTCTATCTTATTTGCAATTTCATTTAACATATTTATATTGTGGTTATTGGTATTCATATATTTTCAAAATCAATTTTTAATGAATCGCCAATACATGATAAACGCGGTCATCACAACATATGATGCCAAAATCACATAAGATATTCTATACCGATTTCTCTTGTTTATCTCCATTCTCAATATCTCCAACGTTGGATCTGCTATACAATAACCGTCTTTCAATATATCCATTTCAACTTGCGACATTATACATCCATTCAATATGAAGAACATCAAAATAATGATAAACAACAATATTGGTACTATAACCGCAATGTAAAATGGACCATAAATTAGTGCAAATAAGAAGAAATATGGCATAGAGATGTGAGTAGCCCTTATTAAACGTCCGATACTACTCATCGACAATCCTGATATAGACGATATTTTCTCAATAACATTCATTATCTTTTTAACAAGTTCCATCTTCTCCTTCTTTGAGTAGATCATATATCTATATTACTATTTGAAAATTTTCGAACCAACGTAGAAAAATACCAAGGAATTTATCACAACATGATTGTAATTCTCACATGAATCATCATATTTCGTATTGAACAGTATATCCCATATGTCATGTCCATAGTTTGTTTCAGAATTTTCATGATGTTGTACATGTTCTGGATGATCAATAAATTGATAGTTTATCATGTGCATTGTTGCATAAACCATTCCCCATATGAGTGCAATCTTTGCGTTTAAACCTTTGATAAACCATGTAATTACATATACAATAACACCTTGAGTGAAAAAATTGTGTATAAATTCGAATATTTGGTTTTCAGGACGTTTGTTTATCTTAGTGTCATGATGAATTTCGTAATGAAAATCCACGAAATCCGCCATATTCATTAACAATACTTTCACGAAATTCGTTCCAGTGATGAATGTATTCTTCTCAATAAAACTGGTAACAATATTTTTGATGCGGTATTTATGACCAAAAAGATGTACAATATATTGCAATAAACTTACAATGATGAGTGTCACAATATTTTGTGTATATGATGTTTCTGTACCTTTTGAGAAAATGTATATACTAATGAGTAAACCGATATAGAACAACCAGTTTATTCGAAAATGTTTGAATAAAAGTTGACTGATCGTCATAACTAATATTTTGTGATAAAAAAATAACAATCAAATAATCCAATGCATTGTTCAAGTGTAATAATGAATTTGAACAATATGAAATACATATTGAGTGGTGGCAATATGGTGAGTATGATGTTCAAAGAATGTATTTTTAATGACAATATGTGCTACTTTATGAGAGGTGATGGTGTGGATTCAATATTGAGAAACAGATTTCTGTCTGAATTGCTGTTTCACAATGGTGTTTTTGGAAAGAGAACTAGAATAAGAGTGGGTGATAGAGTTTTTAGTTTGGCTAAATATGGCAAATTAACAAAGAATAAGAATTTATTGAAACTATTATTGAAATATCGAATATGTAAAAGAAAATAAATTTTTCAAAATTGTCATAAATATCTGCGAAAAAATATAATATGATAGATTTTTTCACAGAATTCTTAATATTGGTAACAAAAAATTCACTCACAGGTACAACATTACGAGTAAACGACATAATTGATGAAGGTTTCATTGAAAAAGGTGAACTTCAAAGGAATGATCGTTTAGCAATTGTTAAATTGGAGGACGCTGTTTCATGGGATTCCGCAAAAATACTCAGTAAACTCCTATCATGGCTACCAATTTCCGATTTGGACAAAGAGTGTTCAGATGATGAAACTGTCCTGATAAACAAATACTTTCCATCTGTTCTTCAAAACGATCTCTTCTTAAGAAATAGAGATCAAGCACATGAGTTAGAGGACAAATCAGAAATAGAGATGTTGGAGTTTATTGCAACTGAAGGTATTGGTGCACACTTATTGAAAGGTTGTTGTATGGATGCTAGTGGTAATCCGACAAAATATGAGATAGATTTGATGTTTCTTTCTCAATTCGAAGTCAGATACAAACTCGTTCCATATGGTGCAAAACTGATTTTGGATGGGAATTTCAAATATGACAGCATAATATGTAACTGTAGAATCCAAGATGGAGATATAGTTTGCGAAGAAACACCATTCGAACTAAGTTCACCAAATTGGAGATTCGCTTACAACCTGTTTATGGCGTCATTGTTAATGTACGAGACTGTTTATAATCATGCGTTGGAATGTCATTTCAAAATTGCAGGAAATGTTTTAGCTACCCTGTTCAGATACAAAGATACCTCCCCAGATTGCATAAAAGATTTCCTAGTTCCGTTTCTGTTTAGAACTCAAGAGGTTAATGATAGAGCTTATGAGATTCTTGTTAACAATGGTGGGTTGGTTCACAGGATATTCGCTTTTACAAAAAATGGCATGAACCGATTTTATGAATATTTGTGTGATGAGTTTGAGTACAAAACTCCTTTGGAAATGGATTGTGCCAATACTCCATTGAAACATGATCTCATTGCATATTGGCGAGTTTATGAAGAGTTCGTTTCAGAATGTGTTGACCAAATGTCGGAAGAGTTGAAGAAGAATATGTCGTGGGTTATCGATTTTGAGAGATATATCAAGAGAAATATAAAAGGATTGATTGTGGGAAGATTAACATCCACTGAGAATATGAAGAGATTGTTAACAGCAGTTGTTTTCAATGGAAGTGTTTGGCATGAGTATATCGGAAATGTATCGAGATACTTGATAGATTCAAAAATAACCAGTTGTAAAATATTCCGCTCAAAACCGAATCTAGTTCATGACACCGAACAGAACTATGTTCAGGCAATATTCTTGGCAGCAATAACATCTGTTCAAAAAATGCCACAGATTATGGATGACTTATGGAGAACTCAGAAAAAAGAGGAGGTTGCAACAATTTGGAAGAATCTGCAAATGAAATTACGAAATGTAACATTAAAAACTGATTATCTGTATCCAGAAATGTTAGAATGTAGTGTATCTCTCTAACATAATTTAAAAAATTGGTTGATTGGTTATTTAATGAGTGAAAGTTCAATTGTAGAGATAAATTTGGATAATCATATTGATCTTCTTGATGATTATAATTTTATGAAGTACTGTTTAAAACGCGGATTATTGAATAAGGATACGAAAGTTAATGGTCGAACATTAATGGATTATGCGGTTTCTAGTGAGAGAGTTAATATGTATGCATTATTGTTAAAGTATAAGGTTAATATCAATACACTTAGTAATGGTAGAACTCCTCTATTTATTGCATGTATGAATGGTAATTTGGACTTGGTTAGTGATTTGTTGATATGTAAAGCAGATCCGAATATTGTTGAGACCGAGAATTTCCAAGCATCTCCATTGTATGTTGCTGTTTGGGAGAGAGACATAAAGATTACTCGATATCTATTGGATTCAAAGGCAGATCCAAATTTAGGTTCAAAACATGGTACTCCTCTGCATATTTTGGCATGTGCAGATGACACAACAAAGAGATGTTGTTTTATTGACAACGATAAAGGATACGATATGTCTGTTATATTGATTAAAGCGAAAGCGGATACTTCATTAAAGGATTGTAATGGTAATACTCCATTGACACTTGCTATCAATAATTGTAATAACGACATTGTCAATCTGTTTCTGGAGAGTTGTAAGATTACTGGTGAACAGAAGGTAGACGCTGTTATGAGTGCGATTAAAAGTAATAATATTGATTGTTTGAAGGTTTTGAAAGTTGACAAGAATGTGATCGAATACAAGAAGGATGGATTGACACCACTTCATTTAGGAATTCGATGTGGAGGTTTTGATTGTGTTGATTATCTGTTGTCATTAAAAGCTAATCCAAACTGTTATGATGATAGTGGTGTTAGTGCAATTATGGATGCTGTTAAAATGAGGAAAATAGATATTGTAAGTTTATTGAGATCACATGGAGCAAAATCAGCGGGGGATGTTGTTGATTTGGCGTGTGAGAGTGGTAATACGAAGATCGTTAATGCATTATTGAGTAGGAAGAGGAAGATACATTTTAGTGATGTCGTTAAAGCATATAAAAAGTGAAGAAAATTATTCTTGAATTACATAATATTCAACATTGAGCATGGGGAATATTAATTCTTATTTTGGAAAAGATAACGTGAGACGTTACACCAAAGCGGAGTTTAAGCGTATTGGTTGGAAAGCAAACTATGGATCGCATGAGTATCAAGATTACTGTTTAATGGCATTCATTGCAAATTATGAAGGTAACGATCCTGTTTATTATACTTTGAATAGTGGACTTTCACCAGGTGTTAGTGTTGTACGCAGACGTGGATATGATGCGAAGATGGAGTGTGCATCTTTTGGTGAACATGATATTGAAGAGTATCGGAAGTTCATAAAGGGATACAATCGTATGACCGAATCTTGGGTGGTTTAATTCAAAAAATTGACATTTTTTTTTTATAAATACACTATGATATATTTAGTATGAACTCTATACATAATATAGATGATAATGAAAATTTTATTCAGTTTCTTGCTGAATTGTCAAACGCAGGGGTTGATTTGTCAAAACTTGTTTTTGTTCAAAATACACTTGAATCAGTTTTCAGTGCGAAGGCTTTTCAAAGTTGTGAATATAGATCCGGAATTAGTGACAACGAGACAGTTGTTGCAATTGGTTCAACTACAAGTTCGAATCTGATGGATGTATCAAATAACTCTTCATTTGATTTTGGTACAAGTAAATTCCTTATTGAAACAGATAACTTCTTGGAGCATTTGGAAAATACTGCTGAAGTCTTTGATGTAATTTTCAAGGATATGGTAAGAGTTGTTTTTGGTGTCTCTTTTGGATACTTGTTCAAAGCAGCTGAAGATGATGCTACTGGGCATGTTGAATTTGTTCATGAGAATATCAGAAGCCATTATCGACCCGGAAAAGATTTGACACCTGAACAAGATGAACTCCGAATTCAGAATTGTTTCGTCTTTGCCGAGTGGTTGAAAAACCGCTATCCTGACACTTCCTTCTTTGTGAAGGATCGTGGTTTTAAGGGTGCACCAAAGATTATTCATGAATGGATGATAGGAGTTTGTCCAGAAGGTCATGGGTTTGATGTTGGAGGTGGACAGTTTGTGCATTTCCATGATGGAAAACGTGGTGATAAATTCAGTGTTTCGACAAATCACTATCTTGATAATGGCTTTACTGGTTATAGTGAAGCTATCGTTGAAGGTTTTAATAGACTTGGTATCAATCAGAGTGAAGCTACTTTTTATTTCACTGGAAAGATCCGAGGTTTGTTTTTTAGTGATTCAGAATTCGAAAGCATTCTGAAAACAGTCATCACATTCTCTAACAGGATGTCTGAAGGAGGAGCACCTGCTTTGCCTCAAGCAACTGAGTAATTGGAAAAATTTTCTTTTATAAAAAAACATAAAAGTTATATATTGTGCTTGATATACAAGTTCTTATTTAGGTTTCAATCAGCAATATTATTATATATGTTATAATTAGTTATAATGGGAGGAGGGTTTTTACAATTAGCAGCCTATGGTGCACAAGATTTGTACTTGACGGGCAATCCTCAAATATCTTACTTTATAATGGTTTTCAAGAGGTATACAAATTTCGCAATAGAGAATTGTAGGCAATATTTTATAGGACATGCGGATTTTGGTAAGAAGGTTTATTGTCAGATCGAGAGAATAGGTGATTTGATGTCTCAGACTTTCATATCTGTTAAATTGCCATCACTGAAACCATATTTCAAAGAGGGCGTTAAATATTATTGGGTAAATGCAATTGGACATGCTTTGATAGAACAAGTTGATATAGAGATTGGTGGTAAGGTCATTGACAGACATTACGGTGTTTGGTTACAGATATGGATAGAGTTGACATTGTCATCAGGTAAATACGGTGCTTATAAGAAGATGGTTGGTTACACGAATGATACATGTTATTTCGATTATGAGGGGGAATTGAGTCTGTATATACCTCTGCAGTTCTGGTTCTGTAGAAATATAGGATTATCTCTGCCACTTATTGCACTGCAGAATCATCAGGTTAGAATAAATTGTACTTTTAGAGATGTGCGAAATTTATTAGTCAAAGTGACCGATGATTATCATTGTGGAAAAGCGGATTTGAACTTTAATGAGATAAATATGGACTCTGCATACCTCTTTGTTGATTATATATTCTTACAAGATGAAGAGAGAAGACGATTTGCACAAAGAACTCACCAATATTTGATAGAGCAGTTGCAGATCAACTCCAGTGTTCTTTACTCACGTGGTAAAAAGGATAATCCAATGAGTTCGGCAGTTGATATTCTTGAGACGTGTCCATTGCCAGATGATATAGATCAGGATTGTGCACAGCCACTTCCGGAACATAAGGTTGCAATTAACTTTAATCATCCGGTTATAGAATTGATATGGATATTCCAGAATTCTGTAGTTTTAGAGTTAAGTGATGACGATAGGAGATACAATGCTAATGAGATATTCAATTTTGGTATTAAGAATTGTTGTGAGAGAGATATTAGTGGTAATAAATGCTGTTCACGAAGATTCACAGTATATAATAATGGTGATTACTCAATGCATGAGGCAACACTATACATTGAGGGAAGAGAGAGATTTGAGAGAAGAGATGGAAAGTATTTTAATGTTGTACAGCCTTACCAGAGACATAGAAATGTTCCAGCAGATTTTATTTACAATTACTCATTTTCTATATATCCAGAAGAAGTAAAGCCATCCGGAACATGTAATTTTAGTAGAATCGACAATTGTCACTTTGTTTTCAAACTTAATAATGAACTTATCAATCCACATTTTACTATTTTTGCAAGAAATTACAACATTTTAACAATAAAAGCGGGAATGGCTGGTGTCCGATACAGCAATTGAAAAATATCTATGTTATATATTATGGAAGGTCGTATAAAGAAGAAGATCAACTCATTGAACAATGTATTGAAAAAAGTTAATTACAATAAGTTCATAAAAAGCAAGAAAATTATGAAAATTATGAAAGGTGGTGTTAACCCAGCTGCTAAAGCTAACAACAGTGCTAAAGCTAACAACAGTGCTAAAGCTAACAACAGTGCTAAAGCTAACAACAGTGCTAAAGCTAACAACAGTGCTAAAGCTAAAGCCACAACAAACAACAAAAAGATGATAAGTGTGAGTGATGAGTTGTGTAAATTGACTGCTATGTTAAGGAGTATGTCAGATATTGAGAAAACTTTGAAAAGTGTTAACATTCCAGAAGTTGGAAAGATTGGTAATATGACTATAGAGCAACTTTTGGGTAATATTGCTAAAATACCCAATATTAATAATTCAACTTTTAAGAATTATAACCAAGCAACAATGAAGAGAATGTACAATAGTTATAGAGCTATGTTGAAATATGTGGTTATTTTTATTAAGTATATGGTCTCCTCTTATGAAGTTCAAGTCTCAACAATGGGAATTCTCAAGATGCAAGAAGCATCAATGAAACAGATTAAGAGTAATGTTGGAAGTTTAAAAGCTTCTAACACATTGCAGAAAAAGATTAATAATATGGAACAACAACTAAAGTCGTTGTCTGTTGATATTAAGGGTATTATAAACAATAAGAATAAAGTACCTAATTCGTCTAAAATGAATAGTATTATTAATAAATTAACTAATGTTTTAAGTGCTATGGAAAATAAGTGAATTACATATCCATATTTAGCATAGGTAAAGCGTTTCTTGCATTTTGAGAAACTTCAGTTAGAGCTATAAGCAACCACATAACTGCAGTTTTCTTGTCACCTAACTCATTGTTAAAATCCAAAATTTCATTGTACTCCTTAAGAATCAACTTCCTGAGTTTCTTTTCATCCTTCATCTGCATAATTATTTGCGATGACAATGGAAACGCTATCCCATTATGGAAGTACTTCTTTCGCTCATCAGCAGGTAAATTGATCCTGTAATTGACCATATCCTCACTCTTATTGTATAGATCCTTCAATTCATAGATTGAAAGTTCTGTAAACCATGTATGATCAGTATAATTACCAACCATATCTATCTTGTGAAATGTATCTATCGTCTTAAATACCAACTCTTCATCCTCTGTTATCTCATCTTTATCAACCATACAATTGAATCCGTGATTGTTCAAATAGTTTATTCTATCATTCACTTTATCAATTTCAGAATCATCAAGAACGTTCAATGTGTACGGATTAACAGAAACCTTCCCATTATTCAATATCTTTGAAAGTTGTCTGACATCGAAAGCGTAATACTTATTCGATATTGAATCCTTCAAATCTATATAGTACATAGTGGGAATATCGAACTTCGAAATCATTGAGATACACTCAGTATCGTTAACTGTTTTCACTCGTTTTAATATATGGTAACGTCTAACTAACGATTGAACCCTAATAATAGAGTCAACATTGTCATTGTACCATTTAATCCAGTAAAAATAGTTAATTAAAGCATTAAAAATACACTGTTTCGACTGATTCTTCTGAATAATTTCTGTTAAATTGTACTTTTTTAACGTTTCCCTTAAACGAGTAACCTTTAAATCCTTTATCTTGGATAGAGATACAACACCACTCTTATTTCGCATACTGAAAATGAATGGGTTTATAGCATCGTCACATGTAAACCTACACATTAAATACTTTTTGTCATAATGTTTCAACTCTGTACTATTACAGGATACATCAACTGTTCCTCCATACTCTTTTAGAGTTGTAACGTACACAACTTTTTTAGCTCTCTTATGAATTCCACATAGATCAGAATTCTCTTTTCTCTTATTTGGACATTGCTCAAGTGAACCAACTTTCCTAACTGATAGACAGTTATGTTTATTTACAACAAAATTCATGCTCTTATATTATCTCTATTTTTTATTTTAAATATATTTTCATTTTTTTTTAATTTTTAGTTTCCAAAAAAAAATTGATTTATTATTTTCAAAGTATTTAAAAACAATTTACCCCCTATTATCTATAATGACAAGTAATAGTAATCAGGTAAACGCAAGTGAATTCGACGCAGGAAATGTTAGTTGCACAAAGCCCAAGCCAAACAAGAGGACTAAGAAGCTTCAGGCTCTTTTGCTCTATGCTTACGAACAGGCTAAAGGACCATTGTACTTTGAAACTCCCGAGGCACTGGTTTGTCCATTTGGACTTTCACAGTATGAGGCTGTAGAGGACAGTGGAAAGTACGATTATTCGCTACCGATGACAATTCGATCTTCAATTCCAAGTGAACAACCAGTTGTTGATAACTTTTTTCAACAATTGCAGGATCTTGATGAGTTTATGATCGATTTCGGTGTTGAGTATTCACAGCAGATCTTTGGTCAGGAGTATACTCCAGATCAGAGAATGATTGTAGAGGCTCTTTACTCTCGATGTGTAAGAAAGCCAAAGAAGAACAAAGAGGGTGAACTATATCCTTTGAAGATCTCCCCAAAGGTCGTTAAGGTCTGGGAGGAGAAGCCAACGAGTAAAAATGGAGTTCCAAATGTTGAGGTTTACACAACTTCACAGAACGACATGAAGCCAGATAGTTGGGAGAGTTTGATGGAAATGCTTCCTACGGGTTGCTCTGTTACAGCAATTCTCCAACCACGTGTTTGGTTTGTCAGTGGAAAGTTCGGTCTTTCGCTTCGTGTTTTGAAGCTTAAGATCATGCCATTTGAGAAGCGTGGTCCTCCAAAGGGATACTCATTCTCAAAACCACCTGCAGAGGTTGATGCTGAGACTACAACTGAAACTCCAAGTACAGAGGAGCAAGTTCCAGAACCAGAGGGTAATGGAGAAGCATCTGCTAGTGATAATGCTTCTGGAGAAGAGGAGGTTTCTGCCACAGGTGAGGAAGAAGTCGTAGACTCTGGAGAGGATCTTGAAGACGAAGAGCTTGAGGATGAAGAGATCGAGGATGTTGAAGAAGATGCACAGTAGGCAACTTAATGCATACCTTTGAATATATTATTTTGACATTTTAATTATAATTAAAAAGAGTTAATCAACTCAGTTTCGGTATACTTAATATCGGATTCTTCCAATTTATCTTTTTTAAAATTTGGGTAGACTATATTCAATTTCACATACAGTCTTCCTCTTTTTACTTCATCATTAATAATAAATGGTAATCCTAAATTGTTAACTTTAATCAATTTGTTGCCCTCTTTTAGAATCTTCTCTATATCAATCTTCAAATGAGCTGTTCGATCATCTGGTAATTTCAAATCGAGTGTTCCATCTTTTGACAAATCACTATAGGAAACAGTATAATTCATAAGAAGATCGTAATCGTTCGCTCTTTTGAACAATGGATGTGGTTTGTCCTTTATCATGATCAACAGATCAGATGGTTTCTTATAACCTTTCACATGATTTCCACTATTCTCAACAAATATTTCGCGACCCTTCAACGGTATATTAAATTTTTTAGTCACCTTCTTATAAACTATCTTCCCGGTCTCTTTGAACCTCCTAACGAGATCAATTGTAACAGATTGTGTTGTTCCCTTGTAAATATCCTCCATTGGGAATTCCTTGTTAACAATATACTCCTTCGGTTTTATAAGTTCGGGACGTGGTTGTTGTTTTGTTTTAGGTTTACTACTTTGAGGTGTTTCAGTGTGAATTTTGAAACGAATTCCTCCAAATGGCATGTCTCCCTTCAACCCATTCAAAATATCAGCAAAGTTATTACTCTTTTTTGGAGCATTATTCACAAATTCTGATACATGTTTCTTGAATATTGTATTAAACATCTCAAATGGATTGTGTTGACCACCAGTCATAGAGAATCCATCACTGACCATTCCAGTTGTATCATACTCTCTCCTCTTTGCTGGATCACTGAGAATTTTGTGTGCCTCTGATACCTCTTTGAATTTTTTACCAGCTTCTTCTCTATTGTTAATATTTCTATCTGGATGATATCTCAATGCCAACTTTTTGTAAGCTTTTTTAATATCATCTTGTGTCGCGTCCTTACTTACACCTAACACTTCGTAGTATTTGGACATACTTAATAGTTAACGATTTTTTAATTTTCTAAATACGACGCAAATTTTCTCATCAAAAATATCAACAATTTAGTTCTGAAATTCTCCTCATTGTAATTACTAAAAAGCTCCATTAAATCCTTATCCCGTTTTATAAAATCGATCATAATCTCCTTAAAACTACCCACATTCTGTCCTGTACTTGTATTACCAAACATATCATACTTTCTCCTACTCTTTTCATCACTCAAAACAGTGTAAGCCTCCAATATCTTCGCGAAAACCTTGGTTGCTTCCTCCCTGTGTTCGGGATTTCGGTCGGGATGGTATTTGAATGCCAATTTTTTATAAGCTCTTTTAATATCCTGTTGAGATGCTTTTTTATCCACACCTAGTGTATCATAATATGAAGACATCTATACTTATCTCTTCATAAAAGTTATGCTTTAAATAACTTGTTCACATCATCAATAAGTTCAGGATAATCATATAGATGAAATTTTTTTTTTTGCTACATTTTCAGCGAAATTGCAACTGGCATCATTCCAGCTTTTAATAGGTTTTGGCAAACGACTCTTCGCATACTCATAATCCCATTCAACTAGATGTTTGGGTGAATTCTCTATGACAAAATTGAACATATCTATCATTGTTTCACTATTGAAATCACATAACACATTGCGATAATCCTCTTTACGTAGAGAGATATCGATTGGATATTTTGACACAAGATTCTTACACTCCTCAAGTGTATAAACATATGTATCACCGTCAAAACAATCGTATATGTCACCAATGCTATTGATAATGTTTCTTATTGGTACAACAAGTCGTCCACTAGGTGGAAATTTCACTTTAGGATTTATTGTCAAATTTGTTTCGTCTGACCAAATCAAAATAGGTGTTCTATTGCTTAATACTGCATTTCCCATACTGGAAGATGGGACAGTCATATTATAATAAATAAAAATCATTTTTTTTATGAAAAAAAGTTGTTTTCTCCATATTTATCAACCAACATTACCAATCCTATCATAAACTTCTCTATATGGATAATATCTTTATTGGATATCTGAATATATCTATCTGTTTCCGTTGCCAATTCCATATATTTTATCATAAAATCATAATTTTCACCAAAATTTTTGTAAACACGCTTATTAACATATTTAACAAACTTATTCATATCATATAGATTCACATACAGATCGAATAGAACATTACGAACTTTATGAAAATTTTTGAGTGTTATCTCTCTATTGAATATCTTCTCCAACTGTTCATCTATAATTGCTGTGTAAGGTTTATAGAAAGCTGTATATTTACCATTTATCGTTGACATTTCAAAAAGTTCAAATATACTTTTGAGATTGTAAGACAAACAGTTATTGTGAACTGAATCGACCATCTCGCCAATATTCTCCTCAGTTATCGCTATTTTATTCTCTTTACTGTATCTCAAGAGATACGAAACAACATCTGCTCTCTTAATTGCTGGTATTTTTATAGTTGTTGTTCTACTGGTTAAAGCTGGTAATAAAAACTGTTTAGACGATATGAATATAAATCTGAGACTGATATGATATTTGTCAATTAAACAACACAATTTCTTCTCAAACATGTGCGTAAAGTTTTCACAATTCTTGAGAACAATTATTTTCGGTATGTTGTAAGCAATATTCATGGTCTGCCCATAATCTTTCAGGAAAATATTGTAAAACTCTTTCTCCTTAATATTGTTCAACTTGAAATCTATCTCAGTATGATAATTACTCTTGAAAAATATGAATTTATCATCCTTTTTACCCAATTCGAAAGTACCTCGAGATATTTTATGAACAGAATCTCCCAACATCTCACTGAGAAAAGTTCTCATCTTCGTTGTTCTCCCACTACCCTCTTTTCCCAAGAACAACATATGTTGCATACCGTTTAATTCGCAGTTTGTTTGTAATTTGAGAGGAGTTGGTACAGGGAAATCCATATCTTTGAAAGTCTTAAAATTACTCTTCATTAGTAATTTTAAAAACTGTACTTTTTAATATCATTCAAATTTTGATTAAATTCTTCATTTTCTTCAAAAATAACTCTCTATACTTCTTCTCTCCCATTTTATAAATGTACAACTGGTACTTATCAATACTGCTACCATAATTGTCATAAGTGTTGGTTCTAATGTACAATTTTGAAATATTACTAACAACCACATTCACAATATGTTCTCCACCAATATCATCGTTCCACATATTATCTGCCCAATATTGAAAATTGTTCTTATTAATATACCTTATTGGACACTCTCCATTCTCTAAATAGATGTGTTTAAACAACGATATATCAGATGTTATATCACACGTATTCAAATATTTTTTGACAACACTTTCGTCAACCTGCAAACTCTCCTTCTTCAACTCTCTCATTGATCCACCACTTGTTATAACTACCTGTGGCTTCTTTGGCTTTGGTTTAGATGGACTTATCTTTGTAGTCTTCTTAACAACAACTTCGGGAAGAACTACTTCTTCAACTGGTGGTACATTGACATTCAATGGAACAACCTTATCATCACTTATTAAAAGATCCAGGGTCTTCATCATTTTATACATGTAAATAGTCTGAGTTTTCAATTTCTTCTCTAAACTGTCATTCATTTGGTACAACTTCATCACAGCATTGTTTTGAGTGTTCATCTTCTTCTCTATCGCTTTTAAAGATTGATTAAAAACGTTGAACTTATTATTAATGTATCTTTTTATAGATGTTACTTTTGCGTCATCCATTTTTGTATTAATTATGTCATTTTTTTTTAACTAATTTATAAGCGTGTAATTTATATTATAAACATCACGAAATATTTTAATACATTGGATGTTTGATTTCAAAAGAGTTTTTATACATAATATCCAACAAAGTGAACTTTTGCATGTACTTCAACACCAAATGTTTCAAAAATAGTCTTTTCAACTGCTTCTTTAACTTTTGCAATCTCTTCAAAATCCATTGATTGATAAGCCGAATTGTCCTCACCACTTCCACTGAGGATTATTTTTCCAATAACGGTTGATGGAGAATCTTCATGTGATACATATTCCAAACCAGATTTTCTCTCCATGAAATCCCATGCATCAGATTCATAATCGAATATTTCTTCGTCGAATCCTCTCACTTTGTATTCTCTTTTAGTATAAGAATATATCTTTTCTGAATTACTGTTCTTTGTTCTTCTACCAGGATGATTTACAACCTTTTTGTACTTTTCAGAATTGTCTATAGTCAATGTTGACGTATTAATTCCTACAATAACTTTTGCATAATAATCACAACCCATTTATAATATTGGGAGGGAGTATGATATGTATCTTAAAAAAAAATCATTTTTTTTTTCAATATGAGTTACGAAATGTCTTCAAACAGATCAACGATGGTTAAAGTTAATAACACATATTCCAGACTAGATTTTTCTTCCATGAATTCCCATGTATCAGGTTCATAATTTAATATTTCCTCTTCGAATTCTCTACTGGTATAATAATATCTCTTTTTTGAATTACTTTTTTTCTTCTCCGTGGAGGATCTACATCCTTTTTATACTTTTCAGAATTATCTATAATCAAGCCCCATTTATAAATAAGATTGAGAATGTGATATACAATTTTTATTTTATTATTAACATTTTAGTAAATCTAAAATGCGATATTCCTTGTCTATTCCCAAAAATAAATTTTTTTTCGAACAATTTACCAAAATATTTTGTGATAATTTTAATTTTTTCATTGTTTCTTCATCAAATATTGTTGTTGCTAATTTTCTGTTCAATTCCATTAATTTATTCGAAATAAATTTTGCGTCATATGAAAATTCATTGTAAATAGGTAAATTTACTAATTTTGATGATAATTTATTCCAATTAATTTTAGGTCTATTTTTTCCAAATATGTCACTACCCAATTTTTCCTCTAAATCGTCTTTTATTGCTTGTAATTTAAACTTATTTAGCTGACTATCAGTAAAATTCAATCTGTTATTAACAATATTTAATTGTTCTTTGAATTCTTCTACATTATTTACATGACGAATATCAACAATAATATTTTCATCTCCATTAAACAACCCTGGATTTGTAAAAATTAAATGGCAACGATGTTGACCATCTATAATATAAAATTTATTTTTCTCAAAATCTTTCTCATTGTCTGAAATAGCCAATATAATTGGATCACATTTTCCTACATCAAAATTTTTAAACCCATTTTTAATACGTTCATTATTTATCATCCTATTGTTATCAGAAAAATCAATCCTATCACGATATTGTATGAATACACTTATTGGTATTTGATATAAATCTCGATTTTCAGAATTTTTAAATTTATCAAATTTATTGAACATATAACGTATATCTTGCGATTTTTCTTCATCAAAATCTGATTCACATTCCTCATCTGAATCACATTGCTCATCTGAATCACATTCCTCATCTGATTCACATTGCTCATCTGATTCACATTCCTTGTCTAAATCACGTTCCTCATCTGATTCATGTTTTGAATCATTAATTCCAAATATTTTTTTAAACATTTGATTAATATTTATTACTTATAAACCTTGATTAAAAAAAAATCATTTTTTTTTTTCAAAATAAATTAGTGATATCATTTATTTTCTCCGTTAATATCATTAATCTATTCATTTTTAATAAAATTTCATTTGACATCTCTGCATTTCTTACAAATTTATCATAAATTCTATGTCTACCTATAAATTCTATCGCTATTTTAGATTCCAAATCATATCCAACACAACATTTTTCCAAAATATATGAATTTATTTTAGGTGAATAATATATTTGTAAACATTGGTAAAGCATATCTGAATCTACATATTTTGGAGATATTTCATACCAATTGTCGGCACCACATACAAACATTGGGTTATTTTTGTTATCATGTAAACTAAAAATACATTTTTTAGATTGGTATGTAATTGTGAATATATTTGAACAAATATCATCATCACATGGATAATATTCTTTTATCGTTACATTGTTGCGATTTTGTGAAATATCAAAAATAATGTCAGATTTCACAAAATTAATAATACAAAATATATAAAATATTATGTTTTTAATCATAATAGATATATTGATTTATAATTATTTATAATTTTTATTCAATTTTTTTAGAATAAATCTTCAATATCTACATTGTTTTCCTTCAGTTTATTAATTTTTTCATCCAGTTCAAGTGAATATATATATCGATTAATAAAATCAATAATATATTCATCTACACATGAATTACACCTGTCCCGACTATGGTGAAGGGATAGATATATAAAATAATCATGTTTCATTATGTCAAAACAATCTTGTATTGTAAAATAATTTGGTCTGAATATTCTTATTTTAGTTGATTTAAAATTGTATAAATTGTAGGTACAAAATAAATTTCCATTAACCGTATTTTCATCTAGTTTTATCACTAATTTTTGATTTCTCGCTATTTGGACGTCACGTACTCGTAACGAACCTGAATGTTTTATCATATATTCATCAATATATTTATCCACTTTTTTATTATTACAATGATTATCTACTATTTCAAAAATTGTAATGTTATTATCATTAAATTGAATTTCAAATCTTGAAAAAACAGATGTGATCATTGTAAATAAAACAAATAATACTTTTTTGTTCATATTCACAAAATATGAATAATTATATCTTATAATTTTTTTTTCAATTTTTAATAATAAAAATTGATTTTTATTATTTGAGGTGTAAT
>Ga0180437_10001646_pt1 | contig 37853 bp, 47 predicted proteins | sample SS_ome_4_FD_132410 | JGI IMG/M metagenome (GOLD analysis project Ga0180437, IMG submission 132410) | Hypersaline lake sediment archaeal communities from the Salton Sea, California, USA - SS_3_D_1 metaG | ecosystem: Environmental > Aquatic > Non-marine Saline and Alkaline > Hypersaline >...
CCGGAGGCGTACACACTGGCGTTGCCGGAGGCGTACACACTGGCGTTGCCGGAGGCGTCCACCCTGGCGTTGCCGGAGGCGTCCACCCTGGCGTTGCCGGAGGCGTCCACCCTGGCGTTGCCGTAGGCGTACACCCTGGCGTTGCCGGAGATACAATACAAACCCGACTTGACGCGGACGATTTCGCCCTTCTTAATGGCTGCATCCAAGGCTTTCTGTGTTTTCACTTGACGCATTGCCCTGCTCCTTTCTTGGTGGGGCGACGCCTACTGCTGCCCCTGCAGCCTGAGACTATTCGCACAACGCGGCCCGTGCGGCGCCGCCCCCGGCCGCATAGTCTATTCCGCTGTTCCTCCTGGCAGGGCGACGCCCATCTTGGCATCGACCCACGCCAGGATCTCGCTGCGTGAGATCTTCCACTTGTGGGACTTCCACTGGCTCACGACGTCCCGCTCAAACGTCGCGTAGTACCGTGTGGCTGTGTCAGTGTTGCCGGTGGCATCCAGGAGAAGAGCGGCAGCGAGCTGGGCCGGCCCGGAGCCGATGTAGCCCCAATCGAAGCCGTCTGGCGACGGTCGTACTAGGCGCTGACTCGGCCTAATGTCGAGCGGTATGCCTTCCTTGGTGACTGAGGTTTCGCCTCGGTGTTTGCCTCTTACTCCGCAGTACAGCGGGTCTTGCTCGTTCATGGTTCAGCCCTCTCTAGGACAGGCTCGCAGCCGGCAACCGGCCGGCCTTCGCCAAGGCAAACATGGCGTCGCGCACCTGCATCAGCCGGTCCATGAGTTCGGTCGCATGCTGCTGGACCTCCTTCGCCAACGACTCCATGGCTGCCAAGTCCGGCCATTGGTGAAGGTAGACCAGGGCGCTGACGCCCGTCTTGTCGGCCTTTCGCCATTCGACGCTCAGGCCGTTCTTGAGCGCCTGCGGCAAAAGCCTCTCACTCATAGCCTGCACAAGTAGCGGGTCGTCGTTGAGTCCGCGAGAAGTGCAGGCTCGAACGGGGAGCCAGACACGGAACACACCATCGCCACAGTGGTCCGTGCGGAGGTCCTCAATCGCACAGCTCACTAGCATTCTCCTCACCCCCTCTCTGAACGTATTTCAGCCAGCGTTTTCGCCCTTGGCCGTCCGCCAGCTCGTCCCATCCTGACGTAGTGCTCGCGGCCATGCCGCTCAAGCGTTGTTTGGCCGCCCTTTACCCGGGCCGTGTGCTGCCTCTCGCTCACTCTCATTTCGGCATCGCATCCTTGTAGAGCTCGCACAGGTCCGCACGGACAACAGACGACCGGGACAGACCACCGCGCTGCCGGCCCTTCTCCAGAAGTAGGTCGTTCAACCAATTCGGGATGAGTATGTTGGCCTGAGTCAGCGCGAACGGCTCCTTGTTCTCGGGATTCTCGTGGTTGTTTCCCTTCTCCATTTGACCACCTCTTTCACTCGTCGTAGAAGTCGAGCATCGTCCAGTTCGACGATACCATACCACATTAGTCGAGTCTTGTCAAGTCCCGACAACTTGACATATCGACAAGAAGCGACTATAATTGATGATTCCTGTCGATTCGGGACGTGATGCAAGGGGGCTACATCATGGAACGACGAAAGCTAATCGGGAAGAGGATCGAGCTTGCCCGGGTTCTCAAGGGCATGAGTCGCGTGCAACTGGCGAAGGCCATTGGTGTGTCTGACGTCAGTATCGGACGGTGGGAACGGGGCACGCAGCCGATCCGGTTAGAGCATCTCTACGAGTTAGCGCGCGTCCTCGGGCAGAATATCCACGATTTCCTTCACGACGAGCCAGCAACGCTACGGGACTTGGTGCTACGAGCCGCGCCGGTGACCACTCAGGTTGGCTCCGCAGGTCCGGGCGCACCGTCTGAGGAATACGCCTACATTCCCGCCGCTGTTGCACCGCAGGCTGACATATTCGGCTTGGAAGTGGTGGGTGAGTGTCTCCTGCCTGAAATCAACCCGGGCGACACACTCATCGTTGACCGCAACCTCAGTCCACGCGACGGAGACCTGGTGGTTGCGGTCGTCGAGGGTTCGTGCATGGTCAAAAGGTTCCGCGACTCAGGTGGCCGTTCCTGGCTCGAAAGCAACGACGAGAAGTTCTCGCTCGAATCCGCAACGATACAGGGCACCGTGATTGGCAAGTCTCAGTCAATGAGACGTAAGTAGTCAGTGGGTCCGTCATGCGCATAGCGGGGGTTCTTGCTGCAGCAACCGCCCTGATAATGGGCCTCAGCGTGGCTTGTGGTTCAGGACAGCCGCCTAGTGTTACCGAGACGCCGACCCCGGGACCAACACCTACGCCTACCGTAGACCGGTCGTTGGTCAACATCATAGCGCAGAGTACCAATACCGTTGTCTGCGGCACGAGTACGGAGAGCATCTGCATCGGCGGTCACTGCGAGAGCAAAGACGTCGAAGTGGAATGTCCGTTGTGGGAAGCCGAGATCCAGAACCAGTCCCCGGAGGCCATCAGTATCAGGGTTCGACTGAATTGGAATGATAGTCACGGCAAGACCTTGGTGACGGAGCGTCTGAGCTACTCCGTCGAACCTGGTATCACGCAACTGACCAGGACGTTCTACGGGCAAGCTGGTGAGTATCAGGGGTTCATTGGTCCTGAGGAGGTCGCGTCGGCGACGGGTTCTCTAATCTGGTGATGTCGTACACCTTCGGTGTCGTCTTTCGACGCTGCTAGCAGTTTTTCGACAGCCTAACTGATAAGACTGAGGTCTCTGGTTCGAGTCCAGAATGGCCCACCACAGGCACGAAAAACAGCAGCGCATCACCTGACAGAACACCGAAGATGACAGTATTTCAGGGGGTGCGAAATGGCTGGATTACAGTATTGCCTCGATGGGTTTCTTCTGGCGAAGAAACTCGAGCGCGTTTCTGACTACACGCTCAGAACATACCGGGAACGGCTGTCACAATTCGCGCAGCACATTGGAGAGAAAGAAGTCGCGGAGCTGACGACAGCCGACGTCCGGAGTTGGCTGGCCGAACGTCACGAGCGAGTGAGCACGGCGACGCAGCACACCGACCTGCGCATCGTGCGCACATTCCTGAACTGGCTCAGAGCCGAAGGCCTCGTCACGGGTAATTGCGCCGAGAGAGTGAAACTCGGCCGGCTACCTCAGAGCATCATCCCGACATTCTCACGAGAGGACATCGAGGGACTGCTCACGCTATGCCCCACCAACACGTTCCTTGGCACCCGCAATCGGCTTCTCGTGCTGCTACTATTGGACACCGGCATGAGGATCGGTGAGGCCCAGCGCCTCACCTGGTCGGACGTCGAACAGGACCTGATTCGCGTCCAAGGCAAGGGCTCAAAGCAACGATGGGTGCGAATCGGCTCGGTGACGCAGAAGGCGCTTTGGCACTATGGCGTCTACCGCAACGGCTACGATAGCCTGTGGCTGAGTGAGGAACGCCAGCCTATGACGCTGGGGGGCTTGAAACTGACGGTGTTCAAGCTCTGCCGTCGCGCCGGATTGAAGGGGCCACGACGGTCCGCGCACACGTTCCGGCATACGTTCGCCGTAAACTGGCTACGCAACGGTGGCGGTGAGTTTGTTCTGCAGCAGCTCTTGGGACATAGCACGTTGGCAATGACGCGGAGATACGTTCAGTCGTTGAATGCTGAGGATGCGGCCTTGGCACACACGAAGTACAGTCCCGTCGACAACCTGTTCGGCGCGGCTAACGCCAGAGGAAACGGGCGAGAGCCTCAAAAAGCCCCACAATGACCGCAGTGGCGACCGCGCCGAGCGCGACCCACCAGCGTCCGGACCGCTCGCGGCGGGTGGCGATTTGATGATTGATGCGCTTGCTGAGGGAGTCTCTCTCGCGCTGGCATGAGTCCAGCCTCTCATTGCAGGGCAAGCGGTCAATGGCCTCCTCAACCCGGGCCGCCACCACGGCGTTGTCACCGACTGCTTCGGCAAGGTTCTCCACGCTAGTCTTGAGTCCCTCAACCTCTGCCGTGAGCCGCCCCAGGTGGTACTGAACGGTGTTCGCGTCGTCCATCATGGCGTGACCCCTTTGGCGCGTAGCCGGTCCAGCAGCCTTCGTTGCTGGCGCGACGGCGGTGGCCCAGGCGTAGACTCGGCGGCGATCTCCTGGGCCTGGAGTTGTATGATCGTGCGCTCCGCGATCTCGAGCATCTTCTGCAGCACAGCCCTCACTTCCCACGGATTGAGGTTGCGGACCGCGTGGGTCAGATTGTAGTCTGGCTTCGTCACGACGAGCATGACCATGCCAACTTCGGGCGGCGCATTCTGCAGCTCATTTTGTCCACCGTCTTGTCCACCATTTTGAAGCTGATTCTGGTCCTCGTGTCCATTCCCCTGTCCGTTCATGACTCACCTCACAGAATCGCCAGAATCGCTCGGTAGCGGCGCCGGCGCATGAAAAACGTCCCTGTCTGCGGTTCCAACTGTTGCACCAGGCCGCCCGAATCGAGTACCACGTTCCACCAGTGCCACCGCCTGTTGTAGCGTCCCCACACTAGGCCGATTCCGTTGACCTTCGCTTTGGAGAAAGCCGCCTTGAGACAGAGCGCGAAGTCGTCGCAGTCGAAGAGTTCCGCCAAGTAGGGTTGCATCAAGAGTTCCGCGAGGAAGTAGGCGACCTGGGACCTCCAGTCGGGCATCGACATGGTGTAGTACCAATGGTCCAGGGAGAACACGAGCGGCGTCCTCAACGCCCGGGCAACGCGCCACCAGGCCCTCAGAGCTGAGAGGGTCATGCGAGCTCCTTCTGGAGCTTGTTGAACAGGCGTCGCTTCTCGTCTTTGCTCAGTTTCTCGACCTCCGCGTCCATGTCCTCTTCTGTCATAAGCCCGAACTTATCGAGCCAGTAGAGTCGTTCGTCCCCGTCTGGCTCCCTCATCTGCAGATGGTACAATCCCTTCTTGTCGGGACCCACGATCTCGACGATGGCGATTGAGCCGTAGCGTCCGTCGAAGAGGCAGGCTATGAGCTTGTCCTCACTTATGACGACGTTGGTCACATCGAAGATCTGCAAACCGTCTGCCATTTGGCCCCCCTATCCGTCCGCCATGTAGTGCCAGGCCCCGCCTCGATAGACCCACGGTCTGTTATCGGACGTATTGGCGAACACTCGCCCGAATGAGCCTGTGGGGAATCCGCTCCGTCGCGGCAGGTCGAAGCCCTCGGCGATACAGTGAATGTACTTGCCGGCCGCGCTGAGATTCAACTCGCCAGAGTCGGCGTAGATACGCGCTATGAGGCTGCCACCGTACTTGAATTGAAGGCCGCCTACCCCTCCGATCGTGATGCCGTAGCGGTAGTCAATCTCTGTACCCGACCCGTCCGAGTACCATTCGTCCTGAAAGACCGTGCCGGAGTACACCTTGATGTGGCCGGCTGATATCTCCGTGTAGTAGACCTTCTTCCACCAGGACCCATCGGGAATGTCGTCCATGTCGTCAGGCTTTGAGTCCCAGTAGCCCTTGTCACTCGAACTCACTGTCTGATGCAACGAGTCCTCGACGCAGTAGCTCAGCTTGACGTGGTGAGCCGAGATATCGGTCTTCGCTACGAGGTCGTAGACGTTGCCGATGGTCACTTGGTCCAGCAGTACAAGACCGTCCGTGCTGAGTGCCGCCTTCTTGACGCGCTGGTATATGTTGCCGTCCGGCAGGACGTCGAGGTTCGTCGCGGCCGTGGGAAGCCAAGCCGCGCCGGACCACCTTGAGGTGATATTGGGCACTTCGCTCGTGTCGATCCAGAGGTCGCCTATCTCGGGGTCGTCAGGAGGCGTGTCGGACTTCGTGATCTTGGCCTCTTTGAGACTCGGGTCGTAGCCTTCGGCGTAGAGGATATACTCGTCAAGTATGATACCGCCCTCCGCGTCCAGGTGCAGGGTCTTAACTCGTGCGTAGGTTTCGCCGTCGGGAAGCGAGTCGAGCGTGTCGCCTATCTTGCTGAGGTCGATCGTGTTGTCGGGGTCCAGCCAAGCCATGTCGATGTTCTCGGCCGTGATGTTCTCGGCGTACAGGTCCTTGACGGAGAGTCGGTTCATCGTCTGGCCGGCGCTGCCGAAGCCCGAAGGATAGGTTTCAATGTCGCTGAGGAGCGCACGAACCGATAGCCAGCCGCCGAAGCTGAATCGCATCGAGAACTCCGCTGGAGACCTCTTGCCCGAGGGCCCCGGCTCCCCCGCGTTGTACTTCCTCGTGATGGAACCAATGTTGCCCGTTCGATAGTCCTCTTGCCGCTCGTCAGTCACCTTCACATAGTCCCAAATCTCGGCGCCCATGTTCTGAGGCACGTCGGCGGCGCCGCGCTCGGACCATAGCCGATACTTCGACAGGATCGCCGCGGCGATCGCGTCGGCTTGGCCGTTGCTTATGAGGGCGCACTTCTCGAACTGACGGACCTCGCCAATGACGTCGACCGAGTCCTGGTCCACCGCATAGCCGGAGTAGGGGGTTTCCGCATCGTCCGGCGTCGAGACATGAATGTAATTCGGGACCACAAGCGTTCGCCTGTAGGCCTTGGAGAAGAACGTATGGCCGGACTCGAGCTGGTACTGGTAGTCATAGACTTCGCCGGTGATGGTCGGATTCAGTATGTGAATCTTCCCGTCCGCGCCAAACCGCATGACGCAGTGAGTGTAGTCAAGCAACCGGCGAAGAGCCGCCAGGCGCGAGCCGTTGACGTAGATTCTGAAACTGTCCTTCGGCTGGTACGTCGATATCAGCGAGTCCTCGCTGTCGAACACGACGTCGTAAGCCTTGCAGTGGGTGAAACACGCCAGAGTAGCGCCACAGATCTGTTGAATCAGCGTCTTGACTGTCTTGTTGTCCTCGGCGTTGGGGGTGTAGGCTGCGCTGGCCCGGTCCTCGGCGAGAAGGTTCGGAATGCCCACGCACGTCAGTTCGCACGTCAAGAGCCCTGGGGCCGAGTCGAGCTGCTGCCAAAGCACCCATTGCGGAGCGCACTGCGAAAGCTCGTCGCCGGACCCGGTGACAAGGCCGAAGCTGAGTTCCGCTTTGAATCCCTTGAGGTCCAGGCTGCTGAGAGCTCCGTCGGCGTTCTCGAGGACGACGCTCAGCTTGTGGCTGTACGGTTCCTCGTTCTGCGTGAGCTTGAGGAGGCGCGTCAACGTGTACTCGTAGCTGTCCTCACCATGCGAGAGGACCAACTTGACGAGCGGAGTGACGCTCATCTGCTTCTGCTCAGCGAGCAGGGTCGGAGTGAGGCTTCTCATTGCAGTCTGAAACTCCACGTTTTCGAGGTTTTCTTGGTCGTGTCGCCCGAGCCATCCTTGGCAGTGCATTCGGCTTTGAACCAGGCATCGGGATCATCGGGGTCGTCGTCGTGGGAGTAGTAGTAGTACACGTACTTGCCGGTTTCGAGCTTGGTCATGGGTTTCTCGATTATGTCGTCCTCGCTCGGGTCCTGCGCGTGAGTGCCATCGGGCATCGTGACGGTGCAGAGACAACCCTGGCTCGGGTCGATGTATTCGCCTTCCCAGTTCTGAACGTCGTAGTGGATCGGTACGACATCGCCCTTCCGGAAAGTGTTGGTCACTTCCATTTCAGCCTCCTACGAAGTGCCTGTATAGATCGTTGTCTCGAAGAAGTCGGCGGAGTAGACCGCCGCCTTATGGTGCGCCCGGGTGTATACCCACGTTTGCATGAGCCTGCCAACCAGGCCGATCAGGCTCACTATTTCGGTGCCTTGGCCCGAATCATACGTATGCCGTAGGCTCGATACGACAGCCTCTAGGGAAAGTCCGGAGTCCTCGGCGAGCATGGTGGCCAACAGGACTGCTGCCTCGGCGCCCGTCACAGGGTCATTTGCCATTACGGAAGCGCCCAGGGTAGCGGCTTCCACCGCGGCGCCGACGTCGCTCGAGGTATACAGCTCCGCGACGACGGAGGCCTCCAGACCCTCGGCGAGATCGGAGCCCATAATAGCGCCCAGCAGCGAACTCCTGTCGATACCTCCGGTGGGATATTCAGCGACCTTGAGCAGCCTGTCGCCAATTCCTTCCTGTCCTGAACCGCTATCTGCGCCCTTCTGCGCGCCTCCGAGAGCCGAGCTTTCGGAGCCAGAGGCCGAATCCGAGGACTGCCTGATCTCCGCTAGGATCTTGACGTAGCTGGTCTCGGCTCCAGACCCGGATTCGACGAGCTCGCGGAACATCGACACCGCCTCAGCCACGACTCCAGATTCGATGAGTACAAGTGCCCGGTCAATTATGACCTCGATTGCCGACCCCGACTCGGACCTCAGAAAAGCTGCAACATAGGAACCCACGGCATCAGCGCCGTTCGCCTGGTCCTGACTAGCGAACTGTCCAGAAAGGTCCGACTGGTCTTGGCCCGAACCACTCTCGGCTTTCACCATGGCAGACGCCATTGAGGACTGCGAATCAGTGCCCACTCCGGACTCGCTCTTTGCCAAAGACGCGACGACTTGGGATGCATCCGAAGCAGACGCCGAATCCGAGCTCGTTTTCTCGGTGACGAAGTCGCCTGTGACTTCTATCAGGTCAACATAACCGTCCTCAAGACTGAGAGATACAGTCGCTCGGAACCGAAACTTGAACGTGCTGAACAGGAAGTTGGCCAGGTCGATTTCCTTGTGCAGCCAAGTGTTCTCGGGGTCGTAGTCACCACGGACGATCGCCTTCTCGACCCAGGAATCGCCATCCCAACAATCGAGCGCGATCCAGTCGTCATAGTCGAAGCCGGACTCAATGAGCCACCAGAAGCTCAGGGTGGCGACAGTAGCTTCGGACAGGTCGAGCGCCCCTTTGAGGGTGAGGCAGTGGTTCCCAACCGGACCATCGATCTCGGCAGACCGCGAGCCATCCTTGGCATTTTGCGTCGAGCTGACCCAGGCACCGTCGTTGACCCACTTGTTCAGTGTGCCGTCCTCAAAGTCCTCAAAGAACACCTGTGTCATTACTTCTCCGCTCCAGCCTCGGCGGTGTAGATTGTGCTCTTATGATACGTTCGTCCGTACATGCAGGCTTGGTGGAAGCCCATGGTGTAGAGCGTCACGACCATGTCCCGTCCAACTGCCCCAATCAGATTGACCTCTTCCTCGCCCAACGCCGAATCCTGCACAACCATGTCACGGTCGACAATTCTCTCGACTCCGGCGCCGGCATCCGCAGATACGATCTCCACCAGGACCGAAGTCGTTTCTTCGCCTGATGCCTGCTCCGATGCAATCATGTCACCACGGACGATCGCCTTCTCGACACCGTCGCCTAGCTCGGATTCGCCCTTGGCTTGGCTCAGTCGAGAGACTTCCTCTCCCTGTGCAGTTTCGGACCTGGCATATTCGGCCAATGGCTCCGCTGATTCCTGCACCACCCAGCCTTGAGTTACCTCGAGGGCACGTTCGTATAGGGAGTCTACACCGGAGCCAACCTCCTGTGATTGGACAGCAAAGGCGACCAGCGCAGCCTCTGAGCCCTCTGCAGAATCGCTTGAGAAGCGGTCCGTGACAATCGTGTGAACGTACGACTGCTCGGTGCCGACACCCTGGTCCTGTCCGAAGAAGCTCCAAGTGAGGTCCGAGGATTCAACCCCGGCACCGCTCTCGTCAAGCTCATAGGATGCGACAAGGACCGCGACGTCGTAGCCAGCGCCGGTGTCGCTGGATGTTCGCGCCATGAACGGCAGGACCATAACGCCGACGCCGTTCTCCAGGAATAAGGCATCGGGCCGGACGTTGCCGTTCTCGTCCACGACGTCAAAGACGAGAAAACCCAACTCGGTGATCTCGCTCATTCCCTGCCCTCTTCCACGTCAATGCGCTTCAAGCCCCGGCCTTCCATTTCGCGCGTAAAGCTCGCCAAAGAAGCGGCGGGTAGAGGCGCCTTAGTCTCGATTTCAAGTCCTGTCGCTGGCCGTCCGTCCGGCAAGATGATCAATCCCCTCGAGACAGATACCACCTCGGCGCCGAGCTTCTCAGTCAGGCCGACACAGGTTTCTTCCTCGATCCATACATACTTCATCAGAACCACCACTCCAGGTCGTAGTCTATCTTGGCGACGACCGGTGCATTGAGGCCTGATGCTGCTCCTGTCTTGGCCGTGAATGCCAGGTTGCAGCTCTGCGTTCCACTGGGAATATCACCAGTGTCCGCCTTGTTCACGAAATTGACGTCTATGTAGCACTTGTCATTGGGAACGTGCCTGATGGTAATTAGGTAGCTGGTGTTGAACGCTAGGTCGTAGCCCGTGTCAGTCTCATGCAGGCTCGTGTCATAGGTGACCAGGTACAACCTGTCGCCCTTCACCGTGAAGGCGATACCCTTGCCAGCCAAGTCAGCAGCACTGTAGTCAGCGCCAAACTTGAACCAGTTCTGGTTGTTCGCGCCCGAAACCAGGTGGTGATAGACGACGTCCAGACGGATAGAGCGGTCGAAGCTGGTCGGGGAGGGGCGCCATGAGATATAGCCGCCGGCCGTATCGCCGTTTCCGTTGCCCACGTTGAGATAGAGTTGCCGTGGAAGAGCGACCACAGTCGCGCTCCCGGTGGTGAACGTCGTGAAATTGGTGAAATCCCATATCGCCCCCCAATCCGCCTCGAACAAACCGATTCCACGGCTCACGTCCACCCACCAAAGCCCGACGAACATCAAAAAGACCCCGGAGAAGCCCTTGAGCCGCATATCCCTGCCGCCCTGCAGAACGACGTTGCCGGTATTGTGCGACAGGATTATCTCTTGGCCGACGTTCGGGATGAGGAACAAGATTTGCCCTGTGCTACCGCCATTGATCGTGTCGAGGCTATCGGATGCGGCGCCGCCCTCCGTAGCGACACAGTGACACGTATTCGTCACGGTAATCGCTGCGCTACTGATCGTCACAGTCGAGAAGGAGGAGAATACGATCTTCTTGATGGCGCTAATCACCTTGTTGTTTATGTCGATATCGCCGCCGAGCTTCGGGGCAGTGTCATACTCAAGTTTCGGCGTGATCCAGTTGCCTTCCCCATCGAGAAAGTGCTGCGCGTTGCCATCACCCTTGAGGTCCCACAGCTCACCGAGTCTCGTCGCGCGTTTGATCGGCATGCGTCACCCCCCTATTCGGGCACTTTCGTGTAGGCCCCATCTGCCATGATTCGCTTTGTCTCGCCGGATACGTTCTTGACCCGCAGATACTCGGTGTTGGTACATCGAAAACTCTGCTGCACCAGCGCGCCAGCTCCAGAGCGAGGGTCAAACGAGATCACGTTACTCCCGTCGAACCGTTCCAACTCTATGTCGTCCTGGTGGTAGATGTTGTTTATCACGATCTCATGGCCAGCACTGGGTTGGCACGCTAGCCAGTGGTCGTCTTCGACAGCTTCGTGGGCAATGTAAACGTCGCCCTTCTCGCTCATAGCATGACCCCCTCCAATCTCCAGGCGGACCGCCGGCGGCACCGCCGCCGGCAAATCAGCCTATGAGAGTGTAATGTCCACTTCGAGCGTCCAGGTCCCCGTGCTCTTCGTTCCCAAGCTCTCGACCTTGCGGTTCAGGCAGATCGTGGACGTCGAGTGCTTGACGACCCACTCTTTCCACGCATAGTTCGCGTCAGACGTACCGAATGAGGACTTGAACGTGACCTTCTGGCTGGTCGACGTCGGGTATCCGGTTTCCATCGCCTTGTAGGTCTTGTTCGACGACGCTTGAAGGTCGGTCTGGCTCGGGTCGGCGGCTGTATCATCGTCACCGACGCCTATCTGAGCGTGCGAGTTGTCGTAGATATGGTCGGCGCCGGAGACAACTCCCGTCACCAAGTCCCACATCTCGTCAATGCCGGCGTTCAGCAGGCAGTTGCCCTCGATCGGTATGACGTCGAAGGGCTTGTGGATTTCGTGAAACAGCTGCTCCAAGCCCAGGGCCGCCCAGGGCGTAATGTCCTCGCGGTACTTGAGTAGCCGCCCCTTCATGTGCCACTTCGCGTGTTCGGTTCGCTCTTTGACTGTTTCCATCGGTTCCTCCTTAGTCTTTCGGGTAGATTTGGCTCACCTTCGGCACAGCGATCCGCTGGAGTTCCTGACGGTACTCGAGCAGTCGCGCATTCGCCCAAGACAGGTAGCTGTTGACCACGCCGGCGCTGTTCAGCCGGGCTGTCATTTCGCGTAGATAGCCCTGGCTCTGACTCAGATACGTGGCCGCGTTCGACAGCTCTCTCGCTGCGTAGGCGGCGTAATCGGCTTCGGGATTGCCGCCATAGTTGACCTTGTTGATGTAGCCCCGGCCAGTCGTCAGGTCCTCGACTGCCTTGGCGACCCGCCCCGTCATGTTATCGACAGCACTATTGACGTTCGTGAGCAGGCTCAAAGCTGACTTGACGTTGGCCCGGACAGAGTTGACCCAGGCGAGCGCGACTCCAGCCGTCACTCCCAAGATCAGGCAGTTGTCGCCCTGCGGGTCCAGAGTTGACTCGGCCTCCGTCAGCGTGTGCAGCTTGTGACACTCGAGGTACACCGTTTCGTTCCCCGACGGCGAGAAGTAAACGTCAAGCAGCACGGTCGAGCTGTCCTTGACCAGCACGTTCCTATAGCTCGGCGGGGTTTGCCCCGTGCGGTACTCGGCCCTATTGACGGAGAGCAGGTCCGAGATACTGGCGACGGAGAGCTCCCTGGAGCCTGCCGTTGTCGAAACCGTTTCCCACACGACCCTGGGCCGGACCATCGAGATCTGATGGACGAGTCTCCAGATATGCACGTCGATCTCATCGTCCTTGAAGTCGAGATTCTCTCCGGGCACCAACTCGTCGTTCAGGAGTTGGCGTACTACGGTCCGGACCTGACTCAAGGGCTGTCCCATAGCTACCTACCTTTCCGAGAGCCCTTGCTGGGACTCGGCTTCTTCGAGCTTCGGCTCCGCACATCCCGGGGCGGCTTGCCAGTTGGCTCCCATCCCTTGTCAACGGCGCGCAGGAGATTCGCCTGCCTTTGCGCCTTGGCTGGCGTGGTGGCTTTCGCCTTCACGCCGCCAGGCGTCGAAACCCTCACCTTGCCGCTTGGCAGTTTCCTCGTTCTGACTGACATCCCAATTCCTCCGCGGGCGGTGGGGGGCTTCGGGACCCCCCACCACCCTTATTTGCTACGCGCTCACGCTACGCATAGGTGTATCGACAGGCGAGCTCCTGGGTGAGCGTCTTGAAGCCGCACAGAATGTCGATGGACACGACGTTGGTCTTGGTCAGGATCGTGTAGTCATACACGACTCGACAGCTCAGCCCCCGGAAGTTCACGACGGCAGCTTTGGCTCCGCCGAGAGGCTGAGCCAGCGGCCTCGTTACCAGGGCAAAAGCGTTCTTGTGGAACGCCAGGTTCATCTTGTGCGTGGCTTTCAGCGTCACGACCTTGTCCTCGACTGCCTGAGCCGCCAGGCCCGGGTAGATCTTGATGTCGCACTCGTTCGTGCCCGGCGTGACATCCTCTGTGACAACGTACTGTCCAGCGCAATCCGCGATGGTCAGAATCGTGCCCTTCTTGATCGCCGTCGTGCCGAGCGCGTCAACGTGGATCGTGGTCGTGCCGGCGGCGTAGCCGCCGTTGCCGCTGTCGATCGCTCCAGCCAGGTCGTCGGAATCCGCTGGCGCCGCCTGAATGTTCTGATCCATAAACCAATCCATGCCCATCACACGGCCCATCGAGCCTTCTCTCAGTGCCTTCGTGTCGCCACGCTTCTCGGCATTGAGGAAGGACGCAACCGTGATCAGCTTGGACTCAGTCGTCGGGTCCAGAACGGCTCGCCGGTCGACCATGGGGACCTTGTTGGTATTGAGCATCGCTCGAATATCCGCGACATTCTGCGTTTTCGTGGCATCCGACGTACCGTCGTAGCTCACGAAGTACGGAATGTCGAGCGCGAGCTGCGCGATCCTCTCGTCAACAGCCTGCGCCAAGGCCCTCATCGCCGGATCCATGACCTGCGTCTGGAAGTTCTGCAAGTCGAGCGTGAGTTCCTGAGAGGTGAGCTCGAACGACACATCGAGGACCTTGTCCATTTTCACATCGACGTAGCCCTCAGTTATCGCCTGCAGCTCACCCGTCAAATCGCCGTCGAACTCTACCGCCGTGAACGTCGCTGGCTTTCGGACCCGAACCGTGTCACCCACCTTGACGAACTCGTTTGAGAAATCACGGTGAACCAGGTTCCCGAGCACCAGGTTATTCTCCAAAGCGAGCAGAGCTTCTCTGGCGATTACCGTCGGGGTAAGCAGGGTATTGCTCACTCTGTTGTTCCTCCTTCTTTACTTGCCCTGCCTGTCTTTCCACTGCTTCGCGTATGAGTCCATATCGAGCTTCTCAAGCTCCTCTGGAGACAACACGCGACCGCCCCCAAGCGTGATCCCGGAGTCGGCAGCGGAAGATGTCGAGTCAGTATCGGCCGCGGTGCCTTGGCTCTTGAGAGCCTGGGCAACCCTTTCTACGGCTTCTCGATCCGTGAGCCCCAAGTTCGCTAGCGTTTCCGCCGACACACCGTAGGCCTTGCTCACGTCCTCGATCATGCGCTGATGCTGCCACTGTTGAAACTCTTGGCGCTCCTGGTCAAGCTGAGACCTCTCCGCGTCGAGCTTCGCTCGATCAGTCTGGAGAGATTGCTCTTTCGCCCTCAGAGTTTTGCGCTCCTGGTACAGTCTCAGCATATCGGGATTGTCTCGAGCAGCGTCGGCTTCGGATGCCTCGATTGTCGCCTCCACCGCGTCGAGCCGCGTCCGCGTCGAATTGAGTTCGTTCTGCAGCGTGGCGCGCTCAGTGCTGAGGGTCTGCACCTGTTTCGCCAAGTCCACCTGCTTCCGGCCAGCAGCGGCCTTTTCGTCACGCAACATCTTGTTGACCTCATCCTGGGAATACGTCTTGGCTTTCGCAGAAGTGTCCTCATCGCCGCCCGGAGCCTGTCCCGCGTCTTGCGGAAGAGAGTGCGAGCCGCCCTGAGTATCGTCCTGCATGATGCTCCTTTCTATTCGAAGAGCTCTTTGAACTCTTCGATTTCCTCCAATTCTGTCCAGGGAGTCTCAGCCTGCGAGCCACCTCCACCACCTTCGCCTGTTTTCCACCTGTCGCCTACCGGCGTGTAGCCCTTCTCTTCGACCAGGTATCGCTCCAGTTCCGGGTGCTCGTGGCGATAGACTAACCTGGCTTGACCCTTCGGCTTTGACTGGTACTCTTGATACTGGCTATAGACATTCCTCGGCATCACCCCCTGTTGGCTGATTGCTGTCCAGCCATAGTGTTCCTGGCCCCACGCCTCCCATTTCTCGTGCTCGAGCCTGTACCACTTGGCCTCAACACTCGAGCCGCCGTACTGCGCCACAATGTCGTTGTACTCGAAGTAGTTTCCTATGAGACTCTTGGGCGGCAGGCCCAGGCCCAGGTTGTCGAGCGATAGGCCGAGCTCTTCGGCCCACTGAACCACGAGTTCATAAGCCCTCATGCTTTGAAGCTTGCCGCCGTACCCCCACAGGGCGAGCCGTGCATCATCCTCGGGGTGCTCACGGCGATAGTCTTGGCGCCAGTTCTTCGCCATGTCGGGATACGTGCGAAGGAAAGCCTCTCGCTCTTCGTCGGTTTCAAGTCGCTGGTAGGCATTCCAGAGGTCAACGTACTCGCCCGGAATCGCGCCGTCTGCAAGGTCCTCATCGTCCATTTCGATGACCGGCTTGTACGGAAGCCTCCAGTATGCTCTCCCCAGGGCTTCGCTATCCTTCGACCTCCTCACCCAAACCTCATTGAGGCCTTTCAGCTTCCGCTCGTCCTGGAGATACTGCTGGATGCGCTGGTAGACGTCCTCGCCCCACTCCTCAATGAACTCGTCGACTCGTCGGTCCCGCTCGTCCCAATCGGGGTCGCCGTGCTCATCGACTACCTCCGCGAACTGTATGTAGCTCTGATACTCGGCCAGCGCGATATCGTCCTTGAACCCATACTTGTCGCCCTCGGCCTCCTTCTTGGCGAAATAGTCGTAGATATCGGCGTAGGCCGGGTCCCTTTCGAGAGCCGCCATTATCGCGTAGTAGTTTGAGCCGGCCTCGCCAGCCTTCTCCCTGTACTCCTGCGTGTTGATTTCGCCGCGAATCAAGAGGTCCGTCAGGTCGTTGATGCGCTCGTAGTAGGTCGCTCTCTCTTCGTCAACTCTCTTCGACCATGCGGCCCATTGAGGACTGCTGCGAACGGCGCTGTCGGCCTGGGCCTCTTCGTACAGCTCATTGAGGTCGGGATAGCGCGTGAGTAGGCGCGTCCGCTGGATCTCCGACAGTTGGTTCCAGCCCAATGTGCCCTCGCGCCATGCGGCCATCTGCTTCTCATCGAGTTCCGTGGCCGGCATCCGCCCAATGTACTCAAGAGCCTTGTCGTAGAACTTCACCCACCCACTCTCGGGGAATGTCCGCAGTCCGAAGATCTCGGCCGGAATGACCGCCGCCCGGGCCGCGCCCTCGGGTACCTCATGGTCCCGACCCAACCCGGGAATGAGCGGATTGAGGCCCTGTTCCATCCAGATCGGCTCGAACCGCGTGAGGATATACTGCGCATAGTCCATGGGAGTCTCTATCGGGTAGCCAAGGAAGTCCTGACCACTGGCAAGGTCGAAACCGAATCCGACCAGGGGTGACGACCGGCTGTACCACCAGTAGATGAACGGATTGTCCTTCTTGTTGAAGGACCCGTACTTGAGCAGACGCACCAGGTCGATTCGTTCTTTGCCGCCCACTTCATTGACGCACGCGCTTATGTTGCCGGCCAATCGCAGCAGCCCATACCAGAAGCCGCCGAAGCCGAACCGATAGTTGCCGACTTTCATGGTCATAAACGCTCCGGTGGGCCTCCATTCCCAGGTCCCGGTGATCGGGTCCTGAGTCAAGCCAAAGCCCTCCAGCACCGTGTTCCATGCCTGCTCCGCGCTCTTGCCCTCCAGCAGCGCAGCGGAGAATTGCACACCGGCAAAGTACATGGCGCCAGCACCGATCATGCCACCTATCGCACGGCGGGCCATGTGCCCGGTGTAGCCGCCGCGGAAGATGTCAGCAACAACCGTGAGGCAGGCGCGGGTGTAGGCTGGTGCGAACCACCCGAACGTCTGCTCGAGTTGTCGCACCGTGAGCGGCACTCCAATCGTGGCCGGGTCGATGATGCCGGTGATTCTGTCCAGGAAGCGCGCCAGCTCGAACTCCTGGCCCGATTTGATTGCCTTGGGTGAGAGGATTCTCCAGAACTCATTTCGCACCATTTCGCCGGCGCCGTAGAACGCGATCTCGGCCCGGTGGTACGGCTTCAACGGTATCTTCGCCATCGCTTTCTCGGCCCACCCACCGAGGCCAGTCCGAGCCTCCAGCGTGGCGAAGTAGTCAACAGCTCGTGACGACCCACCCATAGCGATGCGCTGTAGCGCAATCTCTTCGTTCTTCGCCATGAACGACGCCAACGTGCTCGGATGGAAGAACGACTCGCACGAATGGAGGAAAGCCCGATACCAGGCGCCGGTCAACTCGGCTCCAATCTTCGGGTCTATGAGCAGATAGGCGTGTGCCAGTCCCCAAGCGGGCATCCCCTGAATCGCCATCATTGACAGGTCGAGAGCGGCCTTCGTGATCCTCATGATGCCCGCGACGTCGCTCGTTGCGCGGAGCACTCCCAGGCCCTTGTCCCACCCGAAGAACTTGTTGAAGGCGTCGATGAACTCCTGGTCGAAGATTTTGCCTCCAGCGAACGGCTGCATGATGTAGCCCTTGCCGATCTCCGGCCGACGCACCTTCTCCATGGCTATCTTGCGCTCCGCTCTGGCCTGCCAGTAGGCTCCCTTCCTCGCCGTTACCACCGCATTGACTTCCTCCAACAGTTGCTCACCGGCGGTAACAGGCTTCTTAGTCGTAATGGTCTTAGCAGGAACGCTTATCGTTTTCCCTCCTCTTTGGTACGTGTAAGCCTGCCGCTCATATGTATGTGTCGTATAGCCAACGACTTCATTGATCCCTTTGCTCTCTGGAGGAATCTCGTACGCAACACGCTTGACTGGGGCTGGCTTCAGCGCTTCGGCTTCCACGCTCGGAATGCCCTCTATCTCAGGCTTGACAGCGACTTCGGGTGGCGGCAAACCGGCGTCTTTCCGCCACTGCTCGAGCTTCGAGAGATCGTCCATGGACATTTGCGTCACTTCGGCCTTGCCCTTCGGGTAGACGGGCGTTTCGTAGCCGAAGATATCTTTCTGTACGCCGGCCTCGAGTTCGCCAGCCTCAGCCTTCGGGATGGCCTCGGCAGGCTTTGGCTGAATCAGGGGCTCCGTCGCCTCGGTCGGGACCGCGGGCGTACCCTCTACGGTGTCCACTGCGACTCGCGCCCGCGGGCCAGCGTCGGCGTCGTCCAGGACGTCAAGCATATAGCGGAGCCGCTTCTCCCTGTTCTCGGCATCGCGTAGCAACATCTGAAAATCTCGCTGCTGGTTCTTCGCCAGCCGAATGTGCTCTATCGCCTCGATCAGCTCTTGCTCCGACATGTTGAACTCGTCGGCCAGTTCATCGAGAACGTATTCCCACTTGACGCGGCCCTCTGGCGTAAGGGACGATGGCTTGACTTCTCGTCCTAGCATAATCACCTCGGCCTGCTTTCTGGTCAGAGTCTCTGGCCATTCGCCTTCCTTGGTCAGTATGCTCGTGAGGCTCATGCGCCGCTTCCCCATTGTTCCCCGGAACTGAGCAACTAAGTCCGTGCTGAGGAAGTCGTCGAGGGCGCCAAGCTCTGCGCTGTACTTCTCGATGATTTCCTGGATCTCGGCACCCTGGTCCTGCATGGTGAGGCGAAAGGCTCGCCGATCCTCTTCCTCCATGAGCCAGAACGCTTCCGTGAGCTTGTCCCTGGGGGGCAAGGCAGGGCGGTCCCTGCTCAGAGTGCGCAGGTCCGCCATGGCCTTCTCGCGCGCTTTGAGCTCGATCGCTGAAATGTCAAGGGCTTTGGCCTTTTCGAGCTGCCGATAGAGGCTATCAACAAGCCGCTGATTCTTGGCGATCACTTCGCGTAGCTGAGTCTCGCCTACGCTCTGCGTCTGCACCAGATTCCGGAACCTGTTGCCCAGGCCCGGGAAACGCCGCTCGATCGCGCGCAAGGTGGAGGAGGGCAATTTCTCGCCGCGAATCGCTCGCTGAATTGCGCTGGCGAAGTGATTGACGTGCTGCAGCTCGTCGGCCCTGAGCACAGCCTTTTGCACCAACTGACGTCCAGCGGCGGTTTCCACTTCCTCGAGTAGCTGCGGGTACCGGCGCGCAAGGAGCTCTGATGGCGTCAAGCCGAACGGCTCCTTGATCGCGGCGAGCGACTCGCTGACGTACTTGACGAACCGTTCGTCGGCAATCTTCTTGAACGCTTGCTCGATGTAGCTCCCAACGCTCACCTGTGGACTGCGGTTGTATTTGATACCCCAGGCTATCCCCTCCGCCATGGTGGGAGCCTTGCGCCTCAGCTCGTAGCTCAGACGCGCGCCGATCCGCCCACGCGCCCCGCCGGTCCGGCCACGCACTCGCACAAGTTCGCCGTTGGCGTCGAACTTGCCCTCGACGACGCGGTGAATCCACCAGTCCTCAAGGATTCCCTCAGGGGGAACGCCCTCGTTTCGCAACAACGTCAGGACTTGGTTGTTGACCTCGTGAACCCTCGTCACGTACTCCAGGCCTCGCTCCATGCCGGTCCAGTTATACATTTCCGGCTTTGTGAAAACGTGCTCAAGTGTGCCTGCCTCGGGCAGCCCTCGGTATTCGGGAAGCAGGCGGTCAATCATCTTCTGCGAGATCGCGTCCTCGTTGAAGCCGAAATACTTGATGGGGTCATCGACGATGGACTGGAGCTCCCAATACTTGACGGCACGTGCGTTGATTCCGCGGCGCAGCACCTCGGAGTGCGCGACGGCGGCCTGGCCCACTATGTCCTCGATGAGCTGGCCTTCGCGCTTGACAAGGATGCGCCAGCCGAGGCTCTTCTCGATGCCCAAACGAATCGGCTTGATCTTCGCGGCCACTTGGAGCGTGCGCTTCATCCAGTTATCGACGAGCGCGGCCTCTATGATGGCCTCCGTGGTCGGCAAGTCGAGAAGCGCCTCCAGATTCCTCGACCGCTTAATCAGTTGCTTCGCCGCCTGCTCCCCCAACTCGACGCCGACTCTGTTGAGGCCTTTCACCGCAGCTTGTGCAGCGACGGCCACTGGCTTGACTACGCCTGCCTCGATTGCCTGTACCCCGGCAGCCGTGTATTCCAGAGCCTTGCCCAGAATGGGGACCTTCGTGGTCCACCTGGCGGCGAGACCGAAGCTACTGCCGATTGGAATTGTGTATGCTGGGTTGGTCCAGGGCAGGAGTGTAACCATACCACCGAGCCCGGCCTCCTCCCTGGCAACGGTCTCCCATGCGTTGTTCGCCTCGTCCGAGAAGAACGAGCCCAGCACGCCGTACTTCTGGCGGTTCTCTTCGAGCACGCTCAGAATCTTCTCAGCGTCCTTCGCCTGGCCGACATACTCTGGAGCCCGTATGTCATACTGCGCTTGGCTGACTACGGACCGCATGAGCACTTCCATAGCGGCAGTCTCATAGGGCCGGTCGATGTACTTCTCGAGGAATCCGCCAAGGTGGCCCAGCACCATGGCTGCGGCTGCGCCCAAGTCGAGCGGTGGGGGCGCGGCGGCAGCCCACGCCGGACGTTGCTCGGTGAGCTTGTGCCATTGCGCTGTCTGCACTGCATAGGGGGCGAAGATCTCTTGAAGGTCCGCCTCGCTGATTTCGGGGTACATGGCGCGCAGCAGGGCCTCGGTTTCGGCGCTTCGGCCTTCGGCCACTATGTCCGTGTAGAAAGCCTCGGGTTGCTGTTCCGCGTACTCCAGGAGCGTGATCAGGTCAGTTTCCGGGAATACTGCCGTGAACGCCTCCTGGACTTCCGCTGGCATCGCGGTCGTGGGCTCGGCAAGCCATCCCTCTGTGGGGATGGCTGCTGGCTCCGGCCCCTCGAAAAAGCCCGTGAGAATCGGCTCCTGTTCGCCACCGAGAGACCGCAGCTCGGCCTCAGTGTAGACCTGTCCCTCGGGCGAGATATACTCACCCAGGTCGGTGATCTCCCATGATTCGGGGGTAACATAGCTGACGCTGAACCCGCGTTGCGACGAGTCAGGCGTGACCTTCAACTGCCACCCCTCGTCCAACTCGATGCCAAGGTCAGCCGCCTCTTCGGGTCCGAGGACCGCTGGCCCCGTGAGCAAACTCTCCGGCGCGACAGCGGTGGCGAGATGCCGGTTGACCTCCGCGATCAGTTCCCGCGTCTCCTGAAGACCACCGCCATACTTCTTGAGTATGTTCCGGATATCGTCGCTGTTCATGTCGCTGTTTCGGCCTCCGATTCAGCTACGACTTCGCTGCCTGGCGGCGGTGTGCCACCGCGGGCTCTGGCAAGAAGCCTCTGCAGAGCTCCGCCTTGCGCTGTAGTGCCTGGCTTTCCGACGAGTTCATCGAGGACCATCTTGTCGAGCTCTTCTTGGGTCAGCTTCTTCACGGCAGGCCCTCCTTCTCCGCTTCGATCGCCTTGACGTCGGGGCTCAATCCCTCGAGTTCCGGACGTCCTTTGGTTCCGCTACTGCCGCCGGGTCCACCCAAAAGCGGTAGCAACCCCTGTCCGTTGCCGCCGGCAAGGGCTCCGATCTTCTCTGGCGACGGCTCTTCCGGCGGGGCCTGGCCGACCCTTCGCTTCCGCAACACGAGCCGCAGCGAGTTGGCGACCATTCTCGCCTCGATGTCGTTCCCCTGCTCGATCAACTTCGAGGCCCTGCGGTACATTCGCACTGCCACATCGTCGCGCTCCACCTGGTCGGCGTACCAGGCTGCCAACTCCGAGGCAGGGTTGTCGGTGGAGAGAATGTCCCTGAGGATCTTCTCGCGTCCGTACCAGGCGCTCGCTGCCTGCGCAATCGCGTAGTTTGCGACGTCCTGCTCGGGCAGCTTCGCCCAGAACTTGTAGCGGAGCTGATAGTCGCCGTCCAACTCCTTCCAGTTGTACTCCCGCCCCAAGCCCTGCTCGCCTAGCTTCACCTTCATCTTCGCATCGCGGTACTGACGGATCGCCATGTTGAACACGCCCTGGAGGAAGAGAGCAATACCTTGGAGGAGCGGCACGAAAACCTCGTTCTTTGAGGCGGTGAGCTGAGTGATGGCGACGGCTGACAACGGGAATGTGAGCGTGCCGTAGTCTATGGTCGGTAGACTGCCGCGCTGAAGCCTGGAGTCGAGTATGGCGTAGAAGATGCGTGTAGCCTGCCGAATATCCTGTATCGGCATCGCCTTGTAGCCGGCATCCTTCTCCACGGGGATCACGGCGCCGACGCCATAGGGCGGCTGCGGCGGCTTCTCAGCAGCAGTGCCGGCGTCACTCTCATACTGCATGGGTCCGCGAAAGCTCATTACGTTGAGCGTCTGGAGTATGGTGGCGGCGAGGTTCAACTGTTTGTAGAGGTCCCGATTCGCGGCAAAGATCGACTCGCCCGAGTGCTCGAGGCTGTCCTCGTCCTGGAGCATTGAGCCGCTCGTCGACATGGCGACCACGAACGGCGGATAGCCCAGGGGGTTCTTGACGTCCCTGACTTTCTCATCATCGACGTAGGTTACATTCCTGTCCTCATCCCATACGTCTATGACGTCGGCCTTCTTCTCGTCCTGCTTCAAGTCGATGTTGTATTCCCTCTTGATCGCCGCTGCCGACCTCGGCGTCTTGTAGCCGCCCCACAGGAAGCCGTCGCTCGACCGCTCGTAGGCAAAATACCGAGCGTCGATCGGTAGAATATCCGGAACGAACTGCCCCTTCTCCATGCGCAGATACACTCTGGCCGCGAGCCGTCCCCGGACGCTGACGTGCTCTGCGGCCCAGGCGAACAGGCCGACGACCTCGCGGTTCAACAGGCGCAGGTCCACCATCGCCGACAGATCTCGAAGGAACTGCTCTATGTGGCTCGTCTTGTTGTCCTTCAGTGTCTGGCTCTCGACGATAGTCTGCATTGCGGCGCCAGTGATTGCCGCGATTACCTTATGGGCATACAGGAACGGGTCGTTGAGGGTGACATTCTCGACGTCGGGAACGACCTCCCCCTGACTGTTGGTCATGATGAACCGCTTGAGGTAGTACAGGTCCTTGTCCCGGTCCATGCGCGAGTAGAGCGCCATCAAGTCGCCGCTGAACTTCTCCTCGAAGAGCTTTTTGTAGTCTATTGCCATTTCTCAGACTCCTATCCGTACCGCCAGACTTGCGCCCGGCGGCCAGCCTCCGCCAATTCCGGCCGGAACTCCGAGATGATGTATCGCTCCGCATCCATGAGGTGAAACCGCGCCTTGTCCTCGATCTCATCGGTGGGCTCGTACTTATCGTCCAGCTTGTAGCTGTACGTCTGCTTCTCGTCGAGATAGTTGTCCAAGTCGTCGAACACATAGAGCCCGTCCCGCTTGTGAAAGGCATACACGCGGTCGATGCCAGTGGCGACGCTCTTCTCCCTCGGCTTGACAACGTGCCAACCGGCCCGGGTGAAAGCCTCGCGCCAGCCGTCCTCGTGTGGTGCGCCGCCAGCGATCTTGGTTATTCGTTCGCCCAAGCTCTCTTCCTGAAGGCTCTCAGCGTGCCCTTCCGCGGACTTGCCGCCGCACAGGTATTCGCGGTAGGCCGTCAACTCCCCGGTATAGGGATTCAGTGCGTAGAACATGGCTGCGGTGTTGGCGCCACCGAAGTCCATACCGACATACCTGGGCCAGTCCTTCGGAATGTCGTGGCGCGGAATCTTGCAGACGTCCTCGTCGAAGGCGTCATAGATGAGGCCAGCAGGCTTGTCGTAGCGGCCGCGATAGAACAGGTTGAACTTCCATCGCGGAAGCGTCGCCTTCGCGCGATGGTACTCTTGCCGAGGAAACGCCGGGTTCACAATGGAGTCTACCTGGATCACGTCATACGACTTGTCGCCTTTCAGCCACCTGTCGTACACCTCGTTCTTGAGCCAGCCGAGTTGATACAGCGTCGTGGTACCGAGCGCCCGCCCCTGGTTCAGCGAGAGGCGCCGCAGCACGGCTTCCCAAGCACCGCGCCGGAACTGCTTCTGCCCGATCTCGTCCAGGATCGCCGCCTTGGCCGTGGCACTCTCGATGCTCTCTGGATTCGTGGCTGAGCCGAAGATGACCCTGGTCTTGCCGTCGCGGAAATAGAACACTCTGTCCGAAGCGTTGTAGGACCCGTAGTGGAACAGGGTGTCGAACACGTAGAGGAACTCAGGAAGAAGTTTCAGCTTCAGCAGGGGAAACGTGGCCGTGATCGCCAAGTAGTCACCGGGTCCCTCCCGCTTGATTTCACGGTCGAGCCAGTGCGGAGCGAAACACGTCTTGCCGACCTGTGTGCCTCCGAACAGCATGGGGAACCGCGCCTCGGACTCCCAAGCCCTAGTCTGGCCGGCATGGAAATGCAGTACGAGCTTCTTCCCATCGATCTGTCGAAATGGGGGAATCTCAGAAGGGGGCGACGATTTGGCGCTCGTCGTCGATAACTCGAGCATCTGCGTCATAGATTGGGCCTTCCTTCACTATCTCAACCGTCTGTATGTCGTGGCGGATCTCACCAAAAATGCCGATTCTCTCGCTGTAGTGATGCGGCATCCTCGTGCGCAGCAGGAACCGGATCATCTTCCCGTCGCGCTCGTCGAGCGCGATCTCCAGCGCCGTCTTTTCGAGCCGCTCGTTGACCGCCTCAGTCACACGCCCGATGCCATCCTCGAATGCCGGGTCGTCTTTGCGCCACTTGTAGAACTGCACCTTCGACACACCGGCGTACTCGCAAGCCTCAGTCAACGTGGGGATTCCGCGCGCCAGGGCCTCCAGCACTTTCCGCTTGACCTCCTGCCGCTCTTCCGGACCCTCCAGTACAAGGTCTTTGACCAGCACCTCTGCCCACTGCCGCTGTGCCGATTCAACCGCCTTGCGCTTCTTGGACCTCCCCGGCCTGTGTCTCGCCATCTATACCTCGATTCCCAGGGGCCGCAGTGTCCAATCCCATCGACAGTCAACCATGTCAAAGCTCTTCTCGACGAACGCTACGGTGCCGTCGACGTCAAACCGCCTGCAACTGAATATGTCCAGCATCACCAGTCCGTACTCCGGCCAGGTATGCACCATGACGCCGCTCTCGGCCAATATCACGTCGCCCGATAGCCCCGGCTTCTGCGTCATGTCCCCACCATTGGACCCGGGGAACGCCACGACCCGCGGCGCCGCGATCACCGTCATGCCGATAAAGAACACGCAGGCCTCCAGCCATGCGGCGAGCACCGCGACGTCCGTCAGGAGCCCTTCGTTCCGCGCGTACCCGTCTATCCGCAGGTGCATCGGGTTCCTCCATGTGCAACCCTCCAGCCAATACTTCAACGCGATTATCGGGGGCTGGGGGAGTCCCCGGGGACGGTCAGCCGGGGACTCCCTCTTTGAAATAACCGTCGGCAGGGCACGGACGGCTACTCTCGAAGTTGGACCTTGTGAAATGACTGGAAGAAGTCTTTGCCGGCCTGGATCGCCTCTTTGAACTCAGTGCCGACTCGCCGAACCTCGTCCAGTAACGCCGATATCTGCTCTGCTGTCGCGTCGCCAGGTTTCTCCAGCACCGTCGCCATCGCCGCGCCGCATAGACCGACCGCCACCAACGCCTCCGAGGTTTCTTTGAGGAACTTGACGCCCTGTCGCCATTTCACCCCGAACAGGCCCGATAGCGCGCCGAACAGCACCGTCCCCACGCCGGTCACCACCGCCACCCAATTCGTCCCCCCACTGCCACCGGCGCCCTCGTCGGCGACCACCGCGATGCCCATCGCCACCACGCTCGCCACCGCCAGCACCAGGCACACGATGAACACCCCAAACCACAGCTTCGCCCCGTACCTTCGCCTCTTCACAACTTGCCCTCCTTCCTGCCGTACTACCCACAGATGATGAAATCGCACAGGTACCCTTTCGGGTCTATCCTGCCGTTCTGCGGCTCCAGGCTGTGCCACCCATCCTCAGCGCGGATCACGTTCCACGCATGGCGCCCTCCCGGACTCGTCCCTACCGCTATCCCGCACGTATTCAGCCCGTATCGCTGCGCCACCAGCGCCGAGAACAGCACCGCGAAATTGTCACAGTCGAACCGATCCTGCCTGTAGACCGGCAAGTCCCGCACCACGTCCGCTATCACCCCTTGCCAGTCCTTCATCGAGCAACCCCAGTACCGCGCGTCCCACGCACGCACCTCCGCCTCCGGCCACGCCCCACGCAACTCTCTCCCTACCCCACCCGCTATCTCGAAGTCTTGTTCTACCTTGTACCTCGGCCTCACCGCCGCCCGCTGTATCCGCTCGTGCGCCATCACCGCTACCGCCGCCACTATCCCGCCTGCGACGTAGCTCAATATCGCTACCAGCATTGCCTTCCAGCGCCCCATCTTTCCCCCAAAAAAAGCCGAAGCCCCCGACTGATTCTCTCTCCGTCAAGGGCTTCGGTGCCTGTTCCTCTGTTGTCAGTTACCATAACACAACGCCGAAGCCTTGTCAATAGCGAATAGTGCGAACCACCAGCCGCCCGACAACTTGCGCAAACACGCAAGCTCGTCGGAAATTATGACCAGGAATATGCCACTTTTCGGGGTCCCCACGCCTGGACTCGGCGTTTTGAGCAAAAATTGCGCGCGGCGACCTATAACATTCACATGTGTATGCTTTCAAAAGTCCCCCACCCCCCCGTGCGCGTCGTCGCAGGCGCGGCGCGCGGCGCGCGTGGTCGCCGGGGTGGGGGGATGGTGTCGCCAGACTCCAGCAGGGGGGTGGGTACTGTAGACTGGCGACACAGGGCGCGAGCGCCAGGGGGCGCGTGGTCGCGTGAGGGGCTAGGCGTGAATCATGCCTATGGTTCGCACAATAATCGTTATGTGAACCGTTATGGCAAGTGTGGGTCAAGCCTTGTGCCAGGCGTCGAGCTTGAGAAGGTCATCGAGGCTGCCTTGTGTGGGGCGTCCCCGTCCCTGCGGGCGTCGCTCCACGAGCTCGCCGGTGAGGGTCCACTGCCGTCCGGCCTCGGGGCTACCGGGCTCCTGAGCCGTAGGGCACGGCTCGGGGCTCTCGGTCTCTGTGTTGGTGCAGTCGTTCGGGTCCATGGCATAACCCCCAGGCGAGAGGCGACGAGCTGGCGAGCTCGTGCCCCTCGTTTCGGTGTTATGCTGCCTTGCCCACCATGACGTTGACGCGCAGCCCGTCGACGCCGCTGTCGACCCAGCCCCCGGTCTGGCCCACCAGGAGCATCTTGCCGCTCTTGCTCGGGGTGCCGGCGCCGAGCGGCACCTTGATGATCAGGTTCTTGCCGTCTTTGCTGAACTCCACGGGTATCACCCCCTCCCCCTGGTTGGTTGCCAGGGAACAGGGCAGGAGTCGTGCGCGCGTCCTCGGCTTCGGTGTGCCTGCCTGCCGCTTCCCTTCGCTGCCAGGGAACCAGGGCCCAGGCCCGGGGCTCTCCCCTTCGAGCAGTTACCTAGCGGCTCCAGCGTGAGGCTTCGGCTCCCCCCTGTTCTCTGACACCCAAGGCTCAGTTGGGTGTGAGTATCGGTCGCCTGTCGAGGCACTCATAGTCACGGAAGCGGGGCGCTGTCAGCTTGGTACAGCATGGTCGGCCAGTGCCTACACACTGCGCGTCGGCATAGTAGCAACCTCGGCAGTTGGCCTCCTGTACGCGCTTGAGCCCCTCGTCGGTTTGCTCCCTCACTCTCAGTCACCCCCTCTCCGTCGACACTCGACACAGTAGGGCTAGATTCTACCACCCCTGACGATTCCTGTCAAGTCCTGTCGATAATGCCCACACCGCGCATAGTACGAACCACTAGCCTCGAAAAGTGGCGAAAAGTCATGTTTTGTCAAGTAGCCCCGAGGCCGCGCCCATGCGCGCGCGGTTGTTTACTACGCCCACGCACGAACGCGCCCAGGTCGACGAGCGCGTGTGGGCACCATTGACGCCTTTTCGCCGAGTGCCAAGGTTTGTTTGGGCACGTCAGCCGCGGGGGGACGGCGTAGCCTCGGAGGGCTCGGATAGAAGCTGAGAAACCGCGTGGGCGCACAGGTCAGAGACTTGGCGAGCGAAGGCACATGAGCAGGCTTGTCCAGCGTGGAAGGCACCGGCGTGGAAGCCGGCGGTGTAGGCATCGGCGACGATGGGTTGAGCGTAGATCCAGCAGTGGCCGGGCTTGTTGACGCGGAATTGAACGCCGCCGTTGTGGACGCGAAAGACGAACTCAGGTTTGCTGTTGTTGGGCATGGGCTTGATCCTCCTGGGGGTTGTCGGTATCGCAGGTGCAGAGGTCGCGTGGCAGCTCGCAGAAGGGGCAGATGTCGGCCTGCCGTTTGTTCCACTCGTCGATGATGCCTTGCTTGATGTGGTCGGGGCGTCTGCAGTGTTCAGGAGAGGCACAGTTGGATGCGCAGATGAGCCCGACGGAGAAGGGGCAGTGCGGTCCATAGTCCTTCCGCTCACCGGGGGTGGCGTTTTCAGACTGTGCCGACGCGAGCCAGTTGTTGATGATAGCCTTGACGTAGGGCCAGTCGGGTTTGCGGTCGAGCTGAGCCTTGCCGGTTTTCATAGCGTCGATGATGGTGGTGGGCTCGAGGTCGGCGAGGAGCCTGCGGATAGTGGTGGCGATCTGAGCGGTGAGGTTGCCCTTGACGAGCTGATGGAAAGAGTCGACGACGTGGTCAAACTCGGCCTCGCGTTCCTGGTCGGAGAGAGAAGGGCGGAGAGAGAGAGGCGACGGGGTGGTGCCGGGGGGGGTGGTGGGGTCGCCCGGTCCCTTCGCTTCCGCTTCTCTTTCTATTTCTCTTCCCTTCTCATTCTCTTCTCTTTCTATTCTATTTCTCTTCTCTTCAGGGCTAACATGTTGCGAACTTGGTGGTAACGTGTTGTCACCATGTTCTGAACCTGTTAGTAACAAGTTAGTAACATGTTCATAACACTCAGCTTCGGAAAGGGCCTGAAAACGGGTGTCTCGTCTCACGTCGCGGAGCCAACTCAAAAAGGCTTGGGGGTCAGGCGGAGGTAGTGCCGACTTGCGCTGCATAGACCCGACCATTTTTTGTCGGTCCGGCCGCGCGGACTGCAAAAATTGCTCGCCATCCGGCGCCGAGTAGAGGAAAAACAGCCCGACGTCATTGAGGGCCTGGGCCATCGCCGCGCATTTCCGCGGCGTGACTTTGGGGTTGCGCGGAAAGAGCATGGCGCGGAGCTGGGACGGGTCCGCCTCGAGGCGGCCGAGATTGTCCATGCGTAGCAGAGCGCGGAAGTGCCCGGTGATGTACCAGGGGTCCTCGAGGTCATTGACGCGCTTGTCGTCGATGATCCCGACGTGAATGCTTCTCTGACTGGCAATGTATGAACTAGGCATGCCTCACCCCCCCTCTTCGGCCTCGGCTCGCTCGGCCTGGTCGTTCCAGTCGCGGTGCCTGGCGCGCATCCGTTCCTCCAGATCCGCCGGCAAGCCGTCGTCAAGCGCTGACATGATCTTGCCGTCAACGTCGAACACCATCCGGGGCAGGATACGGTCGCACGGTGCGTCAGGGTCCCGTAGGCCCGGCGTGCCATCAAGTCGCGCGATGAGCTTCTGCCCCTCCAAGGGAATTCCGGGCTGCTTTGCCTGGCGCCGGTCTTGCTTCTGGTCTTTCAAGTATTCGGTGTAGAGCTTGAGGACCAACCCTGCCAGGCCCAGGGTGAGGAATGCCAAGGCTATGCATCCCCCGAGGCAAACCAGGCAAACGATCACGATGCTATCCATGAAACACCCCCTCAGATTGTGATATGGCCGGCCATGACGAGCTTGGTATAGGCTGGCCTAGTGAACATCTTTTGCAGTCGGCGCCAGCGAGGTCCGTAGTCCAGCGGCTCCTCGACGTCTGTGGGTTGGTAAAGCATCGCAAACGGCGTGCATCCGGCAGCCCAGACGCATGTGAGTCGGTCAAGGGCCTGTTCCAGCGTTTCGCCGTCTCGCCCGACCATGACATAGCACCGCAGATGTTCACGGTCCAGGAAGCGGAGCCGACGTATGGCTTGGCGCAACGGCACGATCGCCTCCGGATAGTCACAAGACAGGAACAGGTACCGGATAGGCATACCCCGCAGTTCCTCGGCCACCCAATCGTCGACTAGGCGTGCATCGAGCCCGCCCTTTATCTCGACGCGGCGGCCCTGGCGCCGCAGCATACGAAACACCTTGTCGACGTGGGATCGCGGCGCCTGCAGCAAGTTGTTGTCTTGGAGTATGTAGCCAGGCGCTGGTTCGGGTATGAGGCTCAAGCGTCCCTCGAGGTCCGGCACGATGCACCATGGACACTGGTTGTTGCACCCGCGTGTCGTGAATGTGACGCCCTGTTTCACGTAGAGACCTGGGGAAAAGCCGTTCACCGGCGAGCGATAGGCCGGTCCCCCAACACGGACGTTCGGGTAGTACACGCCCCACGCCTGGGCTAGCCGCTCGGCCACCGTGCAGTCCCAAGAGAAGGTAGCAGATACGTGTACCTCCTCGACGTCGGCCGGGTCAGGCATGAACATATTGGGTTCACCGACGGCCGCCATGTCGTCGGTTGGTGTATAACTGGTGCGCTGTGGAAACACCCTCAGAATCCTCATAATCGGCTTGCCCCTCGTTAGTAGTCACTCCTGGTAGTTACATTGGTAGCGGAGGGGGGAGTTGAACCCCCCGGCCTCGGGATCATGGGTCCCGCGCGCTCCCGCTGCGCCACTCCGCGTCTCCGCTCTATGTGTCCCCGTCATGCTGTGCATTTTTCCGACATCAGCGGTCAATCGTCCGCTCATCCGTTCGCCTCGCTGCGATTTTGCCCCCTTGCCAGTCGAACGGGTATCCCACGTCATAGCACGTCGCTTTTCGGCGTCCTACGACGCGATGCTGCAGGGCACCGCGGCCGGCGTCCCGACCTTCTTCTCTTCGTCTGCGGCCTTCGCCTTATTCCTCGGCTTGCTCGTCTGCATGTGGACCAGGTGAGGACAGCGGACTTCCGAGCTCGTGACTGTCGTCAGGTGATTCTGTGGGCACGTCTTGCAGTGCTCATTCCAGAAGTCCTGCCCGATGTACTCGACGTCCTTCTCAATGCACTTGATTGTCAGCATTGTTCGTCGCCTCCTTATGCGTGTTTGTCCTTGTCCTGCCTGGCCACTGTCGGCTTGTCAAGCCGGCTCTCGCACTCGCCGCATCTATCCGTCGGTATGAAGGGCGGGTCCAGGAGGATACACACGCCAACAGCGACGCGACAACCTATGTCCCCTCCCTCGCTGAACGTGCGCATGTAGCGCCACTCCAGATAGCGGCACAGGCAGCAGGCATGCTTCATTTCTCGGTCGCTCAGCTCGTCACTCACGGCTGCTCTCCTGAACCCCATTGCTCGACCTTAGCCTGGAACCGTAGTAGGTCCTGCTCAGTCGCCAGCCGCAGCCTCAGCAACGTCCTCGGCGGATAGCCGTAGACCTTGCCCTGCTCGCCGACCACGACCGCGGCGTCGTCGGGGTAGGCCAGGCCATTGAGCGCGTCCTGTACGAGCTGCACGATGTTGCTAAGGTCGGGTTTCACGGCTGGCCAGCGGCGTTTCTTCGGCGCCGACGGGGGGCGCTCCATGACGGACAGGACGTCCAGAATCAGGGGCTCGTGCTTCCTGAATACCATGCGGTCGTATCGTGCGACATAGGCTTGGCGGACCTCTACGGTTTTCAAGCGAGTAGGCTTTGGCGTGTAGCCCATTGGGTGATGATGCCCTTCTGGCCTGACGATCCTCGGCCGACCCTTCGGAACGGGGGGGCCGAGGATGGTGAGTTCAACGGTGCGACCGTCCGACTCTGCCATGGGGTCGCTCTGGATCACGGCAGACCCGTGTGTGAGTACCTTTGCTTTCTCCATCGGTCATAGCCTCCAACTCTCGTATTACAGCGTCGAACCCGCCTGGGCTGAGGTAGTGGTGCTGTAATCCGGCTGTTCTCTCCGACTGCTTATACAGCAGCACCTTGATTGCGTCAGCTTGAGCTCTTGTGAACATGGGTCTCTCCCTTCTCAAAGTAGGCACAGGCCTGCTCGGCGCCCCACTGGTGCATCGTGCCGTCGCTCATGGTCGCCGGCGGGTGGTGTAGGCATATAGCGCCGGCGTTTCCGCAGCAGCCGAGCATCGGGTGTATCGCCGGTGGGCCAGGCCTCCAGTGCCGGCAGTCTTTACAGTGCAGGGTCATAGTCGGACTTCTCCAATCTAGGCAGCTCGCGGTAATGGTCGCAGTTTGAACACTCGATCCAGCGATTGCCTCCAACACACCATTCCCACAACACGTTGCTCTTGCCGCAGACGGGGCACTCGCCGTCTACCTCTGTCTCATAGTCAGGACCGGCTATCTCGTACTCGTTCCCCGTCACTCCGGGTGGGTAATTGCTTCCGTATGCACTCACTTTGAACCTCCTAGGGTGCCCCATGCTATTGCCGCTATGTCCTCTGGAACCTCGAAGAAACCGAGGCGCCCTTTGTATGGCACGAGCTGCGGGTACAGCTTGGCGTTGGACAGCGTGAATCCATAGGGTCCTGCGAACCACATAGAGTTGGATTCTGTGACGCAGCCGGTAATGTCGACCTCGCCTATGATGCCGCCTCGGGGAATAGCTCGGCTATGCAGCAAGAGGGAATCCACGATCGACATATTGTTCCTGAGCAGCCACTCCAAAGCCTCATCATCCCATCGCTGGCCGGCGTGAATGTAGACCCGGCCTCTGAACGTGGTCGACCATCGTCGGTTCTCGATGTTCTTCTTTCCGGTCGCTATGAGCCATGCCCAAGGCTGCCGGATGCTCAGCGCTCTCACGAGTGCCCCCTTACCGCCTCGGACTTGAGATAGCCGAGGCCGTTCCGGACCTGTGTCACCCGGACCCGAGTGCAGGCTAGAACTCCTGCGATCGCTCGGTCCGTCCAGCCCATGCTCGCCAGTAGGACCACCCACCTGTCCCTTTCCGTCGCTAGCTCCCCGCCCAGGTGTCTCGCCCGCCCGTCTTTGTCCTCGACGCAGCGGGGCAACGGACAGTCGACGCAGGCGCATGGCTGGCCAGCCATGGCGTGCCCCCAACGGCAACCGCGGTCGGGATAGTCCGACCACCTGGGGCACGGGTCTCTTCGCAGCGCCCAAACGAACCTGATCCGGTACTCTTCAATCTGGACCTTGCGTAGGAACCAGACGAATCCAAAGGGGGCGCCAGCTGGCTGCCACCCTGCCGCTACCGACTCAGCAACCATCCCGCGGCGTCCTCGTGTACGGGAAGGTTTCAAGCGGTCTTCTCAGGTTGACCAGCGCGCCCTCATGCACGTTGTTCTTGATGAACACCCTGGCGCCGACGCGCTCGCACTGTTCTACGAGCGGCTCTAGTTGCTTCGCGTCGATGCGCGTCGCCTCGGAAGCATGCCGACCGGTCATTTGCCCGATGATCACCCAATCGACCACGCCGTCCATGTCTTCGACGAGATCCGAGTGCTTCCACTGGTCGCCGATCATCGGCTCGATCGACAGGTACCGGACGTCCGCGTACACGCGCCGGAGCTCCTGGCAGGCCCCTACGACCTCTCCTGGCCTCGTCGCCGTCGCGCCCACCCAGGCGTTGTGCGGCCAGGGGTTGAACTCTGGCAGCCTCTCCGGGTACTTCGTGAGGAATTGGAGCACATGGCGCCGATTCTCTCTGCACATGATGGACACGATGTTTCGGACTAGGGTGTCCGAAAGCCAGGGTCCGAAGAGATCGCCCATGTCGACCACGAACACCATGGCGCTGCCTTGGGGCAGATAGGAATTGCGACTCCGGAAGTTGCGTGAGACCCGCAGCGGTCCAGCACGCTCCGTCCACAGTCTCGGGTAGAACGGGTCGTCGTGGCTTCGCTGCCACAGGGCCTCCCACGCCTCGCTAGTCCTCAGCGGGTCGGGTTGGATGGCGATGCTGTTGGCCAGATACCTCTTCCCCAGGCGGGTCTCAGCCAAGTCCCTCGCATAGCAGTAGGAGCAACCGCGGAGACAGCCGGTAACAGGGCTGATCGTGAAGTCGGTCGTCTGGATACTGGTCTTGTTCAGTCCCTTCGCGTAGTCCATGCCCTGCCTCCATTCTGGATTCCCCCTGGGGGGGCAGGCCCACCGCACCACCAGCAAAACCTACCCCCCAGGACTGTTCTGACCAGGCTCCGGTCCCTACGACCGTCAGGACTCTACCGGACTTGCGGAAGCCAGCTACGCACCGAAGCCGACTGGCGGGGAGAGACCGCCGCCAATTCAGGTCCGCTCAGGGTTCGACGACCCCGGGGGACTCCGGCACCCGAATCCCCTCTGGCTCCGCCTGGTCAGCCAGCTACATACTTCCTGCCGTTGCCTCTTCCTTGACGAGCCCGAGGCGCTCTGCCAAGCGCATCAGGTTGCCGGTCGAGCCGCAGACCGTGCACTCGTAGAGGTCCTGCTCCCGATTGATGCACAGGCTCCTCTGCTTGTCCTCATGGAAAGGGCAGTCGATGTAATACTCGCCGCTCGCGTCTTCCTGGGCGTTGGCATCGAGCCATGCGCTGAGACTGTCCAGCGCAGCGCCAATGTCAGCGGCATCGCCCCTGCCGTTGTCGGCTCCAGTAGCCTCCGCAGGAGGGGCTTCTTCCACTGGAGCCTCTGCCGATACCTCTGCCTTCGCCCATCCGCCCTTCGCCGTGCGCCGCTTGATGGTGCATTCCTCAGGCGGCCACCCTGCCTGCTCGCAGGCTGCCTCCGGCGACATGGCGAGGCCCTCCCAGGAGTCCTTCGACTCCAAGTGGATCACGCGAAACGTGGGGAGGTCCATCGTCGGCTCTTCCCCGGCGGCCAATGCCTTATCCGCCTCGGACTGAGCGGCGCGCTTGTCCTTCTCGAAGACCTCGACGACCTGGAGGTCGAAGCGCGCCTGCGCGCACCCGATCACGCAGTACATGGGCTGCTTCTGCTTGATCAGGTTCAGCATTCGAGCGGCTGACTCGATTTTGCCGGGGATCTCGAAGCTCACCTGCGTCACCAGCGCGCCATCCTTGTCGCTGCTCATGGCGAGCTTGAGCTTACTGAGACTCTCGACTCTGACTCTGACTTCCATTTCTCCCATTGTGCCCTGCCTCCTTTCGCTTTTTGTGTGGACGGGGCAGGGTTGTTTTGCTCGCTACGCTGAGCCTCGCCCCGCGATACCCCGTCCACACTGCCTATTTGGTTTCCTCGTAATGGCGGTTCGGACCCTCAAGCGTCATAAAGTGAACCGCTCTGTTCTGCTCTGCAGCCGTCAGAGCAGCCCAAGCCTTCGTCTTGCCAGTCTCCGGGTCTCTGAACTCCGCCGTGATCCACTTCTGCATACGGGAGTCGTCGGCTCCGCGCTCCCATCCCCACCGCTTTGCCGCGTCGATGAACGCCTTGCGGCGCTCGATCTCGTTCGAGCCGTAGCTCGGAATCTCGCCGCCGAAAGGGTCGCCTGTGTCTGCCCCAGCCTCTTCCGAAGCTTCTGCCGAGGCTGTAGCTAGCTCTTGGGGCGGCGGCTCCTGGGCTTGTGGCGGCGATTCTGGCGGTTGTGCAGCAGGTTGCAGGATCTCGCCGGTCTCTGGGTCGACAAGGCGGAAGTCGGCCTCGACGGCTCCAGACTCGTCAGCTTCGCCCTGGTCGGAGCCAAACTCCGTGCCTTCGGGATCGCCGACAACAACGATAGACGGCTCCATGTCGACGCCAGGGAACTCGAAATGAAACGCGCTTCGGATCGCGTGTCTCTCCGCCCTGTTCTGCGCCATTTCCGGACCCTTCTTGGCGAGTACCGGATGCCGAGGCGTGTTCCCTTGCCTCGACAATTCCTTGCGCTCGGCGTCAGTGACGGCACCGTATCGCTGGAACTCGGCTATCTGTCCCTTGACGACGCGCTTGACTGTCGCCCTGAAGACTATGTCGTGGGCCTCGTAGCCACAGGCTACCTTCTCGTCGCGGTCAGTCACAGGCACCATGTGTAGGCCAGCATAGTCGCCGGTTTCCTGGGCCTTGCGCCTGAGTCCGTCGATCATCGGGTATGGTGCCCCATGAAAGAGGCAAACCTCGTGCAGGATCGGGTCGAAGCCATAGCTGCGGCAGTATTCCACCAGGAACACGACGTCCGTCTGTGTCAGATTTCGTGGATTGCCGTACTGGTCCAGGGCGAAGCCGAACTGCGCTGAGGCTGTCTTGACTCGTTCCTCCATTTCCTTCGGGTCCAGCTTGGTCAGTGCTACGCTGTCCATCCTCTTACCTCCGAATCGTTTGTCTAACCTATTCTCAATCGGGAGTGGTAGACTTGCGCCGCGCCGGTATTCCTGTGTGAGACTGAGCACGGGCGCAAATCCCTCATGTGTGATGTCCCTGCCACAGCGCACGATGTAGCCCGTGACGCCGTAGGAACCGCCCCAGGCTATCGTCAGCGGGCTGGCACATTCACCGCAGACGTTTCGCTTGACGACCTCTTCGGCCTCAGAAAGGGGCATTGGGTGCATCAGGTTCCGCCTCCTCCGGTGCCTTCTTCGTCTCGACAGTTACGATGGTTTCCTGGTAGATGCGGATGCCTGGAATGTTTCTCATACCGGCCCTCACAACTTTGCCGATCAGAGCCTCATTCAAGATCTTGTACTCGTCAGGCACTTTCGACAGATCCTCAAGTTCCCACTTCCAGATCTTGCGGCCACCCATGGCACCAGATTCCGTTACAGTGCGCTCTGGCCCTGGACTGTGGATGAGTTGCACTGGCTCCGCCGGCGCTCCTGTCAGGCGAGCCTCGGCCTCCGCCGCCTCCTGGCGCAGGCGATTGATGCGTTGCTCCTCCTCACGCCTAGCCTGTTCTGCCTTGAGGTGGGCTGCCACCTTCTCCCGTACCGTCCGATCCGCCTCCTCGATCGGCTCGGACAGAGCCTTGAAGGCGTCGTTGACGGCCTTGACGTGGCCGTTGAGAGGCTTGACGAACTCCTCGCGCTTCTCTTTCAGCCCCTTCTTGACCTGGGCGATGGTGCTGAGCGTGTCTGTCGCCAGCTTCGCCGAGTCGGCCGAGTCAACGACAAGCGACGCCGCGAATGTTCGGAGCTTGAGTGCCTTCTCGTAGAACTCCCGAATGGCGGCGTCGGCGTGCGGATTGAGTTTGACAACGGCGGTGTCTACGAGTGCCGTCTCCTGTGTGTCCTGTTTGCCCTGTGTCATTGCCCTGCTCCTTCCTCCTTGGCAACTCGATTCCCATCCTCATCGCATTCATACAGCGCTCGGCATGCTCGCGCCCGGATTTTGTCGGGCCATTGTGGCTGGCCATCGTAGATGCGTATGTCCTCGATAGCCACTTGGCAGGCTATGAAGTGCGCTGGCTCTCGGTTGAACTGTCGACAGGCTGCTGCGCACCAGCAGAAATGTAGGCCGCTGCCGCACTCGATGTCTGAACGGTCTTCCCAATCCGGTGCCACAACGTCGGTGCCAGGAACATAGCTGACACCGTTCTGGGTCGCATAATTCGCATGAGTAGCTTTGTAGAGCAGTGGTAGGCCATCATGGAATGCGACGTGGTAACGTGCTAGCCATTGCTCCACTGTCTCTGGGCGGGTCGTTAAATCCAATACATTCCCTCGGCACTCCGCCTGCGCTGACCGCCTGACTGCGGCACTATAGCCGGAGGCGTACACACTGGCGTTGCCGGAGGCGTACACACTGGCGTTGCCGGAGGCGTCCACCCTGGCGTTGCCGGAGGCGTCCACCCTGGCGTTGCCGGAGGCGTCCACCCTGGCGTTGCC
>Ga0180437_10001648_pt1 | contig 37838 bp, 30 predicted proteins | sample SS_ome_4_FD_132410 | JGI IMG/M metagenome (GOLD analysis project Ga0180437, IMG submission 132410) | Hypersaline lake sediment archaeal communities from the Salton Sea, California, USA - SS_3_D_1 metaG | ecosystem: Environmental > Aquatic > Non-marine Saline and Alkaline > Hypersaline >...
CACCGCGGACAGATCGGTTATGTCCCCTCCATCGTGCAGCAGTCTGCCCTGGCTGACCCGGCGCAGGCCGCCCACAACGTCCTCCAGCTCGGCCAGTCCGTTGCCGCTCACTCCCGCCACCCCCACGATCTCCCCGGCGTGGACCTTCAGATTCACATGATCTAGAAGGAGACGGTCCTGTCCCCTCTGCTGCAGCACCACATCCTGCAGCTCCAGCACCACCCGGCCCTTTTGCACCGCCTCCCGCTGGAACTGAAAGGTAACGCTCTTGCCCACCATCAGCCGGGACAGCTCCCGTTCGTCCACCTCGGCGGTGTCCCTAACGGCCACGACCTCCCCCTTGCGCATCACCGTGACCCGCTGGCTGATGGCCTTCACCTCTCCCAGCTTGTGGGTGATGATCACGATGGTCTTTCCGATTCCGCGCAGTGTTTCCAGGGTCGCGAACAGCTTGTGGATCTGCTGCTCGGTGAGCACCGAGGTCGGCTCGTCCAGGATTAAAAGTTCCGCCTCCCTGTAGAGGATCTTGATGATCTCCACCAGCTGCATCTGCCCGACGGTGAGCCGGGACACCGGCAGCCTGGGATCGATGGTGAAGCCGTAACGGCGGATCACCTCCTCGACCCCGCGGATAGCCCGCTCCCTGTCGAAGAAGACCCCCCGCCTGCGGGGCTCGATGCCCAGCACCACATTTTCAGCGATCGTGAACTCCGGTATCAGACGGAAGTGCTGGTGAACCATCCCGATTCCCAGGCGGTTGGCGTCCAGGGGGCTGTGAATCCGTACCTCCTCCCCTTTGAGGAGAATGCGCCCGGAGTCCGGCTGCTCCAACCCGTAGAGGATCTTCATCAGGGTGGTTTTCCCAGCGCCGTTCTCACCCACAACGGCGTGGATCTCGTTCTCCCGGACCTCGAAATCCACCTCCTTATTGGCCAGGACGTCGTTCTCCGGGTAGGTTTTGGTGATTCCCCGCATCTGCAGGTATGAAGCTTCGCTCAAATGTCCGTCCCCGATTATGACGATGGTCGAAACTTGCGATATGACATAGGGGTGCGGGAAAGGCACACGCCCCCCCCGCACCCTCTTTTGTAGTAACCTCTGTTTCCCGCACCACCCTCTCCGGGCGGGCCGTACGCTTGTTCAGCGGGATTACAGCTGGGGCGGCTCCAGGTGGAAATCTCCGCTGCGCATCTTTTCCAGCAGGTCGTCCATCTCCGCGCGGATGTCCGCCGGCACATTGTTCGTGTATAGGGGATCCTCATCGGCGAAATCGACGTAGCCGTCCTTGGTGTGCACGATCACGGCTTTGCCGAACTCCAGGGTTCCCTCGACAGCCATCTTGACCCGTTCATAGGCCGCCTGGGTCTGATTGAGCACGGCACAGCCCACGATGGTTCCGGGAGCGGCGTCGTAGTCATTTGCATCCACGTACAGCACGTATTTTCCCCGCTCCTGGCAGGCCTGAATCACGCCCTGGTTGGCCCCACCGGCGATGGTGAGGATCACATCGGCACCGGCGTCGATCATGCTGTTGGCCAGGTCCGCCGCCTTGTTGGCGTCGTACCAGTTGCCGATAACCCGATAGTCCAGGCTAAAACCGGGATTGATCGCCTTTAGTCCCATCTCGAAGCCCGGCTTCATCAGCTTGGTCAGAGCCGGGTATTCCTGGGCCACCACCATACCGGCCTTGAGATCGGGATTGGCACCGCTCATGTCGCTGGTCGACACCAGAGCGCCGAGGTAACCGTCCATGTAGGTCATCTCCATCTGGTTGTACAGCACCGTGGCAAACTGGGGATGGCCGTCCAGATACCCGTCCAGGTTCAGCCACTTCTGATCGGGGAATTTCTCCGCCACGGGCATGCTGATGAAGGGCATGGCCGGATTGGATGTAACGATCAAATCGTACTCCCCGGTTGCGGCCAGAGAGGTCATCTTCTCCTCCCATTCGGCCTGGTTGAAACCCGCTTCGAGAACCTTCACAGAGGCGTTGTCGTACTCGGCGGCCGCCTTTTCCGTACCCTCGACCATCTGCTCGTACAGAGGACTGCCTGCAACAACACCGGGTACGAATACGGCGATATTGAAGGGTTCGGCCCGGGCCGGCGCCGTCTCACTTTCCCCTCCGGCAAAGGCGAGTCCTGGGAGGAGCAAACCGACAAGCAACAAAATGCTCAGGACCGCTTTCGAATTCCTATTCATGGGAATCTCCTTTTTCTCCAGGCTCCGGCCTTGGCTGCCGAATCCGGAGCCCGTATTCTTTAGGACTTCAACGAAGCCTTTTTCCTTCTATTCGATACTGCCAGTACCTCGATACCGCCAACGCCTCGAGACCGGCGATTCCACCGGCCTCAAGCGTAGTAGACCTGCTCCAGGGCGTGTACCGGGCAAACGCTCAGACACAATCCACATCCGACGCAGGCTCGAGGATCGATGTTCGCCTTGCCTTCCGCGACCCGGGCCGCAGCGTACACGCAAACCCGCTGGCAGTTCCCGCAACCGTTGCAGGTTTCCACCAGCACCTTGGGCACAACCGGCTCGGTCACCGCCTGCAAGCCCTTTTGTTTTCGTTCCTCGATCCGTTTCAACGTCAGGCCGCGGATCTGCTCGGGACTCTCGGCGCCCAGATCCTGAAGGAGTCGCTCCAGGTCGTCGATGATCCGGGAGTATCGCTTGACGCCGTTTACGTGTCCGGCGGTGCACACCCCCACCAGGCTCGCTCCGGCCATGAGGTACTGCAGCACATCTTCGGCGGAGCTCACCCCGCCGACACCGACGATGGGAAGATCCACGCTGGCGGCGATCTCCAGGACCATGCGCAGCGTGATCGGCATGATCGCCGGACCGGTCAGCCCCCCTATTCCCCGGGGCCCTCCGAGGGTGGGTTGACCCGTCTTGATGTCGATGGACAGAGCCGGGCCCAGAGCGTCGGAACAGGCGATGCCGTCCGCCCCCGCTTCCTTCACTCCTTCAGCCCACACGGGAACAATGTGGGAAAAGGTTCCGGAGAGCTTGACGATCACCGGGATCTTGACTGCCTGCTTGGTCAACCGGACCGACTCCTTCATCGGCTCCAGATCGGTGAGCTTCGGTTCGGGAAAGTTCATCCCGGGAAACATCGCATTGAGGATCTCCCCCATGTGGGGGCAGTGAGTCGGGACCTCTATCATATCGGCTCCCGCTTGCTCGGCCTTGGCGGCCAGCTCCGCGGCTTGCTCCGGAGTGAAGCCGGCCAGGTTGGCGATCACCAAGGCCTGACCCTCTTTGGCACGCTTGATTCCCTCGCCGAACCAGTACTCTGCGCTCTTGTCGGAACCGAAAACCGAGTTGATCATCCCGGAGCGTACCTTGGTAAAACAGGGCAGCACATCCGTGGCCGGCTGGGAGACGATGGTTTTCGTACACACCCCGGCGACTCCGGAGGATGAAACCTCCTTCATGGTTTCCCCGTCCCGCCCGTGAGCGCCGGCTGCGACGACGATCGGATTTTCAAAATCGAGCCCGCAGTAACGTGTCCTCAGGTCTACAGCCATAGAGCCTTCCTATTTAAGCATCAATTCCGTTTTTTCGCCATAGTTTTTTTGCCTCTTCCCGGCACTTCCGCGCCACCTCCTCCTCATCCACCGTGGTCATCCGCCCCCGATCCACGACCACCCGGCCGTCGACCAGGACGGTTTCCACATCCCTGCCGCGGAAGGTCATGGTGAAGTAGGACATCACCGAGGCGGGAGTGATCGGCGAGGGCGCATCCGGCCGGATCACCAGGATGTCCGCCCGCTTGCCCGCGACCAGACTGCCGATGCGCTCCTGTAATCCCAGAGCGCGGGCTCCGCCTCCCAGGACCAGATCCAGAGCCTGAAAGGGGGGCAGCAGCATGGGATTGGCGTTGTGGGCCTTGTGCAGCAGGTAGGCATAGCGGATGTACTCGGGAGTGTCGAGGGTGAAGAAGCAGTCGTGACCCAGGGAGACGTTGATCCCCCGCTCGAGCATCTCCGGAACCCGGGCCACTCCGTTTCCGCCCAGCGAGTTGGTCATGGGCGTATGGGCCACGTGGACGCCGCTGCGCTGGAAGATCTCCAGATCCTCATCACTCATGTCGATGCAGTGCACGGCCAGCACGTCCTTTCCGAGCACTCCGGTCTCCTCCAAAACCTGGGGAGCGGTTTTTCCGTACTTCTCCACCAGGAAAGCCCTGGGGATCTCGGCCACGTGGATCTGGATGCCGCAGCCGTGTTTATCCGCAAGGCTTCGCGCCGCCCGCAGCGTATCCGGCGAGTTGGTGTAGGCGGTATGAACCCCCAACCGGCCCTGGATGCGCCCCTCCCCCTTGGCCGGATGGGCTTTAAGCAGCCTGAGATTTTCCTCGAAGCCCTCTCGAGCCTTGGCCGGATCCATCTTTTCGAGGATGCTCACCCCGGGTATGCGCTCGGTGACCTCGAAGCCCACCTGGGCCCGGATTCCCACCTCTTCGATGGCTTTGACGCTGTTGCTCAAGGCTCCTGGCAAAGCGTTCGGCCCCTCCACCATCTCGCAAACCGTGGTCGTGCCGCTTTTGAGCATTTTAGAAGCGGCGTAGCGGCTAGCGGCGTAGATCCCCTCCCCCGTAGTGATATCCTCCAGCCACTCCCAGCCCATCTTCTGCAACATGTCCCAGAAGCTCTTCAGCTGAGTGAAATCCACGGGCATGTTGTGGCCGAGCACGTAGGGCATATGGGTGTGGGTGATAACGAAGCCCGGCATCACGATGCAGCCGGAAGCATCGATTCTGCGAGCGTCCGCGTATTTGGCGGCCAGCTCCCCGCTTCCTCCCACTTCCAGAATCTTGTTCCCCGAAACCGCAACGGCTCCGTCGGGAATGATCTGCCCGGACAGCACGTCCTTCTCACAGGTGAGCACCATACCGCCTTTGATCAGAATATCAGCCATGTCTCCTCCTATTGCCATGGTGTGCTCTCCGCCGCCGTACCTCTGTTCCTGCCCTGCAGCGCCGCCAGAAGGTCCTCACGCCGGATCGGCAGGCGGGTGAAGCGGATGCCCGTAGCCGCAGCCACGGCATTGGCGAAGGCCGCAGCGGTTCCCGCAACCGGGGGTTCTCCAACCCCCTTGGCTCCGTACGGGCCGGTGGGATTTGGATCCTCCACGATGATCGTTTCCGTGGGCAGTCGATCCTTTATCGAAGGAACGGCGTAGTCGGCGAAGTTCGCGTTCTGGATGCGTCCCCCTTCGTGTTCGATCCGCTCCAGATGAGCCATTCCGAATCCGATCAGGGCACCCCCCTCGACCTGCCCCTCGACCCCCAGGGGGTTGATCGCCCTGCCCAGATCATGGGCCGCCAGATGCCGCAGCACCTCCACGGCGCCGGTCAGCGTGTCGATTCGCACGTCCATCAGATGGGTCCCGTAGTTGTAGGCGATATAGATGTTGCCCTGATGGGTCTCGTGGTCGAATTGGGCATCCGGAGCCCGGGAGAAGGCCAGATGCATCAGGGGGAATCCCGTCCAATATGCCGCGGTGCACACCTCCTGCAGGGCAATGCGCACCTCCGCGTTGTCTGCGCGCGGAGCGCATGAGGCCAGTACGGCGAAGTTGTCCTGCAGCAGCACTTGCTTCTCTTCGCACTTGAGCATCAGGGAGGCCATCTTTACCAGGGAGGAGCGCACCTCGCCGGCGGCCTTGTACACGGCCATGCCTCCCACGGTAGTGCTGCGGGAAGCCACGGTCGGACCCGAATCGTGAACCGAATCGGTATCCACCTGGCGCACCGTGATCCTGTCCATGGTCACGCCCAGCACCTCGGCCGCGATCTGGGCGAACACGGTGCGGGAGCCCTGGCCCATGTCGGTGAGCCCCACCCCCACCAGTACGCTTCCGTCCTGGCTCGCCTGGACCGAGGCGCCTACCACGTCGATGCCCTCCGCGCCGTTGGATATGCCCTGGAGCAGGCAGGCGCAGCCCCTGCCGTGCAGCCAGCGCCCCTCGGCCGCGTCGCTGCGATCCGCACCCGCCCGGCGAACCGGGTCCCGCCTGTCGGCCGCCTGGTCGGCCACCCGCTCGATGGTCTGCACGAGCCCGACGGACTGCTCGAAAACCTGGCCCGTGGCGTTCTCCTGCCCGGCCCGCAGCGCGTTCTTCCGGCGCAGCTCCAGGGGATCCATACCGAGTTTTGCAGCCAGCTCGTCGATCTGGGACTCCGAGGCGAAGGTTACCTGGGGCACACCGAAACCGCGAAAGGCCCCGCAGTAGGTCTTGTTGGTGTACACCGCGGTGCATTCCACCTGCACGTTCGGCACGTGGTAGGGACCGCCTGCGTGGATCAGCGCCTTCATGGTTACGAAGGGGCTCTCCGATGCGTAGGCCCCGCCGTCCAGATAGATTTTAGCCTCCCGGGCGACGATGGTACCGTCCCTCCGGCTGCCGGTTCGGTAGTGGATACGGGCGGCGTGGCGCAGATTCGAGCCCACCATCGATTCCCCCCGCTGGTGGGCGATCATCACAGGCGCCTGCAGCTTCACCGCGGCCACAGCGGCCAGGCAGCCGATTTCGGTAGCCACATCGTCCTTGCCGCCGAAGGAACCCCCCGTATAGGCCTGAATCACCTTGACCCTGGAGGCGGGCAGGTTTAGGTTGGCCGCGATATGCCCCCGGATATGGAAGGGAGACTGGCAGGAGGCGTACACCGTAACCCGTCCGTCTCCCCCCGGAACCGCCACCACGGTCTCCGGTTCCAGGTAGGCGTGCTCCTGGAAGGAGGTGTGGTAGGTGTTCTCCACCACGACTTCGGCGTCGGCGAATCCCTTCTCCACGTCCCCCTTGATCAGCCGCTTGGAGAAGGTGACGTTCCCCTGCGGGTGGATCTTCCTGCATCCCTCGGCCAAGGCCGCATCCACATCCAGGATAGGCTCCCAGGATTCGATGTCCACCCGAACCGCGGCCGCGGCGCGCCTGGCAGCCTCCCTGCTCTCGGCCACGACCAGGGCCAGGGATTCCCCCTCGTAGCGAACCTCCTCAGAGGCCAGCACTGGCTGATCGAAGGGCGGCAGGATGCCGATGATGTTCGGACCCGGGATGTCCCCGGCGGTGAGGACCGCTCTGACTCCCGGCAGGACTGAAGCGGCGGAGCCGTCGATCGAGCGGATCTTCCCGGCCGCTACCCCCGCCCTGCGGGCCGCGGCGTAGAGCATTCCGGGGAAGCGCAGATCCCCGGCGAATTTGGCCCGCCCGGTAACCAGTTCGGCACCGTCCACCTTGGCCACGCCCCGGCCCACCAGCTTGAGCTTCTCACCGTTCATCGTGGGGTTCTCCTTTCGCGCTGCCCGGCGCGCGCTCGGCGGCTCTCTGCACGGCCTTGACGATCTTCCCGTAGCCGGTGCAGCGGCACAGGTTGCCGCTCAGGGCTTCCTCGATTTCCCGCACGTCCGGATCGGGATTCCGGTCGAGCAGGCTCTTGGCGCTGAGGATCATCCCCGGCGTACAGAAGCCGCACTGCACCGCCCCTTCGGCCAGGAATGCCTCCTGCAGGGGGTGCAGATCCGGGGTATCGCCCTGGTCGCCGCGCCCCCCGGCGCCTTCATCCGCCCCGCTCAGCCCCTCGATGGTGGTGACATGCCGCCCCTGCAGCTTCGCCGCGTAGAGCAGGCAGGAGTTCACGGCCTTCCCGTCCAAGAGGATCGTGCAGGCGCCGCACTCCCCCCGGCCGCAGCCCTCCTTGGTGCCTGTCAGCCCCAGAACATCCCGCAGCAAATCCAGGACGCGCAGGTTCGGTTCGGCCTCGACCCGGGTCTGTTTCCCGTTCAGTTCGAATTCCAGCAGCATCGCACTTCATCCTCCTTGTTTTTCCAGAACCTCGGTCATCACCTCCAAAAACAGGGAGGCCGTGACGCTGCGGCGATAGGCCTGGCTGGTGCGCACATCCGTAATCGGCTGAATCTCCTCCTGTACCGCCCGGGCAGCTGCCTGCAGCAGCGACGGGTCGGGAACGCTTCCCCTCAAGTGCCGCTCCGCCCGCCCGAGACGCAGGGGAATCGGCGCCACCGAGCCGGCGGCGATGCGGATGTCCTGGATCGGAGCGGTCCCGCCCGCTCCGCCGCCCGCGGAATCTGCGCTCTGCTCCTGCTTCAGCCAGACCGCAACATTGACCTGAGAGATCGCCTGGCCGTTTCGTTTGCCGATCATCCGGAAGGCCGAACGGCCCTGCAAGTGGGTTGAGGGGATGAGGATGGACTGGAGTATCTCTCCGGGTTCGAGCACCGTGGCCTTTGGACCGAGAAAGAACTCCTCCGCCGCTACGACCCGGCTGCCCCGGTTGGAACGAAGGGTGAAGCTCCCGGCCAGCACGATGAGAGGCGCCAGGGTGTCCCCGCAGGGAGAGGCATTGCAGAGGTTGCCTCCGATCGTGCCGAGATGGCGAATCTGGGGCGAACCGATGGCTGCCGCTCCCTGCAGCAGGCAGCGGGGTACCGACGCAGGTGCCGGAGGCTTCCCCGGTGCCGCTCGAGCGGTCTCGAGGAGCTCGGCGATGGTAACCGCCGCCCCGATTCGCAAACCCTCCGCCCCGCGCTCTATCCGCCGCAGCTCCTCGGCTGCGCTGATATCGATGAGCAGCGTGGGCTCCAGAGCCCCCTCGGCGATCTGTACGCACAGGTCGGTCCCTCCGGCCAGGAATTTCATCCGCTCTCCCGCCGCCTCAGCGGCTCGAGCAAGAGCTTGGGCCAGGTTTTGAGCCCTCAGGTATTGCACGGCTGTTACCCTCCCTCCATGGCGATGGAGAGGACCAGATTCTCATCCGAATATATGCTCTGATCCTCAGGATCTCGAATTCGTTCCAGAGCGCCTGCCGGGGTCTTTCGGAAAATCAGCAGGCCTCGGGCAACTCGTCCTCCCTCAAGAAGCTTCAGCCCCTTGCCACCGCTCGACTCCTCAAGCGCTCGCAGAGCCTCTGCCACGGTGGGCGTCTTTCCCGGGCAATCGTCCAGCTGAACGATCATGCTCTGCTGTCCGATCTTATGCCGGAACAAAGTCAGGAACTCGAAGCAAAGCTTCACCGGGCCCCCAAACGGGCGTATTCCGGGATATCCAGCTCCTCGAGCTTCTGCGGGGCTGGGAAGCCCTGCTCATCCCAGCCGCGAAGGCGGTAGTACTCGTCGAGCATCCTCTCGAACCGCGCCCTGTCCATTACCGCTGCCTCGGAAGCATCCCCCTGAACCGGCTGGTAGCAGCGATCCGGAAGCCGGTCATCCGCCCGGCCGAGGCCCGCACCGATGTTGAAGAGACGTTCCAGGTTCCAGATCCGCTCTCCGACAGCCAGGAACTCCTCCAGGGAGATCTCCCGGTCTGTCGCCGCCCTCACGAAGCGGGGGTAGATCTCCGGCGGGGTAACGAACTCGTGGAAGCGGCAGCTGACCAGGGTGAAGATGGCGTTGACCCGGTCCTGGATTTCCTTGACCAGGGCCGCCTTGCCCTCGTAGGCATCCATATCGATCTGGCCCGTGATCTCCGCTCCTATCGGTGCTCGCTTGTGGCAGGCTCCGCGGTTCGAGGTGGCAAAGGCCAAGCCGGTGCCCTTCATCCGCCGTGGCATCCAGGCGGCAAAACCGGAGTTCTTGATCTGCATGAACCGATCCATTTCGCCGCCGCAGGCTTCCGCCGCCCCTTTCGGGCCCCGGGCCAGAAGATCGCCGATCCCCTCCCGCTCTCCGATCTTCCGCAGCAACCCCAAGATCGCCCCGGAAGAGCCGAACTTCAAATCCAGTCCGGGTTCCTCGAGCATCCCCGACTCTGCCATCTCCAGAGCCCAGGCCACGGTCACCCCGGTGGTCAGGGTGTCCATCCCGTACTCCTCGCAGATCTGATTGGCCTCGGCAAGTACCACCGGATCGGCGTTCAGCAGATCCGAGCCCAGCGAGTACATGGTCTCGTACTCCGGGCCCCTCAGCCAGGAGCTGCTTCCGTCCGTGCGGGTGAACTTGTGCAGCATGCCGCAGTGCACGGGGCAGCCGTAGCAGGCGACGGCCCGGGTGTAGAACCTGTCGGCGTAGGCGTAGCCGTCGATCTTGGTCGAACCGTCGAAGCTGCCGAAGATATGGTTCCGGGTGGCCAAAGCGCCACGGCCATTGACCAGACCCATACCCGCTCCGGTCCCGACCCGGGAGAACATGCCCACGAGGTTGTACTCCTCCGCGCAGGCGGTCTTGAGCAGCTCCATGTTTTCCCGCACCAGGAGGGCGAACTCCTCGGGACGGGCCACCTCCACGCCCCGGCTTCCCCGAACGGCGATTGCCTTGACGCGCTTGGAACCCAGCACCGCCCCGGCTCCGCCTCTGCCGAAGGTCCGGGTCTCCGAGAAGATCGAGGCCATGGCCACCCCCTTCTCTCCGGCCCGTCCTATGGAGAGGGTGCGCACATCCGGACCGAAGCGTTCCTTCAGATAGCCCTCGGTCTCCGCCGTACCTTTGCCCAGGACGGCCTCGGCGCTGTGGAAACTGACCCGCTCATCCTCGATCACGAGCAGCGTCCACTCGGGTGCGGCTCCCTCGAGGATCAAGCCGTCCAGTCCGGCAAAGCGTATCTCCGCCCCGAGGAATCCCCCGGCGTAGCTGTTGAGGATCGTACCCGTCAACGGGGATTTGGTAACGATGCAGCTCTGCGGGTGCATGGGAGCCGTGGTTCCGGTAAGCGGACCCACCGTCAGAATCAGCTTGTTTTCCGCAGACAGAGGATCGGTCTGCGGCGCCACCTCGTCGACCAGGATCTTGGTACCGTAACCCATCCCCCCCAGATAGCCTTTCAGCTGCTCGGGCACGGCCCAGGGCGCAGCTTTCCCGCCGCTGAGATCGATGCGGATCAGCAGATCCTGCATGCTGCTCCGGCCCATCAGGATCCTCCCTTCCGAGCAAGGGCGCCGGTGGCGCACTCCGGCACGCAGGCCGGCGAGCCGCCGCAGAAGTCGCACTTGTAGGCGACCTCCGAGCCGCCCGGCTCCATCCGGATCGCCCCGTAGGGGCAGGCTTCCACGCAGGCCCGGCAACCCGTACAGGTGTCCCCGTCGATCAGAACCAGGCCCTGCGCATCCCGGGCGATGGCCTCCACAGGACAGGAATCGATGCAGGGCTGACCCGGGCAGTCATCGAAGCGGCAGACCCGGATCTCAGGGATTTCCGGCCACTGCCGTTTGACAGCGATCCGGGCCAGAGAAGGCTGGATCCGGCCGAGCTTTGTCAGGGAACAGGCGGCCAGGCAGCGCAGGCATTCGGTGCACAAATTCCGATCGATGTCAAAACCGATGGGCATAACCCCTCCTCGAGTTAAGGTATCTGGCTCCCCCCGCCCTTGTCCAGACCCCGGCCGGTGCCGGAGGTCGGCCGAAACAACCGCGCGGATTGAGGCGGGCGCAGCGGCCGGCAAACCCGCAGGCCACCGTGCGGCTTAGCGATAGCCGCCCATCAACAGGGACAGAAGGGCCTTCTCCGTGTGCAGGCGGTTCTCCGCCTCGTCGAAGATGATCGAGGCGGGGGAGTTCAGCACCTCATCGGTGATCTCGGTGTTGCGGGAGATAGGCATGCAGTGCATCACCTGCACGTCCTTCCTGGCCTGCTCCACCACCTTCCTGCTCACGCACCACCTGTCTTTGAGCTTGGCCTTGGCCTCCTGGAACTCGGGATCCCCCTGGAAGTGAGTCTCAAGTCCCCTGGCGAATACCTCCGGGGAAACCCAGGAGTAGACGTTGATGAAGTCGGCGTCTTTCACCGCCTCCTCGTAGGAGCGTACGATCTTGACGCTCCCGCCGCTCATGAGCGCCTCCCGATCGGCCAGCTTCTTCATGCCCATATCGGGATCGAAGCCTTCGGGACAGGCAATGACGAGATCGAAACCGAGCTTTCCCGCCATGAGCATGGTAGAGTTTGTCAGCCCCGCAGGCGGGTTGGCCGTGCGGTAGCCCCAGCAGAAGGCCACCTTGGCTCCCTTCACCGGACCTTTCTTCTCCATCATCGTCAGGGCGTCCGCCAGGGCCTGGCAGGGATGCTCCAACGGACAGGAGGCATTGATCACCGGGATATCCGAGTACTCGGCGGCGGATTCCAGCCGTTCCCTCCGGATCGCCCGGTAGGCGATTCCGTCGAGGTAGCGGGAGAGGGTCTTGATGGTATCGTGCCAGTCCTCCTCGGCGGCCTCTCCCACCCAGAGACGGTGCTGATCCAGCCAGAGCATATGACCGCCCAGCTGCATCATGGCGGTCTCGAAGCTCACGCTGGTGCGGGTCGAAGGGGTTTCGAAGATCCCTCCCAGGCTCTTTCCCTCCAGCAGCCGGTGAGCCCGGCCCATCTTCAGATCCCGTTTGAGCTGCCCCGAGACCTCCAGGGTGAACTCGATCTCTTCCCTGGTGAAGTCCGTGATCCCTCGCAAATGTCGTCCTTTCAAATCCTGCATGATAACCTCTCCTTGTTTCGTATTGCTTAACTCAGACCGCTCCCTCGTGGAGGTAGCTCTTCAACTGCTCCACGCTCCACGACGGGTCGATTCCCATGGCCTCCACGGTCCTGCCGATGCTCCAAAAATCCCGGTCCAGTAACCCCTCGGCGATGGTGATGGTCGCATCACTCACCGGCGTAGGCACTTCGAGCATCCTGCCCAGAGAACAATAGGTCACCAATCCGTAGGGGATATCTTCGGTAAGGTGGCGGGTGTCCAGCTTGAAGGGACCTTCGCAGACCTCGAGGAAGGGGGTATGGATGGCATCATAGAGGGGCAGCACATGATCCTCTCCGTGGGGATTCCACTTGACCATGAGGATCTCCTCCTCCAGGGGATACTGCTTCAAACCGAGGGCTTTGCCGATGGCCATTCGCTCCCTGTCGATTCGCTCGATCAGGCGCACAACCCCCGGGGTGTTCTCCCGCTTGCCGAAGAGGTGGAAATCCTCATCCCCCGATTCGATGCGGCCGGCGTTGCAGATCATCGGCGGGGTGTGGGTGATCGCATTGTAGTCCACCAGGATCGTATCCACGGCGTTCTGAGCCCGGCGGATCGAGTACCCCTTGGCTGTAGGGTAGACCTGCTCCACGGTCCCGGCCACGTGATCGATGTCCTTTCCGGGAAAGGTGGCGACGATCAGATTGAACACCCGGTTTTCCAGACGCACCTGATCCTCCCCCTTGCGGGAGGCGCCGTAGGGCAGGGTGTTGCAGTCGGCCAGATAGATCTTCTCCTTCTTCCCCAGCTCCCGCAGCACCTTGGCCCAGCTCAGGGAGGCTCCGCCCTTGCCGAGGTACAGAACCACCTGTCCCTCCTCCAGATGGGGGGCGGCCAGACGGGCGTATTCCTCACACACGAAAAAGGGAACCGGATTCAGAATCACCTGGGCTCCCCGCACGGCCTCGGCTATGTCGTCGGTGACCACCGACACTTTGCCGAACTGGCCCGTGGGTTTGCTGTCGATATCGAGGACTTCGATCCCCCCCTTCTTTTTCACCCCCTCGATCTTCTCCATGTTTCTGCTGAACAGGGCCACCTGGTACCCTGCCAGGGCCATGTCCGCAGCGGCCATGAAGCCGCCGTTTCCCGCTCCCAGTACCGCTACTTTGCGAAGCTCAGCCATTCTTTCTTTCTCCTTTGCTGCGTAGTTCAGCGGTTTTTTTCTCATTCACCTCGAGCCGCTGCCCTTCCAAAACCACGCCGTACACCTCCCGGGCGCTGTCCAGAGAGATGATCTCGTTGCGGGCGTCCAGACGCACCGCTTCGGGATCCCTCTTCCGCGGATCCCCCCATCCTCCTCCTCCGGAAGGATAGCTGGTGTAGGTATCGTCCTTGGCGGCCTGCACGGCCTCCTTGGCTTTGAGCTCCCGTTGTCCTTTTCGGCCCTCATTGATGTAGGCCAGGTTGCAGGAACCGGGACAGCCTCCGAACAGGCCGTAGGGAGGATGCACCTTGCCGTCCCCGAACATCACCAGGGTCGGGTTCTCGTCGTAGAGGCGGATCCTGTAACTGGCTCCGCAGCCGCCGCGGAACTCCCCGGCGCCGCAGGAATCGGTGGTGAACTCGTTGAACTCGGTCAGGTGAGGATAATCCATCTCGTTGGTTTCGATGTTCGGCGCGATCAGACCTCCCAGATCGATACCGTCGCCGATGTAGTGGCGTCCGTCCATGCCGGGCATGCCCCCGGCTCCTCCGAAGCCGTTGAAGCCGAACATCACGTAGAACTCCCGCTTTCGCGGATCGATCCCGGTGATGGTGGGGCCGTTCCAGCGGTTCCAGCCCGCCGGCACTCGCTCCGGCAGCACCTTGGACAGGGCGATCCAGCAGGCCTCCAGGATGGCGCAGGCCGTGTCCAGGGTGCAGGAGGCCACCGGGGCGGGAAAGCGGGGATTGACCACGCAGCCTTCGGGCGCCGTGATATGGATGGGCCGGTACACGCCCTCGTTGTGGGGGATGTCCGGGGTGGTCACCGTGGTGAGGAAGGCCACGTAGACGCAGGTTGCGGTGTTGGCCATGGGAGAGTTGACGAAGCCGGTCACCTGATCGTCGGAGCCGGCGAAATCGACGCGGGCCTCCTCCCCCTTGATGGTGACGGCGACCTTGATGCGGATCGGGTCGTCGGAGAAGCCGTCGGAGTCGAGGAAGCTCTCCCCTTCGTACACCCCGTCGGCCAGGTTGGCGATCTCCAGGCGCATGCGCCGCTCCGCGTAGCGGTGGATCTCTTCAATGGTCCTGCGGGTTTTCTCCACCCCGTACTTGTCCAGCAGCTCGAGGATGCGCCTTTCGGCCACCCGGCAGGAGGCCACCTGGGCCTTGATGTCCACCCACAGGGCGTCGGGCATGCGGGTGTTGATGCGGATCATGTTCACCACGTCCATGATCGGCTTCTCGTCCCGATAGATCCTCAAGGGAGGGATACGGATGCCTTCGTGGAACAGCTCCGTGGCTCCGGGAGCGTAGGAGCCCGGCTCCATGCCTCCCACATCCCCGTGGTGCGCCCGGTTGATGGCCACGAACTGCAGCTCATCCGAGTAGAAGATCGGCTTCATGATTGTCACATCGGGAAGGTGGGTGCCGCCGAGATAGGGGTCGTTGAGCACGAACACATCTCCGGGATGGATATCCTCTCCGAACTCCCGGCTGATCGCCTTGACAGCCTCCATGGCCGAGGCGGTGTGGGAGGGTACTCCGTCGATCTGGGCCACGATGCGGTTGTCCCAATCGCAGATGGCGCAGGAGAAGTCGTGAACCTCGGCAAAGATCGGTGATATCGAGGTGTTTATCATGGTGATGCCCATCTCCTCGTTGATGGTCAACAGGCGGTTGTAGATCACCGACAGGGTGATGGGATCCGCGGCGCCTTCGAACTCCCTCTTGCGTTTTCCGCCCGTGCTCATTTGCTCACCTCCATCACGATGTTGCCGTATTCGTCCGCGGTCATGGTCCAGCCGGGATGCACGATCACCGTGGTGATGCGCTCCTCGATCACAGCCGGCCCTTGGATCACCATGCCCGGCCGAAGACGACTGCGGTCGTGCACCGGCGTGTCTTGATATCCTCCCCGCTCGGCGAAGTACACGGAACGGCTTCCCTTGAGGCTCTCCTTCGCGTCGCGGGACCGGGAGCCCGGAGCCGGCCCGGAGCCCGAAGCGGATGCCCCGGAATCCCCCTCCGGTGCTGAACCCCCCGCCGGCGCGGTACCGCCGGCTTGGAAGCCCGCCTTGTCCACCGCGCCGACAGCGGTAATGCGCAGGTTCATGATCTCCAGGGGACTTTCCGGCGTCGAGTAGGTGTACAGCCGCTCATGGGCCTGGTGAAAGTTTTGGGCGATCGTAGCCAGGTGCTTTTCCTCGATCACGCAGTCGGCTGGAATCTCGATGGTCACCTCGTGGTGCTGCCCCAGGTAGCGGACGTCGAGGAAGCGAAGCAGCCGGGCCCGCTTCCTTTCGACTCCTTCCTGCAGCAGCTCCTGGAGGGATTTGTCTTCGACCTCCCGGATGGTTTTATTGAACTGCCCCAGATCGATACCTGGCATGAAGGCGTTGAAAGTCCGGACGTTGTCCAGCCGGATGTCCGATTCGAGCATTCCCAGGGCGCAGAACACCGAGGCGGCTCGGGGAACGATTACGGTGCCGCAGCCCACCTCTTCGGCGATCTTGCAGGCATGGATCGAGCACGCTCCCCCCGCACTCACCAGGGCGTACTCCCGGGGGTCGTGGCCCCGTTGCACGGAGACGACCTTGGTCGCGTCGGCCATGTTCTGATTGATGATCCGAAAGATCCCGGCGGCCGCCTCGGTCTCATCCATCTCGAGGGGATCGGCGATTTCCCGGATGATCGCCGCCCTGGCTTTTTCCATATCCACGGCCATCTCCCCGCCCAGAAAATAGTCCTTGTTCAGATATCCCAGCAGCAGGTTGGCATCGGTAACCGTGGGTTTGTCTCCGCCCAGGTCGTAGCACACCGGACCCGGATCCGATCCTGCAGAGGCGGGTCCGACCTTGAGCATTCCCCCCTTGTCCAGCCAGGCGATGGAGCCGCCCCCGGCTCCGATGGTGTTGATGTCGATCATCGGCTTGGCGATTCTGTAGCCGGCGATCTCCCCCTCGGTGCTGAGGGTCACCCGGCCGGCGGAAACCAGGGTCACGTCGAATGAGGTGCCCCCCATGTCCATGAGGATCAGATTCTCCCGCTTCAGCAGTCCGGCGAAGAACACAGCCCCGACCGCGCCGGCGGCGGGCCCGGAGAGCAGGGTTGCCGAAGACTGCCGGATCGCCGTCTCGGCGGTCATCACGCCCCCGTTGGAAGCGGTCACGTAGAAGGCCCTTCCCAAACCGTCAGCGCGCAAGCTTTTCTCCAGGTTGGAGAGGTACACGGTGAGCTTGGGTCCAACGTAGGCATTGGCCACCGTTGTGGACATGCGCTCGTACTCCCGGATCTGAGGCAGCACCTCCGAGGAGATGGAAACAAATGCGCCGGGCAGCTCCCGCTCGAGGATGTCCCGGATCTGCTTCTCATGGCTGTCATTGAGGAAGGAGAACAGGGTGCAGACCGCCACAGCCTCCACGCCCTCGCTCTGGAACAGGCGGCAGGCTTCCAGGACGTCCCCCGCTTCCAGGCTCTGCACGGCCTCTCCCCGGTAATCGATGCGCTCTCGGACCGGGCGGCGCAGATAGCGGGGCACTAGGGGCTCGGGCACCGGCAGGTACAGATCCCAGATGTTCTCCTTGTGAGCCCGGCGCATCTCCAGGGTATCCCGGAATCCCGCGGTCAGGATCAGTCCGGTGACGGCCCCGGTGCCGGTGAGCAGGGTATTGGTAGCTACGGTGGTGCCGTGGGCGAAAAAATCGAGCTGGGGCAGAAAGTCCCGGAGACTCAAGGAAAAGCTCCCGGCGGCTTTTTCGATCACGTTGTACAGCCCCACAGACGGATCTTTGGGCGTGGACAGTTCCTTGAAGGTGTGAATCCCTCCCTTTTCGTCGATGACCACGCAGTCAGTGAACGTACCGCCGGTGTCTACCCCGACCCTATACTTCATCTCAAGCCTCCCTCTACAGCAGTATCCTGGCGTCCAGGACCATCGCTCCTCTCTCGAACACCACGATGGGATTGATGTCGATCTCCGCAATAGCCGGATTGTCCTGGACCAAAGCGGCGGTCTTCATCAGGCAGTCGATGACCGCTTCGATGTCTTTCGCCTTTTGGCCCCGGATCCCGCTGAGGAGTTTGTAGCTCTTGGTTTCCTTAACCAGCTCAGCGGCATCAGCCCGGGTTATGGGCAGCACCCTGAAGGCGACATCCTTGATCAGCTCCACGAAGATCCCTCCCAGTCCGAACATGATAGCATGGCCGAACTGCGGATCTTTCACGATTCCGATGATGCACTCCGGACCCGGGGGTGCCTGCTCGCAGAGGAGGAATCCCTCCAGGGAGGAACGCTCCCCTGCGGAATCCACGGCCCGGGACACCTCTTCCCAGGCGCTCTTCAGCGCCTCCTCGCCGCCCAGCCCGGTTCTCACTCCCCCGATCTCGGATTTGTGTACGATGGCCCCCGAGACGACCTTCAAAACTACCGGGTAGCCGATCCGCTTCGCAGCGGCGAACGCCTGCCCGGGTGTCTTCACCAGTTCGTGCCTCGGTACGGGCAGACCGTATTCCGACAACAGGGCGAGGGCTTCCGGTTCGAGGAGGTTTCTCTGCTCTCTGATTCCGCACTCTACGATCTCATGCATTGTGAGACTCTTTGCCCAGCCTGAAGGCTTCCAGATTCGCATCCAGGAATCTCTGCGGTACCCTTCGTTTTATCGCTTCCAGGAGGATCTCTTCGCCAAAGGGAAGAATGCCGCTGCGAAATGCCGCCCCCAGCATGACGATGTTCAGCGCTTTTACCGTCCCCGCCTGCTCGGCCAGACGGTTGCCCGCCACCACCGTTACCGTGGCGCCGAGCTGCTCCAGCGCCGCTTTGATCTCCCGTATCTCCGGATACCTCACCGCTCCGATCTTGACATCCACCGGGGGGATTATCTCATCGTTGAGCACTACGATCCCATCCCGGTCTATGTATTCGACGGCGATTCTCAATCCTTCAAGAGGCTCCAGGGCGATAACCATATCCGCCTGTCCCCTGCTTACCAGGGGACCGTACACCCCCTTGCCGAATCTCACGTGGGAAGCCACCGCACCGCCCCTCATGGCTGCGCCGAAGGTCTCCCCCACCCGTACGTTCACTCGCTCGCCGCCGGGGGATTCGCTCTCGGCCAAAATAGCGGCTTCGGCGAGTATATGGGAAGCGAGGATGCTTCCCTGTCCCCCGACTCCGGCAACGATTATGTCTACACTCATTCTGGAGCTCCTTCGACCGCTATCGCCCCAAAGGAACAAACTTGTACGCAGAGGTTGCAGTCGACACAGTTGATTTCATCGATTTTCGCCTTCTTCTTCTCTTTGTCGAACATGATGGCGGGGCAGCCCAGCTGAACGCACAGGGTACACCCGGTACAGGTCTGCTCATCGACCCGGGTGGCCGCAGTACCCCTCTTGGTTCTGCGCAGGACCTGGAGCATGCATTCGCCGTAGAGCACCACCACCGAGGGTCCTGTGAACCCGAGAGCTTCGGCGATCGCCTGTCTCGATTCCTCCAGCTGATACGCTCCGGCGGCCCGCACCATCTTGACCCCCAGGGATTTTGCTACCGCCGGTATGTCGAACCCGTCGGTTTTGTTGCCCAGGGCGTCCACGCCGGTATTCGGGTTGACCTGATGCCCGGTCATGGCCGTCCAGCGGTTGTCCAGCACGAGGAATGTGATGTCGGCCCGGGAATAGACTGCGTTCACCACCGCCGGGAGGGCGGCGTGGATAAAGGTCGAATCCCCGGCCACGGCTACCACCTTTCCATCCCGGTACCCCGCCTGGGCCTGTCCCTGGGCCATGCCGATCCCGGAGCCCATCACGTAGATCGTATCGAGGATCTCGTATGCGGAACGAAGCGGATGCCGTTTGCTCTGCTCCTCGCTCACATTTATCTTGGAGGCGAAAAGCCCGTACCCGCCCTGCTCGTAGCAGCCGATGTCGCCGTTGATGATATGGACCCCCTTGTGCTCCTTCAACGCCTCTCTCAGGGCCCAGTAGGAACCCAGGTGAGAACACCCGGCGCAGAGGGTCGAGGAGCGGGGCGCGACCAGGGATCTGAGCTCCTTCCGCCTGCCTTCCCGTTTGTCCGGCTCAACAGATACGTGCATGGCCTTGGCGATCGCTTCTGCGGTTTTGTCGGCATTGATCTCCCCGTAGGGCGGCAGAATCCCGTCGTAGCTCTTGCCGTGGATTTTGAGCTGATACCCCTTCTCCTGGGCAAAAGCGCGGACCATGGACTCTAAAACCGGATCCCCCTCCTCGATCACGATGAGGGTTGTGATTTCAGCCAGAAGCTGTGAGACCAGCCGGTCCGGCAGGGGATGAATCATGCCGAGCTTCAGGAAGCTGACCTTGCCGCTGAGGCCCAGCCGCTCCACGGCCTCGAGGGTGTACGATGCGGCTACGCCGCTTGAGAGAATGCCGACCTCGGCTCCCTCGACCGGTTCGAGCCGGTTGTAGGGGCTCGAGTTGGCCGCTTCCCGAGCCTTGGACAGCATCCCGTGCAGCCACCGATGCTTGGACACCGGGCCCGGCGCTCCGTAGACGTTCCAGCGGTAGGGCAGCTTGTAGTGCTTGTTGAAGCCGAGGCTGTTGCGCCTGTCCCTGGCCGGCCCGAAGGTCACATCGCCGCTGGCGTGAGATATCCTGCTTACCGAGCGCACGAACACGGGCAGCTCGAGGGCTTCGGACAGCTCGAAGGCGTCCCGGGTCATATCCTTGGCCTCCTGCTGGTCCATGGGCTCATAGCAGGGAATCTCGGCGTAGGCGGCCAGCGGGCGTGTGTCCTGCTCGGTGGAGGAGTAGTGTGCATCCGGGTCATCCGCCACCACGATAACCATTCCGCCCTTGACGCCCCCGTAGGGAAGGGTCATGAAGGTGTCCATGGCCACGTTCAATCCGGCGTTCTTCATCGCCGTGATCGAGCGGGCGCCTACCTGGGCTGCGCCGGCGGCGACCTCGAAGGCTATCTTCTCATTCGTGCTCCATTCTATGTAGTAGTCCCCTCCACCGTGGGCCTGGATCAGGGCTTCGCCGACCTCGGAGGACGGGGTTCCCGGGTAGGCCGCCATGAGCTGCAGCCCCCCTTCAATAGCCCCGCGGGCGATCGCCTCGTTGCCCATGAGAAGTTCCCTGCATCCGGCCGGCTGATGGAGTTTATACTTTGCCATTACCTCATCCTCGCTGGTTATGATAGTAGTACCTTGAGAGCCGCTACGGCTCTTTCCGGCGTGGGGAATACGGGTGTTCCGCTTCTGTGCAACTTCAACTTCTCCTGCTCTTCGATCTGCCCGCCGCCCAGGTAGGCGACGATGATCTGCTTCTCGGTTTTCTCCCGCAGCTCGTTCACCACTTCGCAGGCGCCCGGAATGGGGTCGCCGAAGATGAGGAGAATCGAATCGATTGATTCATAGCGGATCGCGATATCCGCGGCGATCCGGTAGCGCTCAGCCGTGGCATCTCCTGTCAGATCGAGGGGATTGGCCACCACGCATTGGGGAGGCAGGGCTTCTTTCAATTCCTCCGCCAGCCGCACCGGCAAATCGATGACTTCGATGCCCCCCTGCTCGGCCACGTCCGTGGCGAGTATCCCGCTGCCGCCGCTGGAGGTAACTATGAGAACCCTGTTACCCTTCGGTCTGCCCAAGAAGGCTAGCGCCAGGGAATAGTCGAACAACTCGGTGATGCTCCTCGCCCTGATAATGCCGAGCTGGCGGCTGACGGCCTCGAAGATCTCGTCCCTCCCGGCTATCGAACGCGTGTGGGATTGCACGGCCCTGGCCCCTTTCAGGGTCGTACCCGGCTTCAGCACGACAATCGGTTTCTTCTCCCGGGCGGATCTCACGCTCTCCATGAAGCGCTGTCCGTTTCCTACCCCCTCGATATACAGGGAGATGACCCTGGTGTTCGGATCCTCCTTGAACAGATCGATAAGGTCCGTCTCGTTCACATCCGCTTTGTTGCCCAGAGCCACGAAGCCGGAGATGCCGATCTGGGCTGCTTGAGCCCACATTTCTATGGCCGCCCCCACGGTTCCGCTCTGGGAGATGATCGCCACGGGGCCGCTTTTTGTTACGAGCGGCCAGGAGGCACAGAGGCGGTTGGGGGTGTAGTTGAAACCCTGGCAATTCGGCCCGATGATTCTGGTGCCGTATTCTCGAGCGATCTCTACGATACGCCTCTCCAGTTCGTCGTTTCCCGTCTCTGCGAATCCTCCCGAGATCACCACGACTCCGCTCACCCCTTTTTCCCCCGCCTCCTCCATAACGTCGGGAACGAACTTGGAAGGAACCACTATCACCGCGACATCAACCGGCCCCTCGATGGCCTTCAACGAAGCGTGCGCAGGCAATCCAAGGATTTCCTCGGCCTTGGGATTGACCGGATAGACCCTGCCGGCAAATCCGCCCTCGATTATATTCTTCAAGATGATGTGCCCCGTTTTTTCCGGGTTCGCCGAAGCTCCCACTACTGCGACGGAGCGGGCGTTGAAAAAAGATTCAAGAGGTTTCAATCATTCCCTCCAGGAATGCCACATGGACTGCTGGTCTGACAGCTCTACCTTCAACATGATATAGGCGAACACGGGACCTGTCAATCCCGCGGTCCCGTTTCCCCCTCCTGACAGGCCGCATGGTACCAGCAAGCCCCCGTGGCTGGCAAGATAAAAAAAGGTCGACACAGGCGGCAGTCTGCTAAACTATCATGCTGTCAGTCCAGCAGTCCGCCATTTGAATATTTATTCGGAAGACCTTACGCGCCGGAAAAAAGAAATTGCGACAATTTCCTACCCGGCTGCTGGGATATACAACCTTCGGGCATCAAGGCGCGAAGAAAAACCTGAGGAGGGCTCGCGGATGAGCGCAGACGCATCTAAATCACCCGGCACACAGCTTGCCATCGGAGTTGATGACAAGCTGTCGGTAGGGGAAAATTTCCTCTATGGCCTGCAGCACGTATCATCATCGCCGCCATGATTCCGGCAGTATTCGCCTTCGGGCCGATCATGGTTTGGATAGGACTGTTGATAGTCAGCCTGATTACCATCCTGCTGGTCATCCCCTTCAAGGGCGGAGTAATAGGAAGGCTGCTGCCTTATCTGACCCCGCCGGTGGTGATCGGCCCCCTGTTCATCGTTATGGGTGTGAGCCTGGTCAAGGCAGCCAGCCTCGATCTTATCTTCCCGCCGGGACCCGACGGGGTGATAATCGAGTCGGCAAACGTTATCCTGGCCTCGCCCGTAGTGGTACCGACCCTCATCTCCTTCTTCGTGCCCAAGGGCATCCTGCGCTACTCCTGCGTGCTCTGGGCAATCGCCGCGGCAACGATCGTGGCGGCCATCTGGGGCAAAATCGACTTTGGCCGCGTGGCATCGGCCCCATGGTTCATGGCGCCGCGCTTGTTCACGAGCCTCTTCGCGGGGAACATGGGAAGACCGATAGCGTTCAACTGGAGCTTCATTCCCGCTATCCTCATCCTGTTCATAGCGGAAATCAGCAATGTCACCGACACGGTGGGAACCTATCAAGCCACCTCGAGACTCGTCGGCCAGAAACCGACCACCGAGAGGACAAACAAAGGGCTGTTCGTGGAGACGACATCCTCTCTCATCACCACCCTGTTCGGCAATATCCCCTGCACATCCTTCAGCCAAAACCTCGGCGTGTTGTCTCTGTCCCGGGTAGGAGCCAAGAGCATCATGATCGCCGGCGGTATCACGATGATCGTCGTGGGAGTGGTCTACAAAGTCGCCGTATTCTTCGCGGTGATCCTCTGGGCCATCTACGGCGGAGCGATGTTCGTGCTGCTGGGAATGATCGCCTTCTTGGGAATCCAGATCATCCTCTCTATGGAAATGACGGAGACGAACAAGCCCGGGCAGGTAAAGGGGAAGATCGGAAACACCGACGCCGAGAGCCCTCCCTCGGCCGCTACTCGTCGAAAAGGTCGCTCTTCAGATCCTCGATGTGCTCCCTCATTTTGGTTCGCGCAAGCTCAGCCTTTCCGTCACGGATCGCATTGAAGATCGCCCTGTGCTCTCTGCCGTATCTCTGCAAATTTCCCTCTTTGCCCACGGCTTTGGCCTTGAGAGTCTTCCAGTGGGCCTCTTTCATCATGAGATTGACTCCGGAAAACACCATGAACATGACATCGTTGTGGGAACAGCGTCCTATCATCAGGTGGAACTTTCGGTCTTCTTCCATGTACTCCTCCAAGTACTGTTCCACCTTGGCCGGATCGCTGCGAAGCTTCTCTCCCAGATCGTTGAGCCGATCCACCTGCTTCGCGAGCTTTTTCTTTTCATCCGCGGTCGCCCTCCCGGCGGCCAGCGCGGCCAGACCGGGCTCGATTTCCAGCCGGGACTCGAATACGTCGTAGGGCCGGTGCGCCTTCAACAACTCTTTGAGAAGCTCACCGTCTATCGATGCTTCGGCTCCGTCGGCGCGGATGAAGTTGCCGTGGCCGCTCTTGCTTTCGATAAGTCCCAGCATCTCCAGTGCACTGAGCGCCTCACGTATGCTGGCCCTGCTGGTCCCGAACTCCTGGGCCAGATTCCGCTCCGGCGGTAGTTTGTCTCCCGCCTTGAGCTTGCCCTGAATGATATGGCTTCGAATCTGGCTTACGATCTGCATGTAGTATTTTTGCGATTGCACATGTTCGAACATGGTCACCAATCCTTAAAAAATAAAAGGGACTAATGGCTTGGCCGCTTGGCTATCTTACATGTTATCTCAAGGTTCCGCCGCTGTCAACAAATGCAATCTTGACAAATATAACCTTGACAATGACCGACGAAATGGTAAACAGGCTAGCTGTCAGTCCAGCAGGCCACTGCACCAGTGGAGAAAACAATCGCACCGTCTGCGGGCTGAGGATAAGCACTACGGTTCAAGGAGGCGCAGTGTGGGAGCAAACATCGTAATCATCGTGATCATGGCCGTATATTTCGTGTTCATGATCATCATCGGCTTCTTCTTCAAGAGCCGGGTCAAGAAGTTCGATGACTTCATCCTGGGTGGACGGGGGCTGCCCTGGTTCGTGATCGCCATGACTCTGCTGGCGACCCTGGCCAATGCTCAGCAGACCCTCGGAATCGCCGGTTTCAGCTACTCGACCGGTCTGTCCTTCATGATCTGGTTCTTCATCATCGTCAACATGTTCATCTTTCCGCTGATGAAGCGCCTGGGCACCCGCTACCGGGGAATGAACTTTTCTACGATCGTTGATCTGGCCGAGGAGCGCTATCCGGGCAGCGGCAGGATGTCCGTGCTGATGTCGGTCTTCCAGGTGATGTGGGCTGTGTTCAGCGTTGGGATCTGTCTGTTCGGGGGCGCGGTGCTGATCGAGGCGGTATTCAACGTACCCTGGCTCGTCGGAATCGCCATCAGCGGCACCGTCACCGTCGTGTACTGCATCATGGGCGGGTTGAATGCCGTGGTTTTTACGGACGTGGTGCAGTGGCTGATCATCGTCTTGGGAACGGCGGCCTTCATACAAATTGTTTTCATTAAATACGGAACCTTCTCGGCCTTCTTTTCCAACCTGCTCGGCGCCACCGGTATGAGGGCGGCTGAGGGAAGCGGCCGTTCCCGATACCGTAGTCATCCTGCTGGCTCAGCAGGCCATGCCTCTGGTAGGAGCCGGTTTGTTCATCACCGCCGTCACCGCCGCAGTGATGAGCACCGTCTCGACCTACCTGAACGCCGGATCGGCAATTCTGGTTAAGAATATCTACCGCCGCTTCATAGTTCGCCACAAGAGCGACTCCCACTACCTGCTGATGGCCAGGATCTTCACGGTTGTCATCGTGCTGGCCGCCATGGCATTCGCTCCGATGGTCAACTCCGGAGGCGTGTTCGTCACCGCTCTGACCATCCAGATGGTCATCTGCTCCTCCCTGGCGCCGATGGTCATCCTGAGCACCTATTGGAAGCGGATGACCGAACGGGCCGCCTTCTGGGGCACTCTTGTCAGCGGGGTGGTTACCACTGTCGTGACCATCCGGGTCGGAGGCGGGGGTGCTGCATTCGCCGGGGCGGGACTGTGGGGAATCCCCGTTGTCTTCCTGGGCCTGATCATCTCCGTTGTGCTGTTCGTGATCTTCAGCTTGGCCGAACGCTACGAGGAAGACAAGGTCGGTCCCCAGTTCAGAGCGGTCTTCGCGGGAGAACAAAAAGAGCAACGTGTGGGTAACGCGGATCTGATCGTAGTGGGTTGCATCATCGCACTCGTGCTGGTCATTCTGCTGGTACGGAAGCTCGTCGGCGGACCCTTCTCCGCCTTTCCGCCGCTGTCCGGTGCCTTCGCCTGGCTGACCAACGGTTATTTTCTGGCCGCCGCCCTGGGCGTCACCGTACTGTGCGTCATTATCCTCATCCGCGCATTCAGCTGGATCAGGGAAATCAGAACCGGCAAAACCCAGGAATAGAAACGATTCGTAGCATTGAAAGAAGCCCTGCGGCGGTCCGCCGAAGCGTAAGCAGGGCTTCTTTTTTTATTCCGAACGGCGTATTCTCTGAAAATCAGCGATCCTCTCTCCGGGAAAACCGTTTCTTGAGCAGCGCCGCCCATACCAGCGAGAACACCAGACAGCCGGCGGCAACGGGCAGCCCGATCGACACGATCTTGGGGTCGTCCATAACGTTGCCGATCAAGATCGCCAGAATCAGCACAAAGCCGATGATGGAAAGCACCGGGGTCTTTCTTGTACCCCCTGCGTAGAAGGGGCGGGCCTGATCCGGCTTTTTTGCCCGCAGGATCCACAGATCGATGAAAACCATCAGATAGATCAGGAAAAAGACCAAAGAGGCGATGCTGATCAGCACGAAGGGTGCTCCGACGAACATGGCGATCAGAACGGCGGCGTAGATCGTGAAAAGGGCGACCCAGGGAGTCTGAAACCGGGGATGAAGCCAGGCGAAGGGGCGGGGGAGCATCTTGTCCCGGGCCAAACCGAAGATCAGACGGGAAATCCCGAACATCACCCCTCCGATTGTCGTGAACTCCAAAGCCAGCTGCAGAATCAGGATCCAGTAGAATCCGGGCTGGCCGAACAGCTTGGTGGCGAAGGCGATGTGGGGGGTATAACTCATCAGATCCTCCTCACCCAGGATCCCGAACATCGCCGGGCCGAGAAGAAGCTGGATCAGAAAGATCACGACCAGCCCGGCGATCATGGCCCGGGGCAGGGTCTTCTCCGGTTTCTTCACCTCTTCGGCCAGGGGAGTGGCCATTTCGATACCCACAAAGAACCAGATCGCCACCATGGACAGGCTGACCAGACTGCCGAACTTCAATCCCGAAAACTCGGCCAGCTTGGCATAGTCCACCTGGGCCTTTCCCGCTCCGACGAGCGCCAGGATCCCCATCAGGACGTAGGAGATAATCACCAGAGTCGTAAAGAAACCCTGACCGAAGCCTATGACCCTGGCGCCCAGCAGGTTGAAGACCAGGTAGACGGTCACGAGGATCACCGCCCACAGCAGCGGAGGGATCGCCGGTACCAGCATGCTCAGCATCTCCCCGTCGACCATGGCATTGACGGCCAGGGAAAAGGTGGCGATGAAGTACAGCAGGGTCACCGTGGCGGCGGGCCCCAGCCCGAGGGCCGCCTTGGTATAGGCCTCGATACCGCCGGCTACCGGCATCATCGTGCTCAGCTCCGAGAAAGCCAGCACCACCAGGATCATCACTCCCAGAGCTATGAGCTGGGAGAAGATGATCGGCATTCCCGCCATCCCGAAAATGTTGCCCAGCAGCATGATGGTGCTTCCGCTGATGGCGATGCCGAAGCAGGCCCCGAACACCGGCCAGAATCCGAGAACCTTACGCAGCTTTGTTTCCATATTTCCCCCCTCAAAGATTGAATTTTGGGCAGAATTGTAAGGGGGCTTTCATGCCGCCGTCAAGAAAAAAAACAAATGTTCTTTCGAATCTACTTCTTCTCTACCACGCAAAGGATGTCGCTCTTGGCCACCGAATCTCCCTGCTTGCAGCGCAGCTCCTTGATCACCCCGTCACAGGGGGTCTCGATGTTGTTGTTCATCTTCATGGCTTCGATGATGCACACCGTGTCTCCCGCTCTTACCGCCTCTCCGGCCTGCTTCACGATCTCCACGATCATCCCCGGCATGGGCGCGAGCACGGCCTGCTCTCCCGCACCCAGACCCGGCTGCGCCGCCGGCTTCGTCGCTCCTGCTACAGCCGCGGGGTTCGGGGCAGGCTGCGTTGTCGCTCCTGCCGCAGCGGAGGCGGCTTCCCGGGCGGAAGGGACGGCCGGGGCGGTCATGGGCTTTGTCGCTCCTGCTACAGCCGCCGTTGCCGTCGGAGACCCCGAGCCCGATCCCCTCACCTCCACCTGAAACAGCTCTCCGTTTACGGTTACCTCGAATACCCGGGCGGAACCCGGTGCGGCTGGAACGTTCGGGGTCGAGGGCGCGGCTGCTGCCTCTGCCTGCCGGGGGGCTTGAGCTTTCTCCACCAGCTCACCCGCCAGGGCCTTCTTCACCAGCTCCTGTTCCTGTTCGACTTCGTCCATGGTCTTGGGCCGGGTCTCCTTGGGCGGTTCCTCCAGGCCGTACTTCCACATCAGGAAGCGCTTGCCCGTGACCGGAAACAGCGCATAGATCAGAAGATCGTCGAGATCCCGGGCAAGATCCCCGGCGTGCTTGCGCGCGGTTTCCAGCTCCGGCTCCAGGATCTCACCGGGGCGGCCGGTGATGGGTTTGTCGCCCCGGGGATGATCGGCAATGGCCTTCTTCTGGACCTTCTTGTCGATGGGCCGGGGGGTTTGCCCGTACAAACCGAAGCACAGATCCTTGACCTGCTGGGTGATCCTGGTGAAAGCTTCCCCCTCTTTGTCGAACAGAACGTTGTTTACGGTCTGGATACCCACGATCTGGCTGGTCGGAGTGACCAGCGGCACCTGCCCCAGATCCTTGCGCACCTTGGGAAGGGCGTGAAAAACTTCTTCCAGCTTGTCCAGCTCTCCCATTTCCCGCAGCTGGTTGACCAGGTTCGACAGCATGCCTCCGGGGGTCTGATGGAGGATCACATTGGTGTCGATGATGGCGAAGCGGGTCTGATTGGCGTAGTGCAGGTACTTGGGGATGTGCTTCTCCATCTCGGCTGCGATACTCGCCAGGGCTTCGATATCCAGGCCCGTATCCCGGTTGGTGCCCAGAAGCGTCACCACCAGAGGTTCTACGGCAGGATGGGAGGTGCGGTAGGCGTAGGGAGACATACAGGTGTCTATGATATCCACCCCGGCCTCGATCGCCTTGAGCATGGCCAGGTCGGCCATTCCCGAGGTGAAATGGGAGTGCAGATGAATCGGCACCTTTGTCTGTTTTTTCAGGGCGCTTACCAGATTGTAGGCGTCGTAGGGGGAGATCAGTCCGGCCATGTCCTTGATGCAGATGGAATCCGCTCCCAGCTCCTCCAGGTCCCTGGCCTTTCCCAGGTAGTACTCGAGGTTGTAGACCTCCCCGCCCAGGCGCGGCTCGGTCAGAGTGTAGCAGATCGCTCCCTGAAAATGCATCTTATTTTTCTGGACGATCTTCACGGCGGTCTGGAAGTTGCGGAAGTCGTTCAAGGCGTCGAACACCCGGAAGATGTCGATGCCGTTGTCGCAGGCCCGCTGCACGAAGGCCTCCACCACGTCATCGGGATAGTTACGGTAGCCGACCAGGTTCTGACCACGGAGCAGCATGGAGAAGGGCGTACGCTTTATGTGCTTTTTCAGCGTACGCAGCCGCTGCCAGGGATCTTCGTTCAGGTAGCGGTGGGTCGTGTCAAAGGTGGCTCCACCCCAGACCTCCATCGAATGAAAACCAACCTTGTCCAGTTTCTCGGCTACGGCCAGCATGTCCTCTGTTCGACCGCGGGTCGCGAAGAGGGATTGATGCCCGTCGCGAAGCGAGAGATCCTGTATCTTCACGGGATTCGAGGCCTTCCGCCGCTTCGCCCCGTAGTTGAGTTGTGTCATTTCCAAAACACCGTGTTTATCGATATCCATCATACCCTCCTCGTAAGTGCTCGTCTCTGCATCAAGGCACGCATAGCCATGATCCGCTGCCGCCCGTACAGAGCCCAGGGATCGGCTGCGGATCCGCCGCCGGCGCGGACCCGCTGCGGAGCACCCCGTTGCAGAGTACCCACTTCGGCTGCTGAGGCGTTCTCCGCTTCGATATAGGACAGGGCCGCGGCGATGGCGGCTATTCGCCTGTTGTCGGCCAATTGTGAACCTGCTCCGCCCTTCATCATAGGGGGATGTTGCCGTGCTTCTTCGGAGGGACCGCTTCGCTCTTACCGCTCAGCGCCTCCAGGGCGGAAATCAGCCGGATGCGGGTGTGCGCCGGCTGGATGACCGCATCGATATACCCGCGCTTGGCTGCGATATAGGGATTGTAGAGCAGCTGCTCATACTCATCCATTTTTTCCCGCCGCTTGTTCTCCTTCTCCTCCGCAGCGGCGATTTCCCGGCGATAGATGATGTTCACCGCGCCCTCGGCGCCCATCACGGCGATCTCCGCCGTGGGCCAGGCGAACACCATGTCCGCTCCCAGATGCCTGGAGCACATGGCAATGTAGGCGCCGCCGTAGGCTTTTCGCAGGATGACGGTCAGCTTCGGAACCGTAGCCTCGGAGTAGCTCCACAGCAGCTTGGCTCCGTGTCGGATGATGCCGCCCCATTCCTGGTCCGTGCCCGGCAGATACCCCGGTACGTCGGCCAGGGTCACCAGGGGAATGTTAAAGGCGTCGCAGAAACGGACGAAGCGACTGGCCTTGTCCGATGCGTTGATATCCAGACAGCCGGCCAAAACCTGGGGCTGATTGGCGATGACACCCACCGGGCGGCCGTTCAGACGGATAAAGCCGACCACGACATTCTCGGCGAACAGCTCGTGCACCTCGAGAAAGGCGCCCTCATCCGCGATCGAGCGGATCACCGTCTTGATATCGTAGGCATGTTTGGCGGTGGGGGGAATGACTGTATCGAGGGCGCCGCAGATCCGGTCGGCGCGATCCGTCGGTCGGATGAGGGGAGGATCCTCCATGTTGTTTGCCGGCAGATAGGAGAGCAGCCGGCGGATGCGGGCGAAGGCATCCGCTTCATCCTGGCAGGCGAAATGGGCATTGCCGCTTCTGAGGTTATGGGCAACCGCCCCGCCCAGGTCCTCATGACTGGTCTGCTCACCGGTGACGGCGCGGATCACATCGGGGCCGGTAATGTACATGTAGCTGGTATTGCGGACCATAAAGACCCAATCGGTCATGGCCGGGGAATAAACGGCTCCGCCGGCGCAGGGTCCCATGATGGCCGATATTTGGGGGATTACCCCGGAACAGCGGGCATTTCGGAAAAAGATATCTCCGTACCCGCATAGGGCGTCGATGCCCTCCTGAATCCTGGCACCCCCGGAGTCGTTGAAACCAACCAGGGGGCTTCCGGCCTTCAGGGCAAGGTCCTGGATCTTGCTGATCTTGCGGGCGTGCATCTCTCCAAGGGACCCCCCCCGGCTGGTGAAATCCTGGAAGAAGGAAAACACGCTCCGTCCCTCCACCAGACCGTGGCCGGCTATCACCCCGTCTGCGGGGATGGCGAGTGAGTCCATGCCGAAGTTGACGCTGCGGTGTTCCACAAAGGCATCGATCTCCCGGAAACTGCCGGGGTCGAAGAAACCGTGGACTCGCTCTCTGGCGGTAAGCTTTCCTCTCTGGTGCTGCTTGTCGATCTGCTGTGCACCCCCCAAATCGGCGATCTGCTCCAGCCGCCGCTGGAGTTCCTCAATCTTCTCCCCCGTGCCTGCCATGCTCTCTCCTGTAGTCACACCTTCTGTGCGTGTGTTCCCCTACCGAATGGATTTCATCCACCCTATAGATCGAACCTGGAAGAGTCAAGGTATATCTTTCCCTCAAACACCCCTTGATAATCTTCGATTTCCGGGTACAATAGGCTCCTGTTACGTACGAAAAGAGATCAATTGATAGGAATTGCGGCTGCCAGGCTGCAATAGACATATCATTTTTGATACCTTTCCCAGATAGCAAACGAGGGAACAACCATGAAGACGAGAAGAGTACTGATTCCTGTCCTGGTTATCGCTGTTATCATAGCGGTAGCCGTGGTGGTCTACGTGACCATGAATCCGGTGGACACGACCCTGGAGTTCGAGGTTCGCGACGGGGTGAGCAGGAACTGGGTCTGGGACGCTACCTTCAGCCTCCAGGGCCGGGTGATCCGCTCTCACTTTCAATCCGATCGGGGACCGCTGCCCCAGATCTTCACCCATCTCAAACCCGGGGAGACGACCCTGGAGATAAGCGCCCCCTCCTACGTGGCTCAAAGTATACCCGTGAACCTGAAGCGCGGGGAGAACCGCCTGGAAGAGCCGATCGATCTGATCGGCTATGAGATCCCCGATCTGACCAAGTGGATCATCTTCGAGGATCGGGCAGGCAACGACATCGTCCAGGAGATCCGCCCTGTCAGCTCGGAAGGACCGGCCGTGCTCAATCACCCCTGCCTGGATCTGTGGATCGGAGCGCGGGTCTCCGTGCAGATCTACGACGGCCTGCCCGCCCAGGAGGAGACCGAAGAGGGTTCGGTACGGGGAGAGGAGCTGTACAAAGGCGTCCTGGATTGGGAGTGGGACGCTACACCGGAAACCACCTTCCGCTACAGTGCTTTCATTCCGGGTTCCCAGATCAAAGCCAACTCCGATCCCTACTGGGTAATCGACTACCTGATCGTGGTACCGGATCCCAGAAAGATCAGCCGGGAGGAGGTCGAACAGATCATGGAAAAAGCCTGGGAACTTCCCCCCGAGGCCATCCAAACCTATCTGGAGCCCTACAAGAACGAGGGGAAGTTGACGCCCTACGTGTTCACCTCCTGGAACGTGGAAGGAGCAAGCTGATGATCCAGACCAAGAACCTGACAAAACGGTACGGCAAGTTCACAGCCGTGGATCAAGTGAACCTGAACATCCCCGCCGGAGAGATCTACGGCTTTCTCGGCCCCAACGGAGCCGGGAAAACCTCGACGATCATGATGCTTCTGGGGATCGTGAAGCCCACGACCGGTGAGATCCGGCTGTTCGACGAACCCTACAGTCCCAAGAGGCTCGATCTGCGCCGGCGCATCGGCGTGGTTCCGGAGAAGCACCCCCAAGGGATGTGGACCTGGATGACCGCCGGGGAGTATCTGCAGATGTTCGCCGAGCTGTTCGGCCTGGAAGATTCCGGGAAGCGCATCGACCACTTGCTGGAGAGGGTCGGACTTGCCGAGGTGAAGAACAAGAAGTTTTCCGAGTTCTCCAGGGGCATGGTGCAGAAATTGTCCATAGTGCGAGCGCTTCTGCACGATCCGGACATTCTATTTCTGGACGAACCGATATCCGGCTTGGACCCCTTCGGCGTCAAACAGATCCGGGATCTGATCCTGGAGGAGAACAGGGAGGGACGGACGATCTTCATCTCCTCCCATATCCTCTCGGAGATGGAGAAGGTGTGCCAGCGGGTGGCGATCATCTTCAGCGGGAAACTGATGGCCGAAGACCAGATGAAGAGCCTGCTCACAACCCTGGCCAAGGACAGGGAGATCCACGTTGATCTGGAGGAACTGCCGGCCGACCTTGCCGCCAAAGTCAAGACGTTGGACTTCGTGCAGGATGCGACGGGAGAGGAGAAGACATTGATCGTCAAGGTTCCCAAGACCGGAGACTACCGCAAAGCCCTCAGCAAATACCTGATCGATCAGGATCTGGTTCCTTTGAGCATCCACGAGAAGAGCCTCAGCCTGGAGGAGGCATTCGTCACCATCACCAAGGAAAACATCAACCTCTTTGCAGGAATAGGAGGCGAGAAATGAATCACAGAGCCCACGCCACAACCGTTCTCGCCAAACGGCGAATTGTCGAGACCCTGATCAGTCCGGGTTTTTATGTAGCCCAGACGATCGGCCTGGTGCTGGCCTACTTGCTGGTGGCCGGATTCGTCCGGGCCATAGATTCGAGTGGATTCGACTACGCACTCAATCCCGCCTACGAGCTGATCGGCAGGAGCCTGGTCGGGGCTTTCGGGGCGACCTTCGTGGAGAAACTCTTTTCCGAGGGGCCCTTTCTGTTCACCCTGTATATCGCTTTCTTGCCGGTGCTGCTCTACCTGGCGGTCAGCTCGGTATTCCGCTTCGGCCTGGAGAAGAAGGTCGGTGCCCTGGAGCTGATCACCTACGGACCGGCGGACGGCACCTCCTACTTTCTGGCCGCCCTGATCAAAGACATCCTGATGACCGCCATCTATCTTGTGGTGCTGCTGGTGTTTCTGCTCATAGCGGGCGTCCTGAACAACCTGATCCTGGGCCCGTCCTTCTACTCCAGCCTGATCATCCTCTTCTTCCTGTCCGTCGCGATCTACTCCTACGGCATCTTCGCCTCCTCTCTGACGGACAACTCCGCCTCGGCGATCGCCGTGTTCCTGGGGTTGATCCTCTTCTTCATCGTCATCATGATGGGCTCCTTCACTGTGGTCAGCGGGTATGTGCGAAATCTGGCCAGCGTGTTCGCCTGGATCATCAAGTGGATCTCGCCGCTGTTCTACTGGGATCTGGCCCTGCGGGTCGTCCAGGTGGGCAACTGGGGAATGTACCTCGTCGGAATTGCCCTGCTGCTGGTGCTGTCCGCGGTGGTTCTTCTTATCAGTCATCTTACCATCAAAGCGAGAGGTGTACGATCATGAAAGTTCTGCGAATTGCTGCTGCTGCCCTGCTCCTCCTGCTCTGTACCGGTGTTCTTTTTGCCGATGTCCCGGTGCGGGAGGAACAGTTCATCTATTCAATATTGGCCTTCAACGGCAGGGACTACGCCGGAACCTTCGCCAGGGAGGAGGCGGACACGATCTACCTGGTGGCGGATGTGGACAACTTCATCACGGTGCGGAACGTGTTCGTCTATTTCTGGCCGATTACCCAGGACTGGAAGACCGACACCTCGACCCTCAATGTGCCCTTCGAGGGAACATTGGAGCTGGGCGGCAGGCAGGCCGAGCCGGAGAAGCTGGGCATGACCCCCTATACCTACTACAACATTCGGGGTGAGTACGAGCTGAACTGGAAGGTCGCCAAGGAGGCGGAAGCCGAAGCGGCCTGGCAGCACTACCAGGGCCTGATGGACGCCTACTGGCGGTCGGTCTCGGAGTACTATGAAAAGCGCGCCGCCTACGAGGCGATGCTGAACGAGCTCACGATCACCATCACCCGGATGCGGAATGAGGGAAAGGACGTAACCGCCCTTATCGATGCCTTGAGGGAGCTGAAAGCTCCGCCGGAGCCCCAGTATCCCACCGAATACATAGTTCCCCCGGTGCCCGTGCAGAAGGCCTTCATCCTCAATCTTCCGGTCGGGGAATATCAGATCCGCTTCTTTACAGAGGACGGCCAGATCATGGAAGGATCGGAGCGAAGGATCGTTGCCTTCGAGAAACGCCGGGCCGAAGCGATCGGTTTGGAGGTCATACCCGGGGACAAATGGACCCGGCCGGTGGAATCCAAGACCCCCGCCTCGGTGCTGTACATCGACGGCTCCACCGACCTGTACATCCGGCCTTTCTTTCAGCAGGAGTACAACGACCTTTTCTACGAGAAGATGCGCAAGAACGACGCCAAGGGGAACCCCACCCTGATGAAGTGGGTGCGGATTCAGCAGGTTCCCCGGGCTCGAGTGGAGGTTACCCGCCCTTCTTTAGAAAGCCAGATGGTACTGGAGGAACCCTTCTACGTGGAACAGGTAAAGGGCGCCGCTTTGGGTTATCAGATCGTACCCTTCGATCCCGAAGGCAAGCACAAGGACCGGGAGCCCTCCCTGCAGGCCTTCCACGTCCCCATATCGAAAGATCAGCGGGTCATCCGCCTGCGCGTACAGGACAAGGAAGGGCAGTATCTGCCCTCCAGCCAGCGGCAGATCCGGATTGTCACCCCATCCCGAATCGGCATTGTATCCCTGATACTAGCGGTCCTCCCTCTGGCGGTGATGATCATCGTGATGGCCCGGCGCTCCCGCCGCTATACCAGCTGAGAGCGGCAGCCTACTTCAGCAGGCGTTTGATCCGGGCAATGAGATCCGGGATCTCCACCGGCTTCGGGATGTAGTCATCGGCATCCGTCTGTTTGCCGCTCTGATGGGTATACGCCGTCTGCCTGACGTTAGAGGCCACCGCGGTAAGCATGATGATGGGGATATCCCGGGTTTCCGGAGTGTTTTTCAGGACCTCACAGGCTTCCCAGCCGTCCATTCCCGGCATCATGACGTCCAGCACGATTAGATCGGGTTTGCCCTTCTTCGCCTTTTCCAAGCCGTCCTGGGCGTTTTCAGCCGTGTCCGTGACGTAGCCACTGGACTCGACCATACTTTTCGTGGCCTCTAGAAAGTCAAAATCGTCGTCTACCAGTAGTATCTTTTTTGCCATCAATTTCCTCCGCACAAGCAGTGTACTACCGCTCCATGATAGAGCACAGCCGGGACCGTGGCAAGCATATATCGAGACTGTGTTCTCGATTTTTCCCTGTTTTCCTTCTTCCCTGAACAGCTGCGTGGGGACGCAGCCCTCAAACGCTTAGAGCGCGGCGCAGCTCCGCCAGCCACTTCTCATAAGCTTCCTGATAGGATGCAGCAAGCGGCTTGGAAGGTGTGACCACCCCCACACGCTTCAACCCGGCAAAGGCACTGCCCGTATCGTAGAATCCCGCACCGATCCCGGCCCCACGGGCCGCACCCTGGGAGCCGTCGGTATTGTACAGCTCGACGGCGGCGCCTGAGACCGTGGCGAAGGCTTCAGCAAACAGAGGACTGAGGAACATGTTCGCAGCCCCCGCCCGCACCAGCTCGATGCTCAAGCCCATCCCCTGCATGATCTCGAGGCCGTACTTCAGGGCGAAAACGATCCCCTCCTGGGCAGCCCGCAGCAGATGCGCCCGGGTGTGTCGGTTCAGATCGAGGCCCCGGATCGAGGCACCCGGATTCCGGTTCTCCAGGGTCCGCTCCGCACCGTTTCCGTAGGGCAGAACCACCAGGCTTTCGGCGCCCACCGGCGCCGAAGCGGCCAGATCGTTCATACGATCGTAGGTATCCTCCGCCGCCGGAGCGCCGGGGCGGGCTGTCATCAGGTTGTGCTTGAGCCAGCTGTTGAGGATCCCCGTTCCGTTGACGCAGAGCAGGGTACCGTATCGAGGCGCGCCTTGCGCATGGTTTACGTGCACAAACGTGTTGACCCGGGAGGCGGGGTCATAAACAACTCGATCCCCCACCCCGTACACCACGCCGGAGGTCCCGGCCGTGGCCGCCACCTCACCGGGATGCAGCACGTTGAGGGACAGAGCGTTGTTGGGCTGATCCCCCCCGCGGTAGGAGACCGGGATCCCCGCTTTCAGGCCAAGACGATCGGCAGACTCACGGCTGAGCTCTCCCTGCAGCGCGAAGTTCGCTACCGTCGGAGGTATCATCGTCCGGGGAACCCCGTAGTGTTCGAGAAGAAATGTAGCCTCTCCCCCTTTCGCGAAATCCCAGAGGATCCCCTCCGAGATCCCCGAGGGCGTGGTGTTCAGAGTTCCGGTCAGGCGGTAGGCGATGTAATCCCCGGGAAGCGCTATGCTGTCGATCTTTGCGAAAATCTCCGGCTCGTTTTCCCGCACCCAGGCCAGCTTGGAAGCCGTAAAGTTACCCGGCGAGTTCAGGAGGCTCTCCAGGCAGCGCTGGGGACCGAGATCCGTGAAAGCCCTGTCCCCGATCTCCACAGCCCGGCTGTCGCACCAGATGATGGCCGGGCGCAGCACCCGCCCGTTTCGGTCCAGGCAAACCAGCCCGTGCATCTGGTAAGAGATGCCGACGGCCTGAACGTCCCTGAGATCGGCCCCGGTGGAGGCGATCTGAGCGGTTGCCTTCTCCAGATGCTGCCACCACACCTCCGGATCCTGCTCGGCCCATCCGGGCCGGGGCGCCTGGATCTCCAGTTCCCGGTCCGGGGAGGTCGCAGACGCTTCAACCCTTCCCGATTCTATAGATAGCACGCTCGCCTTGATCGAGGAGCTTCCCACATCGTAGCCCAACAGATACCGGCCCATCAGCCACCTCCCTTCAGGTATGCACGATGATCCGCTTCGACGGCAAGCATACTATAGGCTGCCCCGCCCCGTTCCTTCAATCCCCGGGACAGCATCCGAGCCGGGAACTGGTCTCCAGCATGAG
>Ga0180437_10001649_pt1 | contig 37828 bp, 24 predicted proteins | sample SS_ome_4_FD_132410 | JGI IMG/M metagenome (GOLD analysis project Ga0180437, IMG submission 132410) | Hypersaline lake sediment archaeal communities from the Salton Sea, California, USA - SS_3_D_1 metaG | ecosystem: Environmental > Aquatic > Non-marine Saline and Alkaline > Hypersaline >...
AGCGACAGTCCGCTGTCGGCCGGGTCGACCAGCGAGATGCCGCTGTCGCCGCCGATGGTGATGTCGCTTCCGGTTCCGCTGCCGCCCAGAACCAGGTCGTCGTCGTCGAGGTCCTTGCCGGTCAGGTCGATGGTCGAGCCGCCGCTTTCGGCGGACTCGCCAAGCTGGCTGTCCTCGAGGCTGACGTCCTCCTCGAGCGTCAGATCGAGCTCGTCCAGACCGGAGCCCGACCCTTCGCCGCCGGAGTCCTCGGCGCCCAGCTCGACGCCGCTGCTGGCGGCGAGCTGCAGATCGCTGTCGGCGGGGCTGCTGCGGTCCTTGTCGCCGCCGATGACGCTTCCGGAGAGCCCGGCGTCGGAAGCGCCCAGCTCGACCTCGCTCAGGAGCACGTCGCCGTCGTCGTCGGCCGCTTCGTCGCCGCCGCTGCGCCGAGCGGCCAGCTCGTCGACCTCTTCGACTTTGAACTTCCAGTTCGCCCCGTCGCGGTAGCCGTGCAGCTCGTTGCGCTGGTGCATGGCGGTGACGTCGGCGGGAGCGACGCCGAGCACCTTGGCGGCCTCTTCGGCCGAATAGTACTTTTGGGCCATGGTGACCTCCCGGTCCCTCTGCCGGAGACCGTTCGTTTCCCGGTCGGGGGTTGCGGGCCGCCCCGGCCGGGAATAAGCAACCACTTACCTCGACTCCAGCAGCGCCTGGATTTCTCGCGGCAACGGGGTCTCGCAGTTGAGGTACGTCATCTGCAAGTCCCAGTGCACGTTGCGAACGCTGCGGAGCCCGATCTTGCCTGTGGCCGTCTCGATGTGATAAACGCCGATCACTCGCAACCGCGGGTCGATCACCGTGATCAGTTGCCCCGTCTCGTCGGCCGGGCCGGGCAAGGCCAGCATGGGGCCATCGGCCGGGCCCGGATACTCCCGGGGCAACTGCGCAAAGACCTCGCCGCGGTCGTCCAGCGCACAGTTGGCCGCCAGGGCCAACCCTGCGCCTACCAGGGCCGCCAGCACCGCGCTCCTCATGGTAACCCCTTGGGATTAGGAGGTTTGGGAAGCCGGGGCCCACTTCTCCATTGTAAAAGCCCCGGCTTCCATTGCAAGCCAGTAACACGGCCGGAAGAGTGTCGAGAAGAGCCGGGCGGCGAGTTTATCGGCCTCTCGCCCCTGTCGCAAGGGCAGGTTCGTCGCGGCACGGCCACAAATACCCCTGCTGGGGGGGTGCTGGGGGTGGCGCGGTAGCGAAAGTCGCCAAGACTTTCGATGGGCCGGGACCGGCCGAGACTCTTGGCGAGTCTCGCTACCCGATATCTAGTCAAGACCTGACCCCAATCCGGCGCTTTCCGCCGGTCGCCATCCCCCCTAGAATACCCGGATGGAATCCGAAGCGTCCAACAGCACGATCGGGCTGCTCCTGAGCGGTGGGCTGGATAGCTGCATCCTCCTGGGCCATCTGCTGGGGCAGGGCCGGACCGTGCAGCCCTTCTACGTTCGCTGCCGCCTGGCGTGGGAGGACGACGAGCTGGCCGCGGTCCGCCGGTTCCTCCGGGCGGTGGGCCGTGCTGGGCTCCGCGAGCTGGTCGAGCTGGAACTGCCCCTGGAGGACGTGTACGGGGAGCACTGGAGCATCACCGGGCGCGACGTGCCGGGCGCCGCGACGCCCGACCAGGCGGTCTACCTGCCGGGGCGCAACGCCCTGCTGACGATCAAGCCGGCGCTGTGGTGCCGCCGGGAAGGGATCGAGGAGTTGGCCCTGGCCGTGCTCCGCTCGAATCCGTTTCCCGACGCCACCGAGGAGTTCTTCAGCCGGTTCGAGTCGGCGTTGGGGTGTGCCACGGCCGGGCAGATCCGGATCGTGCGGCCCTTCGCCGGCCTGGGAAAACGGGAGGTGATGCAACGCGGGCGCGGGCTGCCGCTCGAGCTGACGTTTTCGTGCATCGCCCCGGTCGACGGGCGGCACTGCGGGGCGTGCAACAAGTGCGCCGAGCGCCAGGCGGCCTTCCGCTCGGTCCGGCTGGCCGACCCGACGCCGTATGCCACGCCGGCCATCGCCGGGGATGGGGCGGCGGCGGTGAAATGACCCGAAAGGCAGCGACAATCGCACCGCGGGCTTCCGCCCGCGGCTACTAGCCACACTTCACTTCAAGTGCCGACTCCCCACTCCCCACTTCCCACTTCTCACTCGCCATGTTCCGCGTTACCCGAGAGATCGAGTTCTGCTACGGCCACCGCCTCTTGGAGTACGAGGGGAAGTGCCGGCACCTGCATGGTCACAACGCCAAGGCGGAGGTGGTGCTCGACGGCGACCGGCTGGACGAGCGCGGGATGTTGCTCGACTTTGGCGAGATCAAGCGGGTGGTGAGTCGATGGGTCGACGAGACCCTGGACCACCGGATGGTCCTGCGCCGCGACGATCCGGCCGTGTCGGCGCTGCGCGAGCTGGGCGAGCCGCTGGTGCTGCTTTCCGTTAACCCCACGGCCGAGAACCTGGCCAAGCTGATCTTCGAGTATGCGTCGGTCCAAGGGTTTCCGGTCGCCGAGGTGCGGCTGTGGGAGACGCCGCGGTGCTGCGCGGCGTATTGCCCCGACGGGCCGGACGACCCTATAATCGAAGCGACTTTCCTCAGCGCGGCGCCGTCGGGGCGTGCCGCGGGTTCGCAACAGGAGAACGAGCCATGAAACCTTGGGCGATTGGAGTGCTGGTGGCGTGTGCCGCGGTGGCGGTGGTGCTGGTCTGCGAGCGGCCGGCGGAGGCGCGGATCCACATCCACATAGGGGCGCACTTGCCGGGCTATTACTACCCGTACTACGGCCCATACGCCGTGCGGTATCCGGCCCGGTACGTGGCGCCGCCGGTGATCTACGGTCCGCCGGTGCGGGTCTATGCCTATCCGCCGGCGGTCTACGGCCCGCCGGCCTACGTGCCGCTGCCCCCCCCGCCACCGCTGCCCTGCCCTCACTACCGAGTCTGGGAGCGGTAGGGCGAATCGCCGCACCGCAGGACGGACCTCCGGTCCGTCTGCTTCCTGTGAGACGGACCGGAGGTCCGTCCTACGGAATTGGCGACCTGAAGTGCGGTCGGCCGGGCCGCCAAGAAAAACAACAGTCCGGCGGCCCATGTTGGGTGGCGCCGGACTGTCTCCCCCCCTGGGAACTACTTCTGCTTCGGGCATCCCTGCCCGATACGGGCATCCCAGCCGTTTTATCGGAGCAAACGGGCCTCCGGCTTTGGCAAACTTTCGCGGTTGGTGCGATTCTGTGGGCCCGCTGCGGGGGCTGCTGCGGTGATGGCCCGATGGCTCGAACTGCTCACCGCTTTCCTCCGTAGAACGGGCATCTTGCCCGCCCTTCCCCCTCCCCCTGGGCTTTTCGCGGTCTACCCCTCGTTCCCAAGCTGGAGCTTGGGAACGAGGGTGTTCGCGGTTTCGGCTCAAAAACTTGGCCGATTGGGCCGATTTTGAGGATTACGCGGACTTGATGGGCCGGCCACGCCCGGATGCCCGGCCGGCCCCCTGCCCACCCGACCCACGCAAGGAAGCACACCGTGACCAGATCCGGCGATTTCGGCCAGGCGGCCGCCCGCTCGCCCCTGCTTTGGGGTGGTGCCGCGGCCCTGGGGTTCTACGGCCTCGTCCATTCCCAGGTGCTCGACCACGGACTGGTGACCCGCTACTGTGCGAGCCACCCGGTCGAATACATCACCACGACGATGTTCTTCATCGGGCTGGCGGCCCTGTTGATCCGCTGGCTGGAGACTGTCGTGCAGGGCTCGCGCCTCTCCGAGCCGCTGCTGGGCCGCATCCCGTCGGGCGGCCAGCCGGTCGGCGACTGCGAGGAGCTGCTGGCGAGCCTCGATCGGCTCCCCGGCTCGCGCCAGCAGGACTACCTGGTCCGCCGGGTGCGCGACGCCCTGGATTTCGTGCGCCGCTGGGGTTCGCCCGAGAACCTCGACGAGCAGCTCCGCTACCTGGCCGACCAGGACGCCGCGCAGCTCCATGCCCGATACGCCCTCGTCCGTGTGATCATCTGGGCGATCCCCATGCTGGGATTTCTGGGAACGGTGATCGGGTTGACCATGGCCATTGCCAACCTGGACGTCAAGGTGCTCGAAGAGTCGTCGTTCGAGGTCGTAAGCGGCCTGGCCGTGGCCTTCGACACGACCGCCCTGGCGTTGGCCCTTTCCTTGTTGTTGATGTTCGCCCAGTTCCTGACCGACCGGCGCGAGAGCGCCCTGCTGGGGGAGGTCGACGAGCAGGCGGCGGCCGAGCTGGAGGGCCGCTTCGAGCACGTCGCCCCCACGCCCGACGGCCAGCTCACCGCGGTGCGGCGCATGGCCGAGACCGTGGTCGAGGCGGCCGAGCAGCTCGTCCACGGCCAGGCCGAGCTGTGGCAGCAGTCGCTCGACGCCGCGGCCGGACGCTGGGCCGAGATGGCGCGAAGCTCGGGCGAGCAGCTCGAGCGGGCCCTCGCCGGGGCGCTGACCGAGGGGCTCCTCGCCCACGCCGGCCAGCTCGCCGCCGCCGAGAAGGAAGCGGCCGATAGGGCCATTGCCCGGTGGGACAGCCTCCAGCGATCCCAGGCTCAACAGATCGAGGCGCTCCGCGGGCTGCAATCGGCCATGGTGCAACAAGGCGACGTGCTCGCCCGGGCGGTCGAGGCCAGCGGCCAGGTCGCCCGGCTCCAGGACGCATTGAACCGCAACCTCGCCGCGCTAGCGGGGGCCAAGAACTTCGAGCAGACCGTGATGAGCCTGGCGGCGGCCATCCATCTGCTCAACGCGCGGCTGGCCGACGGCCCGGGCCGGGAGCCGGCCGTGGACATCGAGTCGCCGACCCGTTCCCCGAAGGCCGCATGAAGCGCTACCGGCCAGCCCGACGTCGGCCCGGGTCGCCCGCTTCTCAGGGCGTTTCCCTGTTCCCCTTTCTGGCCGTGCTGTTGTGTACGATGGGGGCGCTCGTCCTGCTGCTAGTGGTCGTTGCCCGGCACGCCCGGGCCCAGGCCGAGCGGGAAGCCGCGGCTGCTGCCGCCGAAGCCCGCGAGCAAACCAACAAGGACGACGAAACGCTCGCCGATCTCGAGGCCGCCCGCGAGCTGGTCCTCTACCGGATTGAAAAGCTCACCGAGTCGCGCGAGCTGGCCGAGAGCGAGCTGGCCGACGCCCGGCTCCGGCTGGGCCACCTCGAGGACCACGCCCGCCGGCTCCGCGACCAGCTCACCCATCTGCAAATGGTCCTGGCCGAGCTGCAAGGGGCCGGACCGGAGACCGGCCGGCAGCGGGTGTTCCTGGAGACGGAGCTCGCCCGGGTCACCGGCGAGCTGGCCGAGGCCGAGCGGCGCCTGGCCGAGGCCCGGCAGGAGGCCGCCCGGCGCAAGCGGTCCTACGCCGTGGTGCCCTACCGGGGCCCGAACGAGACGCTTCGCCGGCCCGTTTACCTCGAGTGCCGCCCCGACGCGGTCGTGCTCATGCCCGAGGGGGTTGAGCTGCGCGGCGACGACTTCGACGGCCCGATAGGGCCGGGCAATCCCCTGGCGGCCATGCTCCGCGCAGTCCGGGAGTACTTGCTCACTCGCGGCGGCTTGGCCCCCGCCCAACAGGCCGAGCCGTACCCGTTGCTGCTGGTCCGGCCCGGGGGCGTCGGCGCGTATTACGCGGCGCGCATGGCGATGAAATCCTGGGCCTCGGACTTCGGCTACGAGCTGGTCGGCGAGGACTGGGAGCTGAGCTACCCGCCGCCCGACCCGGAGCTGGCCCGGGCGGCCAACGAGGCGATCGAGCGGGCGAGGACGCTTCAAGAGCGCCTGGCCGCGGCCGCCCCGCGCCACTACAGCAGCGGGCGGCGGCGCGCCTTGACCTACCGGGCGGCGCCGACCCGCGGCGGCGTGGTTCCCGACGGCGGGTTCGTCGAGGACGAATCTGCGTTCCGGGCGCGGGAGCCGTCGCCGTCGTCTTCGGGGAGTGGCTTTAGTCGTGAAGAACCAGCAGAGGCCGGATCATCGGCGCCCGGCTTGGCAGCCCCGGGGCATTCCTCCGGGGCGCCGCCGGCGCCGCTGCCCCCTGGCGTTGGGCCCGAAAAGGGCCGCGGCCCCGGCGGCGCGGCGCCGCGCCCGGGCGAGTGGAACCCCGCAAGCGCATCGCCAGATGGCCGCGCCGGCGGAAGCGAAACGTCCGAAGTCCGGAGCCTCGCCGACGCGCGGGGGCATGAATGGGCCCTGCGCAACGCGGGCCGGGGCTCGATGCCCGTCGCCCGGTCGATCCGCGTCGATTGCCACCCCGACCGCCTGGTGGTGGTGCCCGAGGCTGGCTACGGCGAGCCCGAGACCGTCCCCCTGCCCCGCCGCACCGCCGACTCGGTCGACGAGCTGGTCTCGGCCGTGTGGGAAGTGATCGACCGCTGGGGCATCGCCGGCCGGGGCATGTACTGGCGCCCCGTCCTGTCCTTCCGCGTAGCACCCGAGGCAGAGCAGCGATTTCGAGATCTGCAAGTGCTGTTGGACGGAAGCGGGTTGGACGTAGAACGAGAATGATCAAGCTGCATTCGGTGCTCGAGGTTCATCATTCATCATTCACCATTCATCATTCTTAACCAGCCGCCTCCCCATGCCTCGTCGCCCCGCCCAAGACGAAACGCCCGGCCACGATTCCTTCCTGGACATCGTGGCCAACATCGTGGGGATCCTGATCATCCTGGTGCTGGTGGTCGGCGTGCGGGTGAAGAACGCGCCGGTCACTTTGGCGATTCCCGAGACCGCTGACGAGACGCCCCAGCAAGCAGCCGATCTCAAGCGGCACACGGCCACGGAGGCGGCGCTGCGCAAGGACGTGCTGGCGGCCCACGGGGAGATCCGACGGCTCGCCGAACAAGCCGAGGCCTACGCCGGGGCCCGCAACGCGCTGGCCACCATGGTGGCCGCGGCCGAAGCGGAGATCGACGCCCGCCGGGCAAAGCTCGGCGACGAGGCGCGGCAGGAGTTCGACCTGAAGCGGCGCCTGGCCGAGTCGCAGGTGCAGCTCGCGGCGGTCGAGCAGCAGCGGGCCCAAATCGAGACGGCCCGGGAATCGCCCGTGGTGATCGAAAACCACCCCACGCCGATAAGCCGCACCGTGGACGGAAACGAGGCCCATTTCCAGCTTCTCGGCGGGCGCATCGCCTGGGTCCCCTTGACGCGCCTGGTCGACGAGCTGAAGGCCCGCGCCAAGCGGCAAACCCACCGGCTCCAATTCGACTCGGAGTTCACCGAGACGATCGGGCCGGTCGACCGGTTCCGGCTCCGCTACACGCTGGTGCGCAAGGAGATCACGCCCGAGATGGCCATGGAGCTGGGCTACGGCGGCTACGTGGTGAGCCTGGCTCGGTTCGACCTGCTGCCGCTCTCCGGCGAGCTGGGCGAGCCGGTCGACGAGGCCCTGGCCGCCGGTTCCGAGTTCCGCCGTCGCTTGGCCGGGCTGCGCCCCGGGCGCACCACCGTGACCGTCTGGGTCTACCCCGACGGCTTCGCCGCGTTCCGCCGGGTGCGCGACGAGCTGTACCGCCTCGGCTTCAGCGTGGCCGCACGCCCGCTGGTCGAAGGCGACCTGATCGGCGGCTCGCCGGAGGGGACGAAGTCGGCGGCCCAGTAGGTCCCGCTTGCCGAGCGGGACCGAGAGGCGTCACCCCCGCTTCTTCTTCGGAATCGCCTTGAACACCCCGCGCACCGTCGGCTGCGATGCCTTCAGCTCCATCCAGCCGTCGAAGGTGCGGATGTGGACGTTGCCCTCGAGCACCTCGGCGATCCTCTCGGGCGCCAACTGCCGGATGATCTGGTCCGTGCTGTCGGAGACCAGCAGGACCTGGGCCAAGAGCGCCAGCTCCGGCGTCATCCGCAGCCAGATCAAGAGCGGAAACTCCGAAGGCTGCTCGAGCGAAGGCAGGTCGGGTTCGGCCGCGTCCCCGGGCCCCAGCGTGACCACGACGTGCCGCTCGTCGCTCGAAATCCGGTAGACCCACGCCTCCGAATCGGGAAACGCCGCGCGCACCGCCTTCTCCAGGACGTTGACCCGTGTTAAGTCCGAGAAGAACGACTCCTTCACCTCTTCCAGCTTTCCGGCGACGAAGTCTCGGGTGAAGGCGTCCACTTCGCGGTTGATCTTCGGTTCGGCCTCGTCGAGCTTTCGCCGGGCGATGCGCCGCACCAGAAGACCCAGCGGCCCGCGGCGCCGCGAGCAAATGCGCTCGAGCCGGGTGCGTCCCCGGGCCTCGACGCTCGGCTCGCCCTCGAAGAACCGTTTGCCGTCGTACGTGATCCGCTGCGACGACGTGAAGGGCGTAGTGCTCCGCGCGTAGGCCACCGCCGGCCCGGAATCGAGCTTAAGCCGGGTCGATGCCTCGCCGATCAGACGCACCGTGAAGACCGGGTGCTCGCCCGAGGTGTCCAACTTCATGTCCGCCTTGCCGGTGGCCACCGCGTCCGCGTTGATGCGAACGCCCTCGGCCGTGCGGTCTTCGCTCAGCGTGTAGTAGACGTCTTCGGTCACCAGCACCTTGAACAGCTCGTGCGTGAGCCGGATCACCACCACGGGCTGGGGCTTCGCGGGCGGCTTGGCATCGGCACCTTCGTCGGCTCGGGCCGCGGCGGGCAGCCCGCTCAGGGCCAGGCAAGCGCAGAGCAGCGTGAGATGCAATCGGGGACGCGAGGACATGATGCGGCTCCAAAACAACGGTGCGTGACTCGGCAATCAGCGGTGACGCGACGGGCAGGCTCGTGCGCAGGTGGGCAAACGGATGGCGGGTCCGTTTCAGTATAATCCCGGCGGCAGGGAAGGCAACAAACGAAAAAGGGGACCAGGTTCATTTTATGCGAAGCACCCTGCGGGCCGTTCCGACAAAATGAACCTGGTCCCTTTTTCGTTCTATGCCCCCTCAGAGAGCGTGGCCGCGATCCCCCGCTCGACCGCCCCGCAGATCCGGTCCAGCTCCTCGATCGAAACGGCCAGCGGCGGCATGATCACGATCACGTTGCCCAGCGGGCGGAGCCAGACGCCCTCGATCTTGGCGTGGTCGCAGACGCGCTGGCCGCGCCGCTCGGCCCAGGGAAAGGGTTCCCGGGTCGCTTCGTCGCGCACCAGCTCGACCCCGGCGATCAGGCCGCACTGGCGCACGTGGCCGACGTGCGGCAGCACGGCGATCCGTTCGAGGTGTCTTCCAAGCCGGGCAATCTTCAGCGGCAGCTTTTCGAGCGTCTGCTCTTCGTCGAACACGTCGAGGCTGGCCAGGGCCACGGCCGCGCCCAGCGGGTTGCCGCCGTAGGTGTGGCCGTGAAAGAAGGTCTTGCTCTCGGCGTAGTCGCCCAGGAAGGCGCGGTAGATCTCGCCGGTCGCCAGCGTGGCGCCCATCGGGAGGTAGCCGCCCGTTAGGCCCTTGGCGAGGCACAACAGGTCGGGCGAGACGCCCTCGTGCTCGCAGGCGAACATCCGCCCGGTGCGCCCGAAGCCGACGGCCACCTCGTCGGCGATCAAGAGTACGTCGTACTTTCGCGTCAGCTCGCGCACGCCCCGCAGGTAGCCCCGCGGGTGGACGATCATGCCGGCCGCCCCCTGGACCAAGGGCTCGATCACCACGGCGGCGATCCGCTGGTGGTGCTCGGCCAAAACCCGCTCCATCTCGCCGAGGTAGTGCTCAAGCCAATTCTCGGCGGTCACATCCGGCGGCGTGCGATACGGGTCGGGCACCGGCACGCGGATCGTCTCGAACAGCAGCGGCCCGAACATGGCATGGAACCGCTCGACCCCGCCGACGCTGACGCTCCCCAATGTGTCGCCGTGGTATGCTTCGCCGAGGGCGACGTAACAGGTTTTCTCCGGCTTCGGGTCGGGCCGCTGCCGCCAGTATTGCAGGGCCATCTTGATCGCCACCTCGACGGCCGTGGCCCCGTCGTCGGAAAAGAAGACGTGCTCAAGCCCCGCCGGCGCCAGCTCGACCAGGCGCCGGGCCAGCTTGATCGTCGTCGGGTTCGACGCCCCCAGGTTCGTCACGTGGGCCACGCGCTCGAGCTGCTCGCGCACCGCCGCATCGAGCCGCGGGTGCCGGTGCCCGTGCAAGTTGCACCACATCGAGCTGACGCCGTCGAGATACTCCCGCCCCTCGACGTCGACCAGCGTGCAGCCATGCGCCCGCTCCATCAGGAACGGCTCGTACTCGGCCATCTGGGTAAACGCGTGCCAGACGATCGAGCGGTCCCAGGCTTCGAGTTGCCGGCGGGTGGGTTCGGTCATCGTTTCAGCAAGAACGGCGACACACGTTCGATTCCCAACGTAGTCCCAAGTGCGGACACGATCTTCTTCCGTACTGCCCGTTTCATTTCGGGCGGTACTCATTCCCGTCGTAGTAGTTCACGCCGGCTTGCTTGAGCCTCGCCAGCCCGACCGGCACGCGCCGCAGGAAGTCCTCATCCTCGCGTAGACCGGGAGGCGACCAAACGACCTCGGCCATGGCGAACAGGCGAGGGAAGAGCAAGTACTCAACGTCGGCCGGTGTAGGCACGTACTCCGTCCACAGGCAGGCCTGGCTGCCCAACACGTGACCGGCCTCTTCGGGGGCCATGCCTCGCGTGGGCTCGAAATGGTAGACGTTCATCAAAGGCAGATAGCCGGTGTGTCCCGGGCCCTTCCGCTCGGTGTGCTGCATGTAATTGAAGTACGTTTCACGGTTGGGGACCATCACGACGTCGTGGCCCGCCCGCGCGGCCGCGATACCGCCGGCGGTGCCCCGCCACGACATCACCACGGCGTTCGGGGCGAGCCCCCCGGCGATAATCTCGTCCCAGCCCACCAGCACCCGCCCCTTGGAGTTCAGGAATCGCTCCACCCGCTTGGTGAAGTAGCTCTGCAGCTCGTCCTCGTTCTTGAGCCCCTCGGCCTTCATGCGTGCCTGGGCATAGGAACTTCCCTTCCAGCGGTCGCGGGGGACCTCATCGCCGCCGCAGTGGATATAGCGGCCGGGAAAGAGATCGGTCACTTCGCCGAGGACCCCTTCCACGAATCGGAAGACCTCCTCTTTGCCCGGGTCCATCACCTCCTTGGTAATGCCCCACTGCGTCCACACCTCGAACGGCCCGCCCGTGCTTGACAGCTCCGGGTAGGCGGCCAGGGCGGCCCGGCTGTGGCCGGGCATGCTGATTCCCGGCACCACCGTGATGAACCGTGCCCGTGCATAGGCGACGATTTCGCGGACGTCGTCCTGCGTGAAGTAGCCGCCGTACCGCTCCTGGTCACCGCGGCCATCGGAGTAATGCTTTCGCGTTCCCTTGCGCCACGCCCCGACCTCGGTCAGTCGGGGAAACCTCTTGATCTCAATCCGCCAGCCCTGATCGTCGGTCAGGTATAGGTGGAAGACGTTGATCTTGTAGGCGGCGATGTAATCGATGTATCGTTTGACGAACTCCTTGTCGAAGAAGTGCCTCGCCACGTCGAGGTGCATCCCGCGCCAACGGAAGCGAGGACGGTCTTCGATCTGCACGCAGGGAACGGTCCACTCCACGTCGGCGACGGGCCGGGGGCTTTCGATCTCGGCGGTAAACAGTTGCCGGAGGGTCTGGACGCCGTAGAACACGCCGGCAGGCCGCCGGGCGGAAATGGTCACGCCGTCGGCCGACGCGGTCAGCCGGTAGCCCTCTTCCCCCAACGCCGTTTCCGCGCGGGCGAGGCGCAATAGGATCACCGGGCCGGTGGCGTCCCGGTCGGTCGCCGCAGCGAGCGTGAGTCGGTAGCCGGTGGCGCGCCGCAGGAAATCGGCCAGCCATTGCCCGATCCCGGTCAGTTCGGGGCACTCCGGCTCGATAAGGATTCCGGTCTGCGGTCGCAGGGTGAAAGTCCCCTCGCGCATCTCGACCGATGCAGGTCGCGGTATCACAGACAGCCCGGCCTGCTCAGCAGCCGCCGTGCTCCGCAAACCGAGCACGAGGAGCAAAGCGGGCACCAGAATCAGCGGCCACATTAACAAACAGTTGTGATGCGTGGTCATCGTGGTTCTCCCCTTGAGATTCGTTTCTATGCCTCCGCATGGCCCTGTGCGGGTCGGCGTCAATCGTCTCCGGGCGTCGGACGGAAGGTCTGTACTCGGCGAACCTGCCAACCCCAGTTCTGCGGCAGGAGCACCTCCTCCCTGCGGGTCAGTGGTCCGTGCCTGATTTGGAGCGTGTAAGCGGGTGGCACTTCCCGGCAAGCATCGGCGACCGCGACGGGGGCTTGCTTTGGCGTGGATGCCGGCTGAAAGCCCACTTCGTGCCGCCCGGGGCCGACTTCGAGGCCGAACAGGCTCCAGTTCGCCGCCCGGGCTCGCTCGCCCCGTGGCCGGTCCTTTGCGTCGGCCAGCCGGACGTGTGGGGCGTCGGCAGCGATCGGTTGTCCGTCCAACGTCAGATCGCCCTTGAGCCCCGGCTGGCTGAACAACAGCGACACGCGGGCACGGGCGCCGTCGTCCACGTTCACCGAGAGCGTGTACCGGCCCGCCGCCGCGCGAAACGAACCGGACAGCAAGTCCGGGAGCTTCTCGCTTCGATCCGCCGGACGCGGGAGAACGTAGCGGTGCGGCCGTCCCGCCACCGGCGAGCTGCCGGTCGGCGGAACCGGGCTGACCACCTCCAGCTTCTCCGGCAGCGCTCCCAACCGGAAAGTTGTCTTGGCTTGTTCGCGCCCAATGACCTGGTGGCGGCAGCCGATCGGCATCGGCTCGGGCAGGGCATCAATCGGCCAGATCTCGAGCACGCGAACTTCGTGGCTGTCAAGCTGCTGGCGACGTGCGGAGCCATAACTGACGGTTTCGGGCAGCACCATCGTGAAAGGATAGACAATTCGCACCACGTGCTGTTTCTCGCCGGGCCACATGCCGGCCGTCTCGTCGAACGGGACGTTCATCGTGCGGGGCTCGATCGTCGGATTGCGAATGACGACAATCGCCCGGCCGGCCTTGGTGAAATGCGCGTAACCGTAAGGCTCGCCGGCCAACGGATCTCCTCCGACGTAGCGTGTTGAGGCCAAGAGCACGCCGTCGTTGGCCACCATCCATTTCAGCACCGCGGCTGCGGCGTCGGCGTGGGCGTCGTCCCAGGCCGAGATGTTGTTGTACACCTCGGTCATCTGCGTGCCCCGCAGGCAGGCCGTCACGTAGTAGTCGGTAAAGGGGCGCAGCGGACTCTCCGCCCGAACGTCCCACACGTGCCACCAGTAGCTGATGGGATCGACGGTCATCAGGCTGTTGATGGGGAAGTAGGGACTCCAGCGGACGATGTTTCCGCGGATGGTCGCGTCGCGCCACGTGCACAACAGCGACGCCGTCGAGTAGCTCGGCGGCCCGACGAGACCGAAGTTGTAATCGGCCCCGGACGCGAACACCGCGTCGTAGCTCCACAGCCACCAGGGGCTGTACCAGCCGGTGTTGAACAAGAAGATGTCCGGGTTGGCCTTGCGCAGGGCCTCGTGGACGCGCACGAAGCTCGTCGCCCCGGCCTCGAAGCCATATTCGACGCCAGGCAAATGACCTCGGTGCCCCGCCTTGTCGCACTGGAAATGGCCCCAGTCGAACTTGTAGCTCGCAATGCCGTACTCGCGCACGTAACGAACCAGGTTGTCGCGGAACACGGTGAACACGCGGGGATCGGCGAAACAATAGGCGCCGGTTTGCTTGTCCTTGTGATAGATCATGTCGTAGCCTTCAGCGGCGAGCCAGTCTTTGTCGACCATCGGCTTCACACCCGACGTAATCACGTGCAGCCCGAGCTTCGTTCCCAAACGCTCTTTGACCAGCTTCGACATCAACGCCAGTCGATCGGGCCGCTCGCCGGCAATGCCCATGATGCTTTGCGGGTCGGTCCAGCCGCTATCCATCAGCACCAGATCCAGCGGCACGCCGCGCCGGCGGAACACTTCTTCGGCCACGGCAATCTTCTCGCGGCAGAAGTCGTCGTCCATTGCGGAGCGGAAGTAAGCGATCCACTGGAGCGACCGCTCTACGGGCCGGGCGCGGTTCTCGCCGATGTACCGCTCGAAGTAGTCGAGCACGCGCTCCCGCGGCCGGTCGGGACAAACGCCGATCACCGCCGGCGCGGTGGTCGTCTTCCTCCGGCGGCCCGGATGTTGGCGCAACGAGATCCATCCGGCCTCATCGAAGGAGTTGATGGAGGCCGGGTGCTCGACCCCCAGGAACAGCTCGCGTCCCGCCAACAGCGGCCTCCCCACGGGGATGTCCCACGGCTTTCCCGGAAACGGCATCGGCTCTCGGTCGAAGCGCCGCAGGGGCAGCTTCTCGCGGTCCAGGCGAAACGATTCCACGTCGACCCGGTTGAGAAGGTGTTCGCCAGCGTCGATTTCGAGCTGCTTGCGCAAATAGAACGCCTCGTGGGCGAGACGGTAGGTGACGGTTACGCGCACCCCGTGTTTCGGGCAACTCAGCGGGACAACCAGCTCCCGGCCGCCTCCGTATTCTGCGGCCTCGGGGGCGCCGGGCTGGAAATCGGCCGCGCCAAGCTGCAGCGAGTCGTCGTCCAGTGAAAGCACAAAGCCCCGTGACTCGACCGGCTGAGGCGGCGCCGCGTCGATGAGCTTGTTGGTGATGGAAACGGTGTGTAGAAACGGCTTGGTCTCGACCACCCGTTCCACGCACGCGTTGGCCAGTATCCAACGGCTCCCCTGTTGGGTGATCCGCGCGGAAGCCCCACTCGCAGGAGGGACGGACATCGTCAGAAGGACCGCTACCCAGAGCGTTGTGCGGATCGCTTGAAGCATGGCGGCGTCCCTTCTGTTTGGCGTGCGCGTTGACGTTACGACCGGACTATCAAGTCCGACGGGAGTCAGCCCCGGAAGATTTCTCGATTGCCGAGGACGACGCGGACGGGACTTGTCCGTCATCGGTATCTCCAATCCCGCCCGGAGCGGCTTCTTCGGGAAAACGTCCACAAGCGAGGTGACTCGATGTCGTTGCCGGTTCGAGTATTGTAAGTTCCCAGCCGCCGGCCGATAATCGAGCAGGGACGGCGGGTCGTCGCGAGTGAGGCCCGTCGCAGGGCATAACCCGAGTTGACAAGAAATCATGCGATGATTCGACTTCGGCGGTGTCTTGGTTCTTCGGGGGGGCCGGCGGTTGGCCGGAAAGTGTCTTAGCGGCGTGCTGCTTGCACTCATGACGTTCGCCTGCTCCGTGGCCGGCATGGATCGGGGCGCGGACACCCTGGCGGAACAATCGTTCCAGCGCCGTGGATTCTACCTCCACGGCCGCTGAAAGTTCAACTACCCATTTGCCGTGCGGACCTGGACGCGGGAGGATTATCAGCTTGCAGCAGAAAGGAGAATTCCATGCCGGACGACACGCACCAAAATCGGACTTCGCGCCGGGCGTTCCTGGGCGCCGCTGCCGCCGGGGCAGCGTCGTTGACGGTCTCCGCGGCGGAAGGAGGGGCGGCCGAAGCCAAGACGGCCGAACCTGGGGCCGCTCGACCCGTGCGGTCCACCGTTCGAGACCGCCTGTGGCTGTTCTGCGTGGCGGCGGGCCTGGACAACGACAGCTTCGAGAAGGCCGGCTACCGCGGGGGCTCGCGCATGACGCCGGCCGAGGGGGCGTTCTACCTCAACGTTCCCAACCTGTTGATGATTCGCAGCAACGACTTGCCCCGCCTTCCCGGCGCCGAGACGTGGCGAGTCAAAACCAGCTTCCAGCAATACGCCATCTCCTTCGCTCCGCTGGATCGGGTCGTTTGGTCCGTGATCGGCAGCGGGGGTCACGGAAGCCTTGGCGAAACGAACCACGTCGTGGCGCTGGCCAAGGAGTTCCCCAATATCAGCGGCATCTACCTCGATGACTTCATCCGTTCGGAGAAGCAGGCCGACGGGCGCTATGTCGGCCGGCCGGCCTTGAGCCCTGACGGGCTGAAGCAGGCTAGAGCGAAGCTGCAAGCGGCGGGGCGGCCAATGGATATATGGGTCACGCTCTATCGCCACCACCTGGTACCGACTCATCCCCACCACATCCCTTACGACCCCCCGCTGGCCAGCTTCATCGATTCGTTCGACGTGCCCTGCCTGTGGACCTGGAACGCCGACGAGCTGCCGCAGCTCGAGGAAACCCTGATGGCCCTGGAGGCCGTGGCGCCAAAGAAACGCCGCATCGCCCTGGGTTTGTATATGTGGGACTATCCAAACAAACGGCCGGTGCCGCTGGAACTGATGCAGCTCCAGTGCGAGCAGGGGCTCAACTGGCTCAAGGAAGGCCGGGTCCAGGAGCTGGTGTTCCTGGGCAACACCATGCTCGACCTCGGCGCCCCGAGCGGCGCGTTCTCACGCGAATGGATCGCGAAGGTGGGGACTCAACCGATCTGAGTTATCGCCGGTTGCGGTTACCGTCAGCACGAAGTGACCGCCGTGCGATGGCCCACACCGAACGGCCGGAAGCAAGAGAGAAGCACGACGATCGCTGTCATTCGGACCCGACGGGCAATCCCGTCGCACAGAAGGAGAATGATGATGAGAAGAGCATGGTCGTTTGCGGCGGTGCTGGTGCTGACCGCTGCCGCGTGCTGCGTGGCGCAAGAGGCGCCCGATGCGCTTCTGCCGTCGATCGAGCGTACGGACGTCGTCGTCGGCCAGGGCTTCTTTCCCGTGGCGCTGCGGCTTCGGGACGGCCGAATCGCCGTGGTGCTTCGCGGCGGGGCCGGTCACTTGGGGATCGAAGGCCGGCTGGACGTCGTCTTCTCCAGCGACGACGGCAAGACGTGGACCGAGCCCGGCGTGGTCAACGATTCGCCCGTCGACGACCGCAACCCGGCGTTGGGACAAGCCAAGGATGGGACACTCGTGGTCGGCTTCTATCGAACGGCCACGTATACCGACAAGGGCGGGTACGATCCCCGCCTGGACAAGCCGCGCGGCGTTTGGGTGACGCGCTCGCAGGACGGAGGCCAGTCGTGGTCGGAGCCGACCGAGATCGACGTCTCCGACATCGGCGACGCCTGCCCTTACGGCAAGATCCTCACCATGCCCGACGGCTCGATGCTGATGTGCATCTACGGCCCCGGCATCGGGCGGTCCGGCAAGGCCGTTCCGGGCGCCACGAAGAGGGGCTGCAGCTTCCTGTATCGCTCGACCGACGACGGCAAGACGTGGAGCCGGTACGCCGTGGTGGCTGCCGGCGGGTTCAACGAGACCGGGCTCGCTCGTCTCCCCTCCGGCACGCTCGTGGCGGCGATGCGGACCAGACGCCTCGACGTTTGGACTGCCCGCAGCAGCGACGGCGGCAAGACTTGGAGCGAACCGGCGAAGCTTACCCCGAAAGGGGTTCATCCCCCGGATCTCTGCGTCTTGCCCGATGGCCGCGTCCTGCTGGCCACCGGCTATCGGCTGACGCCGTACGGCGTGCGGGGGGTCGTCGGCGACGGGGAGGGCAACTTCGACTGGCAGCGGCATTTCGTGCTGGTCAACGACTCACGATCTTCCGACTGCGGCTATCCCAGCAGCGTGGTGCTCAAAGACGGCCGGGCGCTGACGGTCTACTATGCCGTCGGCTGCGCGGAGCGTCCCGGGCGGCGAGTCTATTGCGGGGCCGTTGCGTATCGGCCGCCTACGAATTGAGGGCTTGTGCGATAACCTCGTGACGGGCAGTAGTGCCCGTCCTACGGCCACAACTCACAGAGGAGCGAGCCATGAACTTGCAGCGAGAAGGCCGGCCGTTGTGTGTCGTGCTGTTCTGCCTGTCTCTGCTGATGATTCAATGCGGCGACACCGCCCGAGGGTTGGACTTCCCGGGGCCGGCTCCTGGAGAAGCTCGGGCCCAAGTCGATGACGCCGGCTTCATGCTCGAAAACGAAGTCGTGGCGTGCAAGTGGACGGTTGCAGATGGCTGGCTCAGGCCGGCGTGCGTCGTTGACGAGCTCTCGGGAACGCGCGTGGCGCTCGGCGATGCCGAATGCTTTCGTTTCTGGGTCGCGCGGTCGCCTGCTCCCGACTGGCAGGTTGTCCGGGCGTCGGATCTCAGGCTGGCTCGTGCGCCCCAGGCGATGGACGTGAAGCCCGACGACGGCTCGCGACGCCTCGCCGACCGGTTTGCCGGCCGGAAGATCGTCGTCGATCTCGTCTCCCCCGACGAGAAGCTGGAAGTGCAGTGGCAGGCGGTGCTGCGAGACGGTGCCAACTACGTCCGGCAGTTCGTGCGGATCAAACCAAGGGAGGAGCCTGTCGAGCTGCGGGACCTGATGCTCATGGAGCTGCCGGCGCCGGACGCAAGAGTCATGGGCAGCGTGGACGGGTCCCCCGTGGTGGCCGGCGGCTTCTTCTTCGGATGCGAAAACCCCATGTCCAGGAATACCGTAGAGCCGGCCGGCGCCGACGACGCGGGCAATTTCGTCCGTTGCCGGTATCCGTACAACCTCACGGCCAAGCCTGACGAGCCATTGCAGCTCTCTTGCGTGATCGGCGTCGTGCCCGAAGGGCAACTGCGGCGAGGCTTCCTCAACTACCTGGAGCGGGAGCGGGCCCAGCCCTATCACCCTTTCCTGCACCATAGCTGCGGGTATCAGATCGGCTGCCGGTTCTGGAGCCTCCGCCGGTTCGGCAAACCGGAGGATTGGGAGCGATTTGTCGGCCGGATGGACGGACTGTGGCTCGAGCTGATCGACACCTTCGGACGCGAGCTGGCGGAAGAACGTGGCGCCGTCCTCGACTCGTTCGTCCACGACCACGGCTGGGACGACACGGAAGTCGTCTGGCAGTTCCACGATGGCTATCCACGCGGCTTCGTCCCGCAACAGGCGGCCGCGAAGAAGTACGGGGCCTCCGTCGGCGTCTGGCTGTCGCCCTGGGGCGGCTACTCGGGCCGCACGCGCCGCGTCGAGGCGGGCCAGAAGCAGGGCTTCGAGTGCTACAAGATGGGTCTGTCGCTGGCCGGGCCTCATTACTATGATCGAGTCCGTGGGGCGTGCCTGGGCATGGTCCGCGATTACGGTGTGAACTACTTCAAGTTCGACGGCTTCGGCTCCGGCAACAACCAAACCGGCCCCGGCGTGTATTCCAGCGAGGTCGAGGCCCTGTTGCGGCTCTCCGGCGAAATCCGCCGCGCCAAACCGGACGTCTTCCTCAACCCCACCACCGGAACCTGGCCGTCGCCCTTTTGGCTCCTGTGGGCCGATGCCATTTGGCGGCAGGAGAGCGACGCCGGCTTCCTCGGGAAAGGCTCGGATCGACAACAGTGGCTGACGTACCGCGACAACGCCACCTATCACGCGACGATCGGCCGGGGACCGCTGTATCCGATCAGCTCCCTGATGCTGCACGGCATCATGATTCACAAGTTCGCCTTCCGCGGCCCGTACGATCCGAAGAATTCTCCTGTGAGCTGCCGGGAAGCGGAGGTCGTGGCCGAGATTCGTTCCTACTTCGCCACCGGCACCAATCTCCAGGAGCTGCACATCGACCCGAGTCTGATGACCGAGAAAAGCTGGGACGTCCTGGCGGAGTCGGCCAAGTGGTCCCGCAGCAACGCCGACGTCTTGGCGGATACCCACTGGATCGGCGGCGATCCGGAGCAGGGCGAGGTCTACGGTTGGGCATCGTGGTCGAAGCGCAAGGGGCTCCTCGCGCTGCGGAACCCCGACGATCAACCGAGCCGGATCACGCTGGACGTTGCGGAAGCGTTCGAGCTGCCTGCCGGGGCGGCACGAAAGTACGTGCTGAGAAGCCCCTGGGCCGCAGACGCGGCAAAGCCGCCAATCACGGTCTCGGCAGGCCGGCCCCATCCGTTCGAGTTGCAGCCGTTCGACGTGTTGGTCTGGGACGCGACTCCCGTGCCATAGGGGCGGCAAACGGTCCCCACCGTCTGGTATACTCAGCGCTTGACGACCAGGTCACTCCCCCTTGTCCAGTTTCGATAGGGAGGCTCACATGAGACCGATATCGACAACTCTCTGGTTCTGTGCCCTGCTCCTCGTCCCGACGTCCGACGCACTGGCTGAACTGAGAGCGGGTGCGGCGGTCGTTGACGTGACGCCTACGCAGTTTCCGGTGCTGGTCAACGGCGGCATGACCAGCCGTAGTGCGGACAAGGTCACTACACCGATCAACGCCCGAGCCATCGTGCTGGACGACGGCCAAGAGCGTCTTGGCATCGTCGTCGTCGACAGTTGCATGATGCCGCGACCCTTGTTGGACGAGGCGAAAGCCTTGGCGGCCGGGCGGACCAAGATCCGGGCGGATCGGATGCTCATTTCGGCGTCGCACTCGCACACGGCGCCGGCGTGTATGGGAGCCCTGGGAACGGATGCCGATCCGAACTACCCGACCCTGCTCCGCGAAAAGCTCGCCGAGGCCCTCGCGGCCGCGGAGGCGAACCTCGAGCCGGCCCGGGCGGGCTGGGCCGTGGGAAACGCCGCGGAGTTCACGGCGCTTCGGCGTTGGATTCGCCGGCCCGATCGGATTGCCGACGACCCGTTCGGCAACCCGACCGTGCGGGCGAACATGCACGCCGGGCGCAATTGGGACGACGTCACCGGCGAATCCGGCCCGGAAGATCCCGACCTGTCGCTCATCTCGCTGCAGGCGAAAGACGGTCGCCCGATCGCCGTGCTGGCCAACTTCTCCATGCACTACTTCGGGGGCCAGCAGGCGCTGAGCGCGGATTACTTCGGGCTGTTTTGCGAGGGATTGAAGTCACGAATTGCCGCCGGTCAGGACGACAAGCATCCGCCGTTCGTGGGGATCATGTCCCACGGCTGCAGTGGAGACATCTGGCGGCGCGATTACACGAAGCCTGCCGGTTCGCGGAGAGAAAGCGATACGGTCGAGAGTTACACAGACGGGTTGTTGGACATGGCGACTGGTATCACCTGGTACTCGTTCGAGACGCAGAACAAGTGCGAGTCTACTTGAACGGGAACGTCGAGCCCGAGATCGAAGCCAAGTGCCCGGCAGCGTTTCCCGCCGGGTTCGACCGTCTCTTCTTTGGCGGACGCTGCGACAACCAGTCGAACTGGGAAGGCCGCCTGGACGAGATCGCCGTGTTCGATCGGGCGCTCTCCGCGGAAGAAATTGGTGCGTTATCGGCTCGGTGAGCGTCGCTCTACAACATGACAGTCGCCACGAACTGCGGTCTCTTGTTGCGGGCCGGGTTTCACTCGGCTACAATAGCCGCACGAACCGCCCTAGACGGTTGCCTCTTTTCGAAAGGGTCGTAGAGATGGCCGAAAACCTGACGCGTCGCGACTTTGTCAAAGCCGGCGCCCTCGGCGCCGCCGGTGCGGCTCTGGGATTGACGCCCATTTACACGGTTCACGCCGGCAATCCCACCAATGAGAAGACCGCCGGCATCCTGAACTACAACGAGCAAATGGAATACCGCCGCGGCGGCAAGACGGACTTGATGTTCTCGGCCGTCTGCCTGGGCGGCCACTGGAAGCGGGTCGATGCCGTACTTCCCGGCGCCTTCCAAGTGAAGGGGGGCTGGAACACCGTCAGCCTCGACAACACGGCCTTTCACAAGAACCGGTACGACGTGGTCACCCGCTGCATGGAACGCGGCATCAACTTCGTCGATGCCTGCACGTTCGGGGAGGGCGTTGCGTATGCCCACGCCCTGAAAGGACGGCGCGACAAGATGTACCTGGGCTTCTCCCACTTCGAGCAAGAGCCCCAAACCTTGGCATGGAAGGCAAGAAAGGACAAAGCGGAGGGCAAGCCGCCGAAATCGCTCGACTGGCTCGAGACCATGAAGGCAGCGCTCGATCAGGCACTGAAGACCATGGAGACCGATTACGTCGACATCTGGCGGATTTCGTGCGGAGCGGTCACCAGCGATTTCACCGATGCGCAGATGGACCAGACGTGCGAGGCCCTGGCCTGGGCCAAGAAGACGGGACGTTGCCGTTTCACGGGCGTCTCCTCACACGATCGCGTGCATCTGAAGAAGTGGATCCAGCGGAATCCCGACGAGTTGCAGGTCATCCTGACCCCGTACACCGCCAAGACGAAGATGACCGACGGCAAGATCGGCCAGATCGAGGAGGGGCAGCCCAGCAGCAACACCGTCGTCGACAAGAGCGTCTCCTGGGAAGACAGTCTCTGGAGCATGATCCAGAAGTGCGACGTCGCCTGGTTCGGCATCAAGCCGTTCGCCAGCAACTCGCTGTTCAAGGGCGACAGCTCGCCGAACAGCCCCACCAAAGAAGAGGACAGCAAGCTCGCCCGGCTGACGATTCGGGCCATCTTGAGCAACCCGGCCATCACGGCCCCGATTCCCGGCCTGATCACGCCGGAACAGGTCGACAACGTGGCCCTGGCCGTGCTCCAGCACCGCGAGCTGGACGTCGAGGAACAGGCCGAGCTGGATGCCGGCCTGCGGCGAGCGTTCGCCAACCTCCCGCCCGACTACCATTGGCTCCGCGATTGGGACTACGTTTGACCCGTCATGAGACACCCCGTTTCGATCGTGTTCGTTGCGTTGGCCGGCGTCTTGTGTGTGGCCGCCTCCCTGGGAGTCGGTGATTGGGCCATGGCGGTTCCCCCGCTCTCGCTGGACGGCTATCGTGACGAGAAACTCCCCACGGGCCGGGATGATTCGACCGGCCTGAAGGAGATCAACGGCGGCTGCTACGTCTGCCACGACAACTACCGCACCGAATCGCTGGTCGTCAGCCACGCCAAGGAAAAGGTCGGCTGCATCCAGTGCCACGGCGAATCGCTGCCGCACCAGGTGGACGAATTCCACCGCACGCCACCCGAGAAGATGTACGCTCCGCACAACGTCGACACGATGTGCGGCGAGTGTCACGAGCAACACAACGCCCCGGCAACGAAGGTCATCGAGCGATGGCGCAAGCGCTGTCCGGCAAAGACCGATCCCAAGGAGATCGCCTGCACCGACTGCCACTTCGAGCATCGCCTTTCCTCGCGGACCGTGGTCTGGGACAAGAAGACCGGCAAGCTCATCATCCACGAGAAAGGCGGGGACAAGAGCAACGGCAAGAGCGAGTAGCCTCGGGAGATGGTCTGTTCGGGACGCTCGTTGAACCTTGACAAGGAGACGGCGATGCCCCGCAGACTTTTCCAAGCGGCCGCGGCCGGGTGGATGGCGGCGGCCTTGCTGGCTGCAGCCGTTTATGCCGAAGACTGGCCCACCTACAAGGCCGACCCGGCGAGAAGCAGCGTCACGGCCGAGGGCCTTTCGTTTCCGCTTGCCCCGCGATGGGTCTACGTGCCGAGCCAGTCGCCCCGGCCCGCCTGGCCGGAGCCGGGCAAGGAGCTGAACCGGACCGACTTCGACTACGCGCCGCAGCCCGTCATGGCCGGGGGCCTCGTCTACTTCGGGTCGTCGGCCGACGACACGGTGCGTGCCTTGGACGCGGAAACGGGCGAGCCGGTCTGGCGGTTCACGACCGAAGGGCCGGTCCGCTTTGCGCCCGCCATCGCCCGGGGCAAGGCGTACGTCGCCTCCGACGACGGGGTGCTCTGTTGTCTGGACGCCAAGACCGGGAAGCTGCTCTGGCAGTTCCGCGCCGGGCCCGGTCGCGACCGGGTGATCGGCAACGGCCGCTTGATCGCCCGCTACCCCTGTCGCACGGGCGCGCTGGTCGCCGACGACGTGGTGTACGTCACGGCCGGGATGTGGCCCACCGAAGGGGTCTACGTGTACGCCCTGGACGCCGGCACCGGCAAAGAGCTGTGGTGCAATGACTCCAGTGGCAGCATCTACGTCGACCTGCCCCACGCCGGCGCCAGCGGGTTCAGCGGCGTTGCCCCACAGGGATACCTGGTGGCCTCCGGGCAGGTTCTGCTGGTGCCCACGGGCAGAAGCGTGCCGGCGGCCTTCGATCGCCGCACGGGCCGTCTGCTCTACTACAAGCCGGAAAAGACGCACTACCACGCGGCGCAATACGGCGGCGGCGTGTGGTGCACGGCGGCCGGGGACCTCTATTTCAACACGAACAACCGGTTTCAGAACCCGTCCGAGGCGCACGTCGGCGAGGCGGAGCCGTCGGCCCAGGACGGCATGATCGCCTATCCGCTGGCGACGGGCGACCAGCTCTGCCACATTCCCGGGAAGTACCGGGTTCTCGTCGGGCGCGATCCGCAGGATGGCCGCGACGTGGTCTACGCGGCCGGCAACGGCAGCATCGAGGCGTTCGACCTCGGTGTGCTTCGCCGGAAGAAGAGAGTCGGGGCGGGCGACGCCCGGTGGTCGACGCCTCACCCGGAGCGTGTCTACTGCCTGGCCATGGCCGGCGGAACGTTGCTCAGCGGCAACCGCGACTGCCTGGCGGCGTTCGATGCCGCGGCCGGCAGGCCGGTGTGGCGCGTCGACACCAAGGGACAACAGGTCCGCGGGCTGGCTTTCTCCGGGGGGCTTCTCGTCGCCGCCACTTACACGGGAGAGATCCTCTGTTTCGGCCCCGCCAAGGACGCCGGCGCTCAGCCGGGGCGCGTCGAGGAGGGTCCCCGACCGGCGACGATCTCCGACGCGCAGAAGCACACGGCCGGTGACCTCGTTCGGCGGTCGGGCAAGTCGGAAGGTTACGCGTTGGTGGTCGGCGAGCCGGACACCCGCCTGGCCGAGGCCTTGGCCCGAGCGACCCGACTCCACGTGGTCAGCCTGCTGGGTGATGCGGCTCGGATATTAGCAGAACGTGATCGGCTTCTGGACGCCGGCCTGCTGGGTTCCCGCGTTGCCGTCCACGCGGTCGAGGATCCGGCGAGCTTGCACCTTCCCCCGTATTTTGCGGACCTGGTTGTCGTTTCCCGGGCGGCGGAGGGTCCCTCGCCGAGAGAGTGCTATCGCGTGCTGCGGCCCTGCGGCGGCGCGATGTGCTTTGTGGGCTTCGACGACGCTGCCAGGGAGGAGTTCATCCGCGGCGCGGACATACCCCGAGAAGAAGTCCGCCGCGGGGTGGTCGTCCGCGGGAAGCTGCCCGGAGCGGGCGAGTGGCGCTATCCGTGGGCCGACGGCGGACGCCGTGGCATCGGCAGCGAGAGCCGCGTGCGGTTCCCGGTGCAGGTGCTCTGGTTCGGCGGGCCCGGGCCGGGCCGACTGGTAGATCGCCACCTGATGGGCTCGCCTCCCGTGTCGACCGGCGGCCGCGTGTTCATGGAGGGGCAGCACCACGTCGTGGCCTTCGACGCCTACAACGGCCGCGAGTTGTGGAGCCGACCCGTCCGGGAAGTGGGCCGGAAGTACTCGCAATACTATTCCAGTAGCCTCGTGGCCGACGACGATAGCGTCTACGTCGTGCAGCACGACAAGTGCCTTCGCATGGACCAGGCCACGGGCAGGACGCTGTTCACCTACGCGATCCCGGAGTCCGTGATCCAAGAAGCGGGTCGGCCCGACATGCCGGACGACGTGGAAAGACCGGCGTCGGCCAACATGGCCGGCAAGGCCAAGGAGCTGACGCCCGTTGCCGCCGGCGAAAACCCCAACGTTCCCAATCTCAGGGATCTGGATTGGGGGTACCTCTCGGTGACCGACGACCTTCTGCTGGGGAGCTACAACGTGCCGGTCGCCGCGGGCCAGCCCGCCGAGTCGCACTTGCTGAAGCGGTCGGAAAGCACGGCGCTGTTCGCTCTGGACAAGAAGGACGGATCGCTCCGCTGGGTCTATCGTCCGCGGCCCGGCCGGATCGTGGCGAACATCGAGATCGCCTTTGGCGACGGCCGCCTGTTCCTGATCGACGGCACCTCCAAGGCCGATTTGGCCAGGGCCAAGCGCCGCAACCGGGAAATCAAGGCCGAACTGACGCTGGTCGCGCTCAGCCTGGCCGACGGCTCCGAGCTCTGGCGCCAGGACGACGTTCCGATGCTGGGCGATCGGGCCGCCCTCAGCCGGCTGGAGACGAACATCACCCACCTGTTCATGGGACTGCCGAACTGGGGGCACCTCGTCTATGCCGACGGCGTGGTCCTCTACGGAGCCAACGCGGCTTACGACGCGACCACGGGCAAGAAGCTCTGGGAAACGAACACCCGGCCGGGCAAGCTCCCCGTCGTCTACGGCGATCGGATCATCACCTCGGCCAACGCCTACGACCTTCATACGGGCCAGCAGTGCATGGCTGAGGACGTGCTGACCGGCCAGAGCGTGCCGTGGCGTTACTCTCGCGCCTACGGCTGCGGCCCGGTGGCCGGCTGCCGGCACCTGCTCTTCTTCCGATCCGGGGCCGACGGCTTCTTCAACATGGAGACCGAGGGGACGACGAACTTCGGCGGCGTGCGATCCGGATGCGCACGGACCCTGCTGGCCGCGGGCGGACTCTTGATCCATCCGCAAGGCTACAGCGGATGCTGCTGCTCCTACAACTACAAGACCAATCTCGCGCTGATCGCCGCGCCCGACGGCGGCGACACGTGGTATGTCTTCCCGGATCGCGCCACCGACGGCCCCATCAAGCACCTCGCGGTCAACTTCGGGGCCCCCGGCGACCGCAAGGAAGCACGAGGAACGGCCTGGCTCGGCTTCCCCCGGCCGATGCTCAATAGCGCCTGTCCGGCGCCGATTACGGTTTCCATGCAATGGGCCGCCTGCACGTATCGCCGCCGGGCGACCGCCGCGATCGAGAACACCGACGTCCCTTGGGTACACAGCTCGGCGTTGTTCGGCCGGGGCCGGATCGCGATTGACCTGGTTCTGCAACCCCGGGTCGTCCTGCCAAGGCGCGATACCGCCCCCAACGTCGACGGCAAGCTCGACGACCCCTGCTGGAGGGACGTTCGGGCCGTGCCCTTCCAGAACTCGCCGTTCTCCATGTTCGGCGCGGCGATCGACTTCCGCATGTTCCGGGACTCCGAGAACTTCTACTTCGCCTATCGTTGCGGATCGACCGGGGACTCGGCCAGCGACGGGCATTCAGCCGCGGGCCCGGGCGATGCCCTAGAGATCTACCTCGCCGATGCGGCCAGGGGCGAAGGAATCCTGCTCGTCATCCCTCGCGACGGGCAGCCGACGGCCACGTTTGGCACCGTCGGGACGAGCAGGAGAGTCGATCCCAACTGGAAGGGCCGCTGGCACTCGGCCGTGCAGAAGACCACGGACGGATGGGCGGGCGAAGTGGCCCTGCCCGTCAAGACCGTGACCAAATCGGGGATGGACCTCAGCCGGCTTCAGCTCAACGCCATGGCGCAGGGCCGGACGCCCTCGGGGCCGCAGGTCGTCTTCCTTACGGATCCACGCTACGGCACCAAGTTCACAAGCTGCGTCGGGTTCCGCCGCATTGCCGGCGATCCCGCCGAGCCGCCCGAGCGGAGATCGTTCACCGTCCGTCTTCACTTCGCGGAAATCGAGGACGTCCGGCCGGGCCAGCGGGTGTTCGACGTGACCGTGCAAGGCGAGACCGTGCTGAAGAGCCTGGACATTGCCGGCGAGGCGGGCGGCAAGAACCGCGCGCTTGTCAAAGAGTTCCGCCACGTCGAGGCGACCCAGCAGATCGTGATCGAGCTTAGGCCAACAGGCCGACCGGGCCGTGCCGACGCGCCGCCCCTGATCAGCGGTATCGAGGTGGTTCAGAAGCAATAGAGGTCGCCCCATGATGGCCGATTTCCAGTCAAGAGCCACGTGCCGGCAAGCGGGCAAGTGCATTCCGGAGGTCACGCGTAGTCAAGACGATCAAGAGTCAACCATCGGCAGGTGAACGTGCCGACCTGGACGCAGCACCTTGAGGCCCTGATGGGTCCTTTTTCCCGGGAGAATCCGCCATGAAGTGCCGACTGACACTAGTCGCCCTGACGACGCTAACTTTGGGACTCGGCAGCCGCGCGCCGGCCGGGGAGGTCTCAGCCCTGCGTCTGGTGCCTTTCCCCAAGGAGGTCCGCTTGCAGGAAGGGACTTTCTCGCTGAACGGGCCACTGGTGCTCGAAGCGCCGGCCGAGTCGGCCGGGCTGATCGGGCGCCTGATCCGCGAAGAGCTGAAGCGCGCAGGGTGCAAGAGGCCGGAAGTCCGCCCGACCGAGGGAGACGCCAAGTTCCTGCGGCTCTCGGCGAAACCCGGGCAGCCGAGGCCGCCGGTCGAGTTTCGTGAAGGCGCCACCCCCGAAGACTACGTGCTCGCCGTTCAGCCCGACGCCGTGGTCGGCGAGTCGCCGGGCGCGCCGGGCGTCCTTCACGCCGCCCAGACGCTCTGCCAGCTCATCCGGGCCAATCGCATCGAGGGGACGAAGCTGCCCTGCCTGGCCGTCCGCGACTGGCCGTCGCTCCGCTGGCGGTGCTTCCAGGACGACATGACCCGGGGGCCCAGCTCCACGCTCGACACGCTCAAGGGCGAGGTCGTGGTCGGCTCGTACCTGAAGATGAACCTTTTCACCTATTACATGGAGTCGCAGTACCACTTCAAGAAGCACCCGAAGATCGGGCCCGAGAACGGCTCGCTCGAGCCCGAGGATCTGAAGGCCCTGGTGGCGTTTGCCAAGGCGTACCACGTGGACATTTTGGGCAACCAGCAGTCGTTCGCCCATTTCGCCAACATCCTCAAACACGACGAGTACGCCAACGTGCGCGAGAACATGGGCGTATTGAGCCCGGCCAAGGAGGAGAGCTACGAGCTGCTCGACGACCTCTATTCGGAGGTCTGCCCGCTCTTGCCGTTCGAGATGTTCAACGTTTGCTGCGACGAGACGTATGGGCTGGACCGGGGGCCCTCCAAAGAGCTGGCCGCCAAGATCGGGGTCGGCGGCGTCTACGTCCGGCACGTCCGCCGCATCCACGACGTCCTCAAGAACAAGTACCACAAGCGGATGATGATGTGGGGCGACATCATCCTCCATCACCCGGACAAGCTCGACCAGATCCCAAAGGACACGGTGATGCTCACCTGGGGTTACGGGGCCAGAGACAGCTTCGAGCACCAAATCATCCCCTTCAAGGAGTCGGGCTACGAATTCTTCGTCTGTCCGGGCATCAGCAATTGGAGCCGCATCCTGCCCGACTTCGCCGTGGCCACCACGAACATCCGCAATTTCGTGCGCGACGGGGCCGAGCACGGCGCGATCGGTATGCTCAACACCGATTGGGAGGACGACGGCGAGTCCCTGCAGGGCGACCGCTGGCACGGCCACGCCTGGGGCGCCGAATGCGCCTGGAACGCCTCGACCACCACGCCCGAGGACTTCAACCGCCGCGTCGGTGCCGTGCTCTTCGGCGAGCAGGGCGACCACTTCGGCCGGGCCGTCGAGCTGCTGGCGCAAACGCACTCGATGCCGGGCATGCGGGGAATGAACAACAGGCGGTTCTGGGAGAACGACTTCCCACCCGCCCGCAGCGCTTCGGCCGCCAGGGTCTCCGGCGAGCGGCTGTTGGCCGTCGTGCGCCCGGCGATCGAGCACCTCGAAGCGTGCAAGAAGGAGGCCACGGTCAATGCGGACTTCCTCGACCATTTCCTCTACGGTGCCCGGCGCATGGAGCTGATCGGCCAACGCATGCTCGACGGGCTAGAGGCCGCGGACCTCTACGTCGAGGCCTACGGGGCGCCGCCGCAGGAGGCGCTTAAGCGGTTGGATAAGGTGGAGGCCCTGGTCCGCCGCAACCGCGACACGCTGGACTCGCTCGGCCGCGAGTTCGCGAGGCTGTGGCTGGCCAAGTGCAAGCCGTACGCGCTGGACTGGACCATGGACCGCTTCACGGCCGCGGTGAATTCGTACGACGACCTGCTGGCCCGGCTGGCCCAGGCCCGCAAGGACCTCGGGGCGGGCAAGCCCCTGCCGGCACCGGAGAAAATCGGTCTGGCGCCGTCCGAGGCGTTCACCCGACGCACGCGCCCCCACAAGATCGAAACCGTAGCGCTGGCGCCCATGGCGGCCTGGGCCGACCCGTCGGCCACGCACCGCCTCGGGCTGGTGGTCAAGGCCGGGCCGGTCGATCGGGTGGAGCTTCCGCTGCAGCTCGACGTGGTGCTGCCCGCGGGGTTGGGCGCCGCGCTCGTGCGCGCGTTTGTCCTGCCGGCCCAAGGCGCTGCGCAGGAGATTCCCGCACAGCTCGGCCCGGCGGAGAAGGCCGGGAGGAGTCAGCTCTGCTTGGTGATCCCCGGCCCGATCGCGCAGAAAACGCAGGCGCAGGTCCACGTCTACCTGGGTTCGGCGGGTGCGGCGGGCCCGGCGCCGAGCCTGCCGGAGGCCGTGCGAACCAGCGACGCGCCGGAGGGCATGAAGTGGATCGAGAACGACAAGGTTCGCCTCCTGCTGGGCCCGGAAGGTGCCCACGTCTATCGCTGGGAAGTGAAGGCCCTGGAGGGGCGCGATCTCGCGCAGCCGGGCCGGCAGAACTGGGCCGGCTTTGCCGACGTCCCGCACGACCACCGCAATCTGCCCAACACGCTCACCTGCACGGCGCGCGGACCCGCGCTGGTGCAGTACGAGTGCCGGGACGAGACGGGCTTGGTCAAGACGATCAACCTCTTTGCCGGCACCTCATGGATGGAGGTGATCTTCAACGAGCCGGTGGCCTATTTCTGGAATTTCGACGATCCGAAGAACTTCGCCGCCGACGGCCCCACGCCCGGCGCGTACCTCTTCTCCAGCGGCCGGGCCGGACCGGTCGGCAAGCAGGCCGACGGCGTCGCGGCCCAGGTCAAGGCCCGGGCCCGCTGGGCCGTGAAGTTCAGCCCGCAGAAGCTCGCCCTGGGAATGACCGCGCCCGAGACCGCGGCCGGGTTTGTCCTGGCCCCCGGCTCAGGCGCCGGCGGCGCGGGCATCGAGGGCGGGCCGCCGGCCGCCCACTTCGTCACCTACGCCGGCCTGCTGACCAGCGAGCCCAAGCAGCAGATGGAGCAGTTGCGCCACACGCTCGATTTCACCAAGCAGCCGGAGATCGTGCTCTACGCGCTCCAGAAGAAGCCGTAGCAGCATCCGTAGTTGATCGTTTCGCCCTCCCTACTGTCCTCCGTCCTCCCCCAGGCAATACAGCACCCCTTCGTCGTTGCCGATGACCAGGCGGCCGGAGGCCACGGCGGGTGAGGCGAGGATCCTGCCGCCGGCCTCGAAGCGCCAGACTTCCTCGCCAGTGGCGAGCTTCAGCCCGTAGAGCCGCCCGTCGTCGGAGCCGACGTAGACGCGGTCGCCGACCACCACGGGCGAGCTATCGACTTGCCCCTTGGTAGAAAATACCCAAACGCGCTCGCCGGTCTCCCGGTTCAGGGCGTGGACCATCTTGTCGCGCGATCCCACGACGACCAGCTCTCCGGCCAGGGCAGCCGAGGACCAGAAGGGCGACGGCCGGGCGCGGTTCTCGTAGGTCCAGACGATTTTGGACGCCTTCCAGTCGACGGCGAAGAATGCCCCCCCGTCGGTGCCCACGTAGGCCATCGTGCCCTCGACGGCGGGCGTGCAGAGCGTGGGGGCGGAGAGGTCGACGCCCGAGATGAGCTTCCCCTCGACCAGGTCGACCACGTTGAGCTTCGAGTTGCACCCGCCCACGAAGGACCGGTCGCCCACCACCGTCGGCGTGCAGCGGATCTGGTCCTCGGCGTCGGCCTGCCAGACCCGCTCGCCGGTCGCGGCCTCGAGGCAATAGAGCACGGCGTCCTGCGAGCCGAAGACCACGCGGTCGCCGTGGAAGTTGGCCCCGGAGTTGATCTCGGCCTCGGTCTGGTGTTTCCACAGCTCTTGGCCGGTGCGGGCGTCGATGGCGTGGAAGCAGCCGTCGACGTCGCCGATGTAGACCCGGCCGCCGCGCACCGCCGGGGCCGCGGTGAAGCCCAGGCCGGTCTCGAACTTCCATCGCTTCTCGCCGCCTTGCAGGTCGATGGCGTAGAGGTTCCCATCCAGACAGCCGGCGAACACGGTGCCGCCGACGATGGCCGCGGTCCCCTCGAACCCGTCGTCGCCGGCCGCGAACTGCCAGAGCAGCTTCGGCTTCTCGGGCAGCGAGGAGACGGCCACGCCGTGCGAGGCCGGGTCGCCGCGAAACAGCGGCCAGGAGTCCTCTGTCGCGGTGACCGGCGGCGGGGGCGGGTCGTCGGTCGGTAGCGCTTCGCTCGACGGTGGTTCGCTCGGCGGCGTTTCATTCGGGGGCTCTTCGCTCGGCGGCTCTTCGCTCACGGGCTCGGGGTCGGCCGCGGGCTGGGCGTCGCTCGAGACCGCGACCAGCAGGTCCTCGGGGGCCAAGCCCTCATTGGGCGGATCGAAAGCCGGCGGGCTTGCCGCCACCGACTTTTCAGGCGGGAAGCAGTACAGGTGCCGCTCGGTGCGCACGAGCAGCTCGCCGTCGGCCACGGCCGGCGTGGCCAGGCACTTGGCGTCCAGCTCGTTTTTAGCCAGGAGCTTGAACTGGTCGGCGGCGGCCGCCACGTAGACCCCGCCCCGCTCGGTCACGGCGTAGATCCGCCCGTCGGCCGCCACCAGGCTGGCGGTGACCGGGCCGGAGAGCCGTTCCGACCAGATCCGTTGCCCGGAGCCGGCGTTGTAGCAGGAGAGCGTGCCGTCGTCGCCGATGAAGAACAGGCGGTTGCGATAGGCCACGCCGCTGGGGATGTAAGGACCGCCGCGCCGGTGCTTCCACACCACGCGATCGGACGTCACGTCGCCCGAGCCGCCGGGCCGGATGGCGGTGATCGGCCCGTTGCGCCCGCTGGCACAGACGACCAACCCTTCGCAGACGAGCGGCGTGGGCGTGACGAACTCCTTGGTGCCGCGAACTCGCCACAGTTCGCCGCCGCTCTCGGGGTCGTAAGCGATGATGCAGCCCTCCGAGCCCGCCACGCCCGAGCCGTTGACCACCAGCTCGGTGCGGCGGCCGGTGTCGGCCTCGGCTTCGACGAGCTTCGGCGTGCTCCAACAGCCGGTGCCCACGCGGTCGGTGCGCCAGAGCTGCTGCCCGTCGGCCGCGTCGAAGGCGGCCAGGTAGGACTGCGACTCGCTGTCGCAGAGCTGGATGACGCTGTCGCCGAACAGCACGGGGCTGGCCGCGGTGCCCCACTTGTGATCGAGCGTCCCCAGCTCGGCGCGCCAGAGCTGTTTGCCGGCGAAGTCCAGGGCGAACAGCCCGGTGGTGCCGAAAAAGGCGTAGATCCGCTGGCTGTCGGTGGCCACGCTTGCCGAGGCGTAGCCGTTCTTGACGTGCGTGGGCCCCGCGGCCCGGCCGACCTCGGTTTGCCAGAGGAGCGACCCGTCGGCCCGGTCGAAACAGAGCACGGCCAGCGTGGGTGGGTCGGTCTTATCCAGGGCCGTGGTCAACAGGACGAACTCGTCCCAGACCACAGGCGAGGAGTGGCCGCTGCCCGGCACCGCGACCTTGAAGCGGAAACCGTGCTGGCTGCTGAACTCGATGGGCGGGGCGCCGCCCCGGGCGACAGCCGAACTATCGGGACCTCGCCAGCCGGGCCAGCGCGAGAGCTGGAGACCGTCTTCGCGCGGGTCGCGCTTCAAGAGCGGCAGGGGCTGCGCGTTTTCGGTCTTCTGGAATTCCGGCCGGCATCCGACGGCGCCGAGGAGCAACGCGGGGAGGAGAAGCCCCAAGACGAAAAAGGGACCTGGTTTGTTTTGTGCGAACACCGCCATCGCTCGTAGTCACAGGCGGCTCGCCTGTGGGTCCTTGCTTCCTGGAACAGGCGGGCCGCCCGTTCCTGCGTCATGAAGAGGCGTTCGGGGTGTTGGCGGTTTCGGGCGTGGCCCCGAGCTGGGAGAGGACCTGCAACAGGCCGTTGAGGTGAGCCATGCGCGGACCGAAGCGGTCGATGAACTCGTTGAGCATGAACTCGCCGTCCAGCAGGTTCTCGTAGCTGTCGTGAATCTCTTGCGTGAGGCTGTCGAGGAACTCGGTCTGCACCTTGCCCAGGGCCTCGGCCGCGGCGCGGCAGCTTCGGGCCAGGCGGGGGTTGTTCTGCTTCCACTGACCCAGCTCGTTCTGGCGCTGGCGCTGGGCCGCCGAAAGCTGGTTGACCAACTGCTGGAGCAGCTCGTTCTGGCGCTGCTGGCCCGCAACCAGGGCGCGAAGCAGATACGCCGGTTCGCTGTCGCCGGGTCGGTATGCGGATGGTGGTGCGGGATAGGTGGGTTGTGTGACGTCGATTTGGCTATACATGGTCTCTCGGGCGCGCGCGTCGTCTTGGCTCATCGTTTCCATCCCCTCCCTTCTCCCCAGTATAAACAGGCGGCGCCGGGGAAGTCGAGTACCCGGGACGGGTTCTGCGGAAAACATTTCGGCCCTGGGGGTGCTAAAGTCGCCCGGGCACGCGGCCCGATCCACCAGGAAGCCCTGCGTCGGCACCCCGGAATCCCGGAAAATACACAAGACACGCAAACCAGGCAGGCCCATGACCGCTCAACACGTCCCCTCCAGCCGCGTGATGGGCTTCCTCAGCGTGCTGGAACACCCCGAATTCGGGCTATTTGGGGGCTACCTGCTGTTGAATTGGGCGGGCAGGCCGCTGGAATTCCACTGCTCCGCCCCGATCAAGCCCAATCGGGCTCAAGAAATCCTCTACGGCCCGACCCTGGAGCCGTTCCTCTACGGCGAGCAGATCGGCGCGACGCTGGTGGGCCGGGCAAAGGCCCGGCCGCTGGCCATTTTCACCGACCGGGAGCCGGCCTTGGCCTTGCGCGAGGGGTGCCCGATCCCCACGGCCCTGGTATTGCCGCCCGAGGAGTCCCCGCCGGCCAACGGGGATCAGCGCCTCCTGCGGTTCGACGGCCCGCAGGCCGAGGGGACCGGTTTGACGACGCTCCGGCTGGGCCGGAACCGACTGGCGGTGCCCGCCGGCAACGCGGAGGACGCACGGCGGATCACCGAGTGTCTGGCCGACCTGCCCGAGTCGTTCGACTTGGCCGAACCGTTCGTCCGAATCCGCGAGGCGATCGAGGAGGCGCAGAAAGCGGTGCGATCAGCGGCGTAGTCGCGACGAAGAACGAACCACGCGGGGTACAGCCATGTCAGCCGAACTGGGGCCGAACGGCGAGACCGGCGGTTTCCGCTGGCACGCACCCGATCCACCGGCGACGTGGACCGTTGATCTGCACTTCGAGGTTCGGAAGGGGACAGTCCCATTTTCGCTGCACGAAAACTGGGACAGTCCCCAGATGCACTCCGTCGAGGTTCACGGCGGGCGCCCGCGGCTCGTCTCGGTTCCGATCCGGCGCAGCGAGGTACGGGTGCGGAGCTTTTCGTTCGCGCCGCCGAAAGACCTGCCGGGCGAGGACGGAGCCGGCGAGGGCGGGCTCAATGGCGGCACCGCGTCTCGGGCGTTGCGCCCGGCGGGTGCAAACGCCCTGCCCAGTGCCACGCGGATCCGGCCGCCCGGCGACCTGGTGAAGCTCGAGGACCGGTTGGGCTACCTGCTCCAGCCGTCGCTGGAGTCGCTCTTGGCCGAGCGATCGCTGGGATTCGCGTTCCAGCCGTTTCCGTTCCAGCTCGAGGGGATCGCCTTCCTATATCCACGTCATGCGGCGATCCTCGCCGACGAGATGGGTCTGGGCAAGACCATGCAGGCGATCACGGCGGTGCGGCTGCTCCTGCGGTGCGGGGAGGTGCGCAGCGTGCTCCTGGTGTGCCCCAAGCCGCTTGTGACCAACTGGCGGCGGGAGTTCGACCTCTGGGCGCCCGAGGTGCCCGTGATGGTGATCGAAGGGGACCAGGCCCGGCGGGCGTGGCAATGGCAGTTGCCCGACGTGCCGGTACGGATCGCCAACTACGAGCTGCTGCTTCGCGACACCGGTAAAGGGGTCGGGAGTCTTTGTTACAAAGACGGGCTTTCTGTAACAAAGACTCCCGACCCCTTTACTTTCGACCTGGTGGTGCTGGACGAGGCCCAGCGAATCAAGAACCGCGGCGGCGCCACCAGCCAGGCGGCCCGCTCGATCGCCCGGCGGCGGAGCTGGGCCCTGACCGGCACGCCGGTCGAGAACAGCACCGACGACTTGGTGGGCATCTTCGAGTTCCTGGCGCCGGGCTTCCTTTCGCCCGAGATGAAACCCCGGCGCATGGGCCGGGCCGTGGGCGACTACGTGCTCCGCCGCACGAAGGAGCAGGTGCTCTCGGACCTGCCGCCCAAGTTGGTGCGAGACGCCGAGCTCGAGCTTTCGCCCGAGCAGCGCGAGAGCTACCGGCTGGCCGAGGAGCAGGGCGTGGTGCAACTTTCGGCCCTGGGCAGCTCGCTCTCGATCCAGCACGTCTTCGAGCTGGTGCTGCGTCTGAAACAGATCTGCAACTTCGACCCCTTAAGCGGCGCCAGTTCGAAGCTCGAACGGCTCGCGGCCGATCTGGAAGAAATCGCCGCCAGCGGGCGCAAGGCGATCGTGTTCAGCCAGTGGGTCGAGACACTCCGGCGCCTGGCGCTGAAGCTAGGTCGCTTCGGGCCGCTGGAGTACCACGGCCGGGTGCCCCCGCGCGAGCGCGAGCGGGTCATCCGCCGCTTCCGTGACGACCCGACCAAGCACGTGATGCTGGTCAGCTACGGCGCGGGCGGGGTGGGCCTAAATCTCCAGTTCGCCGGCTACGTGTTCCTGTTCGACCGCTGGTGGAACCCCGCGGTCGAAGACCAGGCCATCAACCGGGCCCACCGCATCGGCGCGTCCGGGCCGGTGACCGTCACGCGGTTCCTTGTCGTCGATACGATCGAAGAGCGGATCGACCGCATCCTCCAGGAGAAGCGAGACCTGTTCGAAGTGGTCCTGGGCGGCGCCGAACGCCACGGGAAGCTCTCGCTCACGCAAGAGGAGCTGTTCGGGCTCTTCGACCTTAAAGGACCCGACGGGCCGGTGAAGCTGGCGGCGTGACGGTCGTTCACTCCACCAATCACCCTCCTGTAAAGCCGCGACCAGTGGTCGCGTTTCCCCGGCGGCAGTATAATCGTACCCATGCCCAACACGCTCGGATACCACCTCGTCAAGTCGACGTACGGCCAGTGGCTTCCCGGCGACGACCGCGGCCACTGGTCGGAAGCATGGGACGCGCAGATCGGCTTCGTCGAGCCACACATGCTTCACCCGGGCGACCCGGTCCGCCTGCGCATGGCGGAGGAGCGGATGAAGCACGCCCCGGTGTGGATGTCGGTTGACATGATACAGGCCGTCGCCGATTCGGTGAGCGAGTGCGTCGTCAAGTCAAACGGCGGCCTGGCCGTTGCGGCGGCGACGATTGTCTCGAAGCACATGCACCTGCTGATCCCGTGCGGCGGCCGGGACATCGACCGGACCGCGAAGTGGATTGCGGACCAGACCACGAAAGGCGTCCACCGCGACACGGCGCACGTCGGACCGGTGTGGTGCAAGGGGAAGTGGCGGACCTTCGTATTTGACCAATCGCACTGGGAGAACGTGAGGCTGTACATCGAGCGGCATAACTCGAAGCACGGGCTGCCGGTGCGGCCCTATGCGTTTATTCTGTAGGACCGCGACCACTGGTCGCGGCTTTACAGTGGTGACGCGACCGTTTCGATATGGGCACAACGTACGACTACGACCTCCTCGTCATCGGCGCCGGCCACGCCGGTACGGAGGCGGCGCTGGCCGCGGCGCGTATGGGGGCGCGGACCGCGCTTCTGACGAGCAACCTCGACACCGTCGCCCAGATGAGCTGCAATCCGGCCATCGGCGGAATCGCCAAAGGCCAGATCGTGCGCGAGATCGACGCTTTGGGCGGGGCCATGGGCCGGGCCATCGACGCCACCGGAATCCAGTTCCGGCTGCTCAACCGCCGCAAGGGACCCGCCGTACACGGGCCCCGCGCCCAGGCCGACAAGCGCGTGTACCAGCAAGAGATCAAGCGGATCTGTGAAGAGCAGCCGGGCCTGGCCCTGCGCCAGGAGACCGTCGAGGACCTGCTGGTCGAGGGACCCGAGGGCTCGCCGCGGATCGCCGGTGTGCGCGTCGCGGGCGATGCGGTGTATCGGGCGCCGGCGGTCGTCCTCTGTGCGGGAACCTTCAT
>Ga0180437_10001650_pt1 | contig 37818 bp, 29 predicted proteins | sample SS_ome_4_FD_132410 | JGI IMG/M metagenome (GOLD analysis project Ga0180437, IMG submission 132410) | Hypersaline lake sediment archaeal communities from the Salton Sea, California, USA - SS_3_D_1 metaG | ecosystem: Environmental > Aquatic > Non-marine Saline and Alkaline > Hypersaline >...
CGAGCGTGAGGAGCAGCCCGGATGAACAGGCGGAAGGTCGGCCGCTTCGACGTGGAAGTGTCCGTGATCGGGATGGGGGGCATCGTGCTGAGCGGCCGCGAGCAGGCCGACGCGGACCGCCACGTCGCCGAAAGCATCGCCCGCGGGGTGACGTACTTCGACGTTGCGCCCACATACGGCGATGCCGAACAGCGCCTCGGCCCCGCCCTCGAGCCGTATCGGGACGAGGTGGTCCTGGCCTGCAAGACCGGCAAGCGGACGGCCGAGGAGTCCCGGGAGGAGCTGGAGCAGTCGCTGCGGCGGCTGCGGACGGACCGGCTGGACCTCTACCAGATGCACGCCCTATGTCGCATCGAGGAGGTCGAGCAGGCCCTCGGACCGGGCGGGGCGATCGAGACGTTCGTCGAGGCGAAGCGGCAGGGGCTGACGCGCCTGATCGGCTTCAGCGCCCACAGCGACGCCGTCGCCCTGCGAGCGCTGGAGTGCGAGCAGTTCGACACGGTGCTGTTTCCGCTGAACTTCCTCTCGCTGGAGCGCAACGGCTTCGGCCGGCAGGTGCTGGCTGCCGCGGGTGACAGAGGGATGGGCATTCTGGCGATCAAGTCCATGGCCCGCACGAAGCTCCCGGAGGGGACCGACCGGCCTTACGAGAAGTGCTGGTACGTCCCGGAAGACCGGCCGGAGGTGGCGCGGCTCCAGTTGCGCTACACGTTGGCCCTGCCGGGCGTGGCGGCGGCGATCCCGCCCGGGCAGCCGGAGCTGTTTGAGCTGGCGGTCGATACGCCGAATCCGGGCGAGGCGTTAAGCGAGGAGGAGACCGCCCGCCTCCGGGCCGACACGCGGCCGTTCGAGCCGCTCTGGGATGCGCCGTAATCGCTTGGCGAGCAGCGCCGTCATCCCCGCCCCAGGACATGCCGGCAGCCAACGTGTGTTCCCCGAAGTGTGTCCCTCCCTATGGCCGATTGCCGCATCGACGTATTCGGCCGTGAGCGAGTCGATTGGGCTCGTCCGCTCAACTCTCTCTCGCGCCGCTCGTGAGCCCCTGCCCATCCCCTGCGCCCACGATCCAACGCCGTGCTGGTCTACGACATCGCCTCTCCCTTCGCCTCCCGGCAGGCCGGGCAGTTGCACGTGGCTTGAGTGGAGGGCCAGCAATCATGGAGTTCGCCCTTGTCCCAGACTTCCAGGACCATTTCGGCGTTGAAGCCCGTCATCCCCTCATCCTGACGAGCGATCTCGGATAAAGTCCGTCGGGCCTTCTCCTCATGCTCGGGGAAGAACAGGCAGTCCCTCGCCGCTCGACCGCGCACATGCATGCTCTCGTGGTCCATGAGCCGGGCGACCGCCGCTTTGCTCACATCGCCATGCTCCTCAAGAGCAGCGGCAAGCACCCCAGGCGCATCTGAGGCTGTGTTTGTCTTCCTGTAGTCTCCGGACCTCCATCCCTCTCCTTGACGGATTGCGGCGTCGACGTACCTCGCTATCAGCAGGTCCAACGTGCTCATCTGCTCAACTCCCTGGCCATTCGCTTCAGGTGCTTCCTGAAGCCTCTCCTGGTCTTCGGCAGGCCCCGCATTTGCAGGTGGCCTGCGTTGAGGGCCACGGATCGTGAAGATCTCCCTTGTCCCACACCTTCAGAACCATCTCGGCGTCGAACCCGATGAGCCCCTCATCTTGACGAGCGATCTCCGACAGCGTCTGTCGGGCCTTGTTTCCGTGGTCTGGGAGGAACAGGCAGTCTCTCGCCGCCGAACAGCGCACCGCCATGCTCCCATGGTCCATGAGCTGCGCTAGCGCCGCTTTGCCCAGATCGCCGTGGCAGTCAAGATCGGCGGCGACTTCTGCAAGCGCGTCCGCGGCCGCGTTGGCCTTCTTGGAGTTCCCTGAAGTGTATCCCTCCTTATGGCGGATTGCCGCATTGACGTACTTTGCTATCAGGAGGTCCACTGAACTCATTTGGTCAGCTCCTTTGCGATCCGCTTCAGTTGCATAGTGCCGTACTCGAATTGCGCCTCGAACGGCTGATCCGCCAGCCACTGCCGCACCGTCCGCGGGCGACAGAAATCGGGCGTCGATGAGTAGAATCCGCTGATGCGCTTGTGCAGCTGCCCCGCCCGGTCGGGAATCGCGATCACGTTGCCCGTGTTGTGGATCGCCTCGTGGCCAAACCTGCGGAGGTTCGCGGGAGTCTGCTCGACCACGTGATGCCAGGCCTTGCCGTCGCCTGCGCGGCCGAGGAACTTCACCAACTCGTCATGCGACTTGAACCCTTTACGGATGGAGGCCAGGCCCGGCACGCTGCCGAACCGCTTGATCTGCTTGAGCCGATTGGCGTGCTTGGCGCTCCGGATGAACGCCACGGCCTCGTCGGCGTTCCTGGCAGTGTACTCGAGAACTTCCGTTCCCCCCTTGCCCTTCCTGAGCAACCGCACGGCAATCCGGCGGCCTTTACCGGCATCGCCGACAAATGGGATGATCGCCAGGGCCGAGATGCCTGCCGCGGCCCACTTCCCTCGCAGTAGGTACAGCAGTGCATTGGCGCCGTCGCAGGCGGGCGAAGGATCGGCCATCCCGGCCGCATCCAGGGCCGCTTGGATTTCGTCGAGTTCCTCCCCGACCTCCTGTTGGCCTCGCAGGTAGATGTCTCCGAGCAGATGCGTCCGGGCCGACAGCAGTTCCCTCCTCGCCACGGCCTCCGCGACGGCCCTGGCCAGCGCCGGATTGCTGCCGGTGATCATCCTGTGGACGGGGTCCGCGTTCTCGATCACGAAGCTGATGGGGCAGGGCTTCCCGCCGCCGTCGAACCGCCACCAGTCCCCCATCATCGCCGATCCGGGCAAGAGGCTGACCCGGATCGCGCCCCCCTCATTCCGGTCGACGACAAACTTCTCTATGATGTGGCCGCGGTTCGTGGCGTATCCCCCACCCCGGTACTTCTCTTCGATGGTCGCCAGTTGCGGATTCGTCGGCTGGGTCGTTGGGTTCTGCTGGAGCCCCATCGGGTCGGTCGCGACCGTCGGGCCGGAGCCGACGTATTCGTACAGGTTCTGCCCGTCCGCGTAGCCCATGGGCTCGTAGGTCCCTGCCGGCCGATAGCCGGCCCCGCGGTCTTTGCGCGTCCTCGGGCCGGGTGCGCGGCGTGCTGTGGTTACCATGGTCATTCCCTCTGTAGGTCTGAGTGGACTCGGTCCATGACGACGGGGGAGAGCGAAACTTGAGACGGGAACGACGTGATCAAAGATACTGTTGAAGGCAGGTCGGAGGCCATCGCATGCCCACCGAGGGGCTGAAAGACGCCCGGGGCCAGGTGGGGGGCGAGGCACTCGAACAAGGAGTCCGGATGTCCGAGCTCTCCGCGGTCGAATAGCTCCGCGCCGCGCCGAATCATGGGCACGATCCCCCCGATGTAGGCGCAGCGGCTTTGAGGGAACAGGACGCGCGACATCGCGTAGCTCAGGTCGGCCTGATCCATGTTGCCGACGTCGCAGTAGTGCCTTCCGCGCTGGCTCAGGAAGACGCCGGCCATCTCCCGGGCCGTGAGCTTCCCCAGGTCCGATCCGCACTCGATGGCCTTGTCGGGCAGGCTGTATTGCTCGACGTACACTTCGTCCGGGTCGGACGCAAAGCTGCCCGGATGCGTGCTGGTCGCCTCGATGTTGTAGACAGCCTGACCGTCGTCGAAGCGGCTGATGAGATGCGACTTCGCGCAGGCCAGCGACACCGGCCATCCCATCCGCCGGGCGATCGCCACGTGGAGCGTCGCCATGTTCCCGCAGGTTCCCTGTCTCCTGTCGATCAGCCCATTGAGGAACAGATCGCCGGGATTGGTGTAGCGGACGGCGGTAGCCTTCTTCTGCTCCTCGATGTAGCGAATTCCGATCTCGTGGCCGAGGAAGCCTTGGAGCATGCCCACGCGGAAGAACCGGATGTCGTCTTGCCATCTCTTCGGTGTCTTGCGGAATGTCGCCTCCATGCCCGGCAACAGCCGGGCGAACTGCCGCGTCCATTCGTCGACGATGCGGACGTACCGGCCGACGTCCAGATCGGCCAGGGCAGGGATCTCCCTGGCCACCGCGAGGTTGAGCAGGACCACGTCGGCCTTCTCGAGTTCGGCGTCGCTGAGGGCGAGCAACTGCGACAACGTTGGGCTGTCGGCTGATCTGCCGTTCTTCTCAGGCATGTAACACCCCACAACAGGGCACTATGCTCGAGAGGCTCTCCCGCCCGGAGGACCCGCTATCGCCGTTCGTCCCGCTAGGCGACGGGCGAACGGTAGCAGGAAGCAGCGGAGGTGTCAAGACGAAATGTGGCCTGTTCTCACACATGCCGAGCGCGTCTGAAGGGCGATGGCAGGTCGTGGGAACGCAGACGAAAAATGGCCCATGGCCGGGGGCGAAACAGGTTGGCGAGAGTGCGTCGGACGATGGTCGACGGGGGCGCATGAACAACCGCGCATGCAGAGGGGCAGCCGCATGCGCGGGGGGCTTGTCGGGCGGGGGGCTATTTCTTCTTGCGGCGGTTCCGGCGCTCGCGGCGCTTCTTGGAACCGATCTTCCTGCGGCGTCTCGGCTTGCTCATGAAGTCCTTTCTTGCGTGGCTCGGCAACAACATCCCGCGGCCGAACGCTTGGCCACAGGTCATACATCCTACACGATCCGGCCGGCGAAGTCCACAGACCGATCACGGACGCGCTATGCGACCAACTCACATGCTCAGGACGGTCTGGCGTTCTTCGACGATCGTCTCGACGAGGGCCTTGACGTTCTCGATGGGCACGTCGTTCATGATCTCCTGGGACGGCGCGATGATGTGGCCGCCGCCCTTGCCCAGTGTTCGGATCGCCTCGCGGGCCATCTGCTTGACCTGTTCGGGCCGGCCGAACGGCAGCAGGTTCTGCGTGTCGATCCCGCCCCAGAAGACCAGGTCCTTGCCGAACTCGCGCTTCAGGTACGCCAGGTCCATGCACGGCTGGACCGGCTCGAGGACGCGCAGGCCGATCTCCAGCAGGTCGGGGATGAACTCGGTCAGGCATCCGCAGGAGTGGAGGATGATCGGGATACCGGCGTCGTTGTACGGCTGCCAGGCCCGCTCGATTCGCGGCAGGACGAACTCGCGGAACATCTCTTTGGAGAACAGCGTGCCTTGTTGTGTGGCGAGGTCGTCGCCGTGGTGGGCGACCTTGAAGCCCATCTCGACGACCTTCTTGGCGAATTCGACCTTGTAGTCGGTGATCTTGTCCAGCAGGTCGTGGACGACCTTCGGCTTCAGGACCATGTTCGCCATGAACTCCTGGAAGCTCATCAGCGCGTAGGCCCGTTCGTAGATGCCGAAGTAGCCGGAGGGGATGACGAGGAAGTCCCCGGACTGCTCGGCCAGCTCGCGCTGCATGTCGCCGAACAGCCCGGCGCGCGTGATATCGGGGGCGGCGTAGGTGGCGACGGCCTCTTCGATGTCCTGGAACATCGCCTCGCGTCGGACGTCCGGCGGCATGTGGTCTGCGGCCCGCTGGGTGGCCTGGCCGTCGAGCGGGTGGAAACACGCGAAGAAGCCGTCCGAGCCGACCTGGATGCCGATGCCCCAGCAGTCGTAGACGACGGAGCTGTCCCAATCCGGCCCGCAGAAGCCCATCCCCGCCAGCCGCGCCATCTCCTCGCGGTCGTTGCGGTAGAACAGCGGCTTGTCGTGCAGCGAGAGCGTCAGGTGCAGATGGTTCTCGAGGTAGCCGTCGAGTTCGTCGGCTGAGTCGAGGCCCAGGGCCTCACTGATCTGGACGTCCCGTGTGCGGTCGGAGAAGGTGATCTGGCTGGGCAGGTAGTCCACGTCCTGCCCGTTGATGACCCGCAGGACCCGCTCTTCTTTCGTCATGGCCATGGGTGTCGCTCCCTTCGTGGGCGAGGCGCCGAGGCGCGGCTCGCGTTCGGCTTCCGGCTGGTGCGCTATTGGATCTCGACACAGAGACGCGGAGACACAGAGAAGAGGGAGTATCAGGCAGATCGCTCCGCTGTTCTCTCTTCCTCTCCTCCTCCTCTTCTTCTCTCTGTCTCTCTGCGTCTCTGTGTCGTAACACTCTCTCCTGCTGTCCAGTGGGCGGCGCTCTACCCCGCGAAAGCCGGCTCGGGCAGTCCGCGGACGTCGGTGGCGACGCGGAACAGGTCGCCGGCGGCCGGCTGGGCGGCCCGCTCCTCGTCGCTCAACAGGAACCACGCGGTGGTGACGTACAGCTCGTCGAGGCCCTCGCCGCCGAAGGCCATGCACGTGGCGTTCGCGACGGGGACCTTCACCTCGCGCTCGACCGTGCCTTCGGGATCGTATCGCGTGACGCGCCAGCCGCCCCAGTGGGCGCTCCAGACGAAGCCGGCCGCGTCGACGATCAGCCCGTCGGGCAGGCCCGCCTCGGCCGGGACCTCCGCGAACGTCCGCTGATTGGCGACCGTGCCGGCCTCGACGTCATAGTCGTAAGCGAGGATGCGGCTGTGGAACATGTCGGTCAGGTACAGCGTCTTCCCGTCACCGCTGAGGCCGATGCCGTTGGCCACGGCGAAGCCGTCGTCGAGCTTGTGGATCGACCGGTCGGGGTCGAGCCGGTAAAGCGACCCGTCGGGCGCGTCGAGGTCTTTCTGGTTGAGCGTGCCGATGAGGAATCGGCCCTGGCGGTCGACGACGCCGTCGTTGAAGCGGACGTCGGGGTTGTCGGCCTCGGGGTCGACGACGAACTCGGACTCGCCCGTGCGGTGGTCCCAGAAGTGCACGCCGGTCTTCGCCGCCGCGATCCACCCGCCCGCCGCCCGCCTCGCCAGCGCGGTAATGGGAAAGTCCACGTCGAACGTCTGATGCTCCCCGGCGGCCGGGTCGAGGCGATGGACCCGCTTGCCTTCGATGTCGATCCACCACAGCGCCTTCTGTTCGGGAATCCACAGGGGTGTTTCCCCCACCTCGTTCTGAACGGGCAGGACGTGTTCGATGTCGCTCACGGTCGGTCTCCCTTCAGGTGCGGCGGCGAACGGCCGAAATGCACCGCGTCCGTGCCATCGCATACCAGAGCGGCGTCCGGCGGTCAAGGGGTGAGGGCGTGGTCGCTCTGCGTGGTGGTGCGAGAATCTCGCAGGGCGGGCGAAGTCCGCGCTGCGCAACGAACGGCGGGTGTCTTTCCGGCGGGGCGGCGGCTACAATGCGGGTCGGGTGAAGCGATGGCCGATCGGGAGCTCCTGCGAACGACGTTGCGGCTGCACCTGGCCGAGGGGGTCGGGGCGCTGACGTTCCGGCGTCTGGTGGAGGCGTTCGGGTCGGTGGAGAAGGTGCTGGCGGGGCGGCCCCCGCAGTGGCGGCAGGTCGACGGCGTCGGCGAGAAGGTCTGCCGGGGGATCGAGTCGGTGACGGACGAGGACGTCGACGCGGAGCTGTCGTTGGCGGCCGAGCGGGGGGTGGAGATCCTGGCGGCGGGGGACGAGCGGTTTCCGGCGGCGCTGAAGACGATCTACGACTGCCCGCCGGTGCTGTACGTTCGTGGCCGGCTCGAGCGGGCCGACGCGGTGGCGGTGGGCATCGTGGGGGCGCGGCGGTGCACGTACTACGGGCTGGAGCAGGGCGAGCGGTTCGGTCAGCTTCTGGGGCGGGCGGGTTTCACGGTCGTCTCGGGCGGCGCGCGGGGGATCGACGCGGCGGCCCATCGCGGGGCCCTCGCGGTCGGCGCGCGGACGATCGCCGTGATGGGCTGCGGGCTCTGTCAGACCTACCCGCGCGAGAACGCCGGGCTCTTCGAGCAGATCCTCGCCGACGGCCGGGGGGCGGTCGTCTCCGAGCTGCCGATGCGGACGGGCATCCGCGCGGGCAACTTCCATTCGCGAAACCGCATCATCTCCGGGCTGTCGCTCGGCGTCCTCGTCGTCGAGGCCGCACGACGCAGCGGGACGCTGATCACCGCCCGCGAGGCGGTCGAGCAGGGCCGGCCCGTCTTTGCCATCCCCGGCCGCATCGACTCGCCCATGAGCGAGGGCACCAACGACCTGATCCGCAAGGGCGTGACGCTGGTGGGCCGGCTGGACGACATCCTCGACGAGCTCGGCGAGGTCGGCGAGGCGATGGCCGAGCCCGAGCCGTCGGAATCGGATGTCATCGACGCCGCCGTGACCGACGAGGCCGAGCGGAAGTGTGTCGACGCCCTACGCGGCGGGGCGATGGCCATCGACGAGCTGGCCCGCCGAACGGGCCTGGACAGCGCCCGCGTGGCCGCCAGCATGACGCTGCTCGCCATCAAGGGCCTCGTCGCCCAGCAGCCGGGCCAGGTCTTCGCGCTGAAGAGGCGGGAAGTGCGAAGGGATTGATCGCCGAGATCGCGGAGATGTCGCCGATCCCGCGGGCACGGTCCGCGAGACCGCCCGGCCGCTGCCCGCCTCAGAACTGATGCAGGAATCGGACGTCGGATTCGAACAGGAGGCGGATGTCGGGGATGTTGTGCTTGCGCATGACCATCCGCTCGATGCCGAGGCCGAACGCGTAGCCGGTGTACCGCTCGCTGTCGTAGCCGACCGCCTCGAGGACGTTGGGGTCGACCATCCCGCAGCCGCCGAGCTCGACCCAGTGCGTCGAGCCGTCCGGGCGGTGGAAGAGGATGTCCACCTCGCCCGACGGTTCGGTGAAGGGGAAGAAGCTCGGGCGGAAACAGGTGGCGACCTCGCGGCCGAAGTAGGTCTTGCAGAACTGGTCGAGGCAGGTCTTCAGGTCGGCCATCGTCACGCCCTCGTCGACGTAGAGGCCCTCGACCTGGTAGAACATGAACGAGTGCGTGGCGTCGACGGTGTCGGGCCGATAGACGCGGCCGGGCGAGATGATGCGGACGGGCGGGGTGGTGTTCTCCATGACGCGGATCTGGACGGTGGAGGTCTGGCTCCTCAGCATGGTGACCGGGTCGATGTAGAAGTTGTCCAGCGGGTCTCGGGCGGGGTGGGCCGGCGGGATGTTGAGGGCCTCGAAGTTGTGGTGCTCGTCCTCGACCTCGGGCCCGGTCGCCACGGTGAAGCCCATCCGCCCGAAGATCTCGCAGATCTCGTCGATGGTCTGTGTGATGATGTGGCGGTGTCCGACGGCGGGTCGGCGGCCGGGGAGGGTCACGTCGATCCGCGGGCCGGCCGCACGCGGGGCGGCGGAGTCGGCCAGCTCGGCGGTTCGGACCTTGAAGGCGGCCTGGAGGGCGTTTTTCATCTCGTTGGCGGCCTTGCCGAGGGCGGGCTTGTCTTCCTTGGGCGCCTGGCTGAGCGACTGCATGGCCGTCTTGACGGCGCCCTTGGAGCCGAGATACCTGATCCGCCAGGCCTCGAGTTCTTCGGCGGAGGCGACGGCCTGGAGTTCGGCCGTCGCGGTCGCCTCGGTTTTCAGGATGTCTTCCAGCAGCGACATGTCGAGAGCCCCTTCTGGTGCTTGTGCCGCCCCTTCCAGTGCTCGTGCCGTTCCTTCGGGGCTGGAAAACGGGGACAGGCACCTGCGCTGCGCTCCGGAGCCAGTCCCCGTTTTCCTTTGGACCGCCGGAGGAGGCGGGCGGCTACTTCTCCGCCGCCGCGCCCATGGCCAGCTCGACGATCTTGTCGAAAGCGGCCGGGTCGCAGATAGCGATCTCGCTGAGCATCTTCCGGTTCAGGACGATGTCGGCGTCGAACAGGGCGCTGATAAAGCGGCTGTACATGACGCCGCGCTGGCGGCAGGCGGCGGAGATCCGCGTGATCCAGAGGCGGCGGAAGTCGCGCTTGCGGCGCTGGCGGTCGCGGGTGGCGTTGACGCCGGCGCGGAACGTGGCCTGCTTGGCGGTGCGGTAGCGTCGGGAGGCGGCCCCGTAATAGCCTCGGGCGGCCTTGAGGACCTTCTTGTGTTTGCGGTGCCGGGCGGCACCCTTGCGGACGCGTGGCATGAGCGGCTCTCCTGTGCATCTCGGCCGGTGGGCTCCCGGTCTGTTGCCGGGACGTTACGGTCCGCGTCGCGCGACGCCCGTCAGGGCTTGGCCGGCACGACGGGGGCGCCCCAAGGGGCTCCCACCTGGGCCCATGGTTTCCGAACGACCTAGATGCCGAGCAGGCGCCGGGCCTGCTTGGCGAAGGCTTTGGGCACGGGGGCGGCCTTGCGGAACCGGCGGCGGCGCTTGGGGCTCTTGACGGACTTCAGGTGGCCGGCCCCCGGCCGGTTACGCATCAGCTTGCCGCGCGCGGTGACCTTGATCCGCTTCGCCACCGATTTGTTTGTCTTCATCTTCGGCATCGTGACAACCTCTACGCGCCCCCTCCGCGGGGGGAAAGATCGGCCATTCTAGCATCCTCGGCAGAGATGTAAAGGCCCCTTTGCCAAACTTTGGCGAGAAAAGCGGCCACCGGCGGGCGACGTGCGGCGCCTCCCAGCCGGGTGAAGCGGCGCAGTCCCCGTCGCATCGGCGGCGGCAAGCCATGGCCGGCATAGCCGCCCCCCATGGCCGCAAGCGCCGAAGGACCGCTACTCCTTCTTTGCCCCGCCCTTGTGGGGCGCGAGGGTCATCGTCAGCCGGCGGCCTTCGAAGCGGTAGTTCTGGTCGACTTTGCTGATGTCCTCGAGCGTGGTCTTGATGGTCTCGAAGACCTTCCGCCCCTCGTCGATGTGTGCCAGCTCCCGCCCGCGGAAGCGCAGCGTGAACTGCACGCGGTCGCTGCGCTCGAGGAAGTCCCTCGCGTGGTTGACCTTGATCTCCAGATCGTGCTGGCCGATCTTGGGCGTCTTGATCCGGATCTCCTTCAGCTCCGTCTCGTGCCGGTGGGCCTTGGCCTTCTGCTCCTTCTTGCGCTGCAAGTACATCCATTTGCCGTAGTCCATGATGCGGCAAACGGGGGGGCTGGCCTGGGGGGCGACCTCGACGAGGTCCATTCCCGCCTCCTGGGCCTGCTGGAGCGCATCGCGAACGTCCACGATGCCCACCTGCTGATCGTCCTGGTCGATCAACCGGATCGGCGAGACACGGATCAGCGCGTTTCGGCGAAGATTCTTGGCGATGGTTTTGTCTCCTGTATTGTTGCCGTACCCGCACCCCGGCCCACCGCAGGCCGGCCGCGGACCGCGATTCCCTGCGACCTATTGCGCTTCAACGCCCACTACGGGGCGACTGCCTTTCGAGTCGATCTCCTCGCGGAGCTGCCCGACGAACTGCTCGACGCCCATCGCGCCGCGGTCCCCGTCGGTGCGGTGGCGGACGGCGACGGCGCGGGCGTCGGCCTCCCGCGGGCCCACGACGGCCATGTAGGGCACCTTGTCGAGCGTCGCCCGGCGGATCTTCGCGCCGATCTTCTCCGGCGAGTCGTCCAGCTCGGCGCGGATGCCGGCGGCGCGGAGGTTGGCGGCCACTTCGGCGGCGTAGTCGTTGGTCTTGTCGCTGACGGGCAGGACGGCCGCCTGCACGGGCGCCAGCCACACCGGGAACGCGCCGGCGAAGTGTTCGATCAGGATGCCGATGAACCGTTCGGGCGAGCCGAGCGGCGCGCGATGGACCATGACCGGCCGGTGCGGCGCGTTGTCGGCGCCGACATATTCCATGCCGAACCGCTCGGGCAGGTTGTAGTCGACCTGGATGGTCCCCAGTTGCCACTCCCTTCCGATGCAGTCGCAGACGACGAAGTCGATCTTGGGCCCGTAGAAGGCGGCCTCGCCTGCCTCTTCAGTATAGTCCATGCGGAGCTTCCGCACGACGTTACGTATGTTCTTCTCGGCGCGGTCCCAGTTGTCGGCGGGTCCGACGTACTTCTCGCTGTCCGGGTCGCGCAGGCCGATCCGCACGCGGTAGTCATCCAGCCCGAGCGTCTTGAGGATCATCCGGGTCAGGTCGACGCAGCTTTCGATCTCCGCCTCGAGCTGGTCGGGGGTGCAGAAGATGTGCGCGTCGTCCTGGGTGAACCCGCGGACGCGGATCAACCCGCTCAGCTCGCCGGACTGCTCGAATCGGTAGACCGTGCCGAACTCCGACAGGCGGATCGGCAGGTCGCGGTAGCTGTGCTGTTCGGCCTGGTAGATCTGGATGTGATGGGGGCAGTTCATCGGCTTCAGGACGTAGCCGTCGCCGTCGCCGATCGGCATGGTCGGGAACAGCCCGTGCTCGTAGTACGGGTAGTGCCCGCTCGTCTTGTACAGGGCGATCTTGCCGATGTGCGGGGTGACGACCGCCTGGTAGCCGCGCTTCAGCAGCTCCCCGCGGAGCCAGCCCTCCAGCTCCATGCGGATGACCGTGCCCTTGGGCATCCACAGCGGCAGGCCCGCCCCGACGGCGTCGCTGAAGGTGAACAGCCCCAGCCGCTTGCCGAGGACGCGGTGGTCGCGCTTCCTGGCCTCCTCGACGCGCTCGAGATGGGCGGCCAGCTCCTTCTTGTCGAAGAAGGCCGTCCCGTAGATGCGGGTGAGCATCTTGTTGTTCTCGTCGCCCCGCCAGTAGGCCCCGGCGACGGTGAGGAGCTTGAAGGCCTTCAGCCGCCCCGTGTCGGGCAGGTGCGGGCCGCGGCACATGTCGACGAAGTCGCCCTGGCGGTACAGGCTGATCGTCTCGGGCGCCTCCTCGCGGGCGAGGTCGTCGATCATCTCGACCTTGTAGTCCTGCCCGATCGAGGCCATCTCGCGGCGGGCCTCGGCGGCCGGAAGCTCGATCCGCTCGATGGCGATCTTCTCGCCGACGATCTTCTTCATCTCCGCTTCGACGGCCGCCAGGTCCTCCTGCCCGACGGGCCTGGGCAGATCGAAGTCGTAGTAGAAGCCGTACTGGAAATCGCCGGTCAGCGCCGGGCCGATGGTGTACTGCACGCCGGGGCCGTAGAGGCGCACGACGGCCTGCGCCAGCACGTGGGCGGCCGAGTGTCGCAGCACCTCGAGGGCGGCTTCGTCGCGGTCGGTGAGGATCTTCAGCTCGTGGGTCCCGTCGGCCAGGCCGGCCGTCACGTCGGCCGCCGTCCCGTCGACCATCGCGGCCACCGCGGCCGTCGCGAGGCGCGGGGAGATATCCTCCGCCACGCGTCGAACGGTGACGGGCTGGTCGTAGGTCTTCTGGCTTCCGTCGGGCAGCTTGATGACGATGCTCATGGCCGAGCTCCTGCGGGCCGCTTCGAGCACGCTCCGGCGGGGCTGTCGCACGGGGCCGGGCCAAACGAAAATCGGTACACGAAGGACCCTGGGACCCACGACGACCGCACCGTCCGGAATGTTCCGGAGCGGCCAGTCACGATGTCGTCGTTGTCGTCGAGGTCGTCTGCATCATTCGTGTACCGATCGGGGTTGTCCGAGTCAGTATATCCGTACGATACCGCGCGGGGGGCGATTGTCAAAGCCCAATTCTCCGCTTCCGGTCGGCTCAGACCCACCGGATCATGCCCATCTGCCTGGCGTCGGCGACCGCGGGGTGGCGGGGCATGACGCGGACGGTGTAGCCGGTCATCCCGCTGCGGTCGCAGGGCATCTTGACGGCGTAGCGGACGTGGTTGTCGTCCTCCACGGCCGTCTGCTCCATCGGCAGCGCATCGCCGACGGTCAACTGCCCGTCCTCGTCCAGCGGGCCGTAGTACAGCTCGACGCTCACGTCGTCGGGCGAGAGGGCCCCGAGCGCCACGGCGGCCTCGACGCGGATCTCCCTGCCGACATGCCCGCCCTGGCCGTCCATGTCGTCGGTGACGCTCTCGACGCGGATCGAGGCGAAGTGCTCGCGCAGGTGGCGCTTCCAACCGCTCAGCTCGCGAGCCTGCCGCATCTGGTCGCCGGTCAGCCGATCCCACCGCTGGGCCGCCGGGGCGTAAAACTTTTCGGCGTACTGGCGCACCATCCGGTTGGTGTTGAACATCGGCGCGAGCCTGACCATCGCCGTCTTCATCTTGGCGATCCAGCCGTGCGGGAGTTTGTCGGGCCCGAGGTCGTAGAACAGCGGGACGACCTCCTTCTCGAGCAGGTCGTAGAGGGCCTGGCCCTCGACCTTGTTCTGGTACTCCAGGTCGTCGTATCGCTCTCCGGAGCCGATGGCCCATCCGACGTCGGGGACGTACCCCTCGGCCCACCAGCCGTCGAGGATCGAGAGGTTCAGCCCGCCGTTGGCGGCGACCTTCATGCCGCTGGTCCCGCTGGCCTCCATGGGGCGCAGCGGCGTGTTCAGCCAGATGTCCACGCCCCCCACGAGGTACCGCGCGACGTTGATGTCGTAGTCCTCGAGGAAGACGAGCGACCGGCGGAACGGCTCCATGCGGGCGGTGTGGACGATCTGGCGGATGAGGTCCTTGCCCGGGTTGTCGCGGGGGTGGGCCTTGCCGGCGAAGATGATCTGCACGGGGCGGTTGGGGCTGTTCAGCAGCATCGCGAGGCGGTCGAGGTCGGCCAGGATCAGGTTCGCCCGCTTGTAGGTGGCGAAGCGTCGGGCGAAGCCGATGGTGAGGGCTTCGGGATCGAGGACCTCTTCGGCCGCCGCGAGTTCGGCCGCCCCGGCGCCGCGTTTGTGCAGCTGTTGCTTCAGGTGGCGTCGGGCGAAGGCGACGAGGCGTTCTCTGCGGCGTTCGTGGGTGCGCCACAGCTCGGTGTTGGGGATCGAGTCGACGGCCTTCCAGGCGTCCATGTCGGCCGGCACCTCGTGCCATCGCGGGCCGAGGTAGCGGTCGTACAGGACGGCCATGTCGTGGCTGATCCACGTGCGCGTGTGGATGCCGTTGGTGATGTGCCCGATGGGCACCTCGTTGACGGGCAGCCCGGGCCAGACGCCGGCCCAGAGCCGTCGGCTGACGGCCCCGTGCAGCTCGCTGACGCCGTTGCGGTACCCGCTCATCCGCAGCGCGAGGACCGTCAGGTTCAGCGGTTCGTCGCCGTTGGACTGCTCCTGCCTGCCCAGCGAGAAGAACCGCTCCCGGTCCAGCCCGAGCTGGGGCCAGTAGCTCGAGAAGTACTTGTCGATCAGCCAGGGCTCGAAGGCGTCGTTGCCTGCCGGGACGGGGGTGTGGGTGGTGAAGACGTTCGAGGCGCAGACGGCCTCGGCGGCCTCGTCGAAGGAGACGCCCTGCTCGGCCATCATCAGCCGGCACCGCTCGAGGGAGAGGAAGGCGGAGTGGCCTTCGTTCATGTGGCAGGCCTTGGGGCTGATGCCGAGGGCCTTGAGCATCCGCACCCCGCCGATGCCGAGGATCAGCTCCTGGCGGATCCGCATCTCCTGGTCGCCGCCGTAGAGCTGGGCGGTGATGTGGCGGTCCTCCGGGGAGTTGTCCGGCACGTTGGTGTCCAGCAGGTACAGGGGAATCCGCCCGACGTTGATCCGCCAGATCTGCGCCTTGACGGCGTGGTCGAGCATCTCGACCTCGACGGTCACCTGCCGGCCCTCCCCGTCGCGGACGAGCTGGACGGGCATGTTGTGGAAGTCGTTGCGGGGGAACAGCTCCAACTGCCACCCGTCGGCGTTCAGCCGCTGGCGGAAGTAGCCCTGCTGATACAGCAGCCCGACGGCCACCAGAGGCAGGTCCAGCTCGCTGGCGCTTTTCAGGTGGTCGCCGGCCAGCACGCCGAGCCCGCCGGAGTAGATCGGCACGCACTCGCTGAGCCCGAACTCGGCGCAGAAGTAGGCCACCTGCGGCTGGTCGTCGCCCCCGTAGGTCTTCGGCCACCATCCGGGGTTGGCGAGGTACTCCTTCAGGTCGCGGTGCACGCGCCGGAGGTGCGCAAGGAAGCCGTCGTCCCGGGCCAGCTCGTCGAGGCGCTGCTGGGGGATCTGGCCGAGCATGGCCACGGGGTTGTGATAGCAGGCCTCCCAACTGACCGGGTCGAGCCGGCGGAAGACCTCCAACGCATCGCCGTGCCAGCACCACCAGAGGTTGTGGGCCAGCTCCAACAGGGGGGCCAACTGCTCGGGCAGCGACGGTTCGACGGTGAACGTTCTAAGCGGTCGCATCGGTTCCTGCCATTTGTTGCCGCGGATCACTTGCCGGGTCGCCATACGGCGACCGGGCGTGCCGGCTCGGCCGGCACGCCGGATGTTACCATCATCGGCAATGCCTACCCGATTGATTATAGCATTGCGGGGCTTTTTGCCCGATCGAGCCGGCCCAAGCCGGGCAACGGGCGGCAGTTGAGATCCCCCCGCCCGCGGGGTTTTCTGAGGCATGACTCAGGTGTCCGATGGTGCATCCGACCTTCCGCGGCTTGCGTCGTCGCAGGCCGTCTGTCCCCATCGCCATCGGACACCTGAGCGATGCCTTGAAAACCCTGGGCCGGTTCGGGGGGCCGGCCCCCCCGAGGCCGCCGTGGGGGAGGGGCTGAACCACAAGGCGAAACTCGCCGCGAGAAAAACGCACGGCTTTCGGGCGCTCGAGGCGTTGGCAGTTGCTCTCCATCATGCGCTTCAGGGCCTCGCCGAGCCGGCGCTCGCTCACAGATTCGGGGGCGGAACGCAATGAGGTGGAACGGCCGTTGGATCGTGCCGATAGGAACAGTGGCGTCCCCGGGAGCAACCCCCGATGCGCAGAACCGGTCACCGACATCGCGTCTGCCGCCAACTGAGGCGGGCCCGGCCCAGGCCTCGCCGCCGGGGCACGCCCCTGCGCGAACAGTGGCGACGGACGGTCAAATCTGGTAGACTTCAGAAGGAATAGCGCATCGCCCCCGCCCGGCGCCGGCGGCCGGCCGGGACGCCCCCAGCACGCCGTGGGAGGTCTGGCCATGAGCAGACACAGCACCATGATTCTCGGCATCGTGGCGGCGGGGGCGTTGTTGGCCTCGGCCGCGACGGGGCAGCAGCCCACACAGAGCGGCCGGGCGCTGGATGCCAGCCTCCGCGTCGGGGGCAGCCGATACAACCCCGCCGTGCCGATCAACTCCCAGCTCAACAGCCAACTCTACGTGACCGGGCAGGTGACGGGCCTGGGGCGGTTTCACGGGCGGGTGGGCTACCGCGGGGAGGACGAGCTGTACATGCGCCTGCCGTCGGCGCGGCTGGGAGACTTCCGGCGGCGGTCGGTGGGCCTGCACGACGTGCTGGGGGGCACGGCCCACCTGGTCAGCCCCTACCAGGAGCCGACGAGGACGACGCTGAAGGTCAACGACATCCTCGCCGGCCGGGCCGCCCCCGGGACCAACATGCCCGCCGCCCGGACCGTCTCCCCGGCCGCGAGCGCGCTGAGGCAGAACCTCTACATCGACGCGCTGGTCGACTACTCGTCGGTTACGGGCATCGTCTCCGGGCGGGCGCTGGCCCCCGCGCTGCCGCGAGGGATGTTGAACGTCCAGCCGGAGCAGTACAGCCGCCCGTCGATCCGCGTGGAGTTCGGCTCCGGCCGCATCGTACCTGCCGCGCCGGGGACCGCCGCCGCGCCGGTGACCGACCTGTTCGCCGTCGCCGGGCGGAAGGACCAGCTCGACCTGGCCCAGGAGCTGTACCGGGAGCATCGGCGGTCGCAGATGATCGACGCGGCCGTGGCCGCCAAGGTGCCCGCCGCCGCCAGCGGGACCGATCCGGTCACCGGCACGGAGGCCGGGACGGACCCCGACGGGAAGTCGCCCGCCGACGCGAACCGCACGCCGGGCGGGCCGATCGAGGGTTCGGGCAGCCCGGGCGGGATCGGGCAGGTCGGCGCGGGGCAGCCGCCGATCAACCAGGACGTCTACCTGGACATGCTGCTGAGGCTGCGCCAGCGGCGAGAGCAGGTCGATGCCGCCGCTCGCGGGCAAGCCGGCCCGCCGACCGGCGCGAAGACGCCGGGCGCCGGCGATCGGCCGTTGGTGATCCCGAAGCCCCCGACCGCCTCCCAGGACGGGCTGGTCGTGCTCTCCGACCGGAACGAGGTGATCCTGCGGGGCCTGGCGGGCCGAAGCGGCGACGATTTCAACGTCCACATGTCGAAGGCGAGCGACGAGCTTCGGGCGCGGAAGTTCTACGACGCCGCCAGCCTCTACGAGACCGCCGGGCTGCACGACCCCCGCAACCCGCTGGCCCGGATGGGCATGGGGCTCAGCCTCCTCGGGGCCGGGGAGTCGCTCAGCGCCGCCTACCAGATCAAGCGCGCCATCGGCCTGTTCCCGCCGATGATGGAGACCCGCGTCGACCTGTCCGGCATGATGGACGCCAAGGTCATCGAGACCCGCCTGAACGCCCTCGACCGCCGGATGCAGCGGGCCGACCGCGACTCGAAGAAGCTGCTGATCTTCCTGGCCACCTTTCTCTACCACAACTCCGAGCAGCCCGACAAGGCCAGGACCTACGCCGAGCAGCTCAAGACCTCCGCCCGGCACGACGCCCTGCTGAAGGCCTACGCCGAATTCGTCCTCTCCGGCAAACGCCCCGACGCCGGGCGCGACAAGCCCGAGAAGACCGATCGGACCGGCCCGAAGCCCGGCCCCCGCGCCCCGGACAGGCCGGAGCCATGATCCACTGACCCCGCCGCCCCGCCCCGCGCGCCGGCCGTCTGCCGGGGTGGGCTGCGCGATCGGCCGCCAGGCGGCGGACACGCTCGCCCGCACGTTCTGCCTGCCTCGTCTGGCACTCCTCCGCGCCGGGGGCCTCGGCGGGCGGATGGCCAGGCAAAGATGCCCATCGATCCAGCGGAGCTACTAATGGCCCCCAAATGGAAAACCGATAGGTCTCCTGGTGACCTTCGGGCCTGGCCAAGGGACAACATGGGGTGAGGAGCGCTTGACATATGGGGAGCCAAACGATGAGTCAGACGGATGTCGGGCAGACAGTGTTCGTGGCTCGTCAACCCATCTTCGGCGAGGGCCAGAGCACCCATGCCTACGAGCTGCTCTTCCGATCGGGGCTCGAGAACTGCTGCGCGGCGATGGACGGCGACCGAGCGACGCTGGACGTTATCGCCAACACGTTCCTCGAGATCGGCCTGGACGAGCTGACCGCGGGGAAGCCCTGCTTCATCAACTTCACGCGCAGGCTGATTGTGGAGAGGACCCCCCGGCTGCTGCCGCCCGAGCTCGTCGTCGTTGAGCTGTTGGAGGACATCGAGCCGGACGACGAGGTGATCGCAGCCTGCCGCGAACTCAAGTCCGCCGGCTACAGCCTGGCCCTGGACGACTTCGTCTGGGCCGACCGCGGCCATCCCCTGCTGGACGTGGCCGACATCGTGAAGGTCGACTTCATGGACACCACGCCCGAGCAGCGGGCGCAGATCGCCGAAGGTCTGGTCGGCCGGGGGATTCGGGCCCTCGCCGAGAAGGTCGAGACCCAGCAGGAGTACCGGCACGCCAAAGAGGCAGGGTACACCTACTTCCAGGGCTACTTCTTCAGCAAACCGGTCATCCGGGAAGGGAAGGCCCTGGAGGGCAACCGCCTGGCGTTCCTTCAGATGCTCCAGGAGCTGCACCGGCCCGACCTGTCCTACGACCAGTTGGAGGCGGCGATCCGGCAGGACGTGTCTCTGACCTTCGGCCTGCTGAAGTTCATCAACTCCGCCTGGTTCAGCCTGAAGCACCATGTCGAGTCGATCCACCATGCCCTGGTCCTGCTGGGCCCGCAGGAGCTTCGGAAGTGGTTCGCGCTGGTCCGGCTGCGGAACATCGCCTCCGACAAGCCCAACGAGCTGGTGATGCAGGCCCTGACCCGCGCCCGGATGGCCGAGGGCCTCTCCGAGGCCGTCGGGATGGAGGAATGCTCCTCGGACCTGTTTCTGATGGGGATGTTCTCGATGCTCGACGCCCTGTTGGACATGGCGATCCCGGAGATCCTCTCGAGGCTGTCGATCAATCCGCAGATCAAGTCGGCGCTGCTCGGCGAGCCGTGCCTGTTCCGAAAGGTCCACGACGTCGTCCTTGCCCTCGAGCGGGCCGACTGGCCCGCATTCGAGTCCCATGCCGCGGCGTTGGACCTCCGCGAAGACGTCGCCCAGTCGGTCTTCGCCCGGTCCGTCAAGTGGGCTACGGACGCCTTCGCCGTAGCCGCCATGTGAGCCGCCCCGGGCGGCAGATCCGTTGAGTCAGGAGGAGATAAGTTGACACAGGAAGACCGAGCGATGGACTCCGAGATGGTACGGAAGATCCTGGATTGCCCCAGTCTGCCGACCCTTCCGAGCGTGGCGATCGAGGTCCTGCGGCTCGCGCGCGATCCGGACGTCGACATGCACCAGATGGCGGAGGTGATCGGTCGCGATTCGGCGCTGGCGGGCAAGATCCTCAAGACGGTCAACTCCGTCTTCTACTCGCCGCGACATCCCGTGGCCACCCTCTCGCGAGCGGTGGTGGTCCTGGGCACGCAGGCGGTCCGCACGCTCACGTTGGGTTTCTCCCTGGTCCGGTCCCTCCGCAACGCCGAGACGGGCGATTTCGACCTGAGAGAGTACTGGCAGCGGAGCGTCTACTCCTCGGTGGCCGCCAGGCTGCTCGCCACCGAGGCGGGCATGAAGCAGAGCGAGGAGGCCTTCGTCGCGGCCCTCTTGCAGGACGTAGGCATGCTGGGCATCCGCGCTGCGCTGGAGGAGGAGTACGACGCGCTTCACGCGGAGGCGGGCGACCACGAGTCTCTGCCCGAGGCGGAGACGGCGGCATGGGGGGTCGATCATGCGGTCATCGGCGCGAAGATGGCCGAGTCGTGGTCGCTGCCGAGCGTGTTGGTCGCTCCGATCGCGTGGCATCACTGTCCGCGGCGGGCGCCCGAGGACCTGCGGCCGATCGCGGAAGTGGTGTGCACGGCCCGGCTGGTGGCGCGGGTATTCATCGGCGAGCAGCCCGGGGCGTACACGGCCGACGCGCGCGATGCGGCCGAGGCGTATCTCGGCATGGGCCCGGACGAGTTCGGGCAGCTCCTCCAGTCGGTCTGCGAATCGGTCGAGGAGGTGGCGGCCCTGTTCGAGGTGAGCATCGGTTCGGCGGAGGACAACGACAGGATCCTCGCCGAGGCGCGGGAGGCCCTGCTGGAACTGGCCCTGGGCGCCCAGATCGAGGTGAAGGAGCTGCACGAGCAGCAGGCGGAGCTGGAGGTGGCCGCGAAGACGGACGGCCTGACCGGACTGTACCCCCGGGCCTATCTGCACGAGGTGCTGCGGCAGTTGTTCCAGGAAAGCCAGGCCTCCGGGACCGACCTGTCCGTGCTGTTCCTGGACGCGGATCACTTCAAGGAGATCAACGACACGTGTGGGCACGCCGCGGGTGACGAGGCGCTGCGGCAGATTGCGCGGATCGTGTCTGATACCTGCTGCGACCTGGCCTTCCGCTACGGAGGCGACGAGATCGTCTGCCTGCTGCCGGGCGCCGACCTTCACGCCGCCGCGGAGAAGGCCGAGAGCATCCGCAAGGCCGTGGAGTCCGAGACGATCGGGCTGGAGGGCCAGTTGGTCCCTGTCACCGTCAGCATCGGCCTGGCCATCATGGCGAATGGGGTCGGCTTCGCGTCGCCCGAGCAACTGCTTCGAGCGGCCGACAGGGCCCTCTATGCGGCGATGAACGGCGGGCGGAACACCGTCCGCATCCAGGTGCCCCATCTGACATCGCCCTGTCCGGTTCCGGCGAGCCCAAGCGACAGCCCGTCGCCGCGTTGATGGACGACACGTCGGCAGCGGGCCCGGCTCGACGCGACGGCGGGACGGGAGCGTGGGGCGATTGCCCGGTTCCCGCCGTCGCTTCCGCCCTTTCACGGGGCTAAGGGGGTGGCTCGCGGGGTGAGGCGATGAAGTAGAGGTGGAACCCGGCGGCTTTCCGCCCGGCCAGGTATCCCTGCGTCCGCCCGGCCAGATGGGCGAGAACGCGGCGGCGCCCGGCGTCGGAGGCCCGATAGCCGTCGCGGGAGGCGTAGACGCCCTCGCCGAACCGCCCGACCCACCGCTCGGGCTCGGCGGCGAGCTTGCGCTGGTCCCAGGCGAAGACGGGCGTCTGATCCGGAACCGACAACAGCAGGGGCGGGACGAAGGCGCAGTGCGGGTTGTCGATCACGATCCCCCCGGCCTTGGCCAGGTGCCCGGCCGGGTCGTGCGTCTGCGAGCCCAGCAGCTCGCGCGTGCTGTAGGCCGACGTGGCCAGCATCGCCGCGCACAGCACCGCGCCCGCCAGTGCTTCGCGTCGCCCGGCCAGCCGCAGCAGCCCGGCGGCCAGGACGGCGGCGAAGGGCCACAAGTACACGAGGTGCTGATGGCTCATGGCCTTCGGGTGGACCTTGAAGGCGAGGTAGAGCCCGGCCGTCGGCAGCAGCATCAGGAGCATCAGCAGCGCACATCTGCGGGCCTCGGGGGGCCAGGCCCTTCGCAGCAGCTCGGAGAGAGCCTTCTGTCGCCGGCGCCCCGCCCAAGCGGCCGCGGCGATGAAGGCCGCCGCGCCGGCAAGCAGAATCGCCGTGAAGACGATCGGCTCGCGCCAGGACCAGAGGAAGAAGCTGTTGACGGCCCTCAGGACGGCCCGCACGCGGGCGGCAAAGGCCGCCAGCTCAAAGGCGGTGTGCTGGCCCCGCTGGTTGGCGAAGGCGCGAGGGAAGAACGGGTTCACGATCGCGCAGAACGCGACCGCCGCGGCGACCGTGCAGAGACCCGCCAGCAGACGCCGCCGGTTCGCGCGCCACAGGCGAAACAGCACGATCATCCCGCAGGCGAGGAGGATGATCGGGCCGTAGTAGTTCGTCAGCAGCAGTCCGATGGTGGCTAGGAACACCAGCGGCAGGCGGCCCGGGGCCAGCGGCTGCCGCGGGTCCGACAGCCGCAGGGCCTGATCGGCCAGGAAGACCGTGAACAACGCCAGCAACGAATGATAGCGCGCGACGAGGGACGTGACCACCACGGCCGGGCTGATCGCCCAGATCAGCACCGCCAGCGCCCCCGACAGGCGCGACCGGAGCGCGCGGGAGGCCAGGGCGAAGAGGATCACGGCGGCGATCGCGTCGATCAGGCAGTTCAGCGCGGGCCCGGCCCACGTGTGGGCGCCGACCAGCAGCGTCCAGAGGTGCAGCAGCCAGAGGTACAGCGGCGCGTGGACGTCCCAGGTGGCCACGTCGCGGGCGATCCGCCCGAAGCAGAGCGGCTCGTTCGGCTTCCAGAGGCGCTTCCACTGGTGCGCGGCGACCCACCGCCCGGCGGGCGGGGCGCCGTCTTCGAAGGCGCCGACGAACTCCGCCAGGTGGCCCGAGGCGGTGACGTAGAAGGAAGCCTCATCCCCCGTCCAGACCCGCTTGCGCCCCGTGCCCCACCCGCGCAGCGCCACGCCCGCGACGGCCGCCGCGATCAGCACCACCCCCGCCGCTCTCGCTCCCGGCGGCCGCTTCACGCCGACGGCAGACGGTGGCGAGGCGGCGGCGATCGCGTCGTTGCCCTGTCGGCCTGCGGTGATCGGCATGGCCCTGGCCTTCGTCTATCCGCGCGGAAACAGACATACTTCGTTCTTGGAACAGATCACCTCGGGAAGAACCGGAACCGGAACCGTTGAATTGTAGGCGCGCCCCACGGCCCGGGACCACGGGAAACCGGCGGGACGTGTGTGGGGCCGACCTGACGAGGGAACCGCTTCCTACTTCGCCCTCGCCCACACCGCGTCGATCAGCGCGACGGTCCGGTCGACGAGCACCTGTCCGCCCTCGGGCCCGACGAGGCTGGAGTGGACGACGGCGCTGTAGTGGCCGCCTCGGACGGCCTTCTCCGTCGGGAGGTACGTGCCGGGCCCGACCAACTGAACGACGAACGTCTGCTCCGCCTTGCTGCGGGCCTTGATGCGAATGCCGAAGTCCGTGAACAGCTCGAAGGCGTTCGTGCAGATCACCGCCCCGCCGATCCGCACGACGTGAAGCTCCATCTCGTACGTCGGCTTCGGATCGACCTTCTGCCTCTCGTATCGCCGGACGGTCACTTCGTACCACTTCATCCGGCGGTGCGCGCGGTTGGCGGCCTTGGGGTCCTTGGCGATCTGTGCGCGGGCCTGCTCGACGGCCGCCTTGGCCTCGGCATACTCGGCCTCCTTCACCAGCCGCATCGGCAGGCGGACGGTCTCGGCCCGGTGGACCAGCGGCACGTCGGCGTGGCGGTCCTCCTTGACGGCCTCGTACGCCTCGTCGACGGCGCGGACGATCCTGCGGGCGATCTCGTCCAGCCGGGTCAGCCCGCGGAGCCGGCGCATCCGTTCGTCGGCCGCCTTGCGATACATCAGGTGCGGCGACTGATCCCCGGCCGCCCCCGCCCAGCCCAGCACGCAGAGGTCGGCGCCGTAGCGCTTGCGGAGGCGCTGCCGCACCGGATGCCAGAAGTCGGCGTTGACGGCGGTTCTCGACTCGACCTCCTGGGAAGGGCAGGAGACGTTGACGGCCATCGCGATCAGCCTGCCCCCGCCGTTCCAGAACAGCAGCGTGTTGACGTCGTGGTCCTCGTAGCCCTCGAGGCTGCGAAAGCCCGGCGTGTTCGTGCCCCCGTACATGCGGGCCGATCCGTCGGCGTAGGCGGCGCGGCGGTTATAGGCGACCACGGCGTGGCCGAGGCCCCACGTCACGCTGCCCGGCTTGCGGGCCTTCCACGCCTTGGCGACGGCGTCGGCGACGCGCTGCACCAGCAGCGCCCGGTACGCCTCCACCTGCATCACGCCCTGCTTCGGAATCGCGAACTTCCCGGGCAGCAGTTCGGGGGCCGTGTGCGTGTGCGTCCCGCTCAGAAAGATCTTCCGCGCGTCCAGGTCCGGCACGCGCTTGCCGACCGCTTCGCGGACGAGGCGCAGGACCTCGGTGGGGATGTAGACCAGGTCGCAGGCCACCATGACGGCCGCGTCAAGCGGCGCGCCGGACCGGCGAGATTCCAGCGCGACCACGCCGGCGGTGATCGGCGTCTCGACCTTCCGGGCGATCCGCAGGTGAAACTGCCCCGCCACGGCGACCGGCTGCTTCGGCGTGATGTCCACGGTTGCCGCCCCGACAAGCAGCTCATCGGCCGACGCGACGGACCAGAGAAGCAGGCCCGGCAGGACACAGGACGCGATCAGGACTCGCTTGCTCATGAGATAAGTCTCCTTCCGCCTGGAAAGGGCATACCGGGCGCGGCCCCGCCGCCCGCGGCGGCAGATCCTGCCCGGCCGGCTGCCGGCGTCGCTATCACCTCTCACCTCTCACCTGCCCCGTCGCGGGGGGCGCGGCTGCCTGGCCGACGCCGACTTCGGAGGCGGCCCGGTGCCTGGCGGCGGAGCGTTCGGCCCAGCCGAGCAGGACGTTGAAGCTCCTCAGCGCCGTGCGGAGCTGGTCGACGCCCCAGGCGATGTACGCGCCGGTGTGGGCGGGCTTGCCTCTTCGTTCGGTCATCAGGCCGTTCTGGACGGCGGAGAGAAACGTGTCGATCTCCTCGTCGGCCAGCGGCTGGGGGTCGGCGCCCCAGGCGAGCAGGCCCTCGAATCGCCGGCGGTGCTTCGTGCCCGCCTGATACTGCGGGGCGGTCAGGAAGCTGCCCGGGCGCAGGTCGATCTGGAGGCCCTTCAGGGCCAGGACGATCGGCTCATAGTTCAGCTCCCTGGCCAGCCGGAGGAACTTGAACTGCTGGACGTATCGCCCCCCCGTGCCGGGGACGCGGACGCGGGGATTGGACTCGTCGGCCTCGCTGCTGTGCCGCTTGCGGATCTCCGAGAACATCATGTGCGGCGTCGGCTCGAGCGTGATGATCTCGTCGCTGACCAGCCGGCGGATCTGCACGTGCCCGTCGGGCGACTGGGCCGGGTCGCCCGCGACGGCGAAGAGGCACTTCATGACGGCCAGGGGCAGCAGCCGATCCTGCACGGGCCGCTGCTGACGGCGGAGCTGGAGAGAGATGTGCACGCTGTGCGGCTCGATGGGGTAGAAGGCCCTCGCCTGGTGGATCAACTGGTTCAGCAGCCAGGGGTCGTCGGTCAGGGGCTTGGAGATGTCGGCGGCGATCGACAGGTTGCCCATGGCGACCTCGAAGAACCCCCGCCGGGGACGGGCGGAGGCCTTGTCGCGGTGGTCGTCGACGTGCCCGCCCAGCTTCCAGGTCAGCACGTCGAGGGCGAAGTCGCGGAAGTAGAGGAACCCGTCGTAGTGGCGGTCGCAGCTCGTCCGGCCGTCGGGGTCGCGGATGACGCCGTGGCCGATGTTGGAGAACTCCAGCTCGGCGCCCATCGGCATGTAGCCGGAGCCCATGTGTCGGGCGATGTGCTCGATCTGGTGCTTGGCGAGATGGGCGTCGTACAGCGCCCCGGCGGCGTCGACGGCCCAGCGGACGAAATCGACGAGGCGGTCGGTCCGGAAGCTCAGGCCGCCGAAGCAGTCGGCGACGACGCGGTCGACGGCCTGCGCCATGGCGTTGACCATCGTCAGGGCGGCCAGGGAGCTGACGGCCCGGTCGTAGTAGCTCTGGCCCAGCAGCATCCGGTCCAGCTCGTAGCGGAAGTCCTTGCGGAAGCGGTCCTCGAACTGGTTGAAGATCACCTGCCGGACGACGAGGGTGAGGTAGTTCCGCGCCAGCGCCTGCGCGGCGGGGTCCTCGAGGATGCGGTCGTAGTTCGGCAGGGGCTCGTCCAGCAGCGAATGGCGGATGGCGTACTCGCTGATGCCGCCGGCCTCGAAGTGGCGCCGCCGCAGATCGCGGATCGTCGAGCCGTGCAGCTCCGCCACCGCCCGCCGCGCGGTCTTCTCCGTCTCGTGCAGTTGCCGGCGCTCCGTCTCCAGAAGGGCCGCCTCGATCTTCTCCTCCAGCAGGATCTCCTGCTTGTAGTGGTCGCGGAAGTCGTAGCCGAAGGAATGCTCGAGCTGCTCGACCTTGCCGACGAAGACGACGGCCTGCTCGCCGCCCCTGCGGGTCTGCACCTTCAGCGTCCGCCGGGCGTAGTTGCGCCCCTCGTAGTGGCGAAGGGCCGACAGGCATTCGCCCGGCAGCGGGCCGACAAGATAGCCCCGGATCCGCCCCTGCCGCTCGGGGACGGCGTAGAGGTAGGTATGGTCGGGGCTGATCTTCTTGTAGCCCTGTAGGACCGCCCGCCGGGCGTGGAACGTCTCCGTGCCGTCGGCCTTCGCCGACCTGCGAACCAGCCGCAGACCCGTCACGCCCCGGAAGACCTCCGGGTCCATCAGCGTGCCGTACACGAAAAGATTGAACGGTTTGCTCTGCGCCATCTCAGACGGATTGTATACGGCCGGGCGGGCGAAAGGCACGGGCCGGGACGCCGCGGCGGCCGCAAAAAGGGGACAGGCACCCGCGCTTCGCTTCGGAGCCGGTTGGCTTCCTCTACGGCTGTATGCTGACGTGGTAGGGCAGGGCGGTCAGGACGGTCTCGGACTCCATCAGTCTGCCGAGGCAGATCAGGTACCCGATGCCGGCCCGCTTGTGGGCCGCCAGGGGCAGCAGGGGGCTGGACGCGCCCAACTGCCGCAGCAACTGCCCCTCGCCTGCCAGGGCGGGAAGGGCGGAGGAGCTTCCGCCGCCGTAGAGCATGTCGGCCAGCGTCTTGGGCTTCGGCAGGGTCAGGAGGTAGCTGCTCTTGATCTTTGCGGCGGCCTGGGCGGCCAGCAACGCCTCGCGGATCCCGCCGATCTCGTCGATCAGCCCGTTGCCCACGGCCTGGCGGGCGGTGAAGATCCGCCCCTGCGCGACGGCGGCGACGTCCTTGACGCGCTTGCCGCGCGATTCGGCGACTCGGGAGGTGAACGTGTTGTAGACGCGCTGGATCAGCTTCCGGATGACGGCCTGCTCGCGGTCGTCCCACGGGCGGCTGAGGCGCATCCCCGCGTTGCGCCCGCGGGTGATCGCGTGCGTCGTGATGCCCAGCTTGTTCATCAGCCCGGTCGTGGCGAACTTGCCCCCGGCCACCCCGATGCTGCCCGTGATCGCCGCCGGGTCGGCGATGATCTTCTGTGCCCCGAGGGCGATATAGTAGCCCCCGCTGGCCCCCAGGCCGGAGATGCTCGCGATGACCGGCTTCTTCTTCGCGCACTTCCGCGCCGCCTGGTAGATCAGCTCGCTGCCCAACGCCGAGCCGCCCGGGGAGTCGATCCGGAGGATCACCGCCTTGATCCTGTCGTCGCGGGCCACCTGGTCGAAGCACTTCATCATCGTCCGCGCGCCGACGATCCGCGTGCCGAAGAGGCTCGCGCCGCTGCTGCCGGAGAAGATCATCCCGTCGGCGTGGATGATCGCGATGGTCGGCTCGCGGATCTCGGTCTTCGGCCGGCCTCCCATCAGCATGCTGAAGACGGCGAACGGATTGGAGAAGTCCAACTGCTTGACCGCCTTCTTCGCGTAGTTCGCGGCCCACTCGACGGGCTTCTTCTTCCTGCCGGCGACTTTCTGCCTGACGTGGTCGCCCCAGTCGCCCTTGCCGACGAGGCGATCAACGAGCTTGTACTTCATCGCGCCTCTCCCGTCGTGCGGGCCGTTGTCGATGGCCTGCTCGACGTGCGGGACGGTCAGCCGGCGCTGGCGGGCGATCTGGCCGCACAACTGGGCGTACAGGTCGTCCAGCAGCCGGTTGTGCTCGCCCTTCAGCTCCTCGGAGGGCCCCGTGCGGGTGAACGGCTCGGCGGCGCCCTTGTAGCGGCCGATCTGCATCATCTGCGGGCGGATGCCCAGCCAGTCCAGCGTGCCCTTGTAGAACGTCAGCTCGGCGCTGAGGCCCGTGATGCTCAGGTTGCCGGCCGGCTCCATCGTCAGCTCCCGAGCGGCCGAGCCGACCAGGTACGACAGGGCCCCGCCGGAGGTGATGTGGGCGTAGACGGGCTTGACGGCGTTGAGGCGCTTGAGGGCGTCGGCGAGCTCCTGGGCCTGTCCCCAGCCCATGCCGACCCCGTCCACTTCCAACGCCACGGCGCAGACGCGGTCGTCGTTGCGGGCCTTCGCCAGCCGCTGGAGCCAGTCCCGCAGCGTCATGGCCGTCGAGGGCCCCAACAGCAGCGAGAAGTCCGGAGGGCTGGACATCACCTGGCCCGACAGGCGAATGTGCGCGATTCTCTCAGCCGCCTCCTTCGCGGCGGCCTCCGGCGTCAGCGCGACCTTGCCCTTCACCGGCGGCGGCCGCTTCGCGGGCCTGGCCGCCGCCGAGATCAGAAGGGCCGTCATCACCGTCAGCGACATCCCCGCGCGTAAGGCTTTCATACCCATCTCCTCTCCATCTGTCGTGTCTCGGGCGGGCCACCGCGCTCGGCGGGCCTGTCTATTACTGTCGCTTAGACGGGCCGAGGGTTGCGAGTATTCTCCTGCCCGGTCGAACTCGCCGGCTCGGCCGATCACCTCCGGACCCGCCGTCGCCGCCCGGCCTGCGGGTCGGTCCGCCCGTTGAGCCCATTCTACCTGCCACCGGGGCGGGCTCAAAGGATACAATCGCCCGCATGGCCCCACGGAGGCGCGATCAACCGATGCCGGTGAAGCACTGGTCCTTCGCCGGCCTTGTCCTGACCGGCTGGTGCAACGCGTCGTGCGCGTCGTGCTACCTGTGCTGCTCGCCGGAGCGGACCGAGCAGATGAGCAGCGAATCCGCGTTGTCGCTGTGGGGGCAGTTGATCGACGCCTCGCCGCACGGCTGCCGCGTGCATCTGACCGGGGGCGAGCCGCTGGGCGACTGGCCCAGGCTGATCGACCTCTGCCGCCGGGCACGGGCCGCGGGCCTCGGCCCGCTCCAGAAGATCGAGACGAACGCGTTCTGGGCGACGGACGCGGCCGTGGTCCGCGAGCGTCTGCGGGCGTTGGACGCGGCGGGGATGGAGAAGCTGACGATCTCCACCGACCCGTACCATCAGCAGCACGTGCCGATCGAGCGGTGCCGCCTGGCCTCGCGGGTGGGCGAGGAAGTACTCGGCCGGCAGCGGGTGCAGGTACGCTGGCGGGACTGGCTGGAGGAGGGGATGGACACCGGCTCGCTGGATGCTGGGGAGCGTCTGGAGCTGTTCGCGCGTTGGGCGGCGTCGGGTCGGGACCGCCTGTCCGGCCGGGCGGCGGCGCTGCTGGGGCCGCTGCTTCCGTGTCGGCCGGCGGGCGCGTATGCCGACAGCCCCTGCCGTGAGGCGCTGCTCCGCTCGCGGCACGTTCACGTGGACCCGGCCGGGCGGATCATGCCCGGGACGTGCGCGGGGATCGTGTTGGGCACGTCTGCGCAGCGCCCCCGGCCCCGAGGGGCGGGGACCCCAGATGAGGCGCCCGTCGAGGGCTCGGTCGGCCAGGTGTGGCGGCGGCTGGAGGCGGACCATGGCCGGCGGGCGGTGGTGGGCGTGCTGGCGGCGGGCGGACCGGTGGGGCTGCTGGCCGAGGCGAGGGAGGGCGGCTTCGTGCCGCGGGCGGGCTACGCCGACAAGTGCCAGCTCTGCTGGGAGTTGAGGCGGTGGTTCGTCGCCCGCGGGCAACACGCCGACGAGTTGGCGCCGGCCTGGATGTACCGGCCATAGCTGCGCAGCGCGGAGGCCGGGCAGTGGGTTTTCGTGTTGAAGGAGTATCGGCCGCCGGCGGAGCAGATTCCTCCGAACCGTCCTTGCATATTCGTGTCAAACCAGTAGGTATAAGATATAGACGCATGTCTCCGTCGCCGGGCGGCCGGGGGCGGGCGAGCGTCGAACGGATTCGGCAGACGCGCGCAATTCAGGGGCTTGAGTGATGGCTCAGGACAACTCGAACAGCATCGGCGCGGGCTCGATGGACACGGAGCTCGGCCGGCTGGTCGTCGAGCAGCGGCTGGCGACGCAGCAGGAAGTGGACCGCTGCCTGGTCCTTCAGGCCCGGCAGCCGGCCGACGACAGCGGAATGACACTGGCGGGGCTGCTCGTCCGGGAGGGGATGGTCACGGAGAGCCAGATCTCGCGGCTGAAGACGAGCATCGAGGCCTCGCGGCACCAGCAGATTCCGGGCTACCAGATCCTCTCGAAGCTCGGGGCCGGGGCGATGGCGACGGTTTTCAAGGCCCGTCAGGTCAGCCTGGACCGGGTCGTGGCGATCAAGGTCCTGCCGAAGCGGCTGTCGGAGAACGCCGAGTACGTCGAGCGATTCTACAAGGAGGGCAAGGCGGCGGCGAAGCTGAATCACGCGGGGATCGTCCAGGCCATCGACGTCGGCGAGGCCGCCGGGTACCACTACTTCGTGATGGAATACGTCGAGGGCCACACCCTCGGGGACGACCTGGCGGCCGGGAAGGTCTACACCGAGGCCGAGGCGCTGGACATCATCATCCAGATCGCCCGCGCCCTCGAGCACGCCCACGGGCAGGGCTTCATGCACCGCGACGTGAAGCCGAAGAACATCATGATCACCAACGACGGGGTGGCGAAGCTGGCGGACATGGGCCTGGCGCGGGCGGCCGCGGACGTGGAGGCCGCCGAGGCCGAGGCCGGAAAGGCTTACGGCACGCCGTATTACATCAGCCCCGAGCAGATCCGCGGCGAGGTGGACATCGACTTTCGCGCCGACATCTACGCGCTGGGGGCGACCCTGTATCACCTGGTGACCGGGCGCGTGCCGTTCCAGGCCCCCACGCCGGCGGCGGTGATGCACAAGCATCTGAAAGAGCCCCTGACGCCGCCGGACCACCTGAACACGCACCTGTCGGCCGGGCTGGGCGAGGTCGTCGAGGTGATGATGGCCAAGGACCGCAACCATCGCTACGCCTCGACGACCGACGTGCTGGTGGACCTCCAGGCCATCGCCGACGGCCAGCCGCCCCCGCAGGCGCGGAAGCAGATCGACGCCGGTGTGCTGACGGGCCTGGCCGTCGAGGTGGTGGACCCGCGGGCCGAGGCGGGCGCCGAGCAGGCCGCCTCCGCCGAGCTGCCCCCCGGCCCGAGCGTGGCGATGATCGTGCTGGGGGCGGCCCTGGCCCTCAGCGTGCTGATCAACCTCCTGCTGGCCGTGCTGCTGCTGTCGGGGGACTGACCGGCGGGGAGCGTCTGTCAGGGCGGAGTTTTCGCTCGCGACCGTTCTTGACAACCCCGGCGGGGCGCCCTAGGATCAGAGTAGAGGCACGATGGAAAGATAAGGAGATCCGGCACCATGCAGCAGGAGCTTCCCCGGCTGAACATCACCGCCGAAGGTGACGTGACTGTCGTCGAGTTGACCGATCGGAAGATCCTCGACGAAATCAGCATATCGCAGATCGGCGAGCGTCTCCAGGGCCTGGTGGCGAAGGCGGACCCGCCGAAGTTCGTCCTGGACTTCTCGAGCGTCGGGCACATGTCGTCCAGTGCGCTGGGCATGCTGATCACGTTGCACAAACGGGTCCGCGAGAAGGACGGGCAGCTTCGTCTGGCGGGGATTCAGCCGCCGATCTACGAGGTGTTCGTCATCACCCGGCTGAACGAGATCTTCCAGATCTGCGGCTCAAGAGAGGAAGCGATCGGGACGTTGGCCTGAGGCCGGCGCAGGCCGATCGGATTGTTGCGTTGGCAAACACGGTTGTCATACCTTCCGACGTGGACGAGGCCCGCAAGGCCGAGAACCAACTGCTCAGCGAAGTAGCCGAACACGGCTATGACGAGGCGGCTACGTTTGCGATCAAGCTGGCCGTCGAGGAAGCGGTCAACAACGCCATCAAGCACGGCAACAAGTACGACCGCGCGAAGGCGGTGGAGATCTGCTTCGACGTCGGCCCCGATCGGGCGGAAGTGATCGTCACCGACGAGGGCGTCGGGTTCCACCCGGAGAACGTCGCCGACCCGACCGCCGACGAGAACCTGGAAAAGCCCACCGGGCGGGGCATCATGCTGATGCGGGCCTATATGGACGAGGTCTGTTACAACGGCAAGGGAAACCAGGTCCGCATGGTGAAGCGCAAGCCGTGAGGTCCCAACCATGACCCACCAGCGCGCGTATCAGTTGGACGTGGACGTCAGCCGGGTCGGCCCGGCGGCCGTGGTGAAGGTCCGCGGCTCGGCGGGGATGAACGAGGCCGACCTGCTTCAGGCGGAGCTGTCCCAGCTCGCCGACGAGCCCAAGGGCCTGATCGTCGTGGACATGGAGGGGCTGGAGTTCATCTGCTCGGCGGGGCTGGGGGCGCTGGTCAACGCCCACCTCAAGAGCCGCGACCGCGACGGGCAGATCCGCCTGGTCAAGCCGCAGGCCCGCGTCCTGAAGATCCTCGAGGCCACGCGCCTCGACACGCTGTTCGGCATCTTCGCCGACCTCGACGAGGCGATCACGGCCTAGCGATCCGTCCGACGGCCGCCCCCGGTATCCCTTTGACAACGCCTGCCTTTGCGCGGAAAATGCCGGTAAAGTCCCGGGCAGCCGGCAGGCGGGCCCGCAGACCCCGACAGCGAGAGAGAGACGCGCAATGGCCAGATATTGTATTGGCATAGACCTCGGCGGGACGTTCATCAAGTTCGGCCTTCTGGACGAGCAGTACCACCCCAGCGAGGTCTTCCAGTTGCCCACGCCCCTGGACGGGGGCACCGACGCGCTGGTCGAGCAGATGGTGACCGGCGCGAGGAAGGCGATGGACGAGGCGGGCGGCGAGGTCGTCGGCGTGGGGATCGGCTCGCCCGGCCCGCTCAGCCTCGAGAGGGGCATCGTCATCGACTCGCCGAACATCCCCTGCCTGAAGAACGTGCCCCTGCGCGACCTGGTCGCTGAGCCGCTGGGCCTGCCGGCGACGCTGGAGAACGACGCGAACGCCGCCGCCTGCGGCGAGTATCTCTGCGGGGCCGGGCAGCGCTGCGGAGACATGGTCCTGCTGACGCTCGGGACGGGGCTCGGAGGCGGGGTCATCATCAACGGGAAGGTCCATCACGGCGCCCACGAGATCGGCGCGGAGCTCGGGCACATGATGATCGTGCCGGGCGGGCGGCTGTGCGGCTGCGGGCAGAGAGGGTGCATCGAGCAGTACTGCTCGGCGACGTTCATGTCGCGTTGGGCGGCGAAGTCGCTTCAATCCAACGGCCGGCAGAGCTCGCTGAAGGAGCTGCTGGCCGCCAACGGCGAGATCACGTCGAAGGACGTCAACGAGGCGCGGGCGGCGGGAGACGGGTTCGCCTCCGAGGTGTGGGACGAGATGGCCCGCTACCTGGCCACCGGGTGCGTGAACTTCGCTCGGATCCTGGACCCGGAGCGGATCGTGCTGGCCGGCGGGATGGCGGCGGCGGGCGAGGACCTGCTCGGCCCGGTGTTGGAGCACTACCAACGGCTGCACTGGTCGCTGACCGAGGCGAAGACGAAGATCACGCTGGCGACGCTGGGCAACGACGCGGGCGTGATCGGCTCGGCGGGCGTCGCCTGGCAGCAGTTCGCTTCGTGAGCGACGGCGGACGAGTCGATCTCCAATCCGGCGCCGAGGCGCGTGAAGGTGGGTGAGCGCTATGAGCATTCGGTTCCGATGCAAGTGCGGACGGGAGTTCAAGGTTCCCGACAGCGCGGCCGGAAAGAACGCCAGGTGTCGGGACTGCGGGCGGCAGTTCACCGTGCCGGGCACACCGGCGGCGTCGGCGGGCGCGTCGGCGCCTCGCCGGGCTGCCCCCCGCCCGGCCGCGCCCCCGGCGGCTCCGCGGCCGGCGGCTCCCGCTCCGGCCGATGACGTTCCGGTGGCCCGTCTGGTGCCGGAGGACGACGTGCCGATGGCCCGCCCGGCGCCCCGGACGGGCGCGGCGGCGAGCATCGCGGCCCATCGCGCCAAGCGTCGGCGTCTGGGCCCGGTGCAGGTGACGATGGGGATCTGCACGACGATGATCCTGTTGATGGCGGTCGACATCATCGTCGTGCTGGCCGGCACGGGGCAGGGGGTGCAGGGGCTCGGCTGGATGCACGCGGCGTGGCTGCTGTTCCTGGTGATCGGGTTTTTCATCGCGGCGGCGGCGGCGCAGGGCAGCCGCTTCTGCATCGGCGTGCTGATCGGCGGGGCCTTTCGCGGCCTCCTCAACGGCGCGAACATCCTGATGTTCATGATGGCGGGCAAGTCGTTCCCGTTCTGGCCCGCCCTGCCGGACTGGATGATGATCTACGGATGGGCGGCGTTGGGGCTGGCGGCGGTCTACATCGTGCTGCTGCTGGCCAGCAGCGGGACGCGGAAGCACCTGTCCGGCCACGGCGGGGTGGTCGCGGGGGCGGCGATCTTCGGCTTCCTCTTCGGCGAGCTGGTTGCCCCGACGGCCCTGCCCAGCGCGGGGATGCTGTACACGCGCGTCCTGGCCAGGCCCGCCGCCCTCCGGGAGCTGGCCGCCCAGATCGACGCGCCGCAGATGCTCACCAAGCGGGATCGGGAGAACCTGAAGACCCGGATGCGCAACAACGTCGTGGCCATCCACCAGGCGATGAGCACGTACGTTCACGAGAACTTCCGCCAGATGCCCAAGCACCTCGGCGAGCTGGTCCACCCGGAGGACTGCCCCCCCGCCAGCTTCGTCCTGCCGGGCAAGGAGCCGCCCGCCTGGGACGAGAAGACCAAGAAGCTCTCCGGCGAGCTCGACGTGAAGTACCTCTTCGCCGGCTATCACATCGACGACCTGCCCTCCCCCAGCGGCGACGAGCTGAGGCAACTGGTCATCTGCTACACCGAGCCGTCGGCCCTGCTCGGCGACGGCGCGGTGATCATGCGAGCCCCCGAGGGGCTGACCGGCGTGAGCCTCGTCGACTGGGTCGACACGGAGATGCTGGAGATCGAGCTGGCGTACACCGAGAGGTGGAAGAAAAGGCACCCGCCCCGGGCGCAGAAGCCCCCGGCCGACGGGCCTTGATCTCCGGAAGGACGGATTCCGGAGTCCGAATGGCGAACCCAAGACAAGTGCCGAACGCCGAATGTCGATTGAGCAATAGCGAGATCCGCCGCGGGACTCGGACGTCGGCGGCGTTTGCCGTTCGGGATTCGTCATGGATTCGTCATTCGAGCTTCGTCCCGCGTCATCCCGGACGCCGCGGCCTTGTGGGCGGCCTGGTTACCCGATGAAGCACTACTACCCCAGCTTCGACGAGTTCATGGCCCTGGCCGAGAGGGGCAACACGATCCCGGTCTATCGGCAGCTCCTGGCCGACGCGCTGACGCCGGTGATGGCGTACCAGCGTCTGGCGCAGCCGGCGGAGGGCGAGTCGGCCGACGACGCCTTCCTGCTCGAGAGCGTCGTCGGCGGCGAGCGGATCGCGCGGTTTTCCTTCGCGGCGGCCGACCCGGAGATCACGGTGGTGGCGCGGCGGGACCAGATGGCGATCCGGTCGGCCGAGGGCGACCAGACGATCACCACGGCCGATCCGCTGGCCGAGCTGGGCAAGCTGCTGGCGGACCACCGCCCGGTGCACCTGCCGGGCCTGCCGCGCTTCACCGGCGGGGTGGTCGGCTACGCGGGCTACGACGTGATCCGCTACTACGAGAAGCTCGGCGAGCCGCCCGCCGACGACCGCGGCCTGCCGGACCTGTCGTTCGGGCTGTACCGGACGATGGTGCTGTTCGACCACGTCTCGAAGACGATCAAGGTGGTCTCGAACGCTTTCATCCGCGACGATCCGGGGCGGGCGTATGCGGAGGCGACCGAGGCGATCGAGCGGGCGATCGCGCAGTTGTGCAGCGGGCAGGACCACTCGGTCGGCGAGATCAACCTCGAGGGGCTTCCGCAGAAGCCGTTCGAGAGCAACTTTACCCGCCAGGGCTACATGGAGGTGGTCGAGGCGTGCAAGGAGTACATCCGGGCGGGGGACATCTTTCAGGTGGTCCCGTCGCAGCGGCTGGCGGTGAGCACGTCGGCGACCCCGTTCGACGTCTACCGCGCCCTTCGCGTGGTCAACCCCTCGCCGTTCATGTTCCTGCTGAGATCGCCGGATCTGACGCTGGTCGGCAGCAGCCCCGAGATCCTCTGCCGCGTCGAGGACGCAGTCATCACCAGCCGCCCGCTGGCCGGCACGCGGCGGCGGGGGGCGACCGAGGAGGAGGACAAGGCCCTCGAGGAAGAGCTGCTGGCCGACGAGAAGGAACGCGCCGAGCACATCATGCTCGTGGACCTCGGCCGAAACGACGTCGGGCGAGTCGCCGAGCCGGACAGCATCGAGCTGTCCGACGTGATGACCGTCGAGCGGTACAGCCACGTGATGCACATCGTCTCGAACGTCACCGGCAGGCTGGCCGAGGGGATGACGGCGCTGGACGCGCTGCGGGCGACCCTGCCGGTCGGCACGGTCTCCGGCGCGCCGAAGATCCGGGCGATGGAGATCATCGACGAGTTCGAGCCGACACGCCGCGGGCCGTACGCGGGGGCCGTCGGGTACGTGGACTTCTCCGGCAACATGGACACCTGCATCGCGCTGCGGACGATGGTCTTCAGCGGCGAGAAGGTCTACATCCAGGCCGGCGGGGGCATCGTCGCCGACTCCGTCGGCGAGGCCGAGTACCAGGAAACCCTCAACAAGGCCCGCGCCCTGGTCCGAGCCATCGAAGTCGCCGAAGCCGGCATCGGATACTGAGCGGCGCCTTCGGGGGGCAGGTCAGAGGTTAGAGGTGGGAGGTTGGAGTGGGCTCCGCGTTCGTCCGGGTCGCGGCCAGGGACAGGCACCCGAGCCTTGCCTTGCTCTGACGTACCGCCCTCAAGCCGGGAGGGGAAGCGACGGAACTGCCGACCTGCCCCCGCGTGCTCTACACACGCCACTCGCTCTTGCCGTTACTCCAACCTCCCACCTCTCACCTCCGACCTTCTGCCCCTCGCCTCCGGCCTCTATTCTCACCCAGCTTGCCCGTCGGGCTGTCCTTCCCCTGCGAGCGGCGTTACACTGTCGCGATGATCGTGACGATTGACGGGCCGGCGGGGTCCGGGAAGAGCACGGCCGCCAGGCAACTGGCCAAGGCGCTGGGCATCGCCTATCTGGACACGGGCGCGACCTACCGCGCGGTGACGCTGCGGGCGATGCGCGGGGGCGTGGACCTGGCGGACGAGGCGGCCCTGGCGGACGCGGCGAGGCGGATGTCGCTGGCGATGGTCCCCGGCGAACAGGGCGTTCTGGTCCGGCTGGACGGCGAGGACGTCAGCGGCGAGATCTGCAGCGA
>Ga0180437_10001651_pt1 | contig 37803 bp, 18 predicted proteins | sample SS_ome_4_FD_132410 | JGI IMG/M metagenome (GOLD analysis project Ga0180437, IMG submission 132410) | Hypersaline lake sediment archaeal communities from the Salton Sea, California, USA - SS_3_D_1 metaG | ecosystem: Environmental > Aquatic > Non-marine Saline and Alkaline > Hypersaline >...
GGCCGGGCTGAAGGAGCTGGCGGGCATGGGGCTGCTGACGGTCGGCGTGCTCAGCTCGGGGCTGGCGGAGGTGCTGGTGGCGCGGACGCGCCACGCCGTCCAGCCGATCGCGCTGAACAGCCTCCAGATGGGCCTCGGCGGGCTGGTGCTGCTTGCGGTGGCGCTGGTGATCGAGGGCCCCCCGCGCGCCGTTCCGCCGGTTCGCTTCTTCGTCGAGCTGCTCTGGCTGGCCGGCGTCTCGGCGGCGGGGTTCTCCATATGGTTTGCCCTGCTGAGGCGCGTGAAGTACTCCTACCTGAACATGTGGAAGTTCCTGATCCCCGTCTTCGGCGTCGTGCTGAGCTGGCTGCTCGTCCCCGGCGAGTCACCGAAGTGGGAGACGGTCACCGGCACGGTCTTCGTCGCCTCCGCCGTCCTGCTGACGGGCCTACAGACGGCAAGGCAGCAGAGGTCGGCGGCCGCGATTTCGCAAGAGGGATAAACCGCAGCGCGGTCTCGGGGCTTCGCGCCTCGGCCGCAGGCACGCTCATCGCCGCCGAAGCTCCCGGCACACTCGACTGGAAGAGTTCGCCGGTGCGGAGGCAGGACGTCACCAAGGGGGAATCCGCAATTCGCGATCCGCGATCCGCAATCGCGGGCGAGAGCCGGGTCTGTCTCACAGCTTCTTGAGGTAGTGCTCGAGCACGTCGCGGCGGCCGACGACGCCGATGAGCTTCATCTTCGGGTTCAGCACCGGGATGCAGCGGAGCCTCCTCGATCGGAACAGCGGGATCAGCTTGGCGATGGGGTAGCCCTCCTGCACGCTGATGACGTTCCGCGTGAGGACCTCGCCGACCCGGCGGTGGACGTTGTCCTCCGACAGCAGGTCGGTCTCCGAGAGGATGCCGATCAGCCTGCCCTCCGAGTCGATCACCGGCAGCGAGGCGATGCCGTCCTCCAGGAAGATCCGCAGCGCCGCGCGGCACGACAGGTCCGGCGGGACGGCCACCACCCGCCGGTTCATGATCTCGCGGACCGGCGCGTCGAGGCTGCTGCGGTAGCGCTGGAGGTCGAGGCGCATGTCCAGCTCGTCGACGAGCCCTTCGCTGCGGTACTGGAAGCCGCACTTCTCGTAGACGTGGCGGGCCACGTGGTTGCGGGCCTCAACGTTCAGGAGGATCTCGTCAAAGTTCAGCTCGTGGGCGAGCTGGATCACGCAGCGCGTCAGCTCCGTGCCGATGCCCATCTTCTGCTGGCCGGGCGAGACGACGCAGAGCAGTTCGCAGGCATGCTCGCTGACCGGAAAGATCGCCGCGTGCCCGACGACGCCGCTGCCGAACGACAGGGCCACGAGGTTCACGCCGCTGTCGATCATGCCCTCGACCCACGTGATGCAGGCCGAGTCGGTAATCGGGGGCAGCCCGCTGAAGGAGTTCCGCGGGCGGTAGGCGAGGTACATCTCCACGAGCTGCTCATGCCACCTCTCCTCGATCGAACCGATCATGATCGCTTCCGACCGCTTGTTGAGGAAGGCATGCGGGAAGTTGTGGATCGTCGTGTCCGACAGGTCGTACGCCATCGGCTCCCTGCCCAAGTGTGCCCGGTCGCCGGCGAGATGGTCCGCGACCGCCGCCGGGGCCAACGTGCTGCCGACGACCCGCCGCCGACGAAGCGGTCGCGCGATCGGCCCTGGCGCCCCCGACGCGAGCACCTACTTTGTACCTTCATTCACAATCCGTGTCAAGCCCGGCTCCGTGGAACTCCCGCCACCGTATGCCGGCCCCGGGCGCTTTGCGCGCGGCGACCATGTTTGCATTTACCTCGCCCCGTCGATGGTGTAGTATGTGAGCTATCGGGGCATGGTGTTGGGCAGCGCCATCCGCCCTTCAGGAAGGAAAGCAAGACCGGTCCTTCTCACAGCAGCCCGGCCGCCGGTCTCCGGCCAGTCAGGCGGAACGGACGGGCCACGATACTGATCTGCCGCATACATACGTGCTCTCCCTGGGCCCTGCCCCCCTCGGGCCCGCCAGGTAAGGAGATCGACGATGGCGCGAAGGTCCCTTTCTGTTCTGACGGTGGCGCTGACCGCTGCGCTGCTGCCGGCCGGCGGCGCGGCGGCGATCGGGCGAACGTGGGACGGCGGCGGCGACGGAATCGACTGGTACGACCCGGCCAACTGGGCCCCCGACGGCGGGCCGGACGTCTGGGACGCGCTGACCGTCATCGGCGCGTCGGCGGCGACCGGCGAGGACGTCACGGCCGATCAGGGCGGCAGGATCGAGCTGATCGACCACGGCGCGTCGGCGTCCTTCCGGCGGCTGTTCGTCGGCGAGGTCGGCGGCGCCGGGCTGTACGTCGCCGACGGCGCGGGGCTGTACACTTCGAGTGCCTACTTGGCCGACGGCGCCGGCAGCGAGGCGACGGCGGCGGTCGTCGGAGAGGACACGGTCTGGGACTACGACGGCGGCGGGCTGTACGTCGGCGAACGCGGGCGGGGCGTGCTCGAGATCCTCGACGGCGCGACCGTGCGCGGCTCGGTCGGCGCGATCGCCGGCAAGCCGGGGTCGTCCGGCACGGTTACCGTCGCCGGGACGAATACGAAGTGGGCGATGAAAGACAACCTCTTCGTCGGGCACCGGGACGAGGGCTTGCTGCGCATCTGGGACGGTGCGTCCGTCGACGTGACGGACTACGGCTCGATCGGGCACGTCCACGACGGGGTCGGCTACGTGACCGTCGAGGGGCCGGGCTCGTCGTTTGACATCGGGCGAAACCTCCGTGTGGGCTTCGACGGCGAAGGCTGGCTGACGATCGCCGACGGCGCGGCGGGGTCCAGCCCGGACCTGTACGTCGGCGCGTTCGAGGGCAGCAAAGGCACCGTCAGCGTCATGATGCCCGGCTCGCGGTGGACGAGCACGGGTGAGGTGACCGTCGGCGGGGAGGGGACGGGCCTGCTCGACCTGTTCCACGGCGGCACGGTCCGCAGCGCCCGCGGCTACGTCGGCAGAGAGCGCGGCAGCGTCGGCGAGGTGCACATCTTCGAGTCCGGCTCGCAGTGGTCCACGGACATCCTGACCGTCGGCTCGTCGGGCGCCGGCCTGGTGAGCGTGGCCATGGGCGGGCGCGTCGTCACGACGAGCACGTCGACGGTCTACGTCGGCAAGTCCGCCGGCTCCAACGGCGCGATGGACATCCACGGGCCCGGCGCGACGTGCGCATTCGGCGGGGATCTGAGCGTCGGCAACCTGGGCACCGGCGAGATCACCACAGCCATCGGCGGCCGCCTCGAGACCGCTCGGGCGACGCTCGGCGTCGCCCCCGGCTCCGTCGGCCGCGCCGCCGTCGTCGGGGCCGACTCGAGCTGGCAGCTCGGCGGCCGGATGATCGTCGGGGACCGCGGCGAAGGCGCACTCGACATCGTCGACGGCGCCACGGTGGTCGCCCGGGATTGCTTGGTCGGCTTCGACGACGGCGGGGTCGGCCGGGCGACGCTCGACGGTGCAGGGTCGAGCTGGTCGACGTGGGCGCTGTACGTCGGCGGCGGGCAGTACAACGAGGGGACCTGGATCTCGACCGAAGGCGGCGCGGGGACCGGCGAGCTGACCGTCTCCAACGGCGCGGAGCTTCGCCCGCTGTGGACGTACGTCGGCGCTTCTCCCGGTGCCGTCGGGCACGTGACGGTCAGCAACGCCACGTGGGACAGCCAGGAAGGCATCTACGCGGGCGCCGGTGGGATCGGCACGGTGGAGATCGTCGACGGCTCGACGGTCACGAGCAAGGGCGGCTACGTCGGCTGGTACGAGGGCGGCGAGGGCATGGTGACGGTCGCGGGGGCCGGGTCGAGCTGGACGCACAAAGGGCTGGACATCGGTCTGGAGGGCGGCAGCGGCACAGTAGAGATCCTGGACGGCGGCCGCATCGACAGCACAAACTCGATCCACGTCGGCGGGCATCACGGCTCGACGGGCCGGCTTGTCGTCGGCGGGGGCACGATAGCGCTCGGCCAGGACGTCAGCGTCGGGCGCAATGGCGTCGGCGAGATGGACATTGTCGGCGCCGGCGTGGTGGACAGCCGCAAGGGCTTCATCGGCTACGAACGCCGCGCCAGCGGCGTGGCGACGGTCCGCGGGGCCGGATCGCGATGGGCGATGACCCAAGAGCTGAACGTCGGCGAGTTCTGTTGGGACGACGAGGCGGACTATCCGGACAACACGCCCGGCAGCGGCACGCTGATCATCGCCGACGGCGGCGAGGTCTCCAGCCAGTCGGCCTACGTCGCCCCGAGGGCGACCGGCACGGGCAGCGTGACCGTCGACGGGGCCGGCTCGACGTGGAGGCCGGGCCACTGCGTCATCGGTGACCGCGGGGAGGGCGCCCTGGAGATCCTCCACGGCGCCACGGTGATCGGGCAGGACTGCTCGGTCGGCTTCGAGGACGGCGCGGTCGGGAGGGCGACACTCGACGGGGCCGGGTCGAGTTGGACTACCTGGAAACTGAACGTCGGCGGCGGGCGGTATCACGACGGGGGGTGGATCGAAGGCGGCGCGGGCGACGGCGAGTTGACGGTCTCCCACGGGGCCGAGCTTCGGCCGCTATGGACGTACGTCGGTGGCAGCGCGGGTGCAGTCGGGCACGTGACGGTCCGCGACGCGACGTGGGACAACCAGGAAGGCATCTACGTGGGCGTCAGTGGGACCGGGACGGTGGACATCTCCCACGGCTCGACGGTCTTGAGCAGGGGTGGCTACATCGGCTGGCACGAGGGCGGCGACGGGACGGTGGCGGTCGCCGGTGCCGGGACGACCTGGACGCACGGCGGGCTGTACCTCGGCCTGTGGGGCGGCGACGGGACGATGGCGGTGCTCGATGGCGGCCTGAGCTACGGGACGGCGTCGGCGTACGTCGGCGACTACCACGGCTCGACGGGGCGGCTGACCGTCGACGGCGCGACGTTTGTTCAGGAGCAGGAGGTCCGTGTCGGCTACAGAGGCTTCGGCGAGATGCTCGTCACCGGCGGCGGCGTGGTGGACAGCCGCGGCGGTGACATCGGCTATGAGCGCCGAGCGACCGGCGTGGCGACCGTCTGCGGCGACGGGTCGCGATGGACGATGGCCGCCGACCTCAGAGTCGGCGAGTCCTACTGGGACGACGAGGAGGACTACCCGGACAACACGCCCGGCAGCGGCACGCTGATCGTCTGCGACGGGGGCGAGGTGTCCAACCAGTCGGCCTACGTCGCCCCCAAGGCGACGGGCACGGGCAGCGTGAGAGTCTGCGGGGCCGGTAGCGAGTGGAACACGCGGCAGGATGCGTTCATCGGCAAAGCCGGCGACGGGGCGCTGGAGATCCGCTGCGGCGGGGATGCGTCGACCCGTCGGGGCTACGTGGGCTACGACCAGGGCTCGGCCGGTCGCGTCCTCGTCGACGGGCATGGATCGACGTGGGCGGTGTCTTCCGAACTCACGCTCGGCCACGGGGGCGATGCGACCGTGGAAGTCACGCGCGGCGGGCGGATCGAGGCGGGCGACACGACGACGTTCATCGGCGCCGCGGGCGACAGCGACAGCATCGTGACCGTCCGCGGGCCGGGCTCGCAGCTCGTGACACGGACGCTGTGGGTCGGCGGGGCCTACGACGAAAACGGTGGCCGGGGCGTCCTCGAGGTCCGCCGCGGCGCCGACGCGGTCACGAACGTCTTCGCGACGATCGGCTTCTGCCCCGAGTCGGACGGGCGCGTCACGGTAGCCGGGCCGGGCTCGACGTGGACGATCGGCCGGGACATCCAGGTCGGCGGCGACGGCGTCGGGCTGCTGGAGATCCTCCATGGCGGTCGTGTGATCTGCGGGCAGGACGCCTACTCCAAGGTCGGGTGGGGCACGTACAACGCCGGCACAGGCGAGGTGCTCGTCGCCGGGTGCGGCTCGACGTGGGATTCCGGCGACCGGCTGGTGATCGGCAAGCAGGGCGCCGGCACGGTGACTGTCCGCGACGGCGGGCAGGTGCTCACGGGCCAGTGCAGCCTCGCCGACCAGCTCCCCACCGACACGGCGGCGGTCCGCATCGAGGGGGCCGGCTCGCTGTGGACCACGACGGGCCACCTCCACGTGGGGCTGGCCGGCACGGGGTCGCTGCACGTGACCGGCGGCGGGCGGCTGGTCAGCGGCAACAGCTATCTCGGCTCCTTCCGAGACGCCCGCGGCGAGGTCTCCGTTGCCGGGGGCGGATCGCGGTGGGACGTCGACGGCAAGCTCTACCTCGCCGCCGGCCTGGGGCGCGCGTCGATGGAGATCACCGACGGCGCGACCGTGCGGAACGGCACGGCCTACATGGCCTTCGAGTATGGCGGCTCCGATGCGCAGGTGACCGTCGCCGGCGGCGGCGCGCTGTGGGAGATCGGCGGCAACCTGTTCCTGGCCGGCTACGACTATGAGAACGGCGGCTCGGGTCGGCTGGAGATCCTGCCCGGCGGGACGGTCGCCGTCGGCGGGAAGCTCTACCTGTGGACCGACGGCGTCGTCGACCTCGACGGCGGGACGATCCGGTTCGACGCCGGCGAGCCCTGGCCCATCGAGTGGCACGGCGGCGAGTTCAACTTCGGCTCGGGCATGGTGGCCTTCGACGGCAACATGACCGTCGTCGGCGGGGGGACGTTCGTCAACGAGCTGTTCGGCTCGCCCGTGACGCTTCCGGCGGGCAAGGGGCTGGGCATCACAGGGACGGCCACGCTCGACGCGCCCGTCACGCTGAACGGCGGGACGTTCGCCGCCGGGCAACTGGCCGGAATCGACCGGCTCGAGTTCAACACCGGCACGCTGAGCCTGACCGACACGGCGCTGACGATCGGCCCCGGCGGGCTGTTCGGCAAGACACTGTCGCTGGCCGAGGGCCAACACGTCAGCGTCACTCGGCCGACGACGATCACGCACCAGGGCCGGCTCGAGCTGGCCGGGGGGAGCTTCTCGAGCGGGCACCTGACCAATCGCGGCCGGATCGACATCGTCGAGAAGCCGGGCGACCTGCACGGGCGTCTGCTCAACGACGCCGGCGGCAAGGTGATCGTCTCCGACGGCGCGGGTGCTTTTTTCCACGACGACGTGCACCACCACGGCTCGCTGTTCAAAGTCAGCCGCGGCTGTTCGGCGACGTTCTACGGGCAGTACTGGGGCAAGGGCATCCGCGGCAAGGGCGACGTGTTCTTCGCCGGGCGGACCGAGCCGGGGCTGAGCCCCGGCATCGTCATCTTCGAGACCAGCGTCGCCTTCGCGCCCGGATCGGAGCTGAGCATCGAGCTGGGCGACAACGACAACAGCGACCCGCTCGCGGCACACTACGACTCGGTGGCCGTGGACGGCAACGTGGCCCTCGACGGGGCCCTGCTGCTGGAGTGGCTCCCGGCGCTCGGCGAGGGCGGCTCGAAGTTCGGCGGCGACTACGACATCCTGACCTACGCCGGCGAGCTGACCGGCGAGTTCGACGAGATCGCCGGCGGGATCGGCCCGGCCTACCTGGCCGGCATCGACTACGCCGCCGAGATCGGCGAGGGCACGCGTGGCGTCCGCGTCACGCTGCATGATCTGATCGACGGCGACGTGGACCTCGACGGCGAGGTCGGCTACGCCGATTACGCCGCGGCGAGAGACGGCTTCGCCGCCGCGGCCGAGGCCACCTGGGCCGGCGGAGACCTCGACCTGGACGGCGACGTGGACGTCCACGACTACCTCGCCCTCAAGCTCAACTTCGGCCGGTCGGTCGGCGGCGGGGCGGCGGCTCCCGCCGTCCCCGAACCGATGAGCCTCGCCCTGCTCGCCGCGCTGGCCCTGCCCCTGCTGAGGCGCCGGCGAAGAACGTAAGCCGCCGGACCTCTAGAGCACTTCACGGTGTTCTGTAGCACTCTGGCCGGCTGCGGCTTCGCCTGGCGGCGTCAGCCGCCTTGCCTTGGATCGGCCGCCGCGCCACAGATCGTGCCGGGGCGCCGCATACCTGCTGAAGAACGCCGACAGCCGGGCGTCGAGGTCCTTGCGCGCCTCCGCGGCGGCCGGGTCGTCGATCCTGTTCCTCGATTCGCCGGGGTCCTTGCTCAGGTCGTACAGCTCGTTCGGCCCGGCGGGGTGGCGGCGGACGTACTTCCACTGACTTGTGCGGATCGCTCGGGTGTTCTCGAACTCGTAGAAGACCACGTCCTCCCACGGGATCTTCCGCCCCCGCAGCAGCGCGGAGAAGTCCCGCCCGGGCGAGGCCGGCTTGTCTGCCAGCTTCCCCCGGAGGCCGAGATAGCTCAGCAGCGTCGGCAGGAGGTCGTAGTTGCTGACCATCCGCCGGCACGTGCCGCCGGCCGGGATGCGGCGCGGGTGACGAAAGATCAGCGGGACGTGCATCGTCGCGTCGAAGGCGTGCAGCGGCCGCGTGTGGTCGCCCATGCCCCAGATGCCGTTGTGCCCGCCGCCGAGGCCCTGGTCGGCGGTCAAGACCACCAGCGTGCTCTGCTCCAGGCCCAGGCGCCTCAGGGCGGCCAGGACTTCTCCGACCCCGTCATCGACGCTGCTGACCTCCGCGGCGTAGCGGCGCATCGCGCCGACGTTGTTGACGAACCGGCTGTTGGCGCGGGTGCGCTGCCAGGGGTGGATCGCCTTCGGGCGCGGAAAGCACGACAGGTCCTTGTCCGCGTAGTAGGCCGCGTGGCGATTCCGAGCGCGCCGCGTCAGCAGGCCACCCAGCCCGTACGGCCCGTTGTAGGCCAGAAAAAGGAAGAACGGCTTGTCCTTGCTCCGCTCGAGGAATGTCACCGCATGCCGCGTCCACAGATCGGTCAGATAGCCCTCCTCCTTCCGGACCTTCCCGTCCTCGATGACCTGCGCGTTGTAGAAGGTCGACGTGTGCCCGTGCGGCTTCGTGATCCAGTAGGTGAAGCCTTCCTGTGGATGCAGGTTCCCGCCGAGGTGCCACTTGCCCACCAGCCCGCAGACGTAGCCCTCGGCGGCGAGGATCTTCGGCAGCGTCGGGAACTCGGCGATGGTGCAGTAGGCCTTCGGGCCCATCTGGGCGCGGCCGGCAACGAGGTAGCAGTGCACGCCGTGCTGAGACGGGATCAGCCCGGTCAGGAAAGTCGCCCGCGTCGGCGAGCAGACGGCGTTGGACGCGAAGGCCCGCGTGAAGCGCACGCCCTCGGCGCCGAGGCGGTCGATGTTCGGCGTTCGGATCTCGGTGTTGCCGTAGCAGCCCAGCGTCCACGGGCCCTGGTTGTCGGTCATGATCACCAGGAGATTCGTGCGGCGCGTCTTCCTCTCCGCGCCCGGCAGGCCCGCAAGCCGCCCGGCGAACGAGCCGATACTCGCCACCCGCAGAAACCGTCGTCGTGTCAGCGCCATAGTCACCCTCGCCTTCTCGGCCGCGTCGCGGCAAGCCGGGAGGCCGGCCGGCTGTGCGCCTGCGCCGCACACGTCCGGCCGGCCGACCACAGGCGCGTGCGCCTCCGAGCTGCGCGCCTTGCGCTCACTCTAGCGGCACCGCCGGCACGTAGTCCAGGCCGGACATGCACGCCTCGACGATTGACTTCGGCGGCAGAAGGAGGTAGGATGCGGCCTGAATGCAGGGGTAGTGGCGGCCGGTCGCAAACTGGGCGAATGGGGCGACCCCTGTTGCGAAAGGAGAGCGCCACCGTGAAGCACTTCTGGTGGGAACTGGAGTGTCTCGAGCCGCGAATCCTGTTGGACTCCGCGCCGATCGTGCTGTGGACGGCGCTGAACGACGGCAACAGCCAGCGATCGACCCTCGCCAGGATCGAGGTCGGCTTCGACGCCGACGTCGGCGAGAGCCTGTCCGTCGACGACCTGGTCCTCACACATGCCGACGGGACGGTGGTGGACCTGGCGGGGGCGTCGTTTTCCTACGACGCCGGCACCCGCGCGGCCACCTGGGATCTGATCGGCCTGCCCGCCGAGCGGCTGCCCGACGGGTTCTACCGCGCGGGCCTGCTCTCGGCCGGGATCTCCGACGGCGCCGGCCGGAAGCTCGACGGCAACCGCGACGGGACCGGCGGAGACGACTACGAGTTCGGCCTGTTCCGCATGTCGGGGGACACCAACGGCGACGGCTCGGTGAACGACCTCGACCGCCGGGCCGTGCTGGACAACTGGCTGAAGCCCGCCGGACAGTTCGACGTGCACGCCGACGCCAACGGCGACGGCGCGGTCAACGTCCACGACCTGCTGGCCGTTCGCCGCAACTGGCAGCGCTCCGTCGAGCCGCCCGTCCGGCTGGACAAGGCGCAGGGGCCCGACGAACTCGCCGCCGCGCTGCTGTACCGCCCGGAGAAGATTTACGAACACGTGCTCAACACCATCCGCTACGAGCCGTACGCCGGCTCGATGAAAGGCGCCGCCGCCACGCTCCGCACGCGCGCGGGCAACGCGTGGGACCAGTCGGCCCTGCTGGTGGCGGCGCTCGACGAGGCGGGCGTCTACGCGCGGTTCGCCTCCGCCCAAGTCGACGCGGACCCGCAGCAGGTGATGGACTGGCTGGGGGTCAAGGACCCCGCCAAGGCGGCTCACGTGCTGGCCAACGCCCAGTTGGGCGGCCAGCTTCACACGGTCAACGGCGAGCCGGTTTCCGTCCATTTCGACCACGCGTGGGTCGAGGCGTTCCTACCGGAGGCCGGGGCATCGCACGGCTGGAAAGACATGGACCCGTCGTGGAAGTTCCGCGATTTCCGCGAAGGCGTCGAGAACCTGCTGGCCGACGTGCCCTTCGACGAGGCGGGCTTCCTCTCCGAGCCCCGCATCGAGCTGCCGTTCGAGTACTACGAGAACCAGGTGGCAGCCTACCTGACGGCCAACGTGCCGGGCGTCTCGCTCGCCGACGTCGGCTACAACGGGCCGATCATCCCCCGCCGGATTGACGCGATCGATGGCGTCCTGGCGTACGAACTCGAGTCCGGCCAGCAGCCGACGACGCACAACCGCGTCCCGCTGTGGCAGACACACCGCGTTCGCCTTCGGCTGACCGACTCGAGCGGCGGAAGCGAGTACTTCAACCACCTGCTCGTCCTGCCCGAGATGTCGCTGCGGCGCGTGACGGTCGGCCCGGCAGACGCCGGGGACGGGCGGGTCCGCCCGCAGCTCATGCTCGACGGCGAGGTCGTCGCGGAGAGTTCATCGACGCTCTCGCCCGGCACGTCGATCTCGCTTCACATCGACCACCTCAACGGCGACGGCGACAACGGCGTGGACCGCACGGACGTCTACGAGCGCGAGGCCGCCCGGTACATTGCCGTCGGGCTGGACGCGGGGCAGATCAGCGAGGGAATGCTCAACAGCCTCCAGCAGACGATCAACAACGCGTCGCTGGCGGAACTCGCCGGCGAAGCGGTCGACAGCGACGACCTGATCGGCGCGTACCTCGCCCGCGGCGTGCTCGGCTACTTCCACGAGACGCGCCGGGCCGAGCGGATCGTCACGGCCCTGACCGAAGGGCTGGCCCTGTACAAGCGCGTCGCCTCGGGCCTGACGACGGGCGAGAGGACGGTGCAGTACTTCGAGCAGCTCCAGAACCCTTACCGACCGGACGACCTCGCGCTGGACGTGGCCAACTCGGTCTATCACGGCTTCACGATCGACGGTGACGACTCGCTGGACGCGGCCCGGCGGCGGCTGGTGATGCACAACAAGTCCGCCCAGGAACACGCCATCTGGGAGGAGGTCGCCCAGACCGAGAGCATTTCGACGATCAAGTCGCTGCAACTGGCCCACCAGCGCGGCATCCCCGTGCACGTGATCCCGCCCTACCATCCGCTGCCACGCGTCCCCGGCGACGTCCGCCCGAGCATTCAGGGGTACGTCAACAGCGGCTGGACCGTCACGGTCCCGGAGGAGGACACGCCGCTGAACGACTGGGACGGCGTAGGCTACATCGCCGAGCGCGACGACGGCGACGTCTGGGAGGCGGCGTACATCATCTCCGGCGGGCTGAACTCGTCGGCCTCCGAGCCGCAGAGCATCGAGGGCGGCTACATCACCGGCCTGCCGCTGCTTTTCCCGTTCCTCTGGCTGTTGCCGTGGCATTGGCTGGTGGGCGACCCGATCAACATCGCCAACGGCAACGTGACGCACGACGAACTGGACGTGCAGATCCCCGGCGCGGGGCTGGGCCTGGACTTCTCGCGCCACTACGACTCGGTGTCCGAGACGGACGTGGGCTTCGGGCCCGGCTGGGTGCACAGCTACAGCGATTTCCTGACGGTGAACCCCGACGACTCAGTCGTCTGGTCCGATGGCGGCGGATTCCAGTACCTCTTCGAGCCCGACGGGCAAGGCGGCTACGTCGTGCCCGATGTGCTACGGGGCGGGACGTTCACCGAATCAGGCGGCGAGCACACATACCGCGCGAAGGACGGATTGAGGCGGACGTTTGACACCGAAGGCCGGCTGGCCGAAATCCGCGACCGCAACGACAACGTGATCCGCCTGACCCACGACGACGACGGGCGGCTTGTCGAGGTCATCGACGACGACGCCCCGCACAGAAAGCTGACGCTCGCCTACACGGGCGACCGGATCGCCTCCCTGAGCGACTTCACCGGCCGGACGTGGACGTACGGCCGGACGGGCGACGGGCGGCTCGCCTCCGTGACCACGCCCTCTGACGCCGTCACCCCCGCCTACACGACCGGATACGACTACTACGGCGAGGGGGCCTTGGAGGGCCTGCTGCACCGGGTGACCCGCGCCGACGGGGGCGTGGTCACGTACGAGTACTACACCAACCGCCGCGGGTTCCGCGTGACCGATCCGGAGGGCAACTCGCACCACGTCTCCTACAACGCCTACCGCGGCCGGACCGCCTTCACCGACGAGCGCGGATTCACCACGCTGCACAGGTACGACGAGAAGGGATACCTCGTCGAGCAGATCCACCCCGACGGTGCGATCGAGTCGTGGACGTGGACCGACGGGCTGAAGACGTCGCACACGGACGTCTTCGGGTTGGCCGAGGGCTATGAACACGACGGTGCGGGAAACGTGACAAAGATCCTGGATCGTGCGGGCAGCACGTTCTCGTTCACGTACGAGCCCGTCTACAACCGCCCGACGCGGTCGGCGATGCCCGACGGGCGGGTGACGGAGTTCGCATACGACGCGTCCGGGAACATGCTGTCCCTGACGGACGCCCTCGGCCACACCACGTCAATGTCCCACGACAGCCGAGGCATGATGGTGACGTTCACCGACGCGCTCGGCAAGACGACGAGCCGGAGCTACGATGCCGCGGGGCTGCTGTTGACCGTGACCGATCCTCTGGGGGGCATCTCGACATTCTCGTACGACGCGGCCGGCAATCGCGTAAGCGAAACGGACGCCAACGGCAACGTGGGGACCTACACATACGACTTGCTGAACCGCCTGCTGACCGTGACCGACCCGCTCGGGAACCTCACCAGCTCGACGTACACGCCCCTGGCCGGGCCGGACACCATCACCGATGCGCTGGGGCGGGAAACGGAATCTGTCTACGACCACAACCAGCAGCTTGTCCGGGTAATCGATCCCGATCATGGGACGTGGCTGGCCGAATACGATCCGGCGGGCAACCAGACCGTGATCGCCGACCCGGCCGGACGCGAGACGAGGAGCGAATATGACTGGCTCGGCCGCCGGACGGCAACCGTCCACCCCGATGGCTCGGTCAGCCGAACTCACTACGACGGAAAGGGGCGCCCTGTCGCCGTCATCGACGAAACGGGCCACGCAACAACCTACGCGTACGACGCCCTCGATCGGCTGGTCGCTGTGACGGACCCCCTGGGGAACGTCACGACGTACTCCTATGACCCGATCGGGAACCGGATCGGCCAGAGCGACCCGCTGGGCAACGTGACCACCTACACGTACGATCTGGTGGACCGGCAGACTGGTGTTTCCGACGCTTTGGGGAACACCACGGTGCTCGACTACGATGCCGTTGGGAACCTGATAGCGGTCACCGACCCGCTGGGCAGGACGACGGGCTACGGGTACGATTTCCTGGGGCGCCTGCTGACCGAGACGGACCCGATGGGCAATGTGAGCACGTACGCCTATGATCCGGTCGGCAACCGGATCAGCGAAACGGATCCCCTTGGGAACGTCACCACCTGCGGGTACGACAACCTTGACCGGACAGTCAGTGCCACCAACGAGCTGGGCGGAACCACCACGATGGGGTACGACGCGGTGGGCAACCTGACCTGGACGACAGACCCTGAGGCGAACACCACCTCCTACGCCTACGACTTGATGGATCGTCTCGTCGCCGAAACCAATGAGCTCGGCGACAGTCGCACCTACTGCTTCGACCCTATCGGCAACCGCATCTCGGCCACCGACCGCAACGGTCGGACGCGGGAGTTCGTCTATGATCTGCGCGACCGCATTGTGGAGGAGAGATGGCTGGACTCCGGTGGTGCGGTCACCCACACGATCAGGCAGACGTATGACGCGGCCGGCAGAGCGCTGGCATTGGCCGATACCCACGCCTCCTACGAATACGCCTACGATGCGGCGGGGCGGCTGACGTCCGTGGTGGCCGGCTTCGGTTCCGCTCCCCCGCCGATCGTGTACGACTATGCCGGCAAGCTCGAGCCGGGCGACTTCACCTTCGGCGACGGGTCGTACTACGACCCCTACGTTTTCGACGCCGAAGTCGGGGACACGATCACGGTGACGATGCGGTCAACGGAACTGGACGCCTACCTGATCGTTCAGTCACCGACAGGATCCCAGTGGGGGGACGACAACAGCGGGGGCGGCTCCGACGCGCAAGTGGAGCTGACCGCCGGCGAGGCCGGGAGTTGGCTGGTCGCGGCCAATACCTGGGCCGGGATGACCGGCGCTTACACGCTCTGCATCGAGGTGGCCCGGACCGACGCACTCGTTGTCCTGGAGTACGCGTATGACGCCAACGACGACCTCACCATGGTCTCGGACAGCTTGGGCGGGACGACAGTTCACACGTACGACGCTGTCGGCCAACGAGTCCAGACAACGCAATTCGGCCCGGGCGTTGCCGAGAAACGCGTCGACTTCGCCTACTTGGCGGACGGGCAATTCCACACGGTGGGGCGGTACGCCGACCTGGCCGGCACGGCCGACGTGGCCACGAGCAGCTACGCCTACGACGGTGCCGGGCGCCTCATCGCTCTATCGCACACGCACGGCCCGACCACGCTGGCCGACTACACGTGGAGTTGGGATGCCGTCAACCGGATCACGCAGATGACCTCGGTTGACGGCACGAGTGACTACGCCCTTGACGCCGTCGATCAACTCATCGCTGCCGACCACGACTTCCAGGCCGACGAGGGGTACACATACGACACGACCGGCAACCGGACGAATGCCGGCTACGTCACCGGCCCGAACAATCGACTGCTGGCCGACGGCACGTACACGTACGAGTACGATGCCGAGGGCAATCGCATCCGCCGTGCCGAGACGGCGACCGGCGTGGTGACCGAGTACGAATGGGACCACCGCAACCGCCTCACCCACGTGGTGACCCGCGATGCCACAGCCAACGTCACCGAGGAGGTCCGCTACAGCTATGACGCGTCGGATCGGCGCGTCCACAAGTGGGTCGACGCCGATGGTGCGGGCCCGGAGACGGCCTCAGAGGAGCAGTTCGTCTACGACGGGCTGCACATCGCTGTCGTTCTCGACGGCCATGGTGCCGTCATCAGCCGACATCTGCACGGCCCGGCGGTCGACCAGGTGATCGCGGAGGAACGAGCGGGAGGGTCCGTCTTCTGGTCGCTGGGCGACCATCAGTACACCGTCCGCGACGTCGTCGATTCGGTCGGTGTGGTTGTCAATCACCTCACGTACGACAGCTTCGGACAGATCACCGACCAGACGGACCCGAGCGTTGCGCTTCGCTTCAGCTACACCGGGCGGGAGTTCGATGCGGAAACAGGGCTCTACTACTACCGGGCCCGTCACTACGACGCCGCCGTCGGGCGCTTCGTCAGCGAGGACCCGATTCGCTTCGGCGGGGGCGATGTGAACCTGTATCGGTACGCAGGGAACCGGCCGCTGGTGTTCCGTGATCCGGACGGCCTGAAGAGCATAACCGTCATCGAGAAGGCAAAGGGCTGGGACGGCTACCTGATCGGGTCGCGTCTATTCAACAGTTGGTTCGCGCCGAGCGTTGGCAGCGTGAAGGACCTGGTCAGTACGGTCACGAAGAAGGCGGGGAACAGCAGGATTCGTCGCCTGGATATCATCGGGCACGGCAACTCCGGCGGGCAGCGGATCGGCCAGGACTTCCTGTCGCTCTACAGCCTGACAAGCCATGAAGCGGAGCTCAAGAAGCTCGCGCCATACTTCACCGACGACGCAGTGGTCACGCTGCACGGATGCAACGTGGGGCGAAATGACCAGTTGCTCAAGGACCTCTCCAAAGCCCTCGGCGGCGTGAAGGTCAGGGCCGGTACGCCCTACCAGAACGCCTTCTGGGGCATCGAGGGTGGGGAACGAATATGTGGGCCCGACAACTGCACGTACACGGGACCCGGGTTCTGGGACTGGTACTACGGCCGGCAGGACAAGAAAGAGGCCAAGAAGGCGGCCAAGAAGGCGAGCAAATAGCACTCAGCGGCAGCAGAAGGCGCCTGCCCAACTGCGTTGGGGCTGACCGGGCCGCAAGCGACTGTGACTACTTCGCCGGCGCCAGCAGCACGTAGTCCAGGCCGAACATGTAGGCCTTCTTCGCCTTCTCGTTGGCGCCGGTGATCTCGACGGTCAGCTCGTGGCGGCCGGCCGTCAGGTCGTGGGTGCCGAATGAGAGGAGCTTCGTCGGGATCACGCCGTCGTTGTACAGGTCGATCGGGTCGCCCAGCTTCGCCCCGTCCAGCGACAACTGCACGATGCCGTAGTCGATCGCCTTCGTCAGCAGCCCCTTCAGCTCGTACCGCCCCGCCTCGGCGACGGGCAGGGCGAGGGTGAGCTTGTCGCCCGGCTTCGCACCGGTCCACCACAGGTGGGACTCCCCGGACCATTTGCCCAGGGGGAACGAGCCCAGGTCCTGGGGCCGGGCCTCGCCGGCGGTCTTCGAGATGACCTTCAGCTTCTCGCCCTCGAGGGCGCCCTTGACGTGGAAGACCTTCGGCTGGACGTACCATCCCAGCCTCTCGGCCGGCGGGACGGGCTCGTAGGGGTCCTCCCCGCCGGGGGCCTGGTACCAGTAGGCGATGGCCGCGTAGAGGGTGGGCTTCCTGTTGGGGTAGTATTTCTCGATGGCCGCCTCGAACGACTTCTGGAACGGCACGTTGTCGGGGATCTGGAAACGGTTGACCGAGATGTGCCCGCGGTTGCCCATGCTGATCGTCTGGTTGTGGTAGGCCCGCTGGAACAGCGTCGGGTTGCACCACGCATAGCCGAAGTAGTCCTCGCTGCCCGTGCCGATCGTCGACGGGAACTTCTCGCCGTCGACGAAGAACTTCTCGTCGCCTTCGCCCCACCAGCCGCCGCGCGGGTTCCAGACGTTCAGCATCACGCCGCAGAAGCGGCCGCGCCCGGTCGTCTTCAGCATCGTCCAGTCGATCGCCCTTCGCTCCGGTTCGGCCGGCAGGAAGGCGTCGCGGTGCCACTTCGCGTGGAAGCGCCCCAGCTTGCCGATCGGCCGGGTCAGCGGGGCGTGGGTGACCTGACAGTCCACGGTCCGCGCGACGGTCCCGCCGTTGACGATCTCGATCTTCGCCGCCTTGCCGAACGGCATGTACCAGAAGCTGTACGCCCCCTCCTCCCTCGTCAGCCCCAGCGGGAACGAGCGGTAGTCGTTGACGCCCGGCGCCGTGCCGAAGAAGTCCCCCACCGGCGTCCAGACGCTCGGCGTCTTGTCGTCGTCCCACGTGATCTTCAGCACCAGCTCGCGCAGGGCCGCGATCTCCTCGTCCCGGTCGTCTTCCAGCTCCGCCGAGCCGCGAATGGCCGTGATCGCCCGCGGGCCTTCCAGCGCCAGCACCGTCGCCGACTTGCCCGGCTGGATGACGGACTGGAAGACGACCTCCTTCTCGCCCGCGCGCTGCCCGGCCGGGTCCGTGCCGAACCCCGTCCGGAAGAACTCGTCCACCTTCGCCAGCGCCAAGTCCTCGTCGGCCGTCAGCGGCAGTCGAAACGTCGGCAACTGCGTGCCCTTCGGGTAGATCGTGTACGTGAACTGGTAGTACCGCCCCCACCCCTTCTCCGCGACGATCTTGCACGACTTCTGGAAGCCGATGGGCACGAAGCAGTTCCGCCCCCGCGCGGCCGTGTAGCACAGCGTGGGGTAGTTGAACGGCTTCGTCGAGCAGTCGAAGTACTTCACGAACGGCTGATCCACCGCCGGCGTGGCGCTGCCGTCGAGGAAGATCTTGACACGCCCCTTGCCCGCCAGCGCCGACCAGATCCGCCAGATCACGCCCGGGCCTTCCATCTCGGCGAACACCTCCATGCCGTCCTCGACGCGAATCCTGCCCGTCCCGTCGCCGTTGGCCGACCAGCCGACGTACTTGCCGCTGGTCGCGTCGTACTTGCTCCGCCGGTCGTAGCTGGACCACTGCACGCACTTCTCGCCCGGCTCCGGCAGCTCCGCCAGCCGCTCGAGGTCTGTCAGCCGCTTGACCAGGTCCACGTACGTCAGCTTCTGCTGCCCCTGCGCCGCCGTCGCGCAAAGCAGCCCCGCCAGGATCATCGTCACCAAAGTGCGTGTGCGCATGTCGTCTCTCCCAGTTCGGTCTGCGGCCTCTGCCGTCTCGAAAGCCCATGACGTCTCAGCGGCCGATCATCCTATCGCGCCGCCGCCGGCCGTTCAATGCCGCCGGCCAAGGGATGCCGATGGCGCAGGCGGAGGCAACACCCGTGCTGCGGCGAGCGGAGAATCGTGGGCTCTTGGCAGTGGCCGTGGCGGAGGCGGGAGCGGATAATGGGGGGCGGTCCGGCAAGGAGACGAGCATGGGGCAGATCGAACGCACGGCGGCCGGCGCGCTGCGGCCAGGTCGGGGGCGACTCTCGCGGCGGAGGCTGCTCGGGCGAGCGGCCGCCGGGGCGGCCTTCGCGATCGTGCCGCGGCACGTGCTGGGGGGACCCGGGCAGACGGCCCCGAGCGACAAGGTCGCGCTGGCCGGGGTGGGCATGGGGGGGCAGGGCGTTCAGAACATGGCCGCGCTGGGGCGGCTGCCGGAGGTGCAGGTGGTCGCCGTCTGCGACGTCAACCGCGAGGGCGGGGGGTATCTGTCCTGGAACTGGGGCCGAGGCAGCCAGCGCAACGTCGCCGGCCGGGAGCCGGCCCGGCGGATGATCGACAAGCTCTACGCCGAGCGGGCCAAGTCCGGCCGGCGTGCCGGCTGCAAGGCCTACGCCGACTATCGTGAGCTGCTGGCCCGAGAGGACGTCGACGCGGTGATGGTCGCCACGCCGGACCACACGCACGCGGCGGTGACGATGGCCGCCCTGAAGCGGGGCAAGCACGTCTATTGCGAGAAGCCGCTGACCTGGTCGGTTCGGGAGGCCCGCCGGGTGACGGAGGCGGCCGGGCGGGCGAAGGTCGCCACGCAGTTGGGCAACCACGGCCAGGCCACCGAACAGGCCCGCGTCGTCCGCGAGATGATCGCCGCCGGCGTCATCGGGGCGGTCCGCGAGGTGCGGGTGTGGTGCCCTGCCCGGTTCTGGAGCTGGCCCTCATGGCAGGGCCGCCCCACCGAGACCCCGCCCGTGCCGGAGGGGCTGGACTGGGACCTGTGGCTGGGCCCGGCGCCCAAGCGGCCGTACCACCCGGCGTACCACCCCTGGACGTGGCGGAACTGGTGGGACTTCGGCACGGGCCTGCTGGGGGACCTCGGCTGCCACAAGCTCTCGACCGTCTTCAAGGCCTTGAGGCTGGGCCATCCGACCAGCGTCGAGGCGTCCTCGACCAAGCTGAACGCGGAGACCTACCCGCTGGGCGTGATCGCGCGGTACGAGTTCCCCGCCCGCGGCGAGATGCCGCCGGTGACGCTGAGCTGGTACGACGGCGGGCTGAAGCCCCCGCGGCCGAAGGAGCTCGAGCCCGGCCGGCGAATGGCGGACGTGCTCTACGTCGGCCGGAAGGGCAAGCTGATGGGCCACAGACTGATCCCCGAGTCGCGGATGAAGAGCACGCCGCGCCCGCCGAAGACACTGCCGCGCTCGGTCGGCCACTACAAGGAGTGGGTCGACGCCTGTCGGGGCGGCCCGGCGGCGGGGGCCGACTTCGTCCACCACGCCGGGCTGCTGACGGAAGTCTGCCTGCTGGGCAACGTCGCCCTGCGGGCCGGGCGGAAGCTGGACTGGGACGGCGAGAAGATGCGCGTGACCAACGACGAGAAGGCCAACGACCTGTTACATCGAGAATACCGAAAAGGCTGGAGCCTCTGACCGTCGCCCGGGCCGCCCGGCGGCGTCGCACGGCTCCGAAATGGCGGAGGATCGCATCATGTCAACCGACCGAATCACACGCCGGCAGGCCGTCAAGACGGCCGCCGCGGCGGCGCTGGCGGGCGCCGGTGCCTCTTCCGTACTCGCCGGTCCGAGCAAGAAGGCAGCGAAGGCCCCGACGATCGGCGTGGCCACGCTGGGATTCGGCGACTACACGAACCGCCGCCTCGCCGACGAGCTGGCCCAAAGCGGCATCCGCGTCGTGCAGTTGTTCCTCAGCCAGTCCGACAGCCGGTACTGGAAGTACAACGGCCGGTCCGACCTCTCCAGCCTCACGGCCGCGAAGTGCAAGGCCATCGCCGAGGCCTACCGGGCCGCCGGGATCGCCGTTCACAGCATGGGCGTCTACACGAACCTCATCCACCCGGACGAGGCCGAGCGGAAGGCGAACCTGGCGTACTTCGAGGCGATGATGAAGGCCGGCGCGGAGATGGGCGTCCACGCGTTCGTGACCGAGGCGGGGCATTACCACACGGACGAGCCGGCCCCGCGAGTGGCCCACCACTTCCAGCAGAAGGTCTGGCAGACGATGGTGGCCACGGGCAAGCGGCTGGCCCACCTGGCCGACCGCCACGGCGCGACGGTGCTGCTCGAGCCGTTCTTCCGGGGCTTCCTTGCCAGCGCGAAGCGGACGCGGCTGTTCCTCGAGGAGGTCGGCTCGCGGCGGATTCGCGCGCTGCTGGACCCGGCCAACCTCCTGGAAGTGAACGACCTGGACGAGATGTTCGCCCAGCTGTCGCCGTGGGTCGACTGCCTGCACGCGAAGGACCGCAAGCTCCACGTCGACCGCGGCGTGCCGGCGGGAAAGGGCGACCTGGACTATCCGAAGTTCGTCGCCCTCGCCGCCCGCCACACACCCCGCGCCCCGCTGATCCTGGAATACGTCGGCCCCAAAGACTACAAACAGGCCCTCGCGCACTTGAGCAGCGCGATCCGCCAGGTGCAGCAGAAGTAGGGCGTGGAGCTCCGCTGCACACCCTATCGATCCGCCGCGCGGCGACGTTGCGGCTGCGAACGTCTTGGGGCATTCTGCGCTCGTCGGGGCCGCCGCGCGAGACCGACCCGCTGCGATTGTGTCGGCCCCCGCGCCGGTGTGGCGCCGACGGAAGGGGCGAGTTCCCGAATTGCATGGATTGTATGAATTGCATGAATCTCAGAGGGCAAGTATGCCGATACAGTACTGATCCTCGGCCGCGCCGCCGGCGCGGTCGGAATGGGTTCCGGGTAGGCCGCGTTGGCTGCGGTCCGGGGCGGTTTTCCGTTCCTGCCGACAGCCGTCAACTCGGCGATAGGGCGCCGGGGTAGAGCGATGCCGGAAGAAAGTGCGCTGAAACGTATCTATCCGATCACCGTCGCCGTCGCCGTTGCGCTGCTGCTGGCTGCGGGGATCGGCGTGTACTACTACTCCGGATGGTCCAGGATCAACTGCTGGACCTGGGAGGTCGACATCAACAGCGGCCTGACCCGGTACAGACGTTACTGGTTCTGGTACGCGACAGAGGAGAGGGTCGTTTCCACGTGGATGTCCGACGCCCTGGGCACACCGGCCGGCGAGGAGAAGCGAGACTGGCAGCCGGTTGCGACCCTGTCACCAGGCACCCGTCGCTCGCCCCCTTACGTCTATCACCGCGCGATCTACGATCTGGACGTGGCCTGGGGGATTATGGGGATGTACCAGGTCCCGCAGGAGCGGAAGCTACAGTTGGCGAAGGCGGTCACGGATTCATGGAGGCAGACCGGGCGTGACGCCGGGGCTGCTCGACTGGTCGGCGACTTCGCGAAGGAGGCCTTCGCCGGCAAACACGGAAAGGTGCGGGGTCGGTAGCGGGTCCGCGCGGCAGGGCCGCATGATCTGCCATCGGCGCTCCGCCGCTCCCCTATCGCGGCATCTCCCGCAGCAGCCACCGGGCCGCCTGCTTGTTCGGGATGCGCCCGCGGACGGAGCTGTCCAGATCGGTCAGGGCGAAGGCGGGGATCGCGGCCCCGACGCAGGAGGGGCAGCCGTCCTCGCAGGAGCAGTCGCCGACGACGTCGGCGACGGTGCGGAGGACGTCGCCGACGCACTCGAGGCACCGCCTTGCGTAGCCCATCCCGCCGGGGTAGCGGTCGTAGAGGAACAGCGCATCGCGTCCGAGGCTGCCGGCGTCGACCGTCGTGCCGACGTCCTGCGCGTCGCACATGACGAACAACTGCACGACCTCGACGAGCACGTTGGCGATGCCGATGAGCCCCTCGCCGACGACGAGGCCTTCGTCCAGCATCCGCTCGGCGATCCGCTCGGACGGGCTCAGCCACATCGCCACCGTCTCCAGCGTCTGGCTGGGCAGCTCGAGCTGCTCGAACCCGAGGCTGTCGCGCGAGTGGAAGCGGATCTTGCGGAACATCGGGATCGTCGTGGTGACCGTCACCTCGCCGTAGCCCAAGCGTGCCCCGCCGAGCTGCGCCTCCTCGGGCGGCTCGTCGGCCTCGTCGATGCGGATCTGCGAGCTCTGCACCGACTGCGTGTAGTAGTCCAGGTCGCGCCGCTCGACGAAGGCCACCTTCTCCGTCAGGTCCAGCTTGTTGACGAAGTACGTATCCCCCCCGTGCAGGTACACCGCGTGGTCGTGCAGTTGGCTGAGGGCGGAGACCTCGTCCATCGTGCCGATCACCCGCTCGCCGGCCGATTCGTCCTGGATGGTGTAGACCGCCCCCGCGATGTTCCGCAGGTTCACCCGGGCGGCCGGGTAGTCCGAGCACGACCAGTACCACTGTCCGTCGATCTGCCGGACCGCCTGGTCCTCGGCCAGCAGCTCCAGCACGACCTCGGCGTAGGGCCCGAACAGCTCGGCCTCGTCGGACCGAAGCGGCAGCTCGTAGGCGGCGCAGCGGATGTGGTCGACGGCGATGTGGGGGTTGTCCGGGTCGACGACGGCCTGCTCGGGGCTCTGGTCGAAGAGGTAGCGGCAGTGCGTCATCAGGTACTGGTCGGTCGGCGAGTTCAGGCCGATCAGGAAGACCATCGACTCGTCGAGCCCTCTGCCGGCCCGCCCCGCCTGCTGCCAGAGGCTGGCGACCGTGCCGGGATAGCCGACGATGATGCACGCGTCGAGGCTGCCGATGTCGATGCCGAGCTCGAGGGCGTTGGTGCTGGCGACGCCGAGGATCTCTAGCTCGACGAGCTGCCGCTCGATCTCGCGCCGCTCCTCGGGCAGGTACCCGCCGCGATAGGCGCGGACCGAGGCGGCCAGCTTGCGGGAGGCCGGCCGGAGCGTCTCCCGGACGTTCTTGTAGATCAGCTCGGCGCCGAGGCGCGTTCGGGTGAAGGCGATCGTCTGGACGCCCTCGGTCACGAGCGTGGCCATCAGGCGGACGGCCTCCCACATGGGGCTCCGGCGGTCGCCGCCGGCCCGCCAGTCGCCCTCGCGCCCGCGGGCGGCGGTCTTCAGCGGCGGCGGGTTCCACAGGACGAACCGCTTCGGCCCGCGGGGCGAGCCGTCGTGGGTCACCACCGCCATCGACCGGCCGGTGATCCGCTCGGCGTGCTGCCGCGGGTTGGCGATGGTGGCCGAGCAGCAGATGAACTGCGGGGCCGAACCGTAGTGCCGGCAGACGCGCCCCAGCCGGCGGATCACGTTGGCCAGGTGCGAGCCGAACACGCCCCGGTAGGCGTGCACCTCGTCGACGATCACGTACTTCAGGTGCGTGAAGAAGCGGTTCCACCGCGCGTGGTGCGGCAGGATGCCCTGGTGGAGCATGTCGGGGTTGGTCAGGATGAACTGGCCGGCGTTGCGGAGCTTGCGGCGCAGCGTCTGGGGCGTGTCGCCGTCGTACGTCCCGGCCAGGAAGTCCGCCCCGCCGGCAGGATCGCTGAACGTGCCGATCCCCCGAAGCTGATCCTGCGCCAGGGCCTTCGTCGGATACAGGAACAGCGCCGTGGCCATCCGGTCGGCCAGGGAGGCCTCGACGACGGGGATGTGATAGCACAGCGTCTTCCCGCTGGCCGTGCCGGTGACGATCACGACACTGCGGCCCTGACGGACGTGGGCGATCGCCTCGGCCTGGTGGGAGTAGAGCTGCGCGATGCCCTGCCGATCGAGGGCCGACCGAACCGTCGGATGCAGCCCGCCGGGGACCTCCACGTTCGCCGCCGGGCGGGCGGGCAAGGCCTCGACGTGCTGGATCTGGCCCTCGAAGAAGCCCTGCCGCCTGACCCGCTGGATGAACTTCTCGCCTTCCATGCCGTCCGCCTTCCGTCAGCGATTCGCGGCCATCATACCACGAGGGCCCGGCGGGTTGGACAGAACAACGGAGCGCAGGGAGCAGCGGCGACGAATGCTAGGTACTGAATGCTGCATGCCGCCCAAACGAGCAAAGGGCCCCGGAGGGGCGGCGGGAACGCTCACGCCGCCTGGCCGTCGTCGCGTTCCGGTCACCCCTCCGGGGCAGATGCTTCGCTCTTCTTCCGTGCGGGCTGCTGCTTCCTCAGCCTTTCTTCTTGCAGGTCGGGCAGCCGGCGGGGGTCTTGGCGTAGGGCTTCTTGCATTTCTCGCAGAAGCTCACCCCGGCGGTCATGTAGTACATGTCGCAGCCCATCTCGCACCACATGCCCTTGGTGTTGCCGCACCCGGGGCACTCGGGGGCCTTGCCCGCCAGGTGCCAGTGGTTCTCCTTCGCGCAGTACGTGCCGGCCTTGACGGGCTTCTTGCACGCCTTGCACTGGAGCGTCGCCGGCGCGGCGCAGACGGCCTTGCACTTGGCGCAGTACCAGCCCTCCGGCCCGGCGGCCCCGCACTTGGGGCACTTGGCCAGGGCGGTGATCTCGCGGAGGCGGATGTTGCGGTACTTGATCGGCTTGCCGTGCGTCTGGAGGGCCAGAAAGCCGGGATGCTGGATCTTCTTCAGCGGGTCGCGAAACTTGTTCTTCGTCTTGTCGGGGTTCCTGTGGGCCGTGTCCCACTTGTTCAGGTCGACGTCCTGGATCTGCACGCCGTTGATCGCCACGAAGATCCGGTTCTTGAAGCACGTGATCTGCATGCGGTTCCACTCGCCCGCCTTGCGGACGGCGTTGTGGTCGGGCGCCTTGCAGTCGTACATCGCCCCGCAGTCGTGCTTGCCCACCTGCTTCTTGCCGAACGAGTCGAGCACCTGGAACTCGATCGAGCTGTGCAGCCAGTCCCTCCGGCTGGCCATGCGGACGAAGACGCCGCTGTTGCACCCCTTGGTGACGTTGAAGTCCAGCAGGAGGGTGAAGTCCTGGAACTTCCGCTTGGAGTAGATGTCTCCGCCCTTGCCCGGCGAGGCGAGGCTGCCGTCCTCGTCGATCTTCCAGGCCTTCGGGTTGTAGTCCCACTGCTTGAGGTCCTTGCCGTTGAACAGGACCTGCCAGCCGGCCTTCGCCGCCCCCTTCTCCCCGGCCACGCCGGCCAACGCGCCGGCGCGCGCCTTCGCCAACACCCGCGGCGCCGCACCGACCAGACCTGCCGCCCCGGCCGCCGTGGCGGCGGACCTCAGCAGGTCCCGCCGGCTCAGGGACCGGCGGCTGTTTCGCTTATCCGTCTTCATCGTCGCGTTCCTTTCCTTCTGCTCGGTTTCGGCTACGGGTTGGGGCGGGTCTCCACGCCCGTCAGGTCGCCCATCGCCCACTGGATGCCCGCCAGGTAGTGCTTCAGCACGGCCTTGTTCCAGAAGATCTCGTTGCGGTGCCCCAGCGAGCAGTAGAACACCCGCCCCTTGCCGTGCATCTTGACCCAACTGACCGCGTAGTCGTTGTCCTTGCGGCCGCCCTTCTTGGCGGTCTTGGGATTGGCCTCCATCTTGGCCCGGTCAAGGCTCAGCAGGACGCGCTGCTTCTGCCGCGAGTAGACCCCCCGATTGAACTGGTAGATCTCGTCGGTGACCTCGAAGCCCTTGCCGTCGAAGGCGGCGTTGATCGGGTTGCTCGGGTCGTCGTTCTTGATCGGCACGAGCATGTGCCACGGATGCCCGGCGAAGTACCCGCCCATCATCTCGCCGTACTCCTTCCACTTGTACGAGCAGTCGGTCGCGGCGTGGCTGCCGATGACGGCCCCGCCGGCCTTGACCCAGGCCATGAAGCTCTTGCGAACCGCCTCGCTGCGGTCGGGCTGGCCCTTGAGCTTCCTGACCGCCTCTTCCCACTTGGCGAGGTCCTTCCTGTACTTCGCCCTCGCCTGCTCGAGCCTGGCCGGGTCCTTGATCCGCTTGGCGTTCGGCTGGCGGGGCTTGCGCGGGCCGGCGGACTTGAAGATCTCGCCGGTGTTGTTGTTCAGGATCACCGCGTCGAACGTCTTCAGCTTGTCCGGCTCGAAGTGGGCCAGGTCGTCGCTGACGACCGCCTCGAACGCGCCCGTCTTGGCGCCCATGATCTCGAACGCCTTGTTGCCGTACGGGATCGAGCCGTGATAGAACCCTCCGCACTTGCTGTAGACCAGCACCCTTCGCGGCTTCATCGGCTTGGCCGGCGCCTTGGCCGGCATCGCGTCGGTGATCCGCTTGACCTCGTCTTCCTTCAGCACCTTCCCGCGGTTGCCGGCCAGTGCCGACCCCGCGACCGCCAGAATGACCAGGGCCACCAGCCCTGCCGTTGCCACGCTACGCCACATGGTCGCTCTCCTTCGTTTCCTGCGATTGTCGTTCGTTTGTGATTCCGTCGGTTCCGATCGGGCACGCAAATGGGGACAGGCACCTCCGCTTCCTGCTTCGCGGCGCTGCCGCTACGAAGGACAAGCCGATGCGGAGCCAGTCCCCATTTCCGAGAACCGCCAATACGTCCAACCTGCTCGGGCTGCGCAGGTTCCTCAGTCCTTGATCGGCACGAGCCAGATGTTGCGGTACCGCACGTCGTTGCCGTGATCCTGGAGCATGATCGGCCCGGAGGCTTTCGCCGCGCCCCGCATGCCGGCCGTGGTCGTCTTGCCGACCTCGACGTTCTTGTGGATGACCAGCCCGTTGTGGCGGACCTCCTCGAAGGTCGGCTTGCGGGTCATCTTGCCCTCGGCGTCGAACTTCGGGGCGTGGAAGATCACGTCGTACGTCTGCCACCGCGTCGGCGGCAGCGAGGCGTTGAAGCTCGGGATCCGCACACCGTAGATCGCCCCGCAATCGCCCATCCGCGAGACCAGGCCGAACGAGTCCAGCACCTGCACCTCATACTTGCCGTGGAAGTACACTCCGCTGTTGCCCCGCCCCTGTCCCTTCCGGTGCGGCTCGTACGGGCAGCGGAACTCGACGTGAAGCTTGAAGCTGCCGAACGGCTCGTTCGTCACCGTCGAGCCGCCCCGCCGCATCATGCTCCCGTCGTCCAGCGCGACCCACTTCTTGTTGCTCCACGCCGCCAGCGACGGGGGCTCGCCCTCCTTGTACGGCAGGAGCACGACCGCGCCGGCAGGAGGCTTCGCGCACAGCGTCGGACTCTTGCGAACGGCCGACTTCATCTCGAACGTGCCCGTGGCGGACTTGACCGACAAAGCGCCGCAGCAAACAGTGCCCTTCCACCCCTTCTCGTCGATCGACGCGCCCCGGTCGGCGGGCTGGGCCTTCAACTCCACCTTCATCACCTTGCCGTCGATCTTCTTGTCCGTCGTGACCGGCGGGGTCAGCAGCACGACGTTCCAACTGGTGACCTTGTCCTTCTGCCCGTAGCCGGCGACCTTCGCCTCAGCCGGGGTGGACTTGCCGCCGGCCGGGGTGAACGTGCCGACGTACTCTCCCATGATCGTGTCTTCGACGTCCTTCGGCGCCTCCGGCTGCTTGATCTTCAGCAGCTCGGCCGCCTTCTTCTTCGCCGCCTTGGTCGCCTCGGCCTTGGCCTTGGCCTTCAGCTTGCCGAGCAGGTCCGCGCCGTCGCTTCGACCGATGGGGCCGAGCACGAACGCCGCCGCCACGGCCGTCATCACTGCGAGTCTTCCGATCGTCTTCATCTGTTCGGTTCCCTTCTGCCCCCCGGTTCTCTGTTCGCCGCAAGCAGGGCCCGGGGCCGGCCACACGAAACGACACGTTCGTGCCGCCCCTTCGGGGCTCTCTCTATCGTAGGCGCCGCTACCGGGGGCTCACGCCCACCGCCATTTCCTGTCGCCCCTTCAGGGCGCCGGAGGCGGCGCTCGATTGGCGGGGCCGGAAAACGGGGACAGGCACCTGCGCTGCGATCCGGAGCCAGTCCCCGTTTTCCTTCGGGGCTCCGGAGGCAACTGTGGCGGCCGCCGCCAAACCGGCCCGCCCGCCTCAGTCCAACTCCACCAACCAGATGTTCCGATAGCGCGTTCCGCTGCCGTGGGCCTGGAGGAGGATCGGTCCGGTCTCGGCGTGGCCTCGCGGCTTGGCCTGGCCGGTGGGGCTGGGGATCTTCACGTCCTTGTGCACCGTCACGCCGTTGTGGACGACGGTGACCACGGGCAGCTTGACGGCCTCCTTGCCCTCGAGCTTCGGCCCGGCGAAGGTGATGTCGTACGTCTGCCACCGCCCGGCGGGCAAGCAGGCGTTGATCGGCGAGGCGAACGTCCGGTAAATCGCCGCACAGTCGCCGCCCCCAGGCTTTCGGCCGAACGAGTTGAGGATCTGGATCTCGTACCGGTCGAGGATGTACACCCCGCTGTTGCCGCTGCCGAGGTCGTTGGGAATCCGAAACTCCACGTGCAGCTTGAACCGCCTGAACTTCCGCTTCGTCACGTTGTTGCCGCCGCTGATCAACGCGCTGCCGTCGTCCAGGGCCTGCCACTTCTGGTTGACCCACTCGGCCAGCGAGGTCTTCTTGCCCGCGGCGTACGGCATCAGCACGATCGCCCCGGCCGGGGGCCTGGCCAGCAGCGTCGGGCTCTTCCGCTCATAGCGGGCCAGCGCGAACTTGCCGGCCTTGCCCGTCACCGACACCTCGTCGCCGTTGATGCCGCCTTTCCAGTCGCGGCCCTTCAGTATGAGCCCGCCGCCCTCCTGCGTGCCGCTCAGGTCGGCCCTCTGCACGATCTTCGCGCCTTTGCCGATGACCGTCTTCTGGATCGCGCCGCCCGCCAGCGCCGTCAGCGTGACGCGATAGGCGGTCGCCTTGCCCCGGCGACGCTGCGCGACGACCTTCCCGATCGCGTCGACGCGCTTGCCCGACGACGACGTGAACGACCCGACGTACTCGCCCATGAAGGGCGTGTCGGCCTCTTTGGGGGCCGTCGCCCGGGTGGGCTTCGCGGCATATCCCGGCCGCGACGCCGGAACGAACAGCCCCGCCGCCAACAGAATCACCAACGAACTCGATGCCGACTTCATCAAAGCAACTCCTTCTCCGGCTTTCCGTCAGGCCGCCTCAGTTGGGGCCTTCCTTGACACGGACGTCCGGGCCGAACGTCTCCAGACGCCAGCGGCCCTCGTCACGGACCGCCACCATGCACGTGACATCGGGGTGCTTGGCAGCATACCCGCGGACCTCGTCGAGGTCCATCACGCACAGCGCCGTCGACAGCGCGTCGGCCAGCGCGGCCGAGCCGGCGACGGCCCAGGCGGCCCGGTCGCCCGGTACGGGCTTGCCCGTTCGAGGGTCCACGATGTGCTTTGCGTGGACGGTGGCCGACCCGCTGAAGGCACAGTCCTTCAACCGCACTCGGGCGATCGGGTCGCCCTGTTCGTTGGACGGATCTCGCAGCGACAGCCGCCAGGCCGCCTTGCCCGGCGGGGGCGACATCGCCAGCGCCGTGCTCGCCCCGCAGTGCAGCAGGGCCGACTCGATCTCCCACTCCCGCAGCGACTCGGCCATGCAGTCCAGCGCATAGCCCTTCCCGATCCCGCCGAGGTCCACCCGCACCCGCTCGTCGGTCCGGGCGGCGAGGTGGTCTTGTTCGTTGACGGCGAGCATGGCCATCGTCACGGGCGGCCCGTCGCCGGCCTCGGGGCCCGCGGGCGCCCGGGCGGTCACGTCGAACGCGCCGAGCGTATCCGCCCACACCTTCTGGGCGAGTACGAGGCAGTCGGTCGCCTCCAGGCCGATGCGCACCGGTTCATTGGGCGGCGTGGCGTTGATCCGTCCGACGTCGCCGTAGATCTCGAAACGGCTGAGCTGTTTCTCGACCCGGTCGACCTCCTCGAAGGCCTCCCGGGCGGCCTGGAAGGCGTACTGCCGATCGGCCGAGGCGATCCGGGCCTCGAAGACACACGCCATCGCCGAATGCGTGAAGCGGTGCACCTTCACCTCGTCGGCCGGCGAGGTGGCGGGCTGGTCGGTCATGGCCTTCTCCTTCCCGGCCTTGCGGGCCTGAAGCTCCGCCCGAACCTTCTCCATGTGCCGCTTCCACAGGTCCTCGCGGATGGCGACCCACAACACGACCGACGGGCGAAGCCCCTTGCTCTCGATCTGGTACTTGTGCTCGAGCTTCGGCTCGAGGGCCTCCCAGACGTCGCCGGTGAAGATCACCATGGCCGCATCGGGCTCGGCGGGCACGGACGAGTGATAGCCGATCCGCGATTCGTCGAACCGCCGCAGATACCACGGTAGAGGCCAGACGTCGTGGGCGTCCGGCGTGATGACGTTGATCCTCATCGCGTGCCCGTCGGGGCTGACCTCGGCCATCTGCTCCGCCCGCGCGCCTAGCCGGACCACGCCCCGCAGCGAGTGCCCGTAGACGTACGGGTTGCGGGGGTCGCAGTCGAACCGGCCGGTGGCGCGACGGGCCTGCCAGCCCAACTGGGCCGCCCCCCCCGTCAGCAGCAGCGCCGCCAGGATCCGCAGCGGCAACCACCGCGCCCAGCGCACGATCGCCACTGCGCCCACGCCGGCCAGCAGGATCAGCCCGTGCAGGCTGCCCAGGATGCACCACGGCGTCTTGTACGGGATCACCGTGTAGATCGCGAAGAGCACGACGCTGTAGAACGCGAGGAATCGCACGAGCTTCGCGTCGGCCCGCCCGAGCCCGCGGCGGATCAGCCCCGCGACCGCCCCGACGGCCGCGAGGCCGAGAATCAGGCCTTCCGACCAGATCGGGCCCCGCCCGCCATAGCGCGTGTAGCCGAGGATCCGCAGGTAGAAGTGCCACGGGTTCAAGTGCAGGTTGCCGCCCTGACCCGTCGACCCGCCGGCCCGGCGGAGGCCGGCCACGTACGTCGCGATCGAGTCCCACGGGCCCGCCCAATTGGTGAAGAAGGACGACAGGAACACGACGGACACGCCGGCCGCGACCGCGAAGCCCGCACCGATCCGCCAGTTGAGCACGTGCGGCCTGAGCTTCAGCGGCTCGTTGTAGACTCGCCGCGACAGGGCGATGTTGATGAGCATCGCGACGGCGGCGGCGGCGGGGACGAAGACCCACGTCTCCTTCGTGGCGTGCATCAGTCCGACGCCCGCCCCGGCCAGGATGCACCAGCCGGCGTGCCCGCTGCGGACGAACCGCCACAACCCCACCATCGCGGCGAAGGTGAAGCAGACCAGCAGCATCTCCTGGATGTAGTAGCGGCTGTAGAAGACCATCGCGGTCGAGACGGCCGTCAGCACGGCGGCGCAGACCGCCGCCGGATATCCCAGCCCGTCGCCGATCAGCAGCAGCAGCAGGACGCTCGCGACGCCGACGACGGCGGGCACGAGGCGCAGCGTCACCTCGTCCAGCTCGGCGTGGGTTTTCTGGCCGCGGATCGCGGCGATCGGGAGCGTCAGGTAGTTCAGCGTCGGCCCGTGGTACTCGTTGGGGTCGTAGCGGTAGTAGTCCCGCTCGAGCAGATCGCCGAACTTGTAGGCGTGGACGGCCTCGTCGCAGTGCATCGGGCGATCCGTCAGCCGCGACAGCCGGAACGCCAGCGCCCCGGCCGCGGTGGCCAGGATCAGTATGCCGTATGCGATGCGCCTGTTCACCGTCAACTCCGGCGATTGCGGGTTGGGCTACCACAGAGACACAGAGACGCAGAGAGCTTCGGTCGATCGACCCACAGCGCGCTGAAGCGCGCTAACGGTGAGGGTAAAGGGCCGCTCGACACCGGGGCCAAAGGCCCCGGCCTACCCTCGCCTTCGGCGGGCAAAGGCCCGTGAACGGGCCTGAGCGAGGCCGAAGCCTCCACTCGCCGCTGCCCGAATCAGGCCGGGCGACGCCCAGAGCCTAGCTTCTTCTCTGTCTCTCTGTGTCTCTGTGTCGCACCACGCCGCCGCCGCGGGGCGCCGGTCGCCTGGATGCTACTCGGCCGGGATGCCGTAGACGGCGACCTCGGTGTAGCGGTTCAGGTCGTCGGCCGTCGAGCCGTTGGAGAAGAGGCGGATGTAGCGGGCCTTGTTGTCCTTGACGGCACTGTCGTCGACGAGATGGCCCTCGAACGTGTCGTAGAACTCCCACGCCTGCCCGATGCCCTGTCCGGCCGAGTTGTCGTGGTCGTTGCTGTAGAGCGTCCGGACGTTGGTGATGAAGTCCTTGTCGTCGGCGATCTGGATGACCACGTCGTGGTAGACGCGGGCGTCCTTGTGCTCGTGCCAGACGATCACACAGTAGATCTTGTAGGGCTTCTCGAGGTCGACCTGCACCCACTGGACGCCCGGGCCCAGCTCGACGTAGGCGTCCTCGCTGGCCTCCTTGTTCCCGTCGGTGATCAGGTCCAGCGTGCCGATGACCGGCTCCATATCGCTGGAGGTGACGGGCTTCTTCAGCGCGACGTTGCTCTCGGCGCCCTTGGGGACCTTGAACGGCGGGCGGGGCTTGAACGGGCCCTTCGTGACCTTCACGCGCGTCCCGGGCGGGATGTTCTTCGGCGTCCCGGAGAAGCGCGGCTTGGGCAGCTCGAGCTGGATGTCCACCAGGTCGCCCGCCGGCCCCGGCGCGGGCGGGTCGCCGGCCCCGCCGCCCTTGACGGTCGGCCCGGGGCCCTTGCCCGGATCGCTGTTCGCGTCGGGGCCTTGCGCCTCTTTGTTGCACGCCGGCACGGCCAGCAGGGCCAGGCCCACCAGCAGCGCCACCACGATCGTTCCCACAGACAGTTGCTTCCTACGGATCATTTTCCTTCCTCACCTCGGACCGCCTGCCACCAGAGCGACCGGTAGTGCCTCGCCCAGTCGGAGTTGACCTTCCCGGACAGCAGCGACGACCAGCGCCCGCGACAGACCGTCATCGTCTGATAGCAATGAACCAAAGCGATCAACAACATCAACAGACCGCAGCAGCGGTGTATGTCTCGCATCAGCTCCAGCCCGTCCGGGCCGAAGATCGGCAGCATGCTGAGGACCATCGTCAGCACTACCACCAGCCCCAGCGCCAGCAGCAGCCAGAAGGCCGCCTTCTGCCCGGCGTCGAACTTGCCCGAAGGCCGCCCCCCCCCCTCGCCGGTGCAGCACTTCGCGTCGTGGCGGCGGAAGCGGCAGTCGTCGGCCAGCAGGGCCGCCGTCAACGCCAGCAGCACCGCAAAGGCGCCGCCGCATCCGACGTGGCACATCAGCAGATAGCCTTCCAGCCGCTCGCCGAAGACCACCGTCGGCGCCAGCCCCGTCACCGCCAGCACCAGCCCCGTCAGAACCGTGCCGATCACCGCCAGACGCGTCAGGCCGCCCAGACGCTGCATGTCCGCCGCCCCGCCGGACGGGCCGGCGGCACGACGCTTGCGCCCGCAGCAGGCGAAGTGAATCGCGATGCACACGATCGTCGCCGCGATCGACACGATCGACAGGATTCGGAACGCCGCGTCAGACATCATTCACCCGCCTTCCATCCAAAGGCCCGCAGCAGGACCCGCACGCCCGCCAGGCCGTAGGCCAGCAGCAGCAGCGCCATCACGCACGCCGCCGCCCCCGCCGTCAGCTTCAGCCACGGGCGGAACACGAACGTCGTGCTGAACAGCTTGTGGTAGGTCGCGTCCTCGCCGGTGAACTGCTCCATCGGGAGCAGTTGCTCGGCGTCGACTTCCGTCGGCCCGGCCGCGACCACCTGACCGAACAGGAAGGGCGAGTCGGTGCTATGGCAGTGCTGGCATCCCGCGGCCCCGCCGTAGCCCAGTGCCTGCGCGGTCGGCCTGACGTCGTGAGCGATCGGCCAGACGTACGGCTGGGCGGCCTCGTGCTCCGAGGTCAGCAGGCTGTTGCCGTCGCCCGGCCGGTAGACCTTCCCGTTGCCCACGTAGACCGCCTCGCCGGCGGACTGGTCCTCGCCGAGGATCCTGAGGGCCTGGACGATCTTCTCCACCGTGGGGGGCTTGGGCACGACGTTGGGGCGGACCCTCAGCACCCACCCGGTCAGGTCGGCGACCTGCTCGGGCAGCATCGGCGTCAGCTTGCCGTCCTCCCGCACCCGCGCCCAGAAGGCCGGGTACATCAGACGGTGAGGCGCCAGCTTGCCGTCCGGGCCCGGCACAAAGACCGGCTCCTGGATGATCGGGGCGTTGTTCGGGTCGAAGGCCATCGCATGGTAGCCGAGCCCGTGGGCCCGGCTGGTCTGCACCCGGGAAGTCTTCTCGCGCGGTCGCGGCCCGCTGTGGCACGCGGTGCACGACAACTTGTCGAAGTGCACCTGGGGAAAGCCGGCGTGCTTGGGCCTCGGGGCCGCCATGTGCCCGCCCTCTCGGCCGCTGACCGTCACCGCCGAGGCCTCGCCCAAGTGGCAGCCGCGGCACGTGCGGGTGACATCGCCGCCGGGCTCGCCCTCGTAGCCGCGGTTGATGCGGTGATCCAGCCCGTTGGTGTGGCAGTCGGTGCACGCGAAGCCGCGGGCCGTGTGGATGTCCTCGGCGACGCAGCGCTCGTCCTGCTCGGCCGGGTGGGCCGTGTGACAACTGTAGCACCGCCCGTTGGGCATCTTCCGCCGCACGTCGAAGAACACCTCGTCCTTCGGGTTGAACGCGCCCGGTTGGTACGTGACGGTGGGCACCCAGGCGGGGTAGTCCGGCTGCGTGCCGGTGACGGGGTCGAAATCGCTGGGCAGCTTGACGGTCCGCCCGTCGACAAAGGCGATGCCGCAGGCGGCGGTGGCGGCCCAGCGGAAGTTCTCCCGCCCGACGACGTGCTCGGCCCAGGCGGCCTGGTCCTGCCGGGGCGAGCCGTTGTGGCAGCCGAGGCAGTTGATCTCCAGGTTGCCCGACAGCGTCCATCGGCTGGCCGGGTCGAGCTGCTCTACCGGGTGGTTCTCGCCCACGCCGCCGCCGGGCATGTGGCGGCCGAAACGCCTCACGAACGACCACGCCGAGAGGCCCACGTCCTCGGGCTTCCACGTGCCCTTCCACCCGCGGGCGGAGACGGGCACCTGCGTCCCGGTGGCCATGTCGGCGATGATCCACGGCTCGCCCGGTCGGCCCGCCTCCACGCCCGCCGCCGTCGAGTTGAAGTGCCACCCGCCGGAGATCTTCTCGTAGTTGTGGCACTTGTTGCACGTGACCCGGCCGGACATCGGGCGTACCACGTCCGCGTCCGGGCGAATCGTCCCGTTCTCCTCGTCGAAGATCGGGATCCGGTGGATGGGGTCGGTTCGGCTCGGGTCCGGGCTGACCTGCAATTCCGCCTCCGCGGCAGCCGGGACGGCCGGGCAGACGGTCAGGGCAATCGCCGCCGCGACCGCGGCCGTCACGGCCGCGCGACGACCACTGCCGCTGCCTCTGCCTTCGGAGTTCGCTGTGGGAGTCTTCACGCGTGGAAATCCTCCGGCTTGAACTCGATCTTCTTACCGGTGGCGATGGCATCGTTTACGCGGAGGACCGCCACGGCGGTCTCGTAGCCGATCTCGCCGGGGCAGTTCAGCTTGGCCTTGCCGCGGACCGCGTCGAAGAAGTTCTCCAGGTGCGGCATGTGCTCGGGCTTCGCCGGCAGGGGGGCGGGGATCGGCGGGTAGTAGCGGCCGGGAGCCGGCACGGAGTGGCCGATCTTGATCTCCTCTTCCTTCTCGCCCTTCTCCTGCTCGACGGTCTGCCCGGCGGCCTTGCGGAGGCCTTCGACCTCGGTCCGCAGGGCCATGACTTCCTTCTTCAGGTCGGCGGCGCTGGTGGCGCGGGCGGCGACGGCCTTCTGGAGTTCGTACTCCCAATCGGCCATCTCGGCGCTGTACTCCCGGCGGAGGCCGCCGATGCCCGCGCCCTCGCTGATCACCAGCGACCCCTCGTTGCCCATGAACGTCTCCTGGTAGCCGCCGTGGCTGGTCGTGGAGAACAACTGGTAGTGGCCGCGGACCGACCGCGTCTCGCCGCCGAACTTGTAGTCCCACTCGTAGACGGCCAGCACGTTGTCGTACCATTCCATCTTGGGGTAGTTGTCCGTCCCGCCGCTGGCGATGACGCTCTTGGGCATCGCGTTGAGGAACCAGCAGAAGATGTCGATCTGGTGGCTGCCGAGGTCCGCGATCGGGCCGCCGGAAAACTGCTTGTACCAACGCCAGTTGCGGAACCGCTCCATCGTCCCGTAGCCGTACTTCTCGAGGACGGCCTTCGGCAGGACGGCCTTGTCGGACCACTTGTCGATGTGCAGCGGCTTGGCGCGGTTCCAGTTGCCCATCACGTTGGTCATCCGACCGATCGCCTTGACGCGGTTGATGTAGTCCAACGCCATGTGATAGCGCGGATTGCTGCGCCGCTGATGCCCGATCTGAAGCAGCTTGCCCGTCTGCTTGGCCGTCAGGACCATCTGGCGGGCCTTCTCGATCGTGTTGGACATCTCCTTCTCGCAGTACACGTGCAGGCCCGCCTTCAGGCTGGCGATGCTGTGCTCGGCGTGCACGCAGTCCGGAGAGGCGATGATCACCGCGTCCAGGTCCTTCTCCTTCGCCAGCATCTCCTGGTAGTCGGTGTACTCGTTGGTCTCGTGCTTGAACTTCTTCAGCAGCCGGGCCATCCGCCCACGGTTCCACGGCCAGATGTCCGCGATCGCCCGGAATCGCACGCCGGGGATCTTGATGGAGTTGGTGATCACCAGGACGCGGGCCTCGTTGCCGGCGCCGATGATCCCGACGTTCACCGTCTCGGTGCCCAGGTTCTCGGCGCTGACGATCCGCGGGGCGACCAGCGCCAATCCCGCCCCCGCCGCCGCCGCCGACTTCAAAAACGTCCGCCGGCTGACCTCCGACCGGCTGCCTGTGGGGTGCTTTCCGTTCATCTTTCTGTCCCTATGCCTCTGCTGAAGTCTGGAGAACGCACGTCTTGCCAACACGGTCCCGGCGGGGCCGGCCCCACCGGGTCCCGCACAATAACCAAAACCGGGCCCGGCAGTCTACCTAAAAACCCGAGCCGGCGCCGCAGGATTCGTCGAGCCGATAGTTTTTTCGCCCCCCCAAGCAGGCTGGAGGTGAGAGGTGAGAGGTTGGAGTAACGGCAAGAGCCGGAGGCGATCATCCACTCCTGCCACCTGATGCTGCGGCAATCGTCTTCTGTCTTTGCTGTCACTCTCACCTCTCACCTCTCACCTGCTGTTTGCCCCACCGCCAGGTCGGATCGTACCCTCCAGGTGGAGGCC
>Ga0180437_10001652_pt1 | contig 37799 bp, 45 predicted proteins | sample SS_ome_4_FD_132410 | JGI IMG/M metagenome (GOLD analysis project Ga0180437, IMG submission 132410) | Hypersaline lake sediment archaeal communities from the Salton Sea, California, USA - SS_3_D_1 metaG | ecosystem: Environmental > Aquatic > Non-marine Saline and Alkaline > Hypersaline >...
GCCATGTTCATCGATGGATGTTCTGCTTAGACTCCAATCCATAATGAGTCTATAAAGGCGTTACAGGTATAGGCGGCGTAAGGAGAATTATGAAGAGTAGGATCAAAAAGAGAACTAAGAATAATACTATCACAATTAGAACATCCTTCCTCCTTATCATACTTATCTCTCTCCTGCTTCACACAATTTCCTTTAACCATTCCACAGTATTGGTATAAGCCTTTACTCTATTGCTTGACTTTGCCAGACCAAGTCCCTCATCTGCGAATCGTAACATTTTCACCCGCATTCTCTTCTCCTTCTGCTTTTCATACATCTGAAGAGATTCTGACAAAGGAACATGTTCATCATTGTCACCCTGAATAATGAAGAGAAGTGCTGCAATATTTTCGAACTTTCAGATGAAAAGCGCTTACCAAGACAAGTGGAAACTAGTGACAAAAGGGAATAGCAGTCAATCACTTCAGACTTTATTTGATAATTTGGAAAGTTTATTAGAATCTAATAACTTGACAGTTTGGAGGGAATGGTTTGAAGCGAGCCGCTCCTGCAATCTTCGTTTTCATAGTGTTAATGCTACCAATCTATACGACCCTCATTCCATCCTCTTTCATGGAAGGACTTCTGATATTGAATCGATCAGCAACTTTAAGCTATACACCCCATGCCCCAATATACATCTCTAGCAACGGAGACTTTGGAAGTCAGGGATGGCCAGGAGCGGGAACTATTGGAAGTCCATATACAATAAGTGGATTCAACTTTACCTATGATGTGGATTGTATAGTGATTGAAGACACAACAGCCTATTTCGTGATAGAGGACTGCTTCATTGGGGAAGGGATTAATGATGGAATCGAGCTGCACAATGTTACAAATGGAATTGTCCGTGACACCGTCTTTGGGAGAAAAACCTATGCAATCTACCTAGACGATTCTGTTGATTGTCAAGTTACCAATGTCACCTTCGTAGATAGTGGCTACAAAGTCTATCTACAATATTGTGAGAATATCCATATTGACCATTGCACGTTTGAGGGTGAATCAGGTCAAGGAATCTGGATGGATCAGGATCTTGGAAGTGTCGTTGAACACAATAATCTATCATTTCAGGAAATCCATATCTGGGACTCTGGAGACACGAACATTTCTCACAATATTCTCTACAATGATCGGATTCAGATTCAGAACTGTGATGGACTGACCCTATTCAATAACAGTATCGATCATGTATATCTCGCTGGCTTTAGTGTCACATCAAATAGCCAGAATTGCGTCTTGGAGAACAACAGAGTCCATAATCCCTATGATTATGGCTTCTACCTTGATACTGTTGACAACATCATATTGAGAAATAATACTGTTACTAAGGATGACCTTGCAGCAGGATCCGAACCAGCATTCTATGTGATTGATAGCGTTGATTGTACTCTGGAAAGAAATGATGTTGCAACCTTTGATTCAGCATATAGAATACATTCATCATCAAATATCCAAGTTACAAACAATACAGCATATCGATCAGGAGACTACGGAATCCATGTGACCGAATCGTATTTTGTGAATGCCTCTTTGAACTCCATATCATCAAATGTTGTACTCTCCAGCGCGTGTGGAATCTTGTTCTACAAGACTGAACAGAGTACCATTGATGGTAATGATGTAAGAGTTCATGAAACAGGTATTTATGTTACTTTATCTAATTATACCTCAGTGATGGGTAATTCAGTTTATGACAACGAGCTGTTCGGTATTTTGATTTCTGGAAGTGACCACTCCTCAGTGAGCTTTAACGAAGTATTCAGTAACCTTGGTTCAGGGATACGTATGACTACATGCCAGACCTCTCTTGTGAGTGACAACACACTTTATGACAACGAAGGCTCACAGATTTATATTCACTCTTCAGATGGGACATTCGTCTATCACAATAATGTGTCTAATGCCATTGGCAGGGGAATAGAACTCTCTAGTTCAAGGAATTGCTCTTTAGTGATGAACACAGCTCATGAAATCTGGGGTACTGGAATCTACATCCACGACCTTGACAATTTCACAATGGTCAAGAACAAAGCGTATGACAATTTGCACGATGGACTCCATCTCCGAGGTGTGGATGCTTCATATGTCGAGTCTATGACCGTGTATAACCACCAAGACTACGGAATCAGGGTAGAGCTTTGCACAAGCATTACTTTCCACAGTTGTATGTCCTACAATAATGGTATGGATGATGTCGTCCTGCAAAACTCTGCATATTGTGCTATCACATCATCATTTCTTGGTGATAGAGGACTAAAGGTAGCAGGCGATACCCCTGCAGAATGGGAACATACTGTTACATCTACAACTGTTAAAGATGGCCCGGTTGTCTATCTCTTTGATGATTACATCGGCGTTTACGATGCAACAACCTATGGCCAGCTGTTCATTGTCAATTCATCTATCATCTTCATCAATAATGGGGAATTTTCTAATCACTCAAGTGGGGTAGTTGTGGCTTACTCCGACTACTGTATATTCTCAAATGTTGCAGCACATAACTGTAGTAATGGATTTGAAGTGATTGAATCGCCGTTTTGCACCTTTGATCACTGTACCTCGTTCAACAACAACTGGAATGGTTTCGAGTTAAGGGGTTCGTCAGACAACTACTTCACCAGTTGTATAATGCATGGTCAGCTTCTTGGAATAGCGGCAGAAACTTCACGACACCTCATTATTAATAATTGTGATTCCTTCAACAATGCAGGAAGCGGTTTTGAAATCATCGAGAGTGACTTCTCAGATGTCATTAATTCCACCTCCTATGAGAATTTCAACGATGGAGTGTCAATTGTGTACTCGAACAACTGTACTATTGAAGACAACTATTTCCATCATAGCGGATATGGTGTAAGACTGATCAACTCTGTGAACGCTACGATTGAATCAAACGACATAGAGCTCTTCGGTGGAATGGTTGGACTGCTGATTTGGGAATGTAGTGACAGTGATATTGTTTCCAACAATGTTTCTGATGCGGTATATGCAGGGATTGACCTGAAGGAATCAACAGGCATCTATGTTGACGATAACAGGATGATAAATTGTGGACTTCTCATCGAGGGCGAACCCCCAGCTCATTGGAGTCACGAAATTGCGTCAAACACAGTGAATGGAAAGCCCCTTGGGGTTTTCACAGGGATAACGAGTGCCACGACGCTCAACGCTAATGACTATGGTCAGCTATTCCTGAACTACTCCATGCATGTGGAAGTCTATGGGTGTTCGTTTACAGATGCTACTGTCCCTGTAATCATCTATCAATGTGAGGACATTACTGTGTCTGATGTTTTTGCGTCAAATGGCGTCTGTGGAGTGATAGTCATAAATTCCGATTCCTGTGTCCTGCAGAACTTCACAATTCAGTCAACAAGAAACGCAGGTGTCTTTCTCTATCACGCAACACACACAACCCTAGATGCTGTGACGGTCAGTTCCACCATTGATGGCATCATCCTCCAAGATTCGGATGAGTGTACTGTCACAGATTGCATTGTGTCAAACGCGAGTCAACGAGGATTCTATTTGATGACCACTGTTGACAGCATCCTAGACTCGAATGTGGCTTACAACAACACTATCGGATTCTATCTCTGGTACTCTTTTCGAAACAATTTCACAAGGAATGGCGTATTCGTGAATAGAAACGGCTTCTATGTACAGGGTTTGAGTGATGGCAACCTCTTCCTCGAGAATGAGATTGGCTGGAACACGCTTCATAACGCAATTGACGATGTAGAAGGCAACAACTGGGACAATGGACAAGACACGGGGAATGCTTGGAGTGACTACATTTCAGGTGGTTACTATAACATCTACGGTGCAGCTGGGGCTATTGATGGTTTCCCAACGACATTGAATTCACTCCTTTCAGAAATCGAAGGTCCTGATGACATTACATTCTGGCGAGAAATATCAACAGATGTGATTCAATGGAATGTAACCTCGAATTATCCATCTCACTACATAGTCTTGATGAATGGCAGTGAATACTTGTCAAACCAATGGGATGGTGTAACTCCTATAGTCATTGAACTGAATGATCTTCCAGTTGGGCTTTACAATTTCTCACTGATCGTGTTTGCCTTAGGAGGTTTCTTCAATTCGGACTCGGTATCTGTGACGGTCTTGGAATATGAATCAACCACAACAACGCCCACTAGTGGACCCACGACTCCAACATCAACCACACCAGAGGATGGACCTAGTTCCATGGTTTTGGTTTTAGCTGGTGGCCTTGGAGGAATTTTGCTACTGTTGATTGTTGTGCTTCTAAAGAGGAAAAAGAGGGAATAGATTCCTATTCTCCAATTATAATGTACCTTCGATTTGTTTGATGAACTCCTAGGTTATACGATTTCCTTTAACCAGTCCATGACTTCGGTATAAGCCTTTATTCTATTCTTTAACTTGGCAAGGCCATGTCCTTCATCTTCAAATCGTAGCATCTCCACTGATAGACCCTTTTCTTTCAGTTTTTGATACATCTGTATTGATTCAGAGAGAGGAACTCGTTCGTCATTATCTCCTTGAATGATGAAGAGGGGTGCAGTGATGTTGCCGACTTTGTGGATTGGACTAACCTTGATCAGCGTGTCCATATCATGCTCAAGACTGCCATACTCATTCTCTCGGAGAAACCTCCTCCATGCTGCGGTGTTCTGGAGAAACGTGACGAAGTTCGAGATTCCCACGATATCGACACCAGCCTTCCAGAGATCTGGGTGCTCGGTCATTGCTGATAGAACAGCGAAGCCTCCATAACTACCACCATATACAACAAGCCGCTTTCCATCAATCTCATTGTCTTCTACCTTAAGATGAAGTGCGAGATACTTGATGTCCCTGATGGAGTCAAGTCGTTTCTCCACATTGTCTAGGTCTACGTACACTCTTCCATATCCCGTGCTTCCTCTGATGTTTGGAGTAATAATGGCAAATCCTGTTGACAGGAAGAACTGAATCACAGGGTTGAAATCAGGACGCATCTGCGCCTCTGGACCGCCATGAATCATCAGGATTGCTGGCCAACCATTTGATGGGATGTCACCCTGTGGGAGATATCTGAAGTACGGAACACTCAGACCATCAAAGCTGTTGAATCGATGGAGTGTTGACTCCACAAAGAAAGAGGGTTCGAGTCCAGCAGTACTAGCCTCATTTGCCTCCCAATACGACATGTCCTTGATGTTCATAATCCAGACGTTGGTCGGCTGAATCCCTGAACTCACCGTCAAAGCTAACATATGTTCATCGTCAGAAAGAGATAATCCTTTGGACCAGGAACGTGCATCTCCAGCCGATATCACGGCTCGCAGTGGAAACTGCAGCGTTTCAAAGTCTGTGACACCATCCTTTGCAAATTTCGCTCTATGTAGAGTACTATATCCCTCTTGGTTCTCAACAAAGTATGTCCAGATTGAATCCTTCGAATGAGTATAATCTTCTATCTCAAACTGCACTTTTTCTGCAATGTCATCCAGGGGTCTGAATTTTCCAGAGGTCGTAAGGATGGCTAGTCGTACGATGTCCGCCTGATAGTCCGTAATGACTAAGATATTCTCAGGATCAAGCCAGCGAACAACCTGCCACACTAAGCGTTGATTGCCGCTGATTGCCGCTGTTAGATCCAACGCCTTGCCGCTTTTTATGTCGAGTGAGAGGAGGTGTTGGTCCAAATTCCCAATGTATTGAATCATTAAGATCTTGCTGTCATCAGGTAGAAATCCTGCAACTTCTACAAGACCCCTGTCAGGCTGGTATATCAACTCGGGTTCATTATCTTGAAGTGGAATCTTCCATCGGTAGAGGTCAAGACGATCTCTATCTGTGAGATTTGCAGTGAAGTAAAGATATTGGTGGGAGTTCATTTGTATTCTGTATTTTGCCCCAAGATCTGATGTCAACCAGTGGAGCTTGCCATCCTCCTCGATGAGTCCTATCTGGAAGTTCTCATCTCCACCGCGGTCTCTTGTAAAGATCAGATTGCCATCAGATAGATATCTAGGGTTGGTGCATCTATCCTCTTCATCAGTGAGTTGCGTCCGTGGCAAGGTCTTTCCCTTTTCTATTTCACACGTATAGATCTGAAAAAGACCTGTGGCATTAGACGTGAAAGCAATCCGTTTTCCATTAGGATGCCATGTTGCCCCGCCTGCTGTTTCAATGGCGAGATAATCTTCGAACCTAGTTTCAGGAGTCATATCAGACCCTGAAATCATCCATGTTTTGAGTATTTCTTTAGCGGTTGTCTTGTGTTTTTCTAATAGGTGGAAAGAGCTTCCCAGTCTGTTTCATGTACTCACGATAATCGTCACCAAATTCTTCAATCATCATTTGTTCCTCACTAGGAATTCTCTGATAATTCACCCAGATTGAAAATCCGAAAAAGAGAAACACCAATAGGTCGGATGAGATGAGAATCATCCCAATTGTATATAGAAAGATTCCCAGATACATCGGATGGCGGACACTCTTGTATGGGCCAGTAGTTATCAGCTTATGGTCATTCTGCAACTCCAAAGCAATCGACCATTGGATGTCAAGATGTCGATGAACCCAAATGAGATAGAATATTGGAGGGATGGTCACTATGATACCTATCCACTGCAACCACTCTCCTGTGGGAAATTGAGTCCAGGTCCACCATGGTGGTGCTAGCAAATACATAATGAGACCTATGGCTCCAATCACCGTGATTATTCCTGTTAGGATCTTAAACCCTTTCCCCATTTCCATCTCGGCTGTCTTCAGTTTCTCCTTGATTCCAACAAGACTGTCATGTGTCTTGGTCTTTCGACCATAATATCCCCTAACAACACCAAAAGTTACCCAGAGGAGAAGAAATGCCACTCGAAAGAATAGACTCATGCTCATTCTTTTCAAACTCCAGTTAAAACCTAACCCTAAGAAATACTAGAAATCTTAGACATGTCTAACTTTAATAAGCCTGTTGAAAAAAGTAAGGCTTTATCAGTTTCAGGTGACTTTTACAACGCCCTCATTATATAGCCAGAAACCATCCTCGGAAAGCGAACCGATGATTGTGAAGTTGGATTCCACAGCTAGTTTTATTCCACCGTCTGTAGCCACTGTCATTGATGCGATCAATGGTATCCTACTATTGACACACTTTATTACTATGTCAGACACAAGTCGACCAGATAGAAGAACCATCGATTGAGAACAATTAAACCCATTCTGAATTCCATGTCCAATGACCTTGTCAACAGCATTGTGTCGACCAATATCTTCACACATGAACCATCTGCCTGTTGATAATTCTAAGATTATCGCTCCATGAAAACCCCTCGTGGCTTTGTGGTGTTTCTGATTATTCAACAGCTTTGTACGGACATCAAGGAGCTGTCTGTGTGAAATCGATAGTCCTATGTCTTGGATCTCCTTCTTGTGCTCTGATCTCTGCTCAATCCATATCTCTGCCTTCCCATCTCCTATCTCTAGCTTTTCAATATCACTCAGATCTTGAATTATTCCTGATGAAACCAGATGTCCGACTACTAGTTGTTCATCCAGACCCCTGCTGTAGAGGAAATTTGTACTAACCTCACCATTGACTAGCAGTTGCATATTTGATTCAGTTGCAACAGTTTCTCGTCTACTCTCACGTTCATCACCATTGACACGTGTACAATCGATACTAGTTACAATACCTTTCATAGTTACACCACATATCTATCTTGAATTAGGTTGACTGCGATATTTTTCCATGAGCTGCTTGAAGGTATCTTCCAATTCTACACTCTTATCTTGAGAATCCTGTGAATAATCTTGAAGGATGGAACTCACCCTTTCTTTTGCTCTATCAAGGATGCTTTTGGAACCCTTTTCTGACCAAACACCCTCGGTCAATCTGCTGATTAAATCTGAGGGCATGAAGTGTTCCGTTCGAAACCTCTTGGAAGTATGTTTCTGTCCAAGATAGTTACCTGTTGGACCAACAGCTCCAATCAAATCGACAATATCACCGATATCCTCGAGATTCACTCCCCTAAGAAGGCGGAGAGCCGAACCACACAGCTCATTATCGATGACAAGTTTCTCCAGAGACTGACAATTGAGGAATGCAAGCATCCCAGGACCAGAGATGACATTGACACGACTCAATGCACCAAGAGTGAGACCTAGTGTCGTTTCATACCCACTCTGAGCGTCTTCAAGTTTTGATTCGCTTACTCCAAGATATGCATTGGTGGGCAGTCCATAATTTCTACCCATCTCCGATGAAGCACAAGCTGTAAGTATTGATTCCATTGCACTAAATCTTGGCGTGGCATACTTCATATCAAGAACAGCAGGAGCTCCTCCATAGATAACAGGTGTGCCAGGATTCACTAGTTGCGATATTACAATTCCACTCAGAATTTCGACATTTGTCTGTACAATAGTTCCACTCAACGTGACTGGACTTGTTGCTCCCATAAGTGGTGCTGGAACAATCTGTGAAGGAATAGATGCATTTGCACAGTCAATTAAATTCTGACACGAAATGTCGCTCCATACTAGTGGAGATAGAGGGCAGCAATCGAAAACTGCTAGTGGCTTGCCAGTGAGTTCCTCCTCTCCTCCAACGACTGATTCTAGGAGTTTCTTCATATCACCTATGCCTTCTTTTCCAAAAGCACCAGTGATTATTGGTTTAGAGGAGTATTTCAAGGAGAGATACAACCTGTAAAAGTCAGATGAAACTTCAGGCACATCAGAGGGAATCAAGGCAGTACTCTGCGCCTTTAAATTTTCAAGACTGTCAACAACCTTGACGAGTTCAATAACATCTGACAATGTCCCTTTGCGTATCACTCCAGTTCTGCGATCTCTGATAGAAGCTGCTGAAGAACCCGGATTGAATACAACATTGTCCGTCCCAATGGTGAAAGATTTGGATCCCTCACGAGTAAATAGCTCAAATGAGGAGGGAGCTTTCTTGATACACTCCTCCACTAACGAAGACGAAATTCTGGCAGTGTTATCTTCCATTTCACAGCCAGCTCTCTTCAGTATATGCACACCTTCGTCGTTCCTAACTTCGATTCCTGTATTTTCCAAGACTTCCAGTGTTTTTTGGTGTATCTTCTCCTTGTCTTCTGAAGACAAAATCCTAAGAGTAATCATCTCAAACCCTGATTGTTCAATGCATCTTAAGTATACAGCTCCACATTAATTGAGGACAAAACAGGATTGTTAAGCCTGCAATGAAAAGGCTAAAGTAATGGTATTATTTCTTAGTGGGTAGTAGGAGGTTTATCATTGGCATTCCCTGAAGATGATGAATCATATGGACAACCCAGACCTCAGTATGCGGCACCTTTGATGAATTTCAGTTCTGTTGCCTTATTAGCCCTCATACTTCAGATTGGTGCAGGTATTATTGCACTGAATTACACTGCCCCAGGAATTGTTTTGTACATCACGCTCTCATCAGCTATTGCATGGGAATCCTATGAGCTCGCGTTCATCTCTGTCTGGTCCTGTCTCTTAGTCGTAGGAATAATTCAGATCTATTTTGGATATCGATTATACAAGAAGACCCCGGGCATCTTTTCTAGGGTTTTCACGATTAATATTTTGGCGGTTGCTCTGTATGGAGTTGATATTGTGATATCCTTCTTCAATAACCTCCTCTTTCCATATCCAGATGTAATTGTCTATTTTGGAGTCAATATCCTACTCGTTATACTTCTCAATATGTCATCAATACGCGACCAGCTTGCACCAGAAATTAGTTCATTTCATACAGATTATTATTAATATTAAACTAGAATCATCATCGGCATTAGTCGATTCTTTGTGATACATCAGCATGAAACATATTAACAACCATGTCAGAACTTGAGTAACTCTCTATTAAAGGAGGGAAGAAATTGGCGGAAATACCAATACCAACAACAGGTTATTCAGCACCGTCAGGTGACAGACCATTAGGCGTGACTATCCTTGCAATTCTGCAGATTCTTGGTGGATTTCTAGGTTTGCTTGCAGCATCAATATTCTTCATCGTCCCATTCTGGGGATGGATTATTGGTGGCTTCCTTGCAATATTCGCCCTATTGGATGTAGTCATTGGATGGGGCCTCTGGTCTATGAAATCATGGGCATGGATGGTGGCAATCATCCTGAACATAATCGGTATTATAATTGGCATTCCAACAGCAGATTGGCTTGGCATTATAATCAGCATTATTGTTATTCTATATCTACAGCAACCAGATATCAAGAGTAGATTCAGGTAGTATTGCGCTGATTAGTAAAAAATGCATATTCCGGGTTCTCTTGTGAACCCGGATTCCTATTCTTTTTTTAAAAAGTGTGGCTATGAGTGAAAGAAGAGATACTGTTATTTCGAGCTACTTACCGTTTAATCGTTGGAGACGATGGACTAGATGCAACTCCCGATGATCATTGTACATGGTGGAGCAGGTGCTTGGAAAGATGAAAGAATACCTGTTGGAGTCAAGCATGTTGGGAAGGCTGCAGAAGTGGGCTTTGATGTTCTTCTTAAACATGGTTCTGCTTTGGATGCAGCTGAGGCGTGCACGATCTATATGGAGAGTTGTGGGTTTCTCAATGCTGGAAAAGGCGCAAGACCAAACCTAGAGGGGATTCTTGAGCTTGATGCTATGATAGTCGATGGAAAGAATCTTGATTTTGGTTCAGTCGCTGCAGTGACAGGAATTCAGAATCCCGTTTCATTGGCACGATACATCATGGAGAAGACAGACTTCAAATTCTTTGCAGGAGATAATGCGAAGAAGATCTATCAGAAGATGATTGAGGAAGGTTATCGAAGGGAGCTAGAATCAGGCATAATTGATTTAGATTCAAGCTCCCCAACTGGAGATACTGTTGGATGTATTGTTGTTGACAAAGATGGCAATATTGCTGCGACATCATCAACTGGAGGCATACCAAACAAGGCTCCTGGAAGAGTTGGGGACTCGCCAGTCATGGGGGCGGGAGCATTTGCGAACGATGTTTGTGGTGCTTCTGCAACTGGTTATGGAGAACACATCATGAGAGTAGTGCTGAGTCGAATGGCAGTCCTCTATGTTGAGGAAGGTCTTGATGTCATGTCTGCTGCAAGAAAAGCGATGGATATGTTCGAGAGGAAGACTGGAAGTGAAGCAGGCATCATTGTGGCTGATAAGAATGGGGAGTATGGATACTCTACAAATGCAAAGGCAATGCCAATGGCTGTAGTAAGAAAAGACATAGATCATTTGGAGCTTCGTGTGTGCACCGGATAGGTTCAACTTAACAATATAATGCGTATCTGTCAGTGCAGCGCTGAAGCAGTGCCTTTTGTTATAATTATTGTAGGTGGTACACCTTACTTCAGAAAATGCGCTCCAAAAATTAGACTAGATAAATCTGATGGTTATAGTTGCTACGAAACTATAGCTTATATTCAATGTGATTGGCTTTCTGCACACGTGGTTAGGACTTCTAACCCGGACCCGGAGGAAGCATAGGAATCTCGCATTGAAGCTCACAATCCACAGCTTTCTCGTATTCAGTGCATCCATTCTCGTGTTGGAAAATTCTGATTAAGCACACCTCCGGGTCACATTTTAGCTAGAACTTATCCACAAGGCTTTAAGCTCATTTGTATCAAAATGTGATGGCCTTTAACCAAGGTGGAATTTTTTAGCGATTGGCAAAGAAAAGAAAATCATCAGGAAGAGCAAAAGGTGGAGCTGGCCTTAAAGGTCGTGTCCAATGCTCAAGGTGTGGAAGACTTGTCCCAGCAGACAAGGTAAAGAAATTCACAAAATCTGTAAGTTCGGTCGAACCCCAAATAGCACGCGAGCTGCGTCAAAGTGGAGCTTTCATCCCAGTGCATAAAGTCACATCATACTATTGTGTTAGCTGTGCAGTGCACTCTGGGAAAGTTCACATCCGAGACTCTAGAACTAGGAAGTCAGTGATGGCTCGATAGGCTATTGAGACAATGACAGATAGCAATCTAACAATACAGACCAAGGGAACCTAGCTAAAGTTAGTGGACACTCCGTTTGCTTGAAGCGTGACCCAGACCTGATATTTTCTATACATAGCTACTTTCGTCGGAACCCTTACCCACCATCTGTTCTAAGACCCTGTCATATTCAGCGTAGGGTCGAAGACCTGGTAGTTTGCCAATGGGTTTGCCATCCTTAAAGGCGATTATAATAGGAACCGACTGAACACCAAATTGCACAGTTGTACGTCTGTTGCGATCAATGTCAATCCTAGCGAAGAAGATCTTCCCCTCATAGTCTTTTGCCAACTCTGCAAACATTGGTGCAAGCGTCTTGCAGGGTGAACACCACACACCATAGAAATCAACAATCGCCAGTTTTGTCTTCGAAAGTGTCTCCCAGAAATTCGCATCGGTTAGTTCATTCACGCGACCATTCGCCATAGGTTCACTGACCTTTGGAGCTTGAGCACGTTCCATGAGAATCTGCATCTTTCGCCTTCGTATCTCCTCCAGCTCTTCATCATTCAGCACTTGAACACCCCTTCGGCTGTGCATTTTTCTTGCACAACCGTATATGAACCCTTCGATAGGAGCTTGACTGACTCTACAGGTTACCCTTTCAGGTCTGTTTATATCTTGCATGAGATGCGACTGTCAAGGAATAAATGATGACTGCGGGAGCGTCTGAAAGCAGACTTAGATACTATGGACTACTTATCATTGCTATGGCCTTCTGGGGTGGCAGTTGGCCTTCCGCCAAGATTCTCGTTGGGATTGCTCCACCGATGACAATTGGTTTTTTCAGATTCTTGACAAGCAGTGTGCTCTTTCTCATACTCCTCTTCGCAACTGCTCCCGAGCCTAGGCGAATATTCCGACGGTCCAACCTGAGAATCTTGTTCCTCCTCGGACTGACTGGCATCTTTGGTTATGGTATACTCTTTCTTACTGGGATGCGTTTCACAACAGCGACTCAGGGAGCAATTATTGCTGGCTTCAATCCTGCCACTGTTAGTATTGTTGCACATATCTACCATAAGGAAAGATTACCCAAGAGGTGGCAATACACAGGTTTCTTGGTTGCTTTCATTGGAGTTGTCTTCGTAGTTGGAGTGCAGGCATTACTTGAGTTCAATATTGAATACCTCATTGGGAATATTATCATCCTTGTAGCTATGTTCACTTGGGGACTCTATTCTTCAATTGGAAAAGAGGCGATGAAGACACTCTCCCCTCTAGAAACCACGACCGGTGGCTCCATAATTGGTATGTTGTTCTTTGGAATGGGTGCACTTACAGAGGAGGTCTGGGTACTTCCAGCCATGTTTGATCCGGTCTTCTGGATCAATGCACTCTATCTTGGAAGCTGTGTTACTTTCATTGGCTTCTTATTCTACTTCATGAGTATAGAGAAGATAGGCGCAACCAAAGCAGGGGGTTTCATCAACCTCGTGCCTGTCTTTGGGGCAGTGTTTTCCTACCTACTTCTAAATGAGAGTATTTTCTGGACATATGGGATTGGTCTACTCTTGGTTGCAATTGGAATCACTAGCATCAATTATCCTATTGGAAAAGAAACGGGCAATGCGGAACAGACATAACCCTGTTGATTTTACTTGAGTATTGATTTCAGGCATAAGTAGAGTGCACAATATGGAAGCCTATAGCGAACTTTTGAGCCGAATGAAGGAGTACTTCCTTCTTTACACAACGGCAAACATGATTGAGTGGGATTATGAAACCTACATGCCACCAAGAGGTCTTCAACTTAGGAGTGAACAATTGGGTATAATGCGGAAGATGGTACACCGAATCATCGCGGACCCAGGGATTGGAAGACTGCTAGAGAGGATTGAGAGTACCTCAGAAACGCTGAGTGATGTCCAGAATCGTGACATCTTCCTAATCCGTCGTAAGTATGACACAGAGACAAAGATACCGGAGGACTTGATTACCAAAATAGCAAAGCAGCTTCCAATCAGTATCGAGGCATGGAAAAGAGCCAAGGCTACGAATAACTGGAAATCCTTTGAGCCTGAGTTGCAGAAGACAGTCGACCTAAAGAGAGAACGTGCAGAGATTGAAATGAAGGTCAAGGGCATTCCAAACGTGTATGACAGTATGATTGATGAGTTCGAAAGAGGAGTCACGTCTGAACAGATATCCAAAGTCTTCAGAGAGCTAAGAGACCGAGTCGTACCGTTGACAAAGAAATACGCAGAGGTTTCTGAAGGACTCGACAAATCATTCTTACATAAAAGAGTACCAATTGACATACAGAGAAGGATTGCCACAGATCTTGCCACTCTAGTTGGATATGACACAATAACTGATACTGCAGGGGGAAGGATCGATGAAGTGGAGCATCCTTTCACCACTGGATATTACGATGATGTGAGGATCACGGTGAAATATCATGAGGACAATGTTTCTTCTGCAATATTCGCCATTCTCCATGAAGCGGGACATGCGCTCTACGAACAGAATCTGAATCCTGACTGGAAGTTCCAACACATTGGTGCGAGTGCATCATACGGAATCCACGAGTCTCAGTCAAGGTTTGTCGAGAACATGATTGGTCGTTCACCCGAGTTCCTTAGATTCTATCTTCCAAGACTAGAGGATTTCACTGGTGGGTCATTCCCAGGTGTCGATGAAAGCACATTCGTCAAAGCCATGAACCTAATTGAGCCCTCTCTCATTCGGATTGAGGCTGACGAGGTTACATATTCACTACACATCATCATTCGCTTTGAGATTGAACGAGCCCTTTTCTCAGACAAGATTACAGTATCTGAATTGCCACAAGTCTGGAATGAGAAGTACAGTGAATATCTTGGGGTTGATGTCCCTGATGACTCTAGTGGAGTCCTTCAAGACACCCACTGGGCAGGTGGATCCTATGGATACTTCCCAAGCTATGCCTTAGGTAACGTCTATGATGGCATGTTGCTAGAGAAGATGCAACAGGATATTCCACATTGGTTGGACAGTGTGGCAGAAGGTAAGATTCTAACTGCAATTCATTGGTTGAAAGAGAATATCCATGTCAAGTCAGCAATGTATGACCCTATAGAGCTGATTCAAAAAGTGACAGGAAAGGAGCTTAGCGCCAACCCGTTCTTGAATTATCTTGAGGACAAATTCTCTAAGATATTTGGTTCATAGAGAGGAGTTCTACAATCAACTCTCCTCTCTTTTTGCCAAGGGTTATTTTGTTTCAAGTTACTATAGAACAGGAGGGTAACAACGAGAAATGGCTTCTGAGAAGTCAGAGAATATTGGTGCATATAATTACTGGCGACCATTGCTAGCCATCATTAACTTTGGTGGTCTGCTATGGTATGGTGTTCCTTTAATGAGGACCACTGCAGATCTCTGGGACTTCATTTTTGTGGCGATTGGATGTTATTTCACTCTTAAATTCATCCGAAATCTTACTCAGGCACACAGATTTGAACAAACTCGCATCAGACCTAGTAGCATCAATGAGTTTCCAAGTGAGGGAATCTATTCAAGGATCAGACAACCAGTGTCCTCTGCAATAATCTACATGAATTTAGCATACGTGTGTTTCTATAGATCGCTTGCTATGATTCCTGTTGTGTCAGTGTTTGTGGCGCTATGGTATCTTGTTGCTCGTTATGAGGATCAGATGATGCTTACCAAGTTTGGTGATGAGTATAAGGAATATATGAAGACCACCGCGATGCTACGTGGTGGTGTTGATGAGCAACAACGATTGGCATCATCAGGGTACGATATGTACTAGCTGGAATCTAGTCTCTGATTTCAGGTGATGGCAGTTGTATCTTTGATACCTCATAGGATGCGCTCAGAAATTCGACATGTCCCCCAATTTTTGAGATGTCACCACCCTGATTTGAGAGTCTGAATTCAGCTACCTCAGTTTCACCAGCTCTAATTGTACCAAGTCGCTGCATTCTGAAAGATCCGATTGCTGTGTTAATGTCTGCTGGTAGATCAATATCCACGACGACCATGTCAATCTGATGGCCACTGTCATTATTCACGATAACATCAAGGATCAAATCCTCTCTCACTCGTTTGATTATTGATTGAACCTTTACACCTGATGCTTCTACAACAGCACGTCTTCGCTCTCTCTCCTCTTCGACCTTGGATTTTGTGATTTGATGTTGGTCCGCAGCAGGATGATAGACTCTCGGACGAATTGCTCTCGAGGGTACAGGTCTTTTTGATGGCGAGGATTGACTACCCATAATCCAATTAACGAAGCCCGGAGTTTCATACACTATGAAGACAAGTCCTCCAATAATCATCGCTGTCCAGATCATTATGTTAAGGGCTTGAGTTCTAAAGAAGGGATCTTCGAATGTCCGATATATTGGTTCAAAGAACCCTCTTATGATGGGTCCTAGGATTGGACCTAGGAGGTCTTCAAGCTCTTGCCAAAAAGCCAAGACATACCTGCTTGAGGTTGATACACCTAGAGTTGTGAGTATTTTTATGCCTCCAACCAAGATTCCCATAGTGCTCGAAGCGAACAGCTATCTCTACGATTTTATTTCTCTTGAAGGGTTATTAACCTTGCAACTGCCTCACAGTGGAAGGGAGAATACATCGCTGAATCTACTGCTTCTATAACATGCCTTGATGCACTTGCCGCAGATGTCCTTTTCAATTCCCTTTGATTTTAAGAACAAGATATATCGTCTACAATTCTCACGGAAATCTGGAAGCATATCTCTATTCCTTATGAATCCACATACTTCTTCACAAGCTATACAATTTCCACACTTTGATTCAATTTGATGGCCCCAATCCAAAGGATATGGTACTATGATGGATGCGAACCTGAGGGCGCAACTGAATTCTTCATGGATTGTTAACTGGTTCTTCCCTCTCCATCCGATACCGGCATTCTCTGCAACTACTCTATGCGAAATGACCATGCCAAAATAATCACTTACATGACGTACCTCACCTACCTCTCCTCCAATGGTTGCCTTCAGTGGAATTCCCCTATATTTGACTGCTATATCCTTGGAAATTCGATTGAGAGTCTGGTTGAGTCTATGATACTCCATGGCATACTGGTTCCAGAGAGAATAGTCGGTCACACCATTCTGCGTAGAATCAATGAAGTCAATGATAGGATCGTGATAAGCTAACCCAATGCTAATCATTGAACCTTCATCCAACAGACTCTCGAACTGTAAACCTGTGATTTCCTTGAGTTTCTCCTGTTGGATGGGCATCAACGAATCGAAGACAATCTTGAAACGTGTAAATCCAATATCTCCCATTTCATGCAATGACTCTAGGAGTTCAAAGTAGTACGTTCTGATTTCTTCGGACAACCTCACAGCATTTTGTTGATTCATCAAAGCTAAACCACTATCTTCTTCACAACCAAGGGTCTTTTTGACCTTACGCAAGATGATAAAGAAGCTCCAAAAGAGTCATTACTGCTACTAGCGCTCAAAAGCAGGGATGTAAGAGCAATAAGGCTCGGGAGTACGTATAGATGGAAACATACGAAAAACTTCTGGAGAAAACGAGGGAATACTTACAATTTCAGATGGGTCTGAATATTATTCGTTGGGACCTCCAGACAAAAATGCCGCCTAGAGGTATGCCACAACGCTCTCAGGAACTTGCAGTAATGAGTAAGATAGCTCATCGAATGGCTACCGATAAAAAGGTAGAACGCTTGGTTTCGAAACTCGAGGAAAATAGTGAAGATTTAGACTACACACAAAGGAGAGAGGTTGAGCTTGTCAGGCGGAGATTGGATCGTACTTCGATGATACCTGACAGCCTTGTTGCACAAGAATCAGCACAAGTAGCCATAACAACTGCTGTGTGGAAAAAAGGAAAGGACACAAACAATTGGAAACTTTTCGAGTCAGAGTTAGTGACTCTTGTTGATATCTCAAAGAACATCGCTACTATTATGATGGAGGGCATAGAAGCAAAGTGCTTGTTGGATGCCCAGATAGATCAATGGGAGCCTCGAATGACTGCAGATACAATTGCTAGAGTTTTTCAACGCTTAAGGAAGAAACTGATTCCACTTGTGAATAAATATAGTGAAGCATCTACGGATATTCAAACTGATTTCTTGAAACGAGAGGTTCCTGTAGCGATTCAACGTAATGTTGTGACCGATCTTGCTAGTCTGATAGGATATGATACTACTTCTGAGAATGCAGGGGGTAGGATAGATGAAGCGGAACATCCTTTCACAACAGGATATTATGATGATGTTCGGTTCACCATTCGTTACACTCCTGAGGATCTATTTAGTGCCATATTTGGAGGTCTACATGAAACAGGACATGCTATTCATAAACAAAACCAGAACCCAGAGTGGAAATGGATGAATCTTGGCAAGAGTTGTAGCTCAGGCTTTAGCGAGTCACAGAGTCGATTCATTGAAAATATGATTGGTAGGTCACCCGAGTTCTGGAAGTTCTATTATTCAAGGTTCCTCAAACTCACTAATGGACTATTCAATGACATTTCTAACGAGCTCATCTTTCAAGCAATCAATGTTGTCCAACCATCCACGATTCGAGTGACCGCAGATGAAATGACATATGCTCTTCACATCATTATCAGGTTTGAGATTGAACAAGCATTGTTTGAGAGCAAAATTGAGGTTGCAGACATTCGGGACCTCTGGAATGAGAAATATGAGCATTATCTTGGAGTGGAAGTAGCAACAGATAGTGAAGGGGCTCTCCAGGATATTCATTGGGCATGGGCATACTGGGGCTATTTTCCGACATACCAACTAGGCAACCTCTATGCCGCAATGATGCTTGAGAAGTTGACAAGAGACATTCCTGAATGGATGACACATGTTGCAGACGGGAATGTATCTACTCCAATTCAATGGCTCATTGAGAATGTGCAATGTAAATCAAATCTCTACGACCCAGCAGAGATGATCAAAAGAATAACAGGCAAGAAATTGACACCGGAACCCTTTCTTGACTATCTGGATGGGAAATACTCAGTAATATTCGGTTGACTGAATTTCCTATATATACCCAAAAGATGATGTAGTAATCTTCCCTGAAGATGCAAACCATTGATGTGATCTTATGCTAGAATACGAGGGAAGCATATGGAGACCTCCCAGTGAGGCAAAAAGTCTCATTCTCCAGGCAACAGTAGGCTGCTCTCATAATGCATGTATCTTCTGTGTGTCATATAAACAGAAGAAGTTCAGGATACGCGGTGCGGACGGGATTCAGTCCGACTTGTTCGCACTTCCCTCAGAATACAAACGACGGGTACGACGAGTCTTCCTAGCTGATGGTAATGCACTCGCAATGCCAACCAATGAACTGATTGACACATTGCATGTCTTGAGAACCGAGTTGCCTGTCCTGGAACGAGTAGGTGTCTACGCCTATGCGAAGGATGTTCGCGATAAGAGTGTTAATGACCTACAAAGAATCAGGGAAGCAGGTCTTGGTATTGCATATCTTGGATTAGAAACTGGCGATGATGATTTGCTCAGATGGTCCCGAAAGGGTGTGGATTCGGAGGAGAATGTCAACGCATGTAGGAAGATACGTCAGGCTGGAATTCCTCTATCCCTTACAATCATCCTTGGACTCGGAGGACTCGAAAACTCTAAGCGACATGCTCAAGCAACTGCTCGAGTTTTGAATGAGATTGACCCAGAGTATATTGGTGCACTAACACTAATGACACCCCCTGGTACGCCGATAAGTGAGATGATTCGGAATAAGCAGTTTGAACCTATGGATCCTTGGGATATTTTGAAAGAACTTAGAATACTCGTTGAGAGGCTACAATTATCAAATTGTGTGTTTCGCACAAATCATGCTTCAAATTATCTACCCATCCGTGGAACCTTGAATAAAGACAAGGAAACAATCCTAAGGGTTCTCAATGAAACTATTGACAGTAAAGTCACTAGTAGTCTACGTCCGGGATATTTGAGGGGTCTTTAAGTTGGAAATGATAAAGTACGATTATTTCCCAGGAACGATCAACACCTGACCCAGCAAATCACCCTTTAAGACTGATGCTTTTATTCTTGATTGGAACACTGAAACGTCTGCAGTTCTGTCTTCATCGGGTCGTTTGAACTCTTGAGACCCAATACATGAAAGATGACCCATTCCATTTACTCCATAGTATGACTGAATAACTACAGAATTTGCGGGAATCTTGATTGGCTTGATTGGCACAAACTGAGAATCTCCTCCTTGAAATGCAACCTTCTCATCGGCGATTACAGGTACAAAGCGTACCTTTGACCAATCCAATGAAATGGTTCTCTCCTCCATCCCCTCGACTGCGGTTCTCAATCGATCCATCCCAAGGCTCAACAAATCTCTACTACAACTAATCACATAGATCTTTTCAGACATCATTTCTCACCCATATTCTTCTATAGACTTATGATTTTATCATACTTCTCCATTATGAGTTCAATCAATTCTGGATACTCTACTTGATTCACATCAAGGGACAAACGCCCACCAATACCTCGCTCTTCAATATGATGTTTGGACGCATGAACCTTCACCTTTAGCTCTGTGAGTTCATTAGCATGAGGGCACCCCTTATCGGCCAAGAACACACCATCCTGAACAAGAAGCAAATCAGTTTCCACACCTTTCGTTCTCAATGCAATCACAACCTCTTTGACATTCGTGCATTGATTTGATAACCAAATTAGGTACTTCATTCTCATCTTCTCCCTAAAATGTGAGAACTATTTCGTTCTCTACAAATGCCTTGGCAACATCTTCTTCTTCAAGCACCTCGACATTTTCAAAGAGCTCATCAGGAGAGATGTTTCTCTCATCAATTGATTTCTTGCTTACACAAATACGACCATCGAAGCTTTCGAAAGTCGACTTGAACATCCGTATGTGCATGATGTCTTGGTTCTTCATAAGTCCGTAGACACCATCGCTCAAAAAGAGAAGTTGAGGTTGATGGTCCATCCCAAACATACCTACTGCCGCTCGCCAGCCTTCAGCAGCTAAAATTTTTCCGAATGGTCTACTTGTGACAAGAACTAAAACTGGTCTTTCTTTAAAATCCATGCTTATCTCTCCTACATTGATAGGGTGACGAATCGGTCCACTTCGCCAACAATCTCAGCGAACTCTGTGAGTCCTGTGACTTCAACACCTGTGATGAAATCACCACCAGCTTGGTCAAATCCTCTCGCTGATGTACAGAGCCCACAGCATTGGAATTCAACTCCCTCATCAGCGAGTTCTTGGAACTTATCATTCATCGGTCTATCCGGGTCAGGATCCTGGTTTAACTTCGCATTATTCACACCATCAACAAAAAGGAACACCTTTACACCATATCCTTTTGCTAGAGCAGCTTTACAGAGATCATAGAAAGTATGGCTGTTCTGATAGGTGTAAGGGGAGGTGGTTAGTAAAATGCCGAGTATCTTCTTCTCCATACATCATCATCTCTAAGATGTGTTACTGGGCTCGAGAATTTGCTATTAAAAAAGCTAACTCAGTGTCTATAAAATCAGTTCAGCTGGTTTCCGAACTTGATTTCTCGAACCTCCTGAAGTAATTTGACACACCTGAGAAGATATTCATCATGGGAACAGTATCCTGATATCGTCTATACTCCCCGTCGAACCTTTTCTCAAGGAATTCCTCTTCACAGATAACATCGAAAACGATCAGTGGAAGCTGGATGATCAAGCAGTATAGACTCAGCCAGTATTGTGATATGAATGTGAATCCAACAGCCAATAGTATCCAACCAAGCGAGAGGGGGTGTCGGACTATTTCATAGACACCCTTTGTGCAAAAAGTGGATGTACTCGCTTCTTCGAGAATGTTCGATTCCTCCAATCTAGACATTGATAGTGAAACTAGTAAAAAGCCAGGAATCAGTAGCAACCATCCAGTCCATATTAAAAGCTCATAGCCAAGAAAGTTGTAATTATACATGAATAGGACGAATTGTAAAAGGAAAAAGAAACCAGCAATAAGTATAGCTGTGAAATCCTTCTTCTCCGACTCCTTTTTCGATTCAGTTGGCATAGACATTTCACATAGAAAATTGAGTCTATCAATTTTGTCATCCCATGACTTGCAGGGTGGATAGAAAGACAGCTTCCGGTAGCCTTGAATAGTGCTATGTATTGATGATTTTCATACGCCCATCACTGGAGGTCCTAGAAAGTGGAAGACAACAGAATTGCCTATGTAGATAAGGAGGGCAAACAACGTGAAATAGAGATCGACGAGGACGAAGTAATTCTTGACCTATCAAAAAAAGGGATAACAGCTATTGACTTGAACACAGTGATAAAGATACCAGACCTCAAGGAATTAGATCTAGGTGGCAATGCACTCGATGAAATTGATTTCACGCCATTAATACAATGCCCAAGTCTACAAAAGCTCACTCTGTTTAAGAATCAGTTCAAAACAATCAATCTTAAACCCCTTGAGAAACTAACACAGTTAGAGGAGCTTAATCTCGGTACAAATCAGCTCAGTTCTGTTGATCTTTACCCTCTCAAGTCGTCAAAGTCTCTAAAGAGACTGAGATTGTTCAACAATGGACTCAAAGAAGTTGATATCAAACCACTACAGGGATGCTCCAGTCTTGAGTCACTTGAGATAGAGAACAACAATATCCAATCGATTGATTTACGACCGTTGTCAAACTGTCATGAATTCCTTCAGTTGAATCTGATGTATAATCAACTCATAGAATTGGATCTCTCTCCACTCTCAACCTGTTCTAAACTCAAGTTCGTGTATCTTCATCATAACAATATCATGTATCTTGATCTCTCACCTTTAGAGAACTGCCCTGACCTACGAATACTCAGACTAGGTAGCAATTCAATAGAACAGATTGACCTCGCACCTCTGAAATCCTGCAAGCAATTAAGACGATTGGGATTGGCAATGAATCAAATTCTTTCTCTTGATTTAAGCCCATTAGCTCATGCTGGACATTTGTCAAGTCTAGATATTGCTGGAAATCGATTAACAGAACTTGATCTCTCCCCACTCAAGACTTGTGAAGAGTTAACAGAGTTGTATCTATATAGCGATCATCCACTAGAGAACATATTTGAAAAGTTGGGCATCTCAGCGCTTTTCAACTGTCCTGAGCTAGAAGATTTCACCATCAGCGAAAAAACAAAACTCCTTGCAGATAAGATATTGAAGGATAAAGACGACATTCCTCCTGCAATAGAAGAGCTCATTGAAGAAAATCGCATAGATTGGGTTTAATTTGCCATTTCGCGCCCTCAGATGTAGGTTTAAATGATGGAATTCCTCATAGAACAGCATTAATGGGATGGAAGATTTGCGATGTCATCGAGGGAACAAGAAATCGCTAAGATCGCTAATATGTATTCTAAGTATCTAAATGGACCTCTTGGTCGTGGTGTGATGGATCACCTACGGGAAGGTGAGAGCTTCACTATTCGTTCGAAGGATGAGATGTTGGAGATTGTCAAACTCGATGGGCGAGCAGTAGTCAAAGTGCTTCCTAACCCAACAACAAGGGCTCCGTCTAATAGTAATAACCTGTCAAATGTCCACTAGATTTTAATGGCTCAACCATAGTGAATATAACAGCTTTAAGATGCAACAAGCCTATGGTGAGGTAGACATGGTAGTAGAAATGGATGATGCAACGAGAGAGCAGGTTCGAGAAATGTTCACGGGGATTCTCAACACTGTGACTGCTCATCTTTTCTTGGAAGAGAGGAACTGTCTCTATTGCAATGATGTCAAAGATATGGTTGAACAGCTTGCTGAGCTGTCGGAGAAGATCCACATTGTAGAACACAGAGGGGCTCTCACCTCCGATGAGGCTAAGGAGATGGGGGTTGAATATCACCCAGCCATAGTTCTTCATGGTACGGACAAGTATAACATCAAGTTCTATGGCATTCCTGCTGGCCACGAGTTTGGGGCCCTGGTTAATTCCATAATCGATGTGTCAACTGGTACTGCTCCATTGCCCCCAGATGTCATTGAGGACATCAAAGCTATTGACAAACCAATCAATATCAAGGTCTTTGTCACACCACAGTGTCCGTATTGTCCAAATATGACTAGACTTGCGCATCAGGCAGCCATTCTGAATCCTCTCATAACTTCTGAGATGATAGAATCACTTGAATTTCAGGAGTTGACTGCAAAGTATGAAGTCTTTGGGGTTCCTAAGACCGTGATTAACGAAACCACGATGATTGACGGTCTTTCGCCTGTGGAGATGTTTGTAGAGAAACTTTTCGAAGCTATTGATAGTTAACACTTCCATAACTGATTATAGGTCGGAAAGGTTTCAAGATTGTATGGAAACCCAGTCTTATGTGATACTACTGATACCTGCAAATGACTATGGTCTTGAAGGTACTGAGGAAAAGGTGTCTGAACATTTCAGGTATCTGCAGCAGCTATTGAAGGATGGTTCCCTTACACTGGCTGGTAGATTCTCAGAGGTGCTCATCGGACTAGTGATGATAGAAGCGTCATCTCGTGATGTAGCTCTTGAGATCATGAGGAATGACCCTGCGGTGAAGGCAGGAGTCTTCCATGCAGAACTTTATCCGTGGCGGATTGCCTTAAAGGCGGAGTAGGATCTAATCCTCTTCCTCCTGACAGGTGAAGATGAATTCATTTTCGTTGACATACTTATACGCTTGATATGCCGCATGAACACCCTCAGCCACGCCAGTTATTGCCTGTTTGAATTCACTGTCCACTACATCACCTGCAGCGAACACTCCCTCAAGATTGGTACGGCTGGATCGGTCGACCTTGATCTCACCCTTCTCATTGAGCTCAACACCGAGCTCTTTTGCTAAACTTGAGTATGGAATTCCACCAATTGCAATGAAGACGCCATCGAGTGGCAAAATGTCTGATCCATTGTGGGGTCTATCGAGCTTCACTCCAATGACCTTCTTTTCACCAAGAATCTCTACTACGTTTGTATTGTTAATAATCTCAATTTTAGACTCGCGTTCAACGCGTTTAGCATTGATCGGTTCAGGTCTAATCTTCTCCCTTCGATAAATGATATAGACCTTAGGACAATACTTAGCTAAGAGAAGTGCTTCCTTGACCGCGCTGTCACTTCCTCCAACAACTCCAACGACTTTTTCCTTGTAGAGGGGTGCGTCACATAGAGCACAGTAGCTGACTCCTTTATTCTTGAGCTCATCATGCCCAGGAACCTCAAGTTCGCGCTCTTTCATTCCAGTGGCAAAGAGGATTGACTTTGCAAGGAAGGTCTTGTTCTCTGTCACGACATAGAAGAATTTCTCTTTGGTTCTGAAGACATCAGTGACAGTTCCAGTTTCAATGAAGATGGGATAGTCCAAAGCATGTTCTCGCAGCTTTTCAGCGAGCTCGGTACCTGTGAGTTGAACATAACCCGGATAATTTGCAACGTCATCTGTAAGGGTGATTGTGCCTCCCTCTACGTTTCCAATAACTACGACACTGAGGTCTAACCGGGCTGCATACATCGCTGCACCATAGCCTGTTACACCAGAACCAATAATCACAAGGTCGTACATTGTTTCACACTCCTATCTTCCGCTTAATTCTTCGCTCAACTCTTCGGTCAAACCCAATAAAGACCTCATCATCAATCTTGGTGACAGGAATCCCCATCTGTCCACTCAGCTCCCTAAGCTCGTCAAGAGCAACAGGACTTGTTAGGACACACCTCTCATCAATCTCGACATCGTTACCAATGAGGAACTCCTTGATATTCTTCGAGTGTGGACATTTTGGTGCAGTATACACAATGGCCTTAACCATATCTGAAGCAACCCCTATTGTCTAATTTTCGACGAGGAACTCCTCTCATCTATCACTGATATAAATTGCGACAAGGTCACATTCAAAATGTAGCCCTTTGAGAACACCCTTAAGTGAGTACTGAACAAACTTGCTATAGGAATCTGGAGTGACCCAGTCATGAATAAGGAAGAAACTCTTGCGTTCATAGATAGGCAGATTGACCTAGAACAGAAGATAGTGAAGATAGTTGAGGAGAATGTTGCCCAACTAGGGAATGCTTTTGTCAAAGACCTTTTGCTAGCTATTTCAACAGACTCGAAGAAGCATGCCTCCCTTCTACAATCACTGCGAAGAGCTGTGGAAGGTCCAACACCCTTCATCAGTGAAAAGGAGCGGGACAAGATTGCCAAGGGGATTGAAGCTCATATCAAGATGGAGGAACAAGCTGTTGAGACCTATGGTAAGCTCGCAGAACAGAGTGACAATGACCAGGTCAAGACCATTGCTATGATGATTCGTGAAGATGAAGTTCGACACCATGCGCTTCTCAAGGAACTCCATAAAACCGTCATCGAACCAGAAACACTCACTGAGGATGACATCTGGGACGTACTATGGAAGGACACACCTTGGAAAGGTAGTCCTGGTGGCTAGGCTGCAATCAATCAGCAGTAAATCTATCCACAATGGCTAAGAATCCATCATCCAGTCGTTCTAGTCCAATACCTGTTCTGGCTGATATCATTTGGCCACCCATGTTGTATTTCTCCATAACAAAGCGCATCTCATCAGAGATGAAATCATAGCGCTCCTCATCTAGAAGGTCTACCTTGTTTGCTACTATCATAAATCTGGGACCATCGCCTTCTAGTAATTTCAGTTTACTGTTCTCTTCGATTGCTGGAATCCAATATCCTTCAAGATTATCCAAGGTCTGAAGCCTCATCACATCAAAGAATAACAATCCAACTGAGGCTCCTCTGATCATTGATTTCATCTGATCGATGAATCGGAGTTGTCCTCCAAAGTCCCAAATTGATAGGGTAACATCTCTACCGTTGGAAGTAGTCACACGTTTAGTGTCAAAGCTGGCTCCGATGGTGGTCCGGAGAAAGTTAGGGTCAGGAAAATTCCCAGTTGTATACCGTTGCGTGAATGAGGTCTTTCCGCACTCTGTATCTCCAAGAACAACAGCTTTCAGGATTTTCATGTTTCGCACCAATTTATTGTACCTTAATTGAGCCATCTTCTTCTACACCATAATCACTCAGCTCTTCCAGTTCTTCGACTGAACGTGATAAACGTGCTGTTACTGGAGGGCTACTGAAGACTGCTATAACACCGGCTAGTAGCAAAACCAGTATCGCTGTAACAGGAATCGCGGGGGGTTCTGGCGGAATACTATCTGAGTAAATTGACACGACTGCTATCATAAGAGCAGAAATAATAAACATCATCAATCTTCTAGCCGCTACGGCTCCTCCAGCTCTTACTATTCGAATAGACAGACGAATGAACATGATTGCACCTATTGCAGCAACCCCTAATAGTGCTATCCACACATAATCATTGAAAATGGTGGTTGGTTGAGTCAATGGAAAGGTTAGATATGCCGCAGATGTTCCAAAGATAATCATTGCTTCACGGGTGAAAGTTTGTACCCACTCACCATAGAATGATGACACAGCCGCAAGCATAAACGCAATGATTGCACAAGAACCGATGATAACATCAACCCAGACTAGATATCGATTCCAAGCGAGTCGTTGGTTAATGAACAATGTCCATGATAGAGAGTGTGTAGATACTAGTACTGCTATAAAGATGACAACAGCTCCTAAGTATAAAGGCATTCTAGCACCAGTTTGATTTGCTTGTTCCAAGAAGTATTCTAAGGGAGCAATCAAACACAACGCTGCGAATAACTCAACACCAACAAACAAGAAAATGGTCCAACTTTGAACTTGATACGAGGCTATAAGTAGTGGCAATCCGATTGTGATAGTAAAGAACAATATGAAGGTTGTCAGTGTGGTTCGCCATGGTTTCCTGATTGAAATGAAAACCGTAGATGCTACAATAGGGGGAATGAATTGCACAATATAGTATTGTGGATGTGCAAAGGTCCAATCTATAGCTCCAATAATCCAGATTGACATATGCAATAGAAGAACCAAAAGTAATCCGGCTGAGAAAGTCGATGGATTTTCGCGCAGGAGTACTACTGCTAGGTAAACAGACACGATTAACAAAATGGATAGCTGAATCATCGTGAAATAAATCGGGAATCCAAAGAATTCCTCTAAGAAATTATATACATAAGCAATTACGATGATGAGAGTTGTAATGACTGTTCCCTGCTTTGCAAGACGAGGCGAAAAAAGAATCCATAATTCAGTAATCAAAATGGTTCCGAGAAATAATACTGCAGTACCTGTAATCATGAACCTTAACGGGACTTGAACACGTACGAAGATAGCCAATGCGATTGAAATCCCCGTCATTGAAAATGCCAATAACGCACGTTTTGTGTCTGAACTAATATCTGAGTAAATTCCTCGGATCCGTTTTGCATAGACTATCATAGAAAATAGCAGAATCAAAGTAATAACAATACCTGCATTGATTAGTGCTTTATCGAAATCAATAGGAATTTGCATATTATCAACCCCATAGACTGCTTATCTCTTCGCCCCTCTTTCGGAGGGCTCTCGATATGAGCTCTACAAGCCAAGTCTCCGAAGCATTTCTATTTTTCAAAATTAGTGAAAGTATAGATCCGGATTCTTTTTCATTATCTGCTTCGCTGATATACAAATATTCAGTGAGCTGAATGTATCCCACGACACCCTTTTCGGACTTCATGTAATTTGGAGATTCAGAAATAGTTGCTGAAAATCCATCCCTTTGAAGAGCAGTCGACACTAGTTGTACGATTCCAGTCAGGAGTGCAATTCTCTCAACGCTTTGAACTTCAGACGGATATAGTACTTCTGACTCCATATTATCCAATTTCACTTTTACAACCATTCGAACAACCATCACTTTTTCCCTCCAAATGCCTTGGTTAGCCAATCAATCTCTTTCAAGTCCTTGCTTTCTGACTCAGTTTTATCATTATCAGACCGGTGAGGCACAACGATATCACGAACACCTAATCCTGCTCCATCACGAAGAATGTAAAGGGTAACAAGTAAATCGTGGTTGTTCTCACATCTAATAATCAATGTAGGGGAACGACCTTCATTTTGAATCCGTTCTCTAACAGAATGTGCCTCAGTATCACTTATCTGGACTATGGCATTGCCTTTGCATTCTGGGCATTTAAAACGGATTTCCATCTTAGAGCTATTCCTGTGTCGTCTAGTCCCGATATTGTGGTTGAAAATGAGTTACTTAAGGTTAATTCGTCGAAAGCACACAAAATTATGTTTGACAACATCGAATTTTGTCGCTGATCAATCCGGAAGAAACACTGCTCTAAGCTAATGCTTATGTTAAGAAATAGAGGTTGCTTTCTGCATACTTGGAATTCGGAGAGAGAATCTACTTATGACTCTAGAAGATGTAAAACGGACCGATAGTGGTCCTGCTCTGATGCTTGCGAATGAAGCAGTAGTAAGAGGAGCATTAGAGGCGGGCGTGAAGGTCGTAGCCTTCTATCCTGGTTCACCCACATCAGAAATATTGGATCGCTTTGGTGAAGTCTTAGAGCACTTTGGTGACTTCAAAATGCAAATCTCAGCAAATGAGAAAGTTGCCCTAGAAACGGTTGCTGGTGCCTCAATGGCTGGTCAACGCTCATTCACCTCGATGAAGAGCGTTGGAATGAATGTCGCAAGTGATTCGATGTTTTCCATAGGATATACGGGTCTTAACGCAGGGTGTGTCTGTCTGATTGCTGATGATCCCTACGCACATTCCTCACAATCTGAGCAAGATGGACGATACTTTGGAGAGGCGGCCTATGTGCCAATGATTGAACCAGCCACTGCCCAGGAAGCATTGGACATGACAAAGTGGGCTTTCGAGGTTTCTGAGAAACATAAGACACTAGTGATAATGAGAACCACAACTCGTGTGAACCACCAGAGAGGAATGGTCAATCTTGGTACACTAAATAGAACTCCCTTCAAGAGGAACAAGTGGGCAGATGTCAAGGGACAGTATTTCACTGTTGGCTCTGTGGCTCGTGCTCTGAAAGCCAAGCTACTCAAAAAGAATGAGGCCATCAAGAGAGATTTTGAAAAGACACACTTCAACAAAGTTGTACCAGGTGGCGGCAATGTGGGGATACTCACCGCTGGTGTCTGTTTTCTTCATGTCATGGAAGCGATGCAGAACCTTGACATAGCTCTTCCAGTCTTCAAACTAGGAACTCTCTTTCCCCTCCCAGAGAAGAAACTTGCCGATTTCATCAGGTCTCTGTCAACTCTGATTGTGGTCGAAGAACTGAGTCCCTATCTTGAAACGCGTATTGCGGCGCTTGCCCAGAGAGTCAACCCGAAACTTAACATAGTTGGAAAGAGGAGCGGTTTCTTTTCGGAGATGCTGGAATATAATGTTCCAATTGTGGAGAAGGTTCTTGCTGAAGTTGTTGACAAGAAAATTAGTATCGATTATGATGCTGTATTGAAGAAGGCTCAGAAGCTAAAGGAAATACTACCTGAGAGACCTCCCATCTTCTGCCCTGGTTGTCCACACAGAGGGACACTCTGGGCTTTTAGACAGGCACTGCAGCAGTTGAGGATTCGTGACAAAATTGTGTTCAATAACGACATTGGTTGTTACTCGATGGCTTTCCTTCCACCCAATGAGTTCTCAGACTCAATGTTGGCCATGGGTGCATCTCTTGGGATATCTGCAGGAATGGAAATGTCTCTTGAAGACAAGGTGATTGCGATGGTGGGTGACAGTACTCTGTATCATGCAGCGCTCCCTGGAATCGTCAATCTCATCCACCATAACTCCAATGTCACGCTGTTCGTGTTAGACAACTCAGTTACAGCAATGACTGGGCAGCAGTTTAACCCCAACTCGCCTTTTGATGCGGGAGGAACACCTGCCAGAAAGATCAACATGGAGAAGTTATTCGAGGGATTAGGAGCAGATAAGATCGTTATAATTGACCCGTATGAAACTCGTGACTGCATTGGACCTATCAAAGACGCAATCGAGTCCGATGGCTTTTCAGTCATCATTTCAAGAAGGGAGTGTGCCCTCTATGGAGACCGGGAGAAGAAGAAACGTGGTGAGAAGATTATCCCCGGTGAGAATGTCAAAGAAACATGCAGAGTCATCTATGCCTGTGTAAAGGAGTTTTACTGTCCTGCTATCGTTATCGATGAGTCTGATGCGAAGATGGTCATTCAACAAGACCTGTGTGATGGATGTCTTGAGTGTAGAGAAGTATGTCCAGTTGACGCGCCCCGACACATGGAGGTGAAAAAATGAGCAAGCGAGGAAAGACCTTCAATATCATGTTCGCGGGAGTTGGTGGACAGGGACTCATGCTCCTTTCAGCCATTCTTGGAAAAGCTGCTGTCGACTCGGGTCTTAAGGCGATGACAGGTGAGCAGCACGGTCTCTCTCAACGACAGGGCTCTATCTATGTTCATTTCAGGATTGGTGAACCAATTTCTCCATTGATTCCTTATGGTAAAGCTGACATGATGATTGCCATGGAAGCGAGTGAAGCTTTGAGATATGTGGAGTACCTCAAGGAAGGCGGTGTGGTTATCATGAGTAGCAGAATCATGCCTTCTGTCACTGAAACGAAAAGTGTAGCCCTCGACAAAGAAAAGAAGACCAAGTATTTGACTGTTGATGACATTGCTACGAAGTTAAAGCAGGTCACGGACAAGATCGTTCTTCTTGACTCATTGGAACTTGCAATAAAAGCTGGAAATGCGCGTACAGAGAACTCAGTCCTCATTGGAGCTACTGTGGCTTGTGAAGACTTCCCCATCCCTGCAGAAGAGGTTAGAAAGGCTGTTCTAGCTCTTGTCCCACCAAAGACGATTGATGCGAACTCGAGAGCTTTTGATCTAGGGAGAGATGCTGGAAGCGCATGCCTAGGCTAACCCTCCTAGCTAGCACCGTTGATAATGATTCTTGGTTAAGTGTCAAATGCACCTCTCCATAGAGTTATTAACAGTCTTAACTATCGCATTGTGAGGTTTCTTTACTATGGTTAAGATTTATGATGCCATCATCATCGGAGGAGGTCCAGCAGGATGTTCAGCCGCACTGCATTTGGCTTACCATAAACGGAAGGTATTGGTGTTGGACCGAGGGACCAGTCCAATGCATTTTCATACAAACTCCATCCTCAACTTTTCTGGTTCTGTGTACCATGAGGGTAGAAGCCTCCTGAGAAACATCCAAGGTGAGGCTCGTGCAGCTGGAGCTGAGTTCATTGCTGCTGATGTTGTCCAAATTGCGGGTCGATTTCCCAAATTCACTGTTCGAACTGAACCAAGCTACCGAACAAACGACAAGAATGAGTACCATGCCAAGACACTCCTGATCGCCACAGGAACCTCAAGAAAACACCCCAAAGTGGATGGTATGTGGAGAGGATGGTTGCCTGTTGCTAATGTAGGTAATGGAGCTTTCTACTGTCCAGACTGCGAGGCACCGCTCTGCAAGGACAAGGAAGTCCTCATAGTCAATGCAGGAACAGTCGGGAGTGCCCTCCATGTGGCGAATGCCTTGACGAGGTTCACGGACAAGATTCAGATTTTAATGACTGAAGATGCTTATGTCCCCTTTGAGCAGCAAGATCTACTCAAACTAGAGAACTCCCCCTTCAAGTGGACATCAGGAAAGATCAAGTCTATCGACTTTCCCCGTCCTGGTGTGATCCAGTCAGTGACTCTCACTGATGGTAGAAAACTGAAAGCAAATGTCTTCTTTGTGGCATTTGTGGACATTTCTCGTTCTGAACTAGCTCAGCAGATTGGGATAGAGGTCGATGGAAAGGGGAACATCATCACGGACCATAGGGGTAAGACCAATATTGAGGGAGTCTGGGCAGCTGGCGACGTTAGAGCAATAACACAGCAAGTAGCCATGGCTGTGGGAACTGGGAACTACGCTGCTTTAATGATGAACCAGTTTCTGGGCAACGAACACGAAGAGGGAGAGGAGTTCGACCATCCAGACTACCGACGAGCGCTGCATATAGATTAGTGGGTTCAATTTGACCCTCCAATATAACTCTTAAACGGATATCCTTATAAGATATGAATTAACAATTGTTAATGGAGATGCTGATGTTTGAACGGAACTGAAGCTCAGATAATCGATGTAATGAGAAGCCAGATTGAGGTTGAGAAAAACACCCTAAATCGTCTGGTCGCACTTGAGGAAGATGCAAAGGAAGTTGCAGTACGCCTTGCATTTATGGAACTACGACTTGACACATGGAAGCATATCAAATTCTTGGAGGGAATGATTGAACACCTAATAGCTACACCGTGTGATGAGTGGTCAGCAAAAGTGGGACGCTATGCGGCACGGGTCAAATTAGAACGACAGATCAGAACCCTTATGGATGATGAGAGTGAGATGATAGCATTACTGCAACAGGCTCTTGAGAAATTGGATGACCCAGTTGCTAAAATGCTGGTTGAACACATGAGTGAAGAAGAGAGGAGCCATCTTGAGTATCTTACAAAATGGACCAAGATAATACAACAGTATCCTCTGCAACCAAAAAAGGGTTCTAAGGGAACAGATATAGTGTGTGAAATAGATTAAGAAGACAGGCTTACAAGGAGATGAAACGGTATGCCCACATTGAGAGATATTATAACTGATGCACCTTCATGCGGTGATGCTATAGAAGCGATAGAACCTTCTTATAGAGGGGGATTCATTCGCCAGAGAGATGAGTACAAGCTAAACAAGAATGCCATTAAAAAACTCAAACAACTGATGGATGAGTATACAATTGTCATTCTCTTCGCCAACTGGTGTGGCGACTCGAGACGAGCTCTCCCTGTGCTAGCACTGCTTGAGAAAGAAATAGGCAAACCGTTTCGAGCATTAGGTGGTATGACCAAGCCCCCCTATGGGTCAGACAAATTCTGGGCAGTACCGCCCTCACCAGCTGAAGTGGACATCTTTGGAATCACCAGTAGCCCAACAGTTCTCATATTTGACAAGGATGGCAATGAGGTTGGCAGAATCAAGACACGAGCTAGGATGACACCTACCATTGAAGAAGAGATTGTCAAACTGATTGAGGACTCTAAAAGATAGCCAATATTGGAAACGAGTAGTGATACTCAGGTCAGCTCAGGCATGACATGTTCTGCGAACAGATTCAATCCTCTTGTACTAGGCAAGTCCTCAAAGCGTAATGTGAAGTATGAGATTCCAACATCTATCAGAGACTCGAACTTCTCCAGAATCTCCTCAGGTGTCCCCATTATTATGTTTGCATGGAACTTGTCCTCGGGATACTCTGAAAGACGTTTGATCTCTGAAGCATAGCGGTCTCGTTCTTTATCATTTTCATAGATCCAGAACCAGCAGCCCCAAGAGAACACGATTTTCTTGAAGTCCCTACCAATCTCGGAACAGGTGTCCTCGACATGACTCAGACGTTCCTTAAGAACATCTAGGTCCATGCCTCCGTAGATATCGATATGGTCAGCATACTTCGCAGCCACGCCTAGAGTGCGATTACCTCGACCGCCAATGACTATTGGGAATGGCGTCTGTACAGGTTTTGGCTCGCACACGACATTCTTGATCTGAAAGTATTCACCCTCATAGGTTATGAGGTCCTCAGTGAACATCAAGTTCATCATTTCTATGGTTTCGACCATCTGTGCTAATCGTATCTTGTGTGTTGGAAAGGGGAAACCAAAAGCCTCATACTCATGAGGGGTCCAACCGAGACCCAGTCCAAAAGGATATAGACGCCCGTTCGAAAGATGATCTAGAGTTGCAATCTCCTTGATGAAGAGCGAGGGATTAGGGAGATATCTCATTGTGTTGGTGGTGAGGGTTCCAACGGTGATGCGCTCCGTACAGGCTGCCAAGGCAGCAAGGGTCGACATGCAAGCATATCGAGAAACATCATCCATAGGGTGGTCTGGAACTATAACCGAGTCAAATCCTAATCGTTCACATTCTTCGGCAATTTTCCTCACCAAAGGCCATTGGATGTGTCCATAGGGAGTAATGTTGATGTTTTCACTATCGGGGGCAACTGTTGAAATAACACGACTCAGTCTAGCGCCAAATTTGATATCTTGCTTCATGAACGAATCAGGTATGAGTTGCATCTAATATCTCATTTTGTCAATGCTGGCATTCATGGCAGTGTTCAAAACCTTTCCCCAAGCATGCAGTAACCAAGCGTCCGCCATGCTTCAGGCCCCACTCCTGCATGGCTTCAAGGGCTGTTTGAAGATCTCTGCCCTTCTCAGTCAAGGTATACCAAACCTTTGGTGGCATAGAACTCACATCAACCTCCCGTTTGAGGATTCCATTCTCCTGTAGCTCCCTGAGTCGTTGAGTCAGGACCTTCGGGCTTATCCAACTGAGCTCTTTTTCCAGCTCGTTGAATCTCATCCCTATGACAGCCTCAGGACGTAGCAGAACTTGGATGATGATTATCGACCAGCGCTTGCCCAGAATCTTGGAGGCTGCAAAGACCGGGCACATCTCTACACTCTCTTTTGTTCGCATACTCATTTCAATCACTTTCCAAATGGTAACTACTATATTTATAATAGTAATTCTTTGAGTATATTTGAGAACAGAGTCAAAGGACATATCAAAGCTGTTTCTCTATAGTGGCTTGGTGGATTCGGAATGAGTGAGAGAGAAAACTTACTGAGAGATTTTGTTGAGAGGATACAAGGCGGAGAAGATCTTGAAAAACTAAAGAAGCATTATATGAGCGCATTAGGTGTCATCAACCCCGCAGAGATTTCCCTCTACAAGGAGGAGTGGGTCAAAGAGGGCGTGTCAGAGAAAGACATCCAAGTGCTCATTGATATGAATTTCAATTTTTTCAGAGAGTCGGTAAAGAATCAAAAACCCATTGTTCAGAAGGGACATCCAGTGTTTACTCTGATGGCTGAGCACTCTCTTCTCTTGGAATATGTCAATGAACTCGCGTCTCTTATTACCAGCATGGTGAAAGGTGAGAGAGAAACGAAACCGGAATTTCTGGAAAGAATACGGCAACTAATCGGATTCTTCGAGGAGTCAGAAACACACTATCAGCGGGAGGAGAACGCTCTCTTTCCGCTAATCGAGAAACATGGACTCACTGGACCTCCTTCAGCAATGTGGACTGAACATCAGGAGATACATTCACTTGAGAAGACTCTATTCGAGATGAAAGCAAAATCTAATGATGAGCTTGCGAAGAACTTGGACAAGCTGCATGCCACATCCATTAACCTAGCGAATATGCTTGCTAGCCACTTCAACAAGGAGAACTCTATCCTCTTCCCAGCTTCAATGAGGCTATTGAGCAAGGAGGAATGGGATACAGTCACTCAGGATTTCGATGATATCGGATATTGTAGCTATTCTGTCAAACCCTTTAGGAGAGGTGAACCTGCAAGTCCAGAGAAACCCACTATTTCAGAGAACGAAATTGCATTTGGAAGTGGAAAACTATCCATGGGAGTGCTTGAGGCAATCTTCAATCACTTACCCATCGACATCACATTTGTTGATGCACATGACCGTGTCCAGTTCTTCAGCGAGTCACCTGACAGAATATTCGTTCGTTCACGGGCTGTGATTGGTAGGAGTGTTCAGCTATGCCATCCCAAGAAGAGCGTTCATATTGTTGAGGAAATTCTCAACGATTTTAGGAGTGGGAATAGAGATGCAGCGGAGTTCTGGATCAACCTGGGTGAAAAGACGATATATATTCGATATTTCGCTGTCAGGGATGTTACGGGAGAATATCTTGGTTGCCTTGAGGTCAGTCAAAACATTACTGAGATACTGAAAATAACCGGTGAGAAGAGACTTCTGGAATAGATACTAGTCAATAGGCCATTGAGGAGTCATTGAGCAGTAGACTTGCTCCATATCACTTGAAAGTACAGCTACAGGCATATGAGGAGTGTCAAACCTCAAGGCTACGTTTCCCAGTGTATCAGCCAGAATCAGTCCAGCCTCTCCACTGGTCTTCTGGCGGAGCTCTGACATGACGGTCTCTGCAGCCTGACCCACTGAGAGACCACCCTCAACATGAAACACAGCCATCCTGCCCATCGTGATCCGAAGTATTTGTTCACCCTTTCCTGTACAGCTTGCTCCAGCAACATCATTCGCGTAGACACCAGCTCCAATGATCGGAGAGTCACCCACACGCCCTGGCAACTTTCCAGGCCAGCCACTGGTCGAAGAGCCCACAGCGATTCCGCCATGTTCATCCACTGCAATGGCACCCACAGTGTCATGCTCTTGGGCAATGAGTGGTGGTTCAGTCCTATGGTGCTCAGTTTCTTCTCGAAAGCCTTCAGCCACCATCTGTTTGTATAGCTTGTTTGCACCTGTGCCTACAATCTGGGAATTAGAGGTCCTCTCAAGCACGTATCTGGCGAGAGATATGGGATGCACAATGTCTCTGACAGACATGACCGCACCACTCTGAAGCCGGTGCCCATCCATGATGATGGCATCAACCTCTACCTCACCATCGCGGTTCCTACTTGCCCCCCTTCCAGCTGTGAAGAGGTTTGTCTCTTCAAGCGACCAAATGGCTGTTTCAACTGCATCAAGGGACGAACCCCCCTTTTCGAACACATCCATGCCATGTTTAGCAGCCTCTCGAACTGCATCTAGTATAGCTGTATGATACTTCTCTTCAAAGACCGTAGCTCCACCATGTACAACAATCACTGGTAGGTTCAATGGCACCACATGTCATAGGGTCATCAAGACCCCGACAAAAAGATATCGAGAATGAGTAA
>Ga0180437_10001655_pt1 | contig 37688 bp, 53 predicted proteins | sample SS_ome_4_FD_132410 | JGI IMG/M metagenome (GOLD analysis project Ga0180437, IMG submission 132410) | Hypersaline lake sediment archaeal communities from the Salton Sea, California, USA - SS_3_D_1 metaG | ecosystem: Environmental > Aquatic > Non-marine Saline and Alkaline > Hypersaline >...
CTCGACTGTTTTACCCTCAGGAAGGACCCGCGACCTGGTCGGCCTGGTGCCGCTAATGTCCATCGTGGGCGTCTGTGCGGCCGCTGGTGGCGTTTTATTGAGCGTCGGCTATAGGGGGCGGCGAGGCGATGCGCGGCGTAGCGCATGCTACAAAGCGTGTAGCATCGGGGTCTGCTTACTCGTCGTCTAGGTTCGGCTTCACCTTGAACTTGCCCGTTCCCAGGTAGTACTCGAGACCCGACCGGGCAACGTGACCCTGAACTTCCCAAAGGCCCGTCTCGTCCAGGTCGTCCTCGACGGTGGTGTATTGAAACTTGCCGTCGGTCCCGTCGGTCGTGAAGGTGCCGGTTTTGGTGACGACCGTGTTGGTCTGGGGGCTTTTGAGGATGACATCCTTGGTCGTGGCGGCCGAGATGTCCCGCGCGTTGCCGTCTTCGTCGACATCCGTGATTATGACGTCCAAGCCGATATGGAGCCGGTGGACTTCGTTGAGGGCCATAGTGTCTATCCTGCGTCAGTGAGGTCGGTGAGCTGGAAGTTGAGAGAGTCGCGGGCCGTGCCGGTCAGTTCGATTGACCCGCGGGCCGTGCCGGTCAGTTCGATTGACCCGCGGGCCGGTCCGGTCAGCTCGATTGACCCGCGGACGGGAGACTCGAATTGGACGGAGCCGCGGGCCGATAGCGACAGTTCCACCGCGCTCGTGGCATACTCCCGCTTGAGGTCTGGCGAGAAGGCGCCCTCGATGCCAATGTAGTTGGCGGCGATCAGTGCCGAGTATCCGGCGGCCAGGACGGACTGGAGGTAGGGCTCGTATTCGGAGACATCCATGCCGGTGAACAGTTGCCAGCGGACGACCTCGTCGCAAAGAGGGCGGAAGTCGGCCGGCGGCATCCATTGTGCATGCTCCTGGATGGCATTCCACATGGTTGGATCCGTGATGACGCGCGGAACGTCGTCGAGGTGACCGTCGAGGCCTGTGTCGATGTAGTCGTGTTTCTGCGGCGTCGGTTCCCCGTAGACACGAGTGCCGAGGTTTTCAAGGTGCCTGATGAACAATGTGGAATATTCGCTTTGGCGCGCCCCACACTTGGGAATCTGCGCGGCTGGTGGGTAGTAGTATGCAATGGTTTCGTTGGCCTTGTGGGCGTAGCCGGTGGCGTCCATTCCGATTGAACAGCCGGCATCGAGGAACGGCTGGACACAGGCGAGCGCAGCCTCCAGCCAGGCGGTCCAGTTGCCACCACTGTAACCATCGGACGGGTCCGGCTGCAGGTCGGTTCGGAAGTAGCGCGGCGCCCCAATGTAGCAGATGACCTCGTCAACGTAGGGTCGCAGCGCGGCCATGGCTTGGCCGAAATCGTCGGTGAGGACGGAAATATCTTCCGCGGGCGTGACGGGGTCGCCGGCCTCGTCGTTCCAGCAGTTGCCGGCGAGGGCCTGCTGGTACATGTCGAATTCCATCAGGGGGTTGCCGGGCCAGTTGTATTTGACTTGGCCAAAGACGCGGTTGAACATCACTCGGCGTACATTCCAGGTGGTGAGCTTCGGGATAACGTAGTCGTTGACGAAGCCGACCCATCCTTTGCTGAGGAGGGTTGACGACGCGCGGCGGTAGCTGTGAGCGTCGTCGTTGGCGCCACCGATTTGCACTTGGAGAATGATTTTGCGGTCGCTTTTTTGGTTCGCCATTGTCTGGCCTTAGGGTCGGAGGAGTTGTTGGCGGTGGCGGTTGCTGTCGTACGCATCATCATCGGGCGTACCAGCGAGGACATTGACGGCCCCCACGGCGCCGCCAACGGCCCACGCAGTACCGTAAATGTCATAGTCAACACCGTCGATCAGGTCGCGAGTCAATAAACGACCGGTCAGGGCTTCGCCCACGGTTGGTATCCAGTCGTCGCCACCAGCACCGGCGGCAGCGGTCATCGCATCGGATGTTACATCATCAAATAGATCAGATAGATTCGCCCCGCTCGCGTCGACGCGGATCCCAGCAGTGGTCTCTCCGGTTCTCCAGTGCGAATTGACAACCATGCTCTCCAGACTAGGGTGCCAATTTACGCGGTCCCACACATTCGCCGCAGACGCGTGCATGTAACAATTGCGAACGGACCAGTTAGTCGCGGTGTACATAGTCCAGCCACGGGACCACAATCCGTCACGAGTCGTCGACGCTACGGCAGTCACGTTAAGCCAGAGAATATGATCCATATCTGCACCGAATTGGGCGGGACCATCAAAGCCCATATCGGTGTCGTCGATGTCTTCGAGGATGATATTTACAAGTGCGATATTATTTTGAGCGTAACCGGCACCCTCAAAATAGACTCCCTGATATTGTTCTTTTGTTACCTTCCAGTTGTAAATGATGACATTGTTAACGGCCCTGTAGGTTTGAAAGCAGTCCGAATGGTGCCCAGCGAATGCGCCTTGAAGCTGGTTCGTCGACACATTGCACAGCAATACATCGCCGGAAGGATTGCCGCCAAGATACAATTGATCGCCGTCTGCCCCAGCGTAATCTACTTCAAGGTCCCGCAAAATCAAGAATGTACCAGCCAACGTGTTTGTTGAATCCTGGAGAAAATTATTGTTGCTTCCTGTTGCACCGAAATCATGCACATATGTGTTTGTTATCGCTAGATTGTAACAGTACGCACTCCAGTCCGTGGGCACACCTGACGCACTACTGCCCCACCACTTGAATTCACAATCGTCGATCCACTGGTAAACAGTTTGCCCAGAGCCGAAATTGTAGAATTTTCTCGCAGTTGTGCTGTCTAAAAATTGGATCGTAACACCAAAATGCTTCATGACTCTCATGCACGGGCCGCTGCCAAGCACGCTGGTGTTTTCGCACGTAAGAATCACATCAGCTTTATCCAACCCGGCTTCGCGTGTAACGAACAGATAATGATCGTTATCGACAGAAGACGAATTTGACGACCCGCGTCCATTACGACAGTGGACTCCAGCCTTTAGGTAGACCGTGCTTCCCGCGCACTGCATCCCATGTCCACCAGCTTGACCATTGACCCATGTCCTGATTGCCATTATGGCATCACTAATGCTGTCGTACGGGTTGTTGGTGTCCCCGAGCACCGGACTGCCGGACGCATTACTTGTTTCGGCCCCAGACGCTGTGGCCGTGACACCAGTTGCATTGCCGTGCAGATCGTATTCGGTTACGGTCTCGTCTGCCTGGAATTCCGTGTTCGTGAACGGTGTAATCGTAAGCGTGCCGCTGCCGGCGCTGCCTGGATTAGTAACAGCTTTTGCACCGCTTGTGCCACCGACCACCATTGTCAGCTCACCGAACGTGCCGCCAGCTACGTCAGTAACGGCCAGCGAATACGAACTGTCGACAAAGGCAGTGGTGGTTGGGAAAGCGTCTGCGAGGTCAATATACACCGGCAAATCTGGCAACGTTTCGGTGCCAGTGATGTAATCGGTGCCGGCCACCGTGGCCTTAACCGTCGCCTTTGCCGCAGCCGCACCGGCAGTGGCGCCAGTGATATCAAACCTCGCGCGGTAGACGCTGTACTGCGAGGCTGGCCCGTATGCCCCCTCGCGGGCCATCGTCTGCTTTGTAATGGTCGCCTGATATGTATCGCTGTTTGCGTCGGTGAGCACTACAGCCGAGCTTGCAATGTCAATTCCGTGTTTGTGAAACGCACAAAAATAGATGTCGAGAGTCGTAGACGTGTGATACTGTTTCGGGACAGTCCACCAGCAGAAAATTGGTTTCGGCTTCACCGCCGTAGAATTGTTCGTCACCGCACCGCTCGACGCAGGCGCCGTGTCGTAGCTGGCGTCGTAGACAACACCCTCTTCCGCGATGTTGATCGCAACGGCCTCGCTGCCAAACGCCGTGTCGTACTCTGGGTGGCCATGAGCGTCGCCACTCAAGTACGCCTTGATCGTAACCCGATCATTTGTACCAACGTCATTGTCTATCGCTGGCTCGGAATTTAGCGGGTCGAGGATCGCACCAATCGTTCTTTCGTCGTCGCCACCGGAATCGACCACGACCGACAACTCCTTCGCTGTGTTGACAGCGATCGAACCGGCATCCCACGAGCCGCTGATCAACGTCCAGGCAATCGTCAGGATGTTGCCGGTCGCATCAATGCTCGCAACTGGCGCTGCGGTATCAGCCATTTGGCCTACTCTCCTTCACTCATCGGCGCTATCTAACTAGCAAGGTGGTGGCGTCAGCTGCTCAGCGTGACAATCAGTGTCAGACCGGCCGTTTCAGCCGCATCCGATTTGACTTTGACATACGGGCAGGAAAAGACCTCGAGCGGCAGCGGATACGCTTCAAGATACGCCACGGGGTCAATCGTGACGGCCGCAGAATCCTTATCCTTGAGTTCCCGATAGGTCCCGCCTTCGACATCACAGCCCCAGAAGGTGAGCGCGTCGCCATCCATGACGTCCGTTGCCGGCATAAAAATCGTCCCGAAGGCAAAACCTTCTGTCTGTAGCGCATCGCTTAGCTGGGCGTCCACTGCAATGGTCAGGATTTGCTTGGCTAAGTCCCGATTCATGTTATTCATGGTGTCCTCGTGATGTTTAGGATTGTTTGTCACGCTCGGCGCGACAAAGCGGAGCATATCGAGCGTGTTCTAGTTCGATTTTATGGAGCCGTTGGTCAATGTTGATAACGTCGTGCGTAACGGCATTCATTTGTTCAGTCAGACCAGATTCGATATGCGACAGACGCCGCTCAATTTTTATGCACCATGGCACGGCGGCAGTGGCGATGAGGCTTACGATTGCAATGGCGACCGCCTGGATGGTTTGTGCGACGTCGGGGTTCATGGTCTCGTCTTTGTACGAATGGCATGTCCAGTGTTTAGGAGGGCATCCTGGAGCGTGCGGTGGGGGCCGAGGAAGACGTAGCCGGGTAGGCGGTCAAAGGACAGGTTGGCGAGGAGATTGGCGACGTTTCGAGGGGTTGGAATGTGAACGGTGATATCGAGGGTGTTTTCGAGCAAATTTACAACGAAGCGGGTAGCGGCGCGGCCGGCGTCGGTGTGGGCTTCCGGGCAGTCGACGCCGATGAGTCGGATGGCTGGCCGGAAGCGGCCGTCGAGCAGGGAGTAGACTTGGGTATCACCGTCGCGCGCGGAGATGAACCGCGCCGCCAGGGTGAGACCGAGCGGCGGGCGGTTCATCGGTTATTGGTTCGGTGGGTTTGCTTGAACGGTAACAACAGGCAGATAACGAAGGCGGAGCGCGTATCCACCGAGGAAAGGGCGGGGCCGTGCGGTCCAGACAGGAACGCGCGGCAGCGGAGCAAGGATCGGCGGGGCGGGGACGGCATAGAGATAGCAGGATTGGCCCGGACAGCAAATCGGCGCGGCAGTGGTGGCGCTGACGAGCAGGAGGCAAACGGTTGCGAGGGCGACGGCTGCAAGGGCGAATAATCTCATGGCGCAGGGTCCTCTGGCGTGACGAATTCGAGGCGGTATTTAGTGTCGGTGTCGGTGTCGATGGTCTCGGCGTTGGGTTGGCCGAGTAGGTAGCCTAGGCCGCCGGCGGCCAGGGCGGCAGCGAGCGCGGCGGCGGGTTTCCAGTTCGTGCCGGTTGAGGGAGCGTTGTTTATGGTGACATCGCCGACGTGCAAGTCGGAGTCCTCCGGGGAAGCGGAACTGGCGGCCGTTTTTGCGCGGTTAGTCCGCAGGACCTCGCGGGCGTCCTCCAGTAAGACCGCTTCGTGGGCCAGGCGAGTCCCCCCCCATTTCTTCGTGAGCCACTGGAGCGGTGTCGGTGTCATCGGGCAGGAATTCCGCAAGGTGTGCCCGTGCCCTTGCGGCCTCGGCCTTCACATGGTCAGCGTGCGTGTGGGTGCTGAAGGCGTACCGGCGGGCAAGGGCGCGGGCGTCAGGGTCCATGGGTTAGCCGCCAGCGGCGCTGGTGGACTCCGGTCGGTTGGTTTCGGCGCGGGTCCGACCGGCGCCGGCCTCAGTTACCAGCCGCTGGCCGGTGCCTTCCATGAAACTCACGTTGTGCTTGCCCTCGAGGTAGTCATACCGGAGATTTTCGGCGTAAGCATCCGCGCCGTCGGTCCGGCGGGCGTGCGCGGCGGCTGCACTCTCGTGGATGCGGAGCTTCAGGAGGGCGACGTCGGATTCGGTCATGGTTTCGGTTCCTTCTACAGGTGTGGTCGGCGATGAGTCGCCGGGGGTTGGGATATCGAGCGTTGGCGGTTGGTCAGCCATGTGCTACTCGACCGGCACCAGCCGGAGGTCGAAGGCCTCGCCGAGTCGGCGGGTCTGGGTGCTGATGATTTCTCGGTTGGCGTTGCGCAGGTTGATGGTGATGGGTTGGAGACGAGCGGCGACGGCGGCGGCGAGCTGGTCGAGGTCGATGGTGGCGTCCTGGCCTTTGGGACCTGGGGGACCGGGTGGACCGGTGGGTCCGGTCGGTCCGGCGGGACCGCGCAGGCCCTGTGGTCCTTGTGGTCCGGGCGCACCGGGTTCGGCTGTGCCATCCGAACTGACGGCTGGTGTGTCCGGAGGTGCCGGGGCCTGCGCGGCGGGGATTGCCGGACAGATAGCCGGCGGGCAGGTCGTAGATGGGGCTGGTATCAGCCAGCGTGGCCGGCAGGTCAGCCCGTTGCGGCAGGCCGTTTGCCAGATGACTTTGAGGCGAGTCCCGATGGTCGCCGCAGTGCCCTCTGGTCCACAGCCCCAGAGGACGGCGACGAGGCGACCGTTGCGGTCAAACACCGGTCCGCCGGAATCACCCTGGCGAACAGCGGCGGTGATCTCGACCCAGTCCGGCGGATGACCGACGGCTGGAAGCAGGTACTTTCGCGCTTGTCCCCATCGCTCTCGGTAATCACCGGTTCCGTAGCCGGCGACGGCGAGCCATTCACCTGGATTCGGTCGGTCGGTCCTGACCTCGATGACTTGGTCGGCGAGCTGACCAGCCTCAACGATCGCAACGTCCCACGTGGAATTGCTGAACGCGACGCGTCCGGTCGTCCACTGGCTCGTGGTGTCAATGCGAATCGGCCAGTGATTGCTGGCGACGTAGACCGCCGGGGCAATGACGTGGTAAGCCGTGAGGATGAAGGCGTGGTCGGTGGTCTTCCCGACGATGGTGCCGGAGCCGTGGGCAGTGATGCCGTGCCCTTCCGGGACCGACAAGCGGACGACTCCCGGGCGCGGCGTGGCGGCTTGGGCCGGCAGGACCAGGAGGACGGCGACAAAGGCGGCGATTAGACGAGCGTGCATCGGTAGGCGTAAAAGGTAGAGCGGGCGAGGTCGCATGGTTCGGTCGCGCGGTCGGCGAGGTTGGGGACGGGATCGACGCCAGCGGCGCGCGAGGCCCAGGCAACGGCCTGCGAGCAAAACAATGGCCGCCGGTTGGTCGCGGAGTCGTCGATATCCGGCGGGAGGATGAGGCGGAGGCCGGGGAGCCGGCGGGCGACGGCGGCCAGAATGCCGAGCCAATTGTACGGGCGGCCGGCGGTACGGAGCATGTGGCGGACGGCCCGGTGAGGCGACCAGGCGGTGTTGGCGGTGGCGTTGGCGGCGTAGTGGTCGACGCGGGCTGGGTAGCGGATCACCTGGCTTTCGAGGGTGACGAGCCGGCCGCCGGACCAGCGCATTTCTGCGATCATCGGGAGGCCGTGGGTCCAGATGACCATGGCAGCGTGGCAGTAAAGGCCGCGGCCCAGGCGGGCAATTGGACTGCGGCGGCGACGGAATAGCAGCAAGTCACCGTCTTGGATTTCGGGCAGGGCGTCGCGGAGATACCGAGTATTGGGGGGCTGCATTACTCCCACGATACGGAAATCGGGAAATAGGGGAACGCAATTAGGGCAGTTTTTTTTCGGTATCGTGATATTTGGCGATGGCAGTGCGAATCTGGCAGCGGTCGGCCTCATCGAGGCCCTTCAGCGTGGCGAGGTAATCCTCCTCTTCGTGTTCGAGGTCCTCGATGGTAGCGATGTGGTGGAATCGGAGGCGGCGGACGATGTAACGAGAGAGTCCGAGGGCCGGATGATCCAGCGGGACCGATTGTCCATTGGCGAGTGGACCACCGTGCATCTTGGCCTCTGCGCGGTCGATAGCCAGTCGTATTTGGGGCCAAAGTCCGCGGGAGGCAGCAACGGCTACGAATCGGCCGAGTTGGTCGGCGGCTTTTGTTGGGGCATAAGGTCGGTTTTTCACGATAACGGTGGCACCGGTGGCGGTGGCGCGGTTGGCGGTGCGGGTGGCGGGTTGTCGGTGCTTTCGGTTGGGCGTTGTATTTTGATTACGCCAAGCTGGTCGAGGAGCGTGAGGGTGGCGTGATGGGACAGGGCGGCGAGAGCTTGGGTGTGTGGTGTGACACGTAGGAGATAGCTTTGGTCGGACTCGTCGACCCGGCGATCAGGGATCTTGTGGACGAGCGCGGCGAGGTTTTGCGCGGCGCTTTGGATGACGAGATTGTTTACTTGGGCTTGAGCGTGGCGCTTTTGCGCGAGGACGTCGGGAAACTGGATGGTCGGGGGGTGGCCGTTGTGCATGATGAGACCTCGGCTAGTAGGGGAGGAAGGGGAGGAGAACGGGTTGGGCGGGAAGTGTTTGGACCGAACAATTGCGGCGACGGCGGGTCGGAATAGGCCGACGTTGGCGCGGTAGATGAGCTGCTCAGCTGGGTCAGGAAGTACAAGATCAGGCCTCGTGCCCATTCATTGCTCCGATTAGGATTTCGACGCGTGCCGGTTCGCCGTACTGCTTCTCGACGAACTGGTTGACGATTTGCGCGTCGTCACGCCAGACGATACCGGTCAGTGCATCCTCAACAGCACGCACGAGTTTGGTGCAGTCTGGTTTTTTGTCGGGCCAGGCAGGCGCACTGGCTTTGAGTTTCGTGGCATTCCGACCGGTCCCGAAGTGACCTTTCGGACGAGGTAAAACAAACCGCAACTCCATGAAAAGCGGCCCTGACATCAGCTCGTGCTGAAACACTTTCACCGCTGCGTCTCGGACACACGCTTGCCAGTTTTTTGTCCTGGGGTTGTCGTCGGTGACACGCACACCTTGCGAGCCATCCTTACGGTGGAACGGAAACGCACGCTTACTGCCGGCAGTTTGCGGCATGCCGTACACGATGAAGCTAATCGCCATGATCCATACTCCGAGCCGCTTCTGCGGCGTTAACAGTTCTCGCAATACCAATCGCCGTTCGGCTCGTCATCCTCGTCGTGGCACCACTCGATGCACTCATAACAAAACAACAGGCCGCAGCCAGCACACGCCTGTAGGTCGCTTTCTGTGTCGCCACACGAAGCACATTGTTCCATCACTCGCCCTCCTCATCATCCGTACCTCCAGGTGGTGGGTCTTCCCAGACTCCGTACTCGATGACCGATAGCTCTTCGTAGGCGTGGGTTATGGCGCGTTCGCGTGTGGCGAACGGTCCCCAGTGGAAGTCACGGTCGTCGAGTCGACGTTCGGGGTCGGATGCCGAGCCCATGGCCCAATACCAGCCGACTCGACGGTGACCGTCGTCGAGGTAGCGAGTCACGATGTAGTTGTCAGCACTCATCGTTTTCTCCCCTCGCCGCACGCGCGGCTTCCTCGGTGATGTTGGCGACGATGGCCCGCAACCGCTCGATCTCGTCGGCGATTTGCTCGAACAGTTCCGCATTATCCTCGTCGACTTCGGCTAGCGCCCGCAATTGCGTCGGTGCATAACAGACGCACTCAGCGAACGTGTATGCGCCGCAGCCGCTGCACTTATCACTCATCGTTCCCCCCCCGCCGCGGGCGGCTTCGTTGGTATCAGTTGACGTGCACGGTTGATGTCGTGACGAATCAACGACGCTGCCAATCGACAGCCACGATGAAATTCGTGGTCGCCTGTGTACTGCTCAAGGAATTTGACTCGCTTCAGCACGGCCTGAAGGATGGCGCCGTTTCGATACGCCTCGTATTCGGACTTGGTGGGCTCATTCATCGTCCCCTCCTAGCTCAGTTGGCTCGTCGGCCCTTGCCGGCCGGCTGCACGCTCTGCTCGTTTCCGTATCGCTCAGGGTGGAGCGCCCGGAATTCCGCGCGGCGACGAGCCACCTTTGGATCTTCCGGCCGATCCTCATGTGCGACCGGCGGACGTCCGTTCCGATCCCGCCAGGCCGCCTGGTCATCGTCGTAGTGCTCCCGGAGCCAGGCGCAGGGTTCCCAGGCGTACTCCCCCTGACCGCGGCCTGATGCCTTGTAGACCTGCCACCGGCGAGCCATTTCGGCGATCGGGTCGTCGTGGTCCTTGGCCAGTAGACGGACGGCCGTGGCGTAGTGCTTCTCGGCACGCTGCCTGCCAACCTTCGGCGTGACGTCGTTCCAGAAGTCGGCGAACCCGGCCCTGATCGTCTGCGCAGCCAATTTGGATTTCTGCGCAGTCTGCGCAGCAGATGCGCATTTATCTTTAGGTATAGGTATAGGTCTTAGGTAAGATAGTTGGGCGCCCTCATGGGCGCACTCATGGGCGCACTCATGGGCGCTACCATGGGCGCTACCATGGGCGCTACCATGGGCGCTTTGCGCCCATTGGGCCTTATCCTGCGCATTGTCATCCGCCTTCCGATGGGCGCTTTCCGCCCATTGGGAATCGTTCCCATGGGCGCACTCATGGGCGCTTTGCGCCCATTGGGCGTCGCATCGAAGTTCGTCCGGGTTCTCGTCAAGGGGGGCGTCTTCGAGCCCCAGAGCGGACTCCGGTACGGTCACCCAGTAGAGCCCGGACTGGTGCCCGCGGCTCTCGTAGTGTAGCCACCCAGCATCGATTGCCCGCTGGCGCCAGGCAGCCAAGGTTTTGAAGCGCCTGGTCCCCACGAGTGGCATCAACTGCTCGTTGTAAAATCGCACCGCGCCGCGATACCGCTTCGAATCTTCCTGTTGAGCGATCATCGTCAAAAGGCATACTGCCTCCGGTCCGATGTCATTTGCTAGGCAGGTCTTGGCCATTAAGCGGATGGCCTTGGCGGCAAAATACGGCGGGCGTGTCGGATAGTCGGCCATAGTTCCATCCTCCATCAGCCATAGCCATAGCCATAGCCATAGCCAACGTCCATTCATTCGACCCAATAGCCGCGGCTCCACGGGCCGCAGTTGGGTTGATGTCACGGCTCGCCTGACCACACTGCCTCCATGGCATCAGCTTTTCCGGCCTCATAGCCAGCGTTCCACACCTCGCTCCAGTCGTCTGCTCGGCTGCCCGCCGTAAGGATCGCGAGCCCGATCAAAGCCAGGCCAGCACCGCCGATCGCGCTGGCCAAACAGTAGAGTGCGGTCATGGTTCGTTCTCCCGTAACAGTGCGGCCAACTCACAGTCCGCCGTGTGCCCTTCGGTCTCTCGCCGCATGCACGCGGGGCAATGCCCGACATGCTCACCGCTATCCGTAAGCCTGATCATGACCCATTCCAGCCGCTGAAGCATGGCCATCTGTCGCTGGCATCGCTTCTGAATCGCCACGAGCTGCTTGAATCGTTCCGCGGCTAGCTTTTCATGGATGGTCAATGTCCCAATCCCTTCGTGATTCAGTGAACGGCCTGAATGTTCCAGTCACAAACTCGGGGACACGCCCGCCCGCCTCGACGACATCCTCCAACCGGTGCACTGGGCCTGCCGTGGTGACGTCTGTTGCGTTGTGCCACTCGTGGCCGCACACCAGGATCCGGTCGTCACTCCAAATCATCCTCGTTCTCTCCGTCTGTCGCAGCGGTCGACGGGAGACGGGTTCAAATCTCCCGTCTTCCACTGCTACACACCCGACTGCTAAGGCTCCTTGTTTTCCTCATTGCGCCGAGGGTTGCGATTCCACAGCCGCGCAGCATTCGCCGTCCTCACTCAGCAACTGGTCGAGATCCGCGAACGAAATGCGGCAGTTGCCGTTGTCGCCCCAGCCACGGCCCCAACTGTTGCGGATGCTGACCAGCTGGGTGCTGCAATTGGCTCCATAGCACAGCACGGCATGCCCACCGAGCAGCCTTCCATCAGCGTGTATCACGCCTTTCAGATCAGGCTCTTCCATCCCCTCGTACCAGTTCACCCCGAGCACGAGCGGCCCGCTTACGAGCAGGTATTCGATGGCAGGCGTCAATCGCCATTCCCATCGATACTCAGAAATATGGCCTGTTATGGTCAGCACTTTCGCGGCTCCACGCACCGAAGTTCCCTCGTAATCCTGCCCTTCCCACTCGTCGTGGTACTGGGCCAAAGTATAGATCCCATCGGGCGCAATCGGGCGCTGCCTCACGGGTGACGCCGCGAGCCAATTGGCCCAGGCGTGGCCGACGCAATTCGGTGCGGCGCCCTGGTCCGTTACCTGGCCGCAGCGCCAATAACGGTACTTGCGCGTCGTGCGGCGGGTGCGCAGCCGATAGTGGCGGTCCCTCGTATCGGCCACGTATTCGCGCCCGTAAGTACGTGCGATTTTGTCAGTAGCGCTTGCCATATCGCTTTTCCCTTCTGGTTTCGGCCCGCTTCATCCGCGCAGCCGGATCATAGGTCGAGTGGGTCCCGCCCTCGTCAGGGCACGAGTCAAACAGTCCGCCACAACGATCGCAGCGGTACAGGTCCTCAGTGCCCAGCGGCTTGCCGTGGATGCCGCACAGCGGGCACCGAGGAGTTGTTGGGGGAGCGGCCACCTTGCTGCGCCCCCTGCGTTTCTTCCGTCTGCTTGTCGAGCTCATGTATCTTGGGTAAATGCTACGTGGCGCGTCCGGCGCCACGGTCTGGGTCTGGAATAGGGGCAGGCCTCTGTTGCAATGGAGCATACGGGGTGCGGATGTCGATGACCGATTTTCGCCCTTTCTCGAATCCTTTCTCGAATCCTTGGTTGAAGGCGTTTTCCCAGCAGTCGGCCTGTGTGCCACGGCTGAGCATGGCGATACCGAGGACAGCGAGCCCGGCCCCAACCCAGGCACCGATGAGTCCAGCGGATACGACCGTGGCGGCGTCCATGACGGTCTCCTTATGGATTGTTTGGTGCGGCCGGTCGTGGTTACGGACGTCGGGCCGCGACGACGCGGAGTTGGTTCCTCGGTGATGAGCCGGCGCACTCACGACTTACGCCACCCATGCCGGCGGTGAAGCGGCGTCGGCTTGGCTGGTGGGGTCTAGTTGCCACCGTTGGCGGCCAGGGCGGGCCGGTGTGTGTCGCCATAGTATCAGTCCCTGTAACTAAGTGCCCGCTGGCTCCAGTTTAGAGAAGCCTCGCGACGGCGGGCGCGCCGATTCGGCCACTAATGGGCCTGTCTCATCGTGGGAGGGTTTTCTGTTTTGGTGCGTTTTGCTTCGCAGTCGACTGCGATGTAATCCAGTCGAATCGTTCCTGCGCGATTTCGAGTAGCGCGGCTCGGTGTCGCTCGTCGGTCGTCGGGTCGTCCTTGATCGCCTGGATGAGGCATTCGAGTGGCCTGGCGGTTTTCATCTTCCGAATCTTTTCGGCGATGCGTCGGGGTCCTGGGTGCTGTGGTCCAAATAACTCACCCGTAGCGGCGTCCACTGCCCGCTCCTCCAGTCGTTCGGCGTCCGCTGCCGTGTCCTTCGGTTCGTCTACGGGTGAGTCCAGAGCGGCCTCCGTGCCGTCCTGTGCGGCCTCCGTGTCCGCACCGTCCGATCCATCCGCCTCCGTGCCGGCGCCCGTCCTGGGTGCCGTCTTGGCGTCCGTGCTGGCTGTTAGGTGCGTTGTCAGGTCGGCAAGCGTTTTGGGGGATTCCGTTGCCGCTGTCACCGTCGGTTGCGGGATGTCCAACTGCTCTTCCACACATGCGACGCCGGCCAGGACATCCGGGAATAGGTCACGCAGCGCGAAGGCCCGGGCACGCATCTGTAGCATCCGCCACGGGTATTCGGTCCAGGGGCCAGCTTTGCCCCACAGCCGTGCGCGTTTGGCGTCTGATACAGAGAATGTGCGAGTCACGGTGGCATCGCTGTGCCGGTGGACTGTGCATTTGGCGAGCATGGCCTCGCCCTGCCCATCGAGGCATTCGACAATACCAGCGAAGAGTGGCGACGCTTTTACCAGGGCCAGCATGGCATCACCGAAGAGTGACGGGCGGCCGTTTATGACACATATGGATTGCATTGCCCGGACCGGTCCCATGCCCAGTTCGGCGCCGTACTGCATGGCCACTAGGCAGTTGCCTGGCTTTCCCCGGTATTCCTTTGGCACCAAGTCTGACTCCGCCGCGGTCTCAGCGAACGACTGCAGCGCGCCAATCGCACGGGCATGGCCGAGTAGGTCCAGTTCGGTTTTTGTGGCTGGGGTGTCGCTGGTGGCGAGAGCGTTTGTCATGGTTTCTCCTTCGGGGGTTTGAGGCGGCGTAAAACACGGAATTCCTTGGCGTCGACCGTGTAGGCCTTACGCTTCTGGAGTTTGTGAGTGTAGCTGGTGCCGTTCGGCATCACGCCGACAGACGCCGACCCGATGGCCGCGCGGAGTTTGTTCTCGCACTCGCGGATGGTCTCGTCGATGTTTTTGCGTTCGGCCTTGGCGTTGACGAGCCGATGGTCCCAGATGCCTGCCTCTGCCGGCAAATCTATAGTCTCACCATCATCGACCGGATAGAGCTTACGTAGCGCGTCTGCCGTCGATTGCGACGCATCGGCGTCCGGCGGCGTACCGGTCTGGACGAGGTCCCAGAAGCCGCGTTCGCTGTCAATCATCGCCTTTTGGAATTCGGGGTCTGCGGTGAACGGATAGAGGCGAAAGTCGAACCCGGCGATGAGGACGGCCACGAGTCCCCAGGTGTGGCCGGTGACGGCGAGCTGGTGCTGGGTCTGCACCTGGTAGTGCAGTGGCCAGCGCTCCTCCCACTGTTCGCGGGAGAAATGGCCCGCTGTTTTGATTTCGACGACGCCGGGACCGTTGGGGGTTGGCTGGTCGTCGAGCTGGAATAGTTGGTGGACCGGGTCCGTCGCATAACGGAGCAGGCCGTCAAGAGTGCAGAACATAAAGGGGTGGGCTTCCGACCGCTGGATGGTGTAGCGCCCGGGATTGCAGACCGGGATGCCAACGCGCCGCTTGACTTCAGCGCGGACGGCTGGCTCTAGAACGTGTCCCCAGTAAACGCGGGGGTTGTCTCCAATATCATCCGGTTCGATGTCGCCGCGCTTCTCGTGGTAGAGGGCGAGCGTCGATCGCCACGGGTCGCAACCGAGAGCGGCCGGGGCGTCCGAGCCGCCAAGGCCGAGGTGGCGGTCGCCGAGCCAGCGGTCACGTTTTGTTTGATGGGTCATGATTCCTCCTGTTCTACGTCCTCGACCACGAGCTGCCAGTCGCTCACCAGCACACGGTAGACACGGTAGCGGTTCAGCGTGCATCGCCGATTCAGGCGGCGGGCCTCGAGTACAGCGACCGACTTCGTCATGGCCACGTATTCGAGCGCGACCTGGTCATCGCTGGCAACGGCGTACATCTCGCGGGGTGGCATTTGCTCTTCTCTCATGCCCATTCCTCTACGGCAGCTTTTACAGAAGCTCGTACTGCAAGCGGGATGAAAGCCGTCCGATTCTCGGCCATCGTCTCGTCTCCTCGTGTTCGAGTGTCCGCCCCGTTGTGGTAGGTTAGGTGGTCAGTTCGCCGGCACCTTCTCAATCACGTTATCCTCTCCCGTGGCTTTATCGTGCTCCAACAGTCGGATTACCTCGCCGGGTAATCGGCGAGAGCATCGCGAGGTAAAATGCCAAAGGGCAATCTTGCGCATTCTCCACTCACCGCCGAACAACATTCGCCCCCTGCTGACGATGTATATTCGGTATATCAGGTTTTTCTCGGCCATCGTGTCGTCCTTTCAGGTTCGGGTGTCGGCAGTGGTCATTCCTCCAACCGATAAATCGTCTCACCGGTTACGTGGTCCTGGTGGAGACAGATGATTGTGTAGCCAGCTTTCCGCAGGTCGCTGATTCGCGACGTGTACTTGCGCGATATCTGCGCCAACTGGTCGTTCGTCGCATCGCCACGCCTGAGCCTGTCAATAATCAGCCGGCACTGCCGCGAAAGCCGCGGGTACTCAACACGCGGCAACGTCTTGTCGCACGGCTCGTAGTCGATGCCGTACGTGGTGTCGTGCGAGAGCTCGGTGAATAGTCGGCGTTGGTTCATGACACAACGTATCCGTTCCATCGTCATCCATTGTTGGCGTCATCGACGCCGGCACGCCGGTCGGACAGGATCTCTCGCATCATTCCTGTCGTTATTCATCCGCTGCACCCTCCTCGACCTCCGCGTCGCGCTCTGGCTGGACGACGACTCGCATCATTCCTGTCGTTATTCATCCGCTGCACCTGCGCTCCGGTGCAGGCCGCCGCGGATGACCTAACAAACGCCTCGCATCATTCCTGTCGTTATTCATCCGCTGCACCGGGCCGGTCGGTTCGGTTTCGGAATCGGCAGAAGACTCGCATCATTCCTGTCGTTATTCATCCGCTGCACCCATCACCGCCGGCCGGCCCAATCCAGTGTCCCTGTCACTCGCATCATTCCTGTCGTTATTCATCCGCTGCACCGCCGACGAGTTCGTCCAACACGTCGCCCACCTGGCCCTCGCATCATTCCTGTCGTTATTCATCCGCTGCACCGTCACACACAACTTCTCGTACAATCGCCCGAGAACTCGCATCATTCCTGTCGTTATTCATCCGCTGCACCGGGGCCGGCGCTCTCCGGTCCGCCCGTCGCAATGGATCTCGCATCATTCCTGTCGTTATTCATCCGCTGCACCTCAGAGAACGACAACGTCGAAACGACGCTGATGTACTCGCATCATTCCTGTCGTTATTCATCCGGTGCACCGGGGAGACCACGGCTGCGACCGGCCTACGGCGTTTGCTCGCATCATTCCTGTCGTTATTCATCCGCTGCACCGGTGAGAACCCCGCAAAAGCCATGGCCTCGGCCCAATCTTCTCGCATCATTCCTGTCGTTATTCATCCGCTGCACCGTGATTGTGGTCGGCTCTTCATCGCCCAGCTGCGCCGCTCGCATCATTCCTGTCGTTATTCATCCGCTGCACTCCCTGGGGGGGGTCGCGGGTCCTTTTTCAGGATCGCTCGCATCATTCCTGTCGTTATTCATCCGCTGCACCGTGATTGTGGTCGGCTCTTCATCGCCCAGCTGCGCCGCTCGCATCATTCCTGTCGTTATTCATCCGCTGCACCAATGCGAAGAGCAACGGGAAACGGCGATGAGGCTTTGCTCGCATCATTCCTGTCGTTATTCATCCGCTGCACCCCCGCGCTCGCTACCCGCAGCCAGCACACGACTTACGCGCCCGTTTGCGAGCGGTGCGTGTTGGTGGCCGCGTCGTCCACGTCCGAGCAGGTACCGCGCGCCCGCAACCGCAGGGATCAGAAGGTTTTGCGATGTGCGAGCGGCCCCGGGGTTTGTCGCGCCACCCAGCCGCTCGCGGAGCACATAACGTCGGCACCCGTTGCGCACGCAGACCGGGCGATCGCTCGCCAGATACCTGGCCGCACTGACAGCCACCGGTTCGCCGCACACGCGGCAGGGCAGCGTCAGCTTGCTTTTTCGTCGTCTTGACCCCATCCGTATTCCTGTCGATGCTGTGCCACGCCAAGTCGTTTTGTCGTCTGCCATTCGATGGCATTGGCTGCCATTTTGAATTTCAGACGGCCAGCAAACTGAGTCCACGGAAACGGTATTCCGCGCACTCCAAACCACAGCTTGTCGCGCAATGGCATGGTCGGTTCGCGGTAGGCCAACGCGCCGCAGTCCTGTTTGATGCACGCTGCGACGATGTCCGTAACGAGGTGTTTTGTGAAGCGGTCTTCCATGTCGCAGAAGGCGCGGGAGAACGGCCGCAGCGCCCGATAGAAACCTTGCTTGCCGTGACCGCGTTTGGCACCGTCCTTGTAGCGGTTGCGGATGACACGCCGGCGGATCGCCAGGCGTCGATACTCAGCTTCCAGTGGCGCGGCGTCACCAACGTACCAACGGCGTTGAAATGCGCGGCCGCTGGCGTCCCCCTCGGGAGGGAAGAGCAGTTCAAACGGACCGCGTCGACAATCGGGGCCGGTCGGCGTCAGGACGGCGACACGGTCGATAGTTAGGGCGTGGTCACGCGCCGGCTGCTTGTAGGTCAACTGGAAAAACCACGCGCCGCGTTTGTGAACCAGTTTCGAGTCAGACATTTTCAGCTCGCCATGAGCGATGCGACGCACGACGGCGCGATTGCCTTTGCTGAGCTGCCGCACTTCCAAACGACAGATAGGCGACCGCTCACGCATGCCAGCGTTCTTGCTGAGCAGTGGAAATCGTACGACGCACGAACTGGCCCCGCAGTGCCGCATCGCCTCTGCGTTGGTCTCCCGATTGAACTCGCCGCAATAACAAATCGCAGCGGAGTTGTTGGGGACAGGGATCGCCTCACCACGCCAGGAGGGGGCGGATATTTCATAGGCTAGGATGCCCTGCCAGAAGTAGCGGGCACTGCCTGGATGGTTCCACGGCATCTTCGCTTTCAGTTTCGCCAGAACCTCGCCGCGGACGTGTGTGATGACATTCGAAGACACACGCGGGGCAAGCCGACGGGCGGCGTAATACATCTCGTTCTCTTCGGCCTGCGACATCGCGGGGTCTTCCAACACGGGTTTCCCAGCGGCGCTGACTTTCGGCGACCCATCACGTCGACGCCGTTGGGCCGGCTGCCAGTCGGGGTTGTCCTCTCGCCACCGGATCCAGTGCCGCAGCGCTCCGTTACGAGCCAGATTGCAGTCCCGAGCAACCTCGGCAAGCAGTGCGTGACAACGCCTGGTCGGCATCGTGAGGCACGCCCCGAGCTTGATTTCAAGCACCTGCGTCGGCATCACGCGACCCCCACAACAGAGGCGCTGAGAGCGGCCACCTGGGCCGTAAGCCGGTCGTTCTCAGCCTGCAATGCAGCATTTGCAGCCTCTAACTCGGCAACGCGGCGGCGCAGGCGTTCAACTTCCCTGAGAGCGGCGGCCTTCTCTTGTGTTGCCTTTGTGGCAGCCACGCGTTGCGTGGAGGCTTCGGTCTGTGCAGCCTCTAGGTCGGCGTGTGTTGCGCGTGGCCTCGCCACTGCTTGGGACTGCCTCGCTTCGACCTGCCGTTGTTCTTCCCATAACAATTCCATGGCACGCAAATCGTAGTTATGTTCTGACCATTCAGTTTCGCGCGGAAACATGCTGCGGATGGCAAGCAGCGTGTCAAGCTGCACGTAGCCGGCGAGGGAGGCGAAGAAGTGCCGGGACAGGTAGTCCCTCGCCAGCCACTCATCCCCCTCGAATTCGTCAGCTATCCAGCCGATATCCTGCAACACCTCGGCGGCAAGGCTGACGCGGCGGTAAATGTTCTGGTCTGCCAGCTTTGCAAGTTGCCGCAGCTCGATAAGACGCTGTTTAGTTTCCGCTCGGTCCATCCGTCAGTCTCCTTCTGTTGAAAACAGCGGCAGGCGCCCGAAGACGCCCACCGCCAAAACAGGAATGACGCCCAGGCCGTGCGCCTATGCGCGAATATCCGGGCTTTCGTTTCGCCGGCCTTCTGCGAGAGTTGCCGTGCGCTCGTGTACCGGATACCTGGACGAACGAATTGCTCCGTGCGTAACGCAGGCGGTTTCCGGTTTTCTTGACCACGGTACTACTCGCCTCTCATGGGGGTGCGAGTCCCCCAGTGTTTTGTGCTACTCCTCTTCCCCTTCATCGAACGGCAGCTTGTTTTGCCAGTCCGGCCCGCCGTGAATCATGTCGAGCAGCTCGTCGTTCAGACGGTCGAAATTCTTCTTGCAGGCAGATGCTTCGTCTTTCGCTTCCGTCCATTCCAGGAGCGCTTTACGTACCGCCTTCTCCTGCTCCACGATTGAGTGGTAGTGATCGAGTTGTGCGTTGTTTGCCATTTTCTTCTCCGGTTAGAAAAGCACCCGGCGCCGGTTCCCGCTGGGTGCAAACGGGCCGACGTCGGGTGCGGATGTCCCGCGGACCACCCGCGGGCGTCATCTGGTCAAACGACAAAACCCCCACCACGGACCGCTGGCAGTTCCAGTCGCGTGGCAGGGGCAGCAAGGAGCGTGCGAATTGAGGAAGCAGATACACTGCCAGTGTGCCTCCGTGCGGGAGGGTTCCTGGACCGCCTCACGGTGTTTCGGAAGCGGTCGGTCGCTTGGGTGCAACCGGTCGTGGCAGAGGCCACAAGAGGTTGCTACTACGGTTTTGTGTGACTGAAGTAATCGCTAATTCTACTGTTTCCCCAACCCTTTGCAACCCCAATTCGAGAAAATTCTGAAACAGCGCACAAAGAGGACCATCCCCAGTGATTTAAGGGTATAGCTTATGGGTAGTTAGGACAAGAGTGGCGACGTTTTCAGACAGTCGAAGTCACTTATGCTGGTGTTTTTGTGTCCAATCACTGTTTGACCAGGACGTCGGCCCGATTGTGGGATCAAATACCCACCCGTTGCCTGGGAAACTCGGCCTTTTTGCTGCCGAGAACACCATGTCGCTTCCTCGTGAAGCACCCCTTCGCCGCCTGTGCGGCTTCCGTGCTTACCGTCGCTGCGAGAGCTTTTAATCGCAGCCGCTTTTGTATTCCGGCTCATTTTGGGGTTGGGAGAATGTGCCGGCACGACGTAACCCATTGTGTTAGAGGAATCTTGTCCCTTCGCTCAGTACACCAATTGTCCACATATGAACATTTGCTTCAAGTGGCACCCACGAAAAAAGCATCCCCCTCGTGCCGGAAGGGGATGCCCAAGATTCCTCTGCCGCTCTAGCCGTCACGGGTGAGCGAGACCCGGACAAAGCTCTGATGGCTGAAGCAGACAGGTCACAGTTGCCTATTTTACGTGCAGCCGCTCGTCAGTCAAGGCTTGTCCTTTTCCGGTGGACGCCCTGTACGACGCGGAATTTTCTTAAATTGCCGTAATTCGTCGGTGGTTATAACCCACCGTCCACCCAACTTAGCACCAATACGACCCTCTGCGCAGAATTGTCGCATGCGCTCTTCGGTGATGCCCAACCGGACGGCAGCACCAGCGGCCGTCAGTAGATTTTCTGTGCTCATCCTCATGTCCCCTATTGTACCGTGAACCCAAGACTTTACAATACGTAGAGGCGGCCTGAGCAGTCACAGGGTCCGTAGTAGCACGACCCCCGAGCCGTCGCCGGTACTCGCTACTCAGGCCGCCGGAAACTCAAGCTGAAAAGGACTCCCCAATATGGCTGCCACTTGTAGGGTCAACGCGGACACGTCGCAGTTCGCCGCGTTCATGGACGAACTGCAAAACGAATTATCGAAACATTCGGCCAAGGTCACGCCGGAAGTCCGCAACTGCCTTGTCAATATCTTCACGAATTCCCCGGGCAAGCTCGTCGCATTTGAGAGTCAGCCCGCATCCATGGGGACAATCACGGTCACCGTGGAACCAACGCAGTTGCTTCTTGATCTGCTTGCCACAGTTCGGGCAGGTGACTTCGATGATCTGGTTAAGCGATACGATACCCATCATTCCGTTCCATCCTGATGCCGAAAATTCCAATAGGTAAGGACGCCGGTTATCCCCTACTTGCTAAGCTCCCCCGGTAGGACTCGAAACGAAGCTAAAACATTTATGTTGGTAAAGGATACCGTCTGCACGGATTGCGCCGATTACGGTAGCTCTTACGTGGAGGGTCATCCTATGTCCGTGTGGGGGTCGATAAGAAAGGCACGCATCCAGACGCACACCTCGGAGGCTGGACTGATGTGCCACCGCACGTTAGAGGAGTTTTTCCGCAGCGACTACCTACTGGTGCGGCCGCTGCGGTCTTCGTCCGTGCATCAGCTCACGACCACGCTTCGCGTCCTCGATCGCTGGCATGGAAGACATGTGCGGCTGGAGCAGCTATCTGCTCACCTCGTCAATCGGTTTCTGCGGGATCACGCCGTCGATCATGCCCCCAAAACGGTCTCGCGGCGCCGTGGCGATCTACTGACGCTGTGGCGGTTCGCCGCCGCGATGAATCTAGTGGACCCGCCGCCGAAGCACATCCGGCAGGTAACGCAGCCGCGGCGGATCCCGAGAGCGTGGACCCGGGACGAGATGAGCCGGATGTTAGACGCCGCGGACCGGGCGCAGGAATATTACCGTACCGGCATTCGGATCGGTGCATTTTGGACTGTATTTATCCTGCTCGTCTACGATACCGGCCTACGTCTCTCGGACGTGTTGGCGCTCACGTTGGCCGAGGTGCAAACGGGCGAATTCGAGGTGGCGCAGGAGAAGACCGGGGAGGCGATAATCTGCCGCGTCCAAGAGGTCACGTTAGCCGCGATCGCCAAGACAGTGCCGCCACAGCGTGAGAAGCTCTTACCCTGGCCATACTGCCGGGAGTACTTCTGGAAACACTGGAAGGAGCATGTGCTATTGCCAGCAGGATTGCCCGTAGGCCGCAAAGAAGGCCCGCAGAAGCTACGTCGGACTTCAGCGAGCCACCTGGAGGCCGTGGCGCCGGGAGCGGCCATGCGGCACCTGGGGCATCGCACGCCGGGGCTGGCGCAACAGCACTACATCGACCCGCGAATCGCCGGCAGTCGGCCACCGCTACCGCCATCGCTGCTGGGTTAGGTGGATGGTTCCGGTCCCGGCTTGCGCGGTTTGGGCTTGCGGCAGTCGCGCGGGGCGATGAGCCACTGCCAGCCGACGCGCTCCGCGTGAATGCGACCGTCGCGGACGTAGCGGTGGATCATTTGCCGCGAGACACCGAGCCGGGCCGCGGCCTGGGCAAGGGTAAGGTATTTGATGGCATGGTCCTCCTGTTCGTGTGCGTAGCGGAAACCACCCCCACGCTCCCTGCCCAGAGCGCGGTGGTGGGCGCCGTTAAACTTGATAACAAAGGCGGAAAGTGCCGCAGTCAACAACGCAAAGCTCACATCGTTGCTGTCCTCTCAAAGCCTGACAGCGTTCCCAATAGAGTCCACCGTTGATTTCCTGGCAGTGACCCGGCTCGCGCCATTGTTGCGAGTGGCGGCGGAAATCGTCGAGTGTGTCGCGTGTCTGTGACACACAGTCATTGTCTTCGTCAATGCTCTCCATTTGCCACTCTGGCCGTGTGCCGTCCATGCACTGTGTGAGGGTGTCTGGGTCAGTCTCGCGACCTAGGCAGAGTGTGCGAGCGAGCAATTCGTAATCGGCAGGTCGTGGGTTTTCCATCGGTCATCCTCCTGTTCGTGTGTGGTGTCTCGTAAACGCCTCATGCCCTAATTATACATATCGGTTGCCGCCTGTCAACCAGATTATGCGAAGAGGGGCCATTTTGGCGAAAATTTTAAGGCGTGGTGGCGTAAGAGGTTACGTCACGAGCGGGGAATTATTTTGCGGTTTGTTCCGGGCCGCCGCGTGGCGTGGTCAGTTCAGGCGGATGGCGGAGAATTGACCGTTGTTTGCGGAGCATGCCACCGATGCGGTGGCCCGCAGAGTGAGGTCGGTATCGGCTGCGAAGGCCCGGACACAATTGGCACCGATACGCTGCGAGACCGCTACCGACTGGATGTAGAGGAGATGGCAGAAGCAGGCCATCCACGGGCGGCTTTGTTCGCCCTCATAGAGCGTGACGGAAAAAGCCGCGGGCGTGGCACTGGCGGTATAGCCGCCGACATCCATATCGAAGGTGAGGAAATAGGTGCCAGGCGTCACGATCGTGAGCTTGTTGTTGGCCTGATCCGGCGTCACGCCGTCGCTGCTACTGCCGTCGGCGTTCCACCCTATCGTCTCCTCTCCGCTGCCGGTGTGTGACCAAGCACTCGTCATGTAGAGCTGGCCATAGTCGGCGATCGGCTGAGATGTTCCAAGGGCGACCAGCGCCCATTGGGTACCGGTGCCGTTTACGTGGAGGATGCGCGCGGCGCCGCTGGAGCCGCTGGTGAGCTGGGTGTTGTCTTCATTGGTGACGTCGGCGTGGGTGTGGTCCTCATCGGTGATGTTGATTTGGCAGGCGGTGAGTCCCTGGAGAACGGCTAGACCGATTTGGCCGGCGGGTATTGGTTCCTGGGCAATGACAAAATTGCCGGTATGGTCGTCCGTGGTCGGCGTCGTGACTGTCAGGGTCGGGGCGTTTTGGAATTCGTCGAGGTTGTCGGACGGGGTAAAAACGACGGACTCGATGCCGAGGACGGCGAAGCGTGGAGCGTCGGTGGAGCTAACGTTCTTGACGAACAGGCGGCTCGGGGAGTTACCAGTGGGACGCTGCGGTGGAGATGGTGCGCCGCCAAGACCCTGGTGGTACGCCTTGGCCGTAGCGATGCAGGCGTTGTAGTCGTCGGCCGGGATAGAGAGGGTCTGCCCTCTGGCGACTTTTTTGAATGGTGGCATATTATGCGGGCGTGGCGCTCATGCGGACCGGGGCGTCGGGTGCGGATTTGTTCGTAATGGTGACGCTGGCCGGATCGTAGAGGATGGCGCCACCGTTATGGACGAGCGTCGTGATGGTCCGGGCAAGGCCGCTACCCGTCAGGTCGACGGTACCACCGTGGAGGTTGAGCGTCGTGATGGTGCCGGTACTGTTCGGGTAGGCGGTGCCGTCGCGGACGTTTAGGGTGGTGATGGCGCCGACCTCTTCCGTTGTGAGCTGGCCACCGAGGACGTCGATGGTGGTACAGGCGCAGCGTAGGGTGGCCTCGCCCTTTACGGTGTCGAGATTTGTGAGGGTGACGCCGGCGCCGAGGGTGAGCTTGGCGCGGTCGCCGACGGTGCGGGCGGTGGTGACGGTGGCGGTCTCGCCGTGGAGGCCGGCGACAGCGACGTCACCGTCGAGAACCGACAGGATGGCGATGGCGGAACCCTTCAGATAGAGGCCATGCTGACCGGTCGCCGGGGCGGTGGCGGTGTCGAGGATAAGGACGTCAATGGCGGCGGACCCGAGGTCGATGTAGCTTTCGCCGGTGCCCTCGAACTGGAATCGGTTGGGGTCGATTTGGAGGTAGCCGGCGGAGGTCCCGATGGTGCCGGTGTAGCCTTTCTCGACGATGACGTCGCCGAGGGCGACGGCGGACTGGTTGAGCCCGGCGGTGATGTCCTCGGACGAACTGGCGGGGATGCGGACGTGGTCGGTGGCGACCGGTACGCCGGACGGGGACCAGTTCGCGGCGACCGACCAGTCGCCTTCGTTGCCGGAGTCGTCTCCGACCCAGGTTTTGTTGTCGGCCATGGGGCTAGGTTCCTATTCCGATGATGCCGAAGTTGGCGTATTTGTGGACTTCACAGACGTAGGCGAACTGTGGGCTTTCAATGAGGGCCTTGGCGGCAGCGTCTTCTTTCTTGACGTAGCGGACCCAGAGGTAGTCCCAGCCTTTTTTGGCAACGACCATGTCTCCGACACGGAGGGCGGAGACGTTCGGCGAGGCGTCGAACTGGAAGGCGATTTCCCAGTCTTCGTTGTTTCGCTGGTTACCGTCGGCACCGAGAAAGAGGACTTCGCCGGGTTGGAAGCCGCGGAAGGGGGAGAGCGAAACCATGCCGGTAATGGTGGCGAGGAGCCGGACGTAGCTGCGCGTGACCATGGCGGCCGGCGGATAGTAGGTTTCGGTGAACTTGAGGGAGGGGACCGGTACGTCGACGCCTTCGACCTTCTGGTCTTCGCCGGAGCCGGTGACGCCGATTGCGCCCTTGTAATCTGGGGGATTGCCGGCGCCCGGGGCAGCGTAGGCGGTGGTGTTGTAGGCCTGCGTGATATGTTGCGTGGAGCCAGATGTCGAAAAGCTAAAGAGCGAATCGCCGGTCTGCGGCTGGGGGAGCTTGGTCTGCTCGTAGGGTTCGTAGTGGGCGGTGGCTTCGTAGATGTCTGGGGCGATTTCATCGAGGTCGACCGAATGGAGAAGGTAGTTGTATCGTTCCCGGGGCACTTGAGCGACGAAGGCGGCGCGGGCCTGCTCTTCGGTCGAGGCGCCACGGATGATGTACGGAATGTCCCGGGTGCTGGTTTCGCCTTCGGCAAGGCTGATGCCGTGGGCTTTTTCTTCGACGGTAATGGCCATCAGGAGAACCGTGGGAGGTGGTTATCGCGGGCAAACTTGCGGTCGATGCGGTTGAGGTGTCGGTTGGCGAGTTCGAGTTCGCGGAGCTGTTTTTCGTCCATGGTGGTCCCGGACTGCAGGGACTGGACGGCGGCGGCGTTGAAGGTGCCGCGGCTGCCGGCGGGGGTGCCGGGTAGGGTGATGCCTTCAATGCCTTTGCCGATTTCCACGGCGGCCTGTTTCATCTTTTCCGGGAGGGCAGCGGCTTCGCGGAGGGCTGGTGGCGCTTCGGCGTCATTGATGGCGGCGGACCAGTCCTTGCGAGCGTCGCGAATTGCCTTATTGGCCGCTCTCAGTGCGGCCAGGTGTTTCTCGTCGGCCTGAGCTTGGGCGCGGTCGCGGTCCTGGTAAATACTACGGAGTTTGGCAGCTAGGGTGTTGTTGATGTCCTCGAGTTGTTTACCGTAGTGTTCCTGGACGCCTTTGACGACAGCGTGTGGGTCGAGTCCGGACAGGGAGGCCAGGCCTGCAATGATTTCGGCAACTTTGCTTTCGATGTAGGTCCATGCGTAGGAAATCGAAGAGACGGCCGCGTTGAAACTAGCAGCCATGCCATAACAGAAGTCGGTCCATTTGTCGCGGATAGAATCAATGGCAACAGACAGACGGCTGGCGCCCTTTACCCAAATGAGGTTGAGCGAGGCCCAGAGGACGTTGGCGGCGGCGGTGATGTCGCCCCGGGCGAGTGATTTGGCGACGGCGCCGAACGTCTTTGAGGCGAACTGGCCAAAGGCACCGAAACGGCCGCTGAGCCATCCCATAAGGGCGCCGCTGGTGTTGGTAAAGCTAAACAGCGTGGCGCCTAGCGCGGCAACGGCAGCGCTAACAAGACCTATCGGCGAGAGGATGGCCATAAATGCGCCGGCAATTGTGGTGGCAATGGTGGCGATCCCGCCAATGGCAAAGCTGACCGTGCTCATGGCGGCGCTTAGAGCGATGAGGGCGACGCCGGTGGCGGCGAGCGCGGTGGCGGCCATGGCGGCGCCGATAACGAGCTTTTGGTTGGCCGCAATCCATTCGGTGACGCGGCCGACGGCCAGGACGGCCCATTCGGTGAACTGTCGGAACGGTCCTTTTACGGCCTCGCCGACGGCGATCGCGGACCCTTCAACGGCGCTCATGAGGCGGCGGAAGGATCCGCCGAGGTTATCGTCCATCTGTTGTGCGACGTCGTTGGCGGTGCCTTCGGCGTCGCGCATTTTGGCTAGCAGGTCGTCGAAGGCGCCGGCCCCTCCGGCGAGCTTCAGCGCAGCGGCGGACCCGCGTCCGAAGAGCTTCTCAAAGATGGCAAGCCGCTTTCCGGAGCCGTAGGCTTTTGTCATTTCGCCGAGTTCCGCCAGAACAGTCGAGAGTGGCCGGAGGTCGCCGGCGGAGTCGACGGCGGCGACGCCGATGTTCTGGAGGGTTTTTTGGGCACCGGTCGTGGCGAGGTTTTTGTAGGCGCGGGCCAGGGCGGTCCCGGCCATACTGCCCTTGATACCGTTGTTGGCCATCAGACCCAGGGCGGCGACGGTCTCCTCGATGGACGCGTTGGCCTCTACGGCGAGCGGGGCAACGTATTTGAGGGACTCGCCCAGGTCCTCGAGCGTCTGCGCGGAGGCGTTGGCCCCGGCGGTCAAGACGTCGGCAACGCGGCCGGAGTCTTTCGTTTTGAGGCTGAATCCACGGAGCGCTGCGGCGGCGATTTCAGCGGCCAATGGTAGTTCGGTGTCAGTGGCGCGGGCGAGGTTCAGAACGGCCTGGGTGCTGTCTAGGATGGCCTGCGGTTTGAAGCCCGCGCGGCCGAGTTCGATCATCGCGCCGGCGACGTCACTGGCGGTAAACGACGTGGTGCGGCCGAGCCGCTTGGCCTCTTTCTCGAGCTTCTGGAAGTCGGCGGTAAGGGCGCCGGTAACGGCCCGGACGACGGCCATTTTGTCCGCGAAGTTGGCGTAGACTTTGGCACCACCGATGAAGGGGAGGAGCGCGGAGGCACCGAGCTTGACCATTTGGGTGCCGATGGCCCGAGCATTCCGCGCATAGCGTTTGAGCTTTGATTCGGCAGCACGCAGGCCTCGCGAGAGCGGATTGTTGTCCGTTCCCATTTCGACGTAAGCCTTACCTGCTCGAATTCCTTGCGCTGCGGCCATAATCGGGTGCTGTGCGTGGTACGCGGAGAAGGGCTTTCAACGCGGTAATGTCGCCCTTCGGGGTGTTGGCGTGTCGTGGCCGGTCGATTTTGAAGGGGTAAAAATCGTCGAATCGGAACGGCTTGGCGCGTTTCTTCTTGTCGCGGTGGGCCTCCGCAAACTGGGCGGCTATCAGGGCGGTGTGCTCCCACTCGTTGCGGCGGCGTCCCTCGGCCATCCAGGTGAGTTGGCGGAGGGTGAAGGGGCCGGGGTGGAGGCCGAGGATTCCGGCGAGCTGCCAGATGAGGCTATGGACTCGTTGGCTACTGTAGCCGGGTCGATTTGGTCGAGCTTGTCCTTGCCGAGCTGAAGCATGAGCGTCTCGGCGGTCCGAATCTTTTTGATGAGCCCCCGGAGGTTGTCCCGCCTCCGGGGGTCCGGGAAAAAATCTATGAGCGAGTTGAGCAACGCCTCAGTGGCCGCTAGGATGGCATCGCCGGCCATGGCACGCCCGAAGTCCTCTTCGGTAATTTGCCTCGACGCGGCCTGGTCGCTGCACAGGACGTACAGGACAGCGACGCGCGTGATCGGATCGTCGAACAGCGTTGACAGTAGCTTTCCGTCGGGGTTGCCAATGTCGAGGAGGTCGACGTCGAGCGCGCGTCGAACGGCCACAATGGTCGTGTAGTTGATATCGACCAACCAGTCACGACCGACGCGATCGGTAAAGCGCTGCGGTGTCGGCTGTTCGGCCATGCGGTTTAGGCGGAAACGGTGTACCAGGTGTTGTAGGAGCTGGGTTTGAGGGTCACCGCGGCAATCAATGCCTCTTCGAGCGGTTCGGTCCGGGTGAAGTTGGTGACGCTGAAATTGCCGGCGAGGCCTTGGGACCCTGCCGCATCTTCAGCGCCGTCCAATGCGGCGATGCCGATTTCTGTCGGCGTATCCCAGGCGGTTTGGACCGCTGTAAAGGCAGCGTCGCCCGGATCCCAGACCATCTCGAATTCGAGGGAGCCGTCCTTGAGCGTGGCGGCGGTTTGTCGCCATCCGTCGTTGCCGCGGGTCGTGATGTCGGCCTCGCCGGTCTCAAGGTTGAGCGTGAGGTCACGCACGTTACCGATGAGGATCCAGGTTGCGAGGGCCGGGGTGTTGTCGCTGTCATTGATGAGCGTGGCGCATCTGTACAGCTTGGCATTCATTCCGAGGACATATGCCATAGTTGATACCTCCGGGGGTGCGTATCGTTGGTGTGGTTACTTGACGGAGTCGCGCCAGATTTCGGCAATCTGGTCTTGGGTCTTGGCGAGTGCGGGGCGCATGTAGGGTCGGGGGCGATAGTTCCAGATTTGGTTTTGCCAGCCGGCGCGCTGGCCACGCCGGGCGGCCTGCCAGCGGCGGGCGCGGATGCGGCCGCCGTATTCGAGGACTTGGGCGCCGGTTTGGCGGTTGCCTCGCTGCTTGTAGGGACGCGGACCGACGACGACGGTGCGGTGGGCCTGGTCGTAGCCGAAGAATATGAGGTTGCGGAGATGGCCGGTGTGGCTGGACGGCGGCTGGCCGGGCTGGCTGGTCTTCTTTCGCTTGCGGATGCTGCGCCGAGCGGTGACCCGAACGAGTGCGCCCGCACGGGCGAGATTGCGGCGGTGGGCGGCGTTGACGGCGCGTATAACCGGCGCCTTGTCGAAGAACATGGTACCGGGCGTGATGTTGGGCAAAATCATTCGGAATATTCGAGCGTGATGACGGACGAAAAAACTCCGGCCTCGCGGAGTGCCTCGCTGTTGAATAGTGGGGAGTGTTGGTTTTCGTTGATGGTTCGGAAGTGTTTACTATCCTGAGTTTGGCCTTCGAGGCTGTCGCCGATTTCTTCCATCAAGAGGACGAGCGCGTCGGCCTCGGTTTTGGCGTTGGCTTCGCTGGTGTGGGCGAGCTTCTGCTGGACGGCGACGTGGACGGTGTGGAATTTCTGGCGGGTGCCGCGGGTAAGGACCACGGAGCGGCGGGTGCCGGGATAAACCGTGACCGTCAGATCGGCGAGGTCTTGGGCGCTGGTAATTGGCGTATAGCGCCGAGTGGCGGTGAATTCCTGGGAATAGCTTTCCCCGTTGAGGAAGGTCTTGACGGCGTCGGCGAGGTCGACGTGTTCGGCGCCCATGGGTCAGGCCTGGCTAACGAGTTTCGAGTGGATGCGCAAAATCACGCCGAGCGGGTCGGCGCGGTGGAACACGTCTTCGCCAACGATTGGCAAGACTTCGTAAGTGTGGACAACGTCGTCGTCGTCGGTGTATTCGATGATGTCGTGACGGTTGGGGCTGAGACCTTCGAGGTCGGAGGCGAGGACTAGCCAGTCGGTGGAGTTGACGAGCGTCTCGGCGCCTTCGTCGTCGATGGCCAGCCGAGTGGTTTGGGAAGGGGTGGCCGTCAGGTCGTCAATGGTGGTGAGGCCTTGGGAGTAGCTGACGGCCACCCCAGCGGTTGCGTTTAGGTTGGCGCTGTGACGTGCCAGCGCGCGTGCTTGCAGGGTCATAGGTCAGGAAGCGGCGACGATGGCCTCCACGTTGGAGATTGCGTCGGTGACGATTATCGGGATGCCATCGACCTCGGTGGGCCGGGGCGCGGGGGCACCCGTGGCGTTGGTTGCGGTCCGACTGTCACGGAGCTGACGCATGGAGCGGCGGTTCATGACGATCAGGTTCGGGTTGCGATCGGCCGGGAAGTTGGCGAGCGACTCATAGATCAGGTCATCCGTGAGGCCGCAGCCGGCATCCTCGGTCAGGTTGCAGATGCGCCCTACCGTGTAAGCACCACCGATCTGGATGCCTAGCCACGCACAGGCCGGCGTATAGTAGATCGGATAGTGTGCGTCGGCTTCGCAGAAGTCTTGGACGATGGTCTCGCCCAGTTCGAGCGGGTCACCGTCGCCCTTGTAGACTGCTTGGACGCCGAGGTCGCCGACGTTCATTAGCCACACACTGGACCCGGTCGTGGCGGTGGTGCCACCGGCGTCTGTGACCATGGTGTCGCCGGTTTTGTCGAGGGTCGCTTCATCGCAGAGGCCGGCGAAGCCGGAAGCCGAGCCACCGTTTTGCGTGACGGTGCCGTTGATGAGCTGGACTTCGTAGGCGTAGAGCGCCGCGCGGAGGTGACGTGCACCCTCGCGAGCGATGAGGGCCTCAGGCCCACCACGTCGCCACGCGTCGGCGACCGCTTTGTCGACACCCCATGAAAAATCCATGATGGTGAGGGTCTCGGTGACGACGGTGTCGGTCGAGTGGTCGAATTCGCGGCCGGTGTTTTCGGCACGCCAGCCGACGGTCGGGGCGCCCGTTTCGTTGATGTACTTGTGCGTCGTGCCGTTGCTGCTTTCGATCGCGGGGAGTCGGGCAACGAGCGGCGCGCCGTTCAATAAGTTCGATATTTCGGCACCGGATAAATCCAGTGCATCCGCCACATTGTCAGTGGAGGCGAGAATGTCGTCGGCCATTGTTCTTGGTCCTTAGATGCTGATTCAAGATGAGTGATAGGTGGGAGGGTGGGTTTTGCGTACGACGCTGCTGATTAGCGTCCGGCGATGCGGATGCGTGCGGCAAAGCCCTTTTTACGTGGAGCCGCAGAAGGGATGGGTTCGACTTCGCCTTGGTCCGTCTGCGGAACGGACAGGCGTTGCGTCAATTTTTCGTTTTCCTGGGCGAGCTTCTGGGCGTGGAGGTCGTGCGCCTCTTCCCATGACTTGCCTTGGACAAACCAGACGGCGCCGTCGGGTCCCCATTTGCTGAGGTATTCGGCGCCGGTGTGGGTTGTGGTGGAATCGGCGACCGGTTCGGGAGCGGGTGTCGGTTGGGGCGCGGTCGGCGTTTCGAGTTCGGTCGGTTGTGCGTCGTTGGCGAGCGCGACGTCTTCGTTGGTGTCGTTCGTTGGGGCGGGGGCTTTCGGTTCGGTCGTGTCGGTCATGGGTGCGTGGTCCTTGGTGGCAGGAGTGAGGATGAGGTCGTGGTCGGCGAGGAATCGCGCGACGAATTGATGGAGTCGGTCGGGGTCAACGCTGAGGGTGGCGGTGGTAGGGCGAGTATCCGTCAAGCCAAGCGCGTAGGATGCGAGCGCGTCGGCCTCTTGGGCGATGTCTGCGCCGCGGTGGAAGAGTCCGTCCGGGTTAGCCGCCGGCGAGTCGACGACGTCGGCGGCACGCAGAACGGCAAGACGAGCATGCGGGAGGTTGTCGACATTGGCAGGATCGGGAGAGCGGAAGATGCCATTTTCGTCTTCGTGGTCTGCACTGAATCTATCCTCCGCGCCGTAGTCGGGATCGAACACGATAGAGACGCCGAAGGCCTCGGGGTCCTCGGCGGCGAGGTCCATGACGTACTCCGCGAGATCACCGTCGGGCGTTTTGTGGCCAGCCTCGGAGAAATGGATGTCGGCAATAACTTGCTCGCCATCACGTTCAGCACTCATGGCGCGGCCGAGGAAGGTTCCGAGACCGTCGCCGGACAGAGACGGGTGCGTGAATCGCACCTTGACGCCTTTGTTGGGTCGGTTGACGGCCTCGGCGACGGAGTCAAGAAAGTCGGAATCGAGCCAGAAGCCGTGGCCTTTGGCTTCGCCGGCCGTAACGATGGATGCGTTGCGGATGATGCCGGCGCCACGGTAGCCACCAGCGCGGTCGATGGCGGGTTTGCTGCCGCGCGCAACCGGCGCACGGAATCGACGCGGACGATGTTGGAGAATCGTGGTGTCGGTCATGTCGATTAGCCGCGGGTGTTGAGGAGCAAGGCCACCGACGTGATGATGCCGGAGGTCACGGCAGTGGAGTCGTCGTCCAGCCAGAGCGCGACGCGGAGGTCGAGGAGGGAACCGGGCAATAGGTCGGTGCTGGTGAGGTCGAAGTCTTTGTCGGCCAGGGTCGTCGAGTTGCACGAGACGGCGTCGCCTGTGTAGAGGTCGCTGCCTTCGGCGTTCTCGCGGTCGTCGATGTAGACGTTCAAGTCGACGGCGGCGGACTGGTCGCAAACCGCGGTCAATACGCCACAGTGGACGCGGACCGTAACAGGCGAGGCGTCGACGTATTCAGGCGGGAGCGTGAAGAATGACCGGCCGTAGTAGACAACAGCGCCGGCCTCCCCCATGTCCTCAGACTGGAGCGTGATGCCCTGGGTACCATAGGTGCCGTCGAAAATTCCTAGGTCGTCTGTGGCACCGGTGTTGCCCAGGAGGGTGTGCGGGGCATCGTGGACGCGGAAGTCGGCGAGGTTCAGATAGTACGGCTGGTCGAATAGCTGGTGGTGGTCACCTTTTTGGATGAAGTCGTCGGGGATTAGGTGGCTGGCCATGGGTGGTTAGTCCTCGGTTGCGGTGGTGATTTCGGGTTGAAATGCGGTGGCGTCGGCGAAGGTGATGGGGACGCCTTTTTCGCGGGCGTAGTCCAGCACCTCTGCGGTCTTGTCGATGTTTTCAAAGACGTCGGTCCCAACCTCGCGGCAAACACGCTGCGGGTTGTCGAAGGCGGCGGCGACGGCCATGGCGGAGCCGCGGACTTCTTTCGTGGGGTCCCACCATGGGACGCCGTCGGGGACCCATTCCCAGGTGAGGAAGTCGAAGAGCTGGCCTGGCGGAAGCTGGAGCGAACCGTCGGCGACCATCAGACCGAGACGCCAGGCGGTCCAGGCGTTGAGTAGTTCCTGGATGTCAGCGATTTTGGTGCGGCAGGATTTTTGGTATTGAATCAGACCGCCGCGGCTACCGTAGAAATTCGTGAAGGATTCGTCGAAGAAGCTGAAGGGGATGTCGAGCGATTTGAGCGCGACTGCCACCATGAGCTTCAAAAAGTCGACGGTTTCGGCGCTTGGCGTCTTGCTCTCAAGGAACTCGGCGTCGTCGCCGGGGTTCAAATCGAGTTGGAACGGACCTTTGCCGAGATCGACTTCATAGCCGCTGTCCTCCACGCCGTCGCTGTTGGCGTCGACGGTGGGGGTGGCGGTACCGGGACCGTGGAATGGCGTGTCGCCGTCGCGGGTGATCTTGAGGCCGAAGAGCTGCGCCACTTTGGCTTTTGCTAGACCGTACTCGAAGCCTTCATAAGTGTCCTGGAACCAGTTGAGGGCGGCGGCGACGGGGGAGATGCCTCGGCCTTGGTCGAACCGATCATAGAAGGCGTGGAGGAAGGCGTTGCCGGCAGGAATTTGGCGGTGGCGAGTGAATCCGGTGCCGGACTGGTCTCGATAGCTGATGCCGTAGTCACGTGTAATGCCGGCTGGGCTGAGTCGAAGACCGTTGCGCCATTCCTCTCGTTCGCGGCGATTTAGGTTGGGCGGATCGACGATGCGGTCACCTTCGATGACCTGGACCTTGCCGCGGTTGAGGCCAGCGGCTGGGGCAAATTTGACCCAAAGGACGTCACCGTCTTTGACGCGGCAGGCTTCGGTCAGCCGGACGGCGCGGCGTAGTGGGTGGCGGCGGGTAAGCTCGAAGTTGTGCGGCTTGCCGAGGTCCTCGAGGACGAGTTCAAGGGCGGCGTTGAAGGGACGGTCGGGGGTTTTGGCCTGGAACTTGAACGTGGAGACGTAGTCGAGGTGTTTGCGGATGGCCCAGGCGGCGATAGCGAAGTTGCGGGCGGCGTCGCGGGTCGTGGCGGAGAGGATCCGGCGCTTGCGTGCGGTGAGCTGCCGGTCCTCGTCGAGCGTCTTGGTCTTGGGCGCGCGGCGCCGTCCGCTGGACTCGACGGCGTCATAGCCGAAGGCGCGGCTGGCGGCGCGGACGATGCGGGCAAAGGAGGGCATTAGAAACACCCTCCGAGCTTGAGGCGGGAAATTCGGGGTCGAGTGGTCCCGGCTGCAATCGAGGCGTCGTCGTCGGCCTTCAGGTCGGCGAGCCGTTTGCGCGCGGCGGCAAGATTGATGCGCGTGGTGGTTCCGTCGGTCGTGACGGACTCGACGGCCGCATTGAGAGCGGCCTCGAGGTCGGCGATTTCGGTGCTACGGTCAGCCATACCCTCTTATTAGCGAGGGGATTGGACAGACCGGCGAGCAGGGAAACTACGCGACGTAGTTTTCGTTTGCGTCGGGGTCGGGTTTGACGGTGTTGCGGACGTGAAATTCGCGGACGAAGAGGTTGCGGCGACATTTCGGACAATACTTCCGGCGCCAAGTGATCGCGTGGTAGGGCTGACCGGTCGGTAGGGTGCCGTGGAGTTCGCGGTGGCGAGACGCCGAGCCGGGAATGATTTTCAAATCGGTGTTGCCGCAGGGACAGGCGGCGGGGATGGCGACGGCGTGGTAATAGCGGCGGTTGCGGGCGCCTTTGGGTCGACCGGGGCAGCGTTTTTTCTTGGTGGTCTTGGTCGTCATGGCAGGCCTCGTGCTTATAGGTATTTGACGCGTTTGCGGGGACGTGCTGGCGATGGTTTGGCGGCTGTGTTGGAGATGCCGGCGACGGAAGCGGCGACCATGGCGCCGACGGCGCAGTCGAGGAGGTGGTTATCCTGGCCGGGCTTGGCGGACCATTCGTAGACGGTGCGTTTTCCGTGCGCGGTTTTCTTAGGCACTTCGGCGGCGAGGTGGTCGGCGATCATTTGGTGGTGTTGCGCCGCGTTTTTGTGGTGGTAGAGATGCACGGCCGCGCGGGTGCCAAGGGGGAGGGCGAGGGCGTCGTGGAAGCGTTTTTTCCAGTAGTTGGTGTCGTAGACGATGCCGACGAGATGACGGCCCTTGGCCTTGGTTGGAACCCACTCGGGTCCGTAGGGTTTCCCTCTGGATTGCTGCCACTGCGAGATGGGGGCGCCGCTGGCTTTGATGCCGCGACCGTACGATGGCGAGAGGATGCCGGCGTGCGGGGACTGGCGGAGTGCGGAATTGACCAGCGCGGACGTGCCTCCCCAGTTGGCGTCGACCATCAGACGGCTGAGCCGGAGCGTGGCGCCGTCGTCGCGTCGGTAGTCGTGGCCGGCGAGCGTGGCGACGAGTTCCTGGATGCCGGCGAAGATGGCGGCCTCGTCGTCGGTGCCGGGGTAGCGGCGTTTGAGCGTCTGGCGCGCATCGGCGAGGGTGTAGTAGCTGCGTTTTTGCGGCGGCCAGGAGCCATAATCGAGGATGTATCCGGTGAAGCCGTGTTCCCAGGCGGCGACGAGCCAGTAGAGGAGTTTGCCCTGGACGTCGACGAAGGCGGTCAACCGGTCGCAAGGGGTCGGGAACTGGCGCCGCGGGAAGCCGGAAACCTTCGTGGCGATCTCGGGGGCCGTCAGGATGGCGAGGTCGGCCTCTTCGCGTTGCGGTTGGTTCTGCGCTTCGGCCCAGAAGGCGGCCTCGTCGCGGATTTTCAGGTTCATGGCATGTTGAACGGCGCTTAGTTCGGTCGGCAAGTGCCGGTGCTTCCAGGTGACTTTGGCGCCGGCGTCCATTTTGCGGCGGTGTTTCTTGTAGAAGGCGTTGGCCTGGCCGGGTCCCTGTTCGGTGCGCAGTGCGTGGCGTTGGATGTCGGCGTACTGGTCCCAGAGTTCGAGGTCGTCCGGGAATGAGTCGACCATTTGGGTCCGGTGCCCTTGCCATTCGGGGTGTTTTTCCCGATCGAGCATTCGGTCGGCCATGTCGTCGGGGTAGATGACGGTGCATGGCATGACAACCGCGATTGGCTTGGTGGGGCCGGCCAGATAGGCGATGTCTCCGGCCAGGACCCGCTCACGGTAGTGGCTTTGGCTTGGTGAGCGTGCGGACTCTCGAGTTTGCGGGTCGTCGCAAACGGCGAGCTGCGGCCGGACGACGGTGCCGTCCTGGAGTTGGTGGTTGAGGCCGCGGAGTTCGCCGGTCAGACCGTAGGCGGTGATGACGGCGCCGGAGGCGGGATAGGGTTTGCCGGTGGCGTCCAGGATGGTCGGCAAAACAATGCGGCGGGTTTGCCAGGCAATCGCCGTACGTGCTCCGGCCTGGCGCTGGCCTTCGGCGCGGCGGGAGGAGTTCTCGAGGCAGCGAATCGGGTAAATGACCTCGGGGAAGTCGGCCAGGAGCAGGTCGTTGGTCGAAAGGCTGGTTTTGATGTTGCGGAGCCGCTGCTCGCCGGCCGTTTCACTCGGTCCGATGATGGTCGAGTAGAGGGAATGGCCGCAGATGGCGGCCCAGATGGCGGCGGCTTCGGAAAGCGTGGTCTTCCCGGACCCGCGCGGCATGGCAAAGGCGAACAGGCCACCGAAAAGGACGGCGGTCTGAATCGTGGCAGCGGCGCGTTTGTGGTAATCGGCCCAGGGCAAGAAAAAGGCGGCCTTCAGGTGGGTGCGGCAGAAGTAGGGAAAGGACTTTATGGCGCGGGCGCGCCGGCGGGGATTCTCGACAGGCGGGATCGGGCCGATGTCCTGGCCAACCAGGGTGAGGGCGCGGCGGCGATCGCCTCTACCACGCTGAGTGGTCAGGTACTCAGCAGCGGTCGGCGCCTCGCTCCGTGGTCGCCCACGTTTTCGCTTTGGCGTCTTTGTCGCCGTCGATGAAGTCATCCATTGTGTGTGCGGGTGCTACTCAGATTTTACTACAGATGACATTATCCCAACACATTACCGCCTTTTTCGGTGC